>Ga0316187_10003381_pt1 | contig 13892 bp, 11 predicted proteins | sample CroRivburrow1_MG_FD_204927 | JGI IMG/M metagenome (GOLD analysis project Ga0316187, IMG submission 204927) | Coastal sediment microbial communities from Maine, United States - Cross River worm burrow 1 | ecosystem: Environmental > Aquatic > Marine > Coastal > Sediment | place: USA: Maine...
AAAGAGCCGGCAGGCAGGCCGGATCAATCGCAAAGAGTATCAGTAGTACGAAGCCGACAGCCTGAGAGGGCGGCAGCAGGACTCCTGCGAACGCCACGAAGAATCCCGCAATGACGGGCAGCGGCGAGGAGCCGTGAAAATCATCCATCGAGCCATGTTCGCGTTTGTAGAGCCAGGGAACAATCCATGAAAGCCAGATATTGAGCAGAACCACAAGCCCGGCAAGTACGGCGAAGATCACGCCGAAGATCAGCCTGCCCCATGACATCTCCAGAAAGGGCATGGCGTTCATGCCGTAGAAATGCCGCGTGACCACGGCCGCAAGGATCAGCAGCGCCATGCCGGCAAAGACCAGCAAAACGATTCGATTGGTGCTCGCGATCTGCCTGTCCACTTTCGCCGCTTCGCTCATTGCTGTAATTCCCGGGTCATCATGCCTGGTTCGTTTGCAATTTCCGGGCCAGTTTGGCGCGGCCTGTTCCTTCCTTTGTCATGCATATGCCCAGTGGCTGCGCTATGCTTGCCGCGAGGGGGCTCTGAATATATGGATTACGACTGCACTATCGGCGTGCCGACCTGTTGGAACCTGCATTGGAACATCACGTAACCCTCGTCCTGGCGCTTGTCGGCATCCTGGGCATCACCGCGCAGTGGGCGGCATGGCGGCTGCGCATGCCCGCCATTGTCATGCTGGCCGTGTTCGGCGTGCTGGCCGGACCTGTGTCCGGTCTCATCGAGCCTTCGAAGGATCTCGGGGAACTGCTCGATCCCATTATCCAGCTGGGCGTGGCGGTCATCCTGTTCGAAGGCGGCTTGAGCCTTCGATTTCACGAATTCAAAACCGCAGCGGCCGGCGTGACGCGCTTAGTCACGCTTGGTGTTGTCCTGAGCTTTCCGCTTGGCGCCGCCGCCGCGCATTACATCGGCGGACTGTCGTGGCAGGTGGCGATGGTGTTCGGCGCCATCATCGTGGTGACCGGCCCGACGGTGATCATTCCGCTGTTGCGCCAGGCAAGGCTGCGCCGCCGGCCGGCCTCGTATCTGAAGTGGGAAGGGATCGTCAACGATCCGACCGGTGCGCTGCTGGCGGTTGTCCTGTTCGAGTACTTCGTTCATGCCGAGGGTCCGGCGGCGGCACTCACCATGCGCGTAGGAGGCGGCCTGTTAATCGCCGGAGCCCTGGGCGTGGGCGCGGGCCTGGCGATTGGCAATCTTTTCCGGCGTGGTTTCGTGCCGGAGTACCTGAAAGGGCCGGTGGCGCTGGCCACGGCCATCGCCGTGTATGTCGCCGCCAACCAGATGCTGAGCGAAGCCGGGCTGCTGGCCGCAACGCTGCTGGGCATCACGCTCGGCAATATGCAGTTGCCCAGCATCGATGAGCTCAGGCGGTTCAAGGAATACGTCGCCATCCTGCTCGTATCGGCGGTGTTCATCCTGCTCACGGCGGATCTCAAGCCGGCCATTCTGCTTCAGCTTGACTGGCGCAGCGCCGGCCTGCTGGTCGCCGTGATCTTCATCATCCGGCCGGTCAGCATTTTCCTTTCCACGATTGGCGCCGGTATGACGCTGCAGGAGCGCGCACTGCTTGCCTGGATTGCGCCGCGTGGCATCGTCGCTGCGGCGGTAGCGGCCGTGTTCGGCCCGGCCCTGGCCGCCCAGGGCTTCGCGGGCGCGGAGCTGCTGCTCCCCCTCGTCTTCGCCCTGATCCTGACTACCGTATTTCTGCACGGTTTCAGCATCGGCTGGGTCAGCCGGAGGCTTGGCCTGAGCGCGGAGGACACGCAGGGCGTGCTTATCGTTGGCGCGTCAGCCTGGACGATCGGGCTGGCGGAGGCGCTGAAGGACAAGGAAGTTCCCGTCATGATCGTCGACAATTCGTGGCACCGCCTGCGCGCCGCCAGGTTGTCGGGGCTTACCGTGTTTTACGGCGCGATCCTTTCGGAGGCGTCCGAGCAGAGGCTTGAATTCAATGATTACGGCTGCCTCTTCGCGGCGACGGAAAACGACGCCTACAACGCGCTCGTGTGCAGCCATTTTGCCGCCGAGATGGGCCGGCACCGTGTGTATCAGTTGCCGGATATCACGTCGGAGGATCCGGACCCCAAGCGTCTGCCACGCGCCCGTCGCGGGCTCATCGTGCCGCTTGAATCGACAAGCTATGAAGACCTCATGCAGAAGTGGTACCAGGGCTGGACGTTCCAGAAATCATCGCTCACCGAGGAGTTCGATTTTGACAAACTTCTGGCTTCCTGCCCGGAGGGAGCCCTGATCGTCGTTTTCGTAACAGCTGATGGTGCGATCCATTTCAACTCTCCCGAGCATCCATACAAACCGAAGCCAGAAGATACGGTGATATGGTTCGGGCCAAAGCGTGAACGCGAGCGTTCACAGAAAAAAGACACAGCAGAGCGCCCGACAGAGACAGAATAGGCTGAGTTGTTCTGGAGATGTTGAACGAATCAGCGGTGATTCTGCACCGTTGGCGGAATCACATTGCCGGAGGCCTGCATGGCGATGGCATTCGGGTGGGCGACGTAGTGTTTGCGCACCACCTTTGCCAGCTTCTGCTTTACCGCCTCATCAATCAGGCAGGGCGAGTCTTTCGGTAGAGCGGCAATCAGCGCTTCAAGCAGCCGATCCTGTGGAGCGTCCATCCATTCCACCCATGAAGCCAGCAAGTTCTTGTCCACATAGGCAGGCAGCGAGCCGAGAATGCCGACATCGTTCTGATCATGCACCAGCAGGCCAGACGTCGTGCCGCGATCCAGGGTCAGCACCTGGAAGAAATAGAGGGTGTGATAGGCGAGCTGCCTGGCGTGGTGAACGACTGTCGCCTCAGGGGCCTCCTGCAAGGCGCGGGACAGAATATCCAGATAGCAATCAATTGACGACTCGCCCACGGATCTGGCCAGCGCGAAATCAGCTTCCGCATCGCCTGTACTGTAATTTTCAAGATAAAAGTGCGCCACGCCGCGATGCCGCTCCAGCGCGGGAATATAGAAATAGCGCTCGCCCTGGGCGACGGCTTCATCATATTGCGCTGGAGCTGCCTGCTTCAGGGCCGCGAAGAACCGGGCCGTGGCATCCTTGTTTTCATTGGAAGGGTTGAGGTCCGCCATGATACGCCAGTAGCCCTTTCCACTCTTCAGTTCCGTCCAGCTGATATGGATATGCACCGAAGGGGCCAGCGGATGCCTGGGATGGATGATGGTGGAGATAGCCGTGGCCGAGCCGAGTTTCTTGTCGGGGTTGTCATCGTAATGTACCTGCGAGACATTCACCGAACCGCGTCCGATCATCTCGCCATCCGCCGTTTCATAACGCACTCCGCCGCCGTGGGTGCCCTCGTCGCGGAGCCACTCAACAGGCGCGAATTTATGCTTATCGCCTCTGGAACGGGATAGCTTCTCCAAGCCCCGCACAAAGCGTTGCTGAAGGCCTGTAACCAGATCGTTGGCCCGAGTTGCCTGTGTGGATGCTGCCGCGATGCGTTTCATATCGTCACTCACCTTTGTTCTAGAATTGGAGCTTGCAGCTCTGAGGAGTAAGAACTATGGAGAGCTATAAGCTACGGTTCAACTACTGAGAAAAAGGGCGCCTTATCTGTTGTGCATGGAATCACGGTTGCGGCACGAGCGGTCCCGGCTATGCTGATGGTGATGCCGATCCAGAATATCTTCGCCGACATACCCGGCCAACTGCCGGAGGAGCTGACGCAAACTCTTCTTGATCGCAAGAGCATCCGCGTTGAGCGCATCGTCTCGCAAGGCCATATTTCACCCGAGGGCTCCTGGTACGACCAGAATGAGCACGAATGGGTGCTGCTGTTGCAGGGTTCCGCGGGGCTCCTATTTGATGGCGAAGATGAAGCGCAGGAGCTTAAGCCGGGCGACTTCATCCTGATTCCGGCGCACAAGCGTCATCGCGTCGCCTGGACCGCACATGATGCCGACACCATCTGGCTGGCGATCTTTTTCGAGTAAACGAAATTATATGGAAGCGCTGGAGATCGTCGATGTTCAATGCCCGTATTGCGGCGAATGGGTCGAGTTGGCGGTCGAGCGCGCCATGGCCGGAGAGACCTGCGGTGAGGATTGTCCGGTCTGCTGTCGGCCGATGGTGATCGAAGTGCGCATTGATGATCGTTCCGTGCTGCATGTGTCCGCCCGGCGGGAGAACGACTAGGCCGGGTTTATTGGTACAGTCCAGCAAATATGGTATGAGGGTCAGAGTTGTTTCAGGGTGAGGTGTATGACGCCGAGAGAGCCAGGGTGTAATGGATAGCGACGCATCATTCCTTACTGCGCGGATTCTACATGTCATTGGTGTTGTCCTGTGGATTGGCGGGGTTGCGTTTATCGCCGCCGTCCTGCTGCCTGCCTTGCGCAGGATGCCGGATTCGGAAAAAAGCCTGGCACTGTTTGCGGCGGTTGAAGGGCGTTTCAAGCGCCAGGCCAAGATTATTACCCTCGTAACCGGCCTGTCCGGCTTTTACATGCTTGCATGGCTGCATGCCTGGGACAGGTACATGGACCCGTCATTCTGGTGGTTGCACCTGATGACGTTCATCTGGCTGGTGTTTACGCTGGTGCTTTTCGTGCTGGAACCGTTGCTTGTCCGCCGGGGCATTCATGGCAAGGTGAAGCGTGATCCGGCCAGAGCCTTAAGAGTGGTCCATCGTATGCTCTGGGTTCTCGTGAGTTTGAGCCTGATTGCCATCCTTGGTGCGGTGGCGGGAGTCCATGGGTGATGAAGGGTTAGCACGACAAGTTTCCCAGACACCTGTATATCGCCACCATTGAATTTTCCACTCGCATCGAGCGAGGCTGGTAACCCATCGCGACGGCCATAGCTTGAACATCAGAGCGCAACATCTGGGTCTTTTTCCATTTCCCAGGTGCTATGCTGTGCAGCTATGGCGCGAACAAATCTGAACCTCGAGCAGCGTGCCAGCAGCCGCAACCTCAAAGTGCTGGTGCAACTGTTCACTTTTCTGCGGCCCTACGGCTTCACCCTGGCGCTGGCACTGGCGACCCTGGTGATCGCCGCCGCCGCCGTGCTCGGTTTCGGCGTGGTGTTGCAGGGGGTGGTCGATCAGGGCTTAAGCAGCGGCTCCACGGCGGCCCTGAACGAGGCGTTACTGCTTTTCCTGGTCGTGGTAACGGTAATGGCCGCATCGGTCGCTGCCCGCGTATATCTGGTCACCTGGATCGGCGAGCGCGTGGTTGCCGATGTCCGCAAGGCGGTGTTCAGGCAGGTGCTGAAACTCGAACCGGCTTTCTTCGAGGTGACGCGTACCGGTGAGGTGATCTCGCGCCTGACCACCGATACTTCACTGCTGCAGGTGGTGGTGGGCTCGACGCTTGTCATCGCCGTGCGCAATACCCTGCTGTTCAGCGGCGGCCTGGTGATGCTGGCGATTACCAGCCCCAAGCTGGCCCTGCTGGTGCTGCTCGGAGCGCCAGCCGTAATCGTGCCGCTGTGGCTGCTGGGGCACAGGGTGCGGCACCTGTCGCGCACCAGCCAGGACCGCATTGCCGACATCAGCTCCTATATCGACGAGGTGCTTTACGGTATCCGCACGGTGCAGGCTTTCTGCCACGAGCGTATCGACAGCGAACGCTATGGCCGGCGGGCGGAGGCCGCCTTTGAGGCCGCCATCCACCGTTCCCGTATCAGCGCCGTGCTTACCGGCATGGTCATGCTGCTGACCTTCGTCGCCATCAGCGTCGTGTTGTGGGTTGGGGGGCGCGACGTGCTGGCCGGCCACATCACTGGCGGCCAGTTGTCGGCGTTCGTGTTTTATGCGCTGCTGGTGGCCAGTTCCATCGGCGCCCTGAGCGAGGTCGCGGGCGATCTGCTGCGCGCCGCCGGCGCCACCGAACGTCTGCTGGAGCTGCTCAACACCGAGCCGCGCATCAGCGCCCCGGCCGTACCTGCCCTGTTGCCACAGCCGGCGCGCGGTGCGGTGGAGCTGGAAGGTGTGAGCTTCCACTACCCATCAAGGCCCGAGATGGCGGCACTGGACCGCTTGTCGCTCACGCTGCAGCCAGGCGAAAAGGTGGCGCTGGTAGGGCCGTCGGGCGCGGGAAAATCCACCGTACTGCAGCTGTTGCTGCGCTTCTATGATCCGGACGAGGGCGTCATTCGTTTAGATGGCGTCGATGTGCGTACCGTCGATCCGCATCAGTTGCGCCGACGCATGGCGCTCGTTCCGCAGGACCCTGTGATCTTCGGCGCCGATGCCTGGGAAAATATCCGCTACGGCCACAGCGACGTGTCCGATGCGGACGTGCGCCGCGCTGCCGAGGCGGCCCATGCGGCGGGCTTTCTCGACCAGTTGCCGCAGGGTTTCGAGTCCTTCCTGGGTGAGCGCGGTCTCCGACTTTCCGGCGGGCAGCGGCAGCGCATCGCCATTGCCCGCGCCATTCTGCGCGACCCGGTGCTGTTGCTACTCGATGAAGCCACCAGTGCCCTGGATGCCGAGAGCGAGCGCCTGGTGCAGGACGCGCTGGAGCGCCTCATGCAGGATCGCACTACCCTGATCATTGCCCACCGACTGGCCACCGTACGCAAGGTAAATCGCATCATCGTGATGGATCAGGGGCGCATCGTCGCCAGCGGCGGCCACGATGAGCTGATGGCCGAGCACGGACTCTATGCGCGCCTGGCGGCGCTGCAGTTTCGTGACGCCCAGGAGGCGCTGGACAGCCACGATTGATCAGCATCGAGCACGGGTCATCCGCAGGAAGGATGGTGTCAACATAACCGTTCAGTTTGGCTTCAGCCATCGGCCATAAGTTGTGTCTGTATTTCCAAGGAGCATGACATGCATAGCGAAGCAAGCATCAAGGTCTGGGACATCGGTGTACGTGTATTTCACTGGAGCCTCGTAGCCTTTTTCTCCATTGCCTACATCACCGGCGAAATAGAAACGGAAACCCTGCATGCTTATGCGGGTTACGTGATCATCGGCCTTCTGGCCTTTCGCATCATCTGGGGTTTCATCGGCAGCCGCTACGCCCGCTTTGCCGACTTTCTCTACAGCCCTGCTGAAATCATGACCTATCTGAAAGGATTGCTTACCCGGCATCCGAAGCATTATCTCGGCCACAATCCAGCCGGTGGCCTGATGGTGGTCGTCATGCTTGCATCCCTCATCGCGGTCAGCTGGACGGGCCTTGAGGTTTACGGCGCCGAGGGCCATGGGCCATTGGCCCAGGCCGAGCTGAGTCTCGTCGCCACTGCCCAGGCCGATGGCTGGGAAGATGACGATGAACACGAGGGCGATGAAGAATTCTGGGAAGAGGTGCATGAGGCGAGCGTCTATTTCATGCTGTTGCTTATTGGTCTGCACCTGGCAGGGGTTGTGATTTCGAGCCTTCTGCACCGTGAGAACCTGGTGCGCGCCATGGTCACCGGACGCAAGCCCAAACCACTGGACTAGGGCCTGTTAACATAGAATGCGAGTGAAGCGCTGCTGTCCGAAATGGCACCAGGCAAGACGCAAGGAGTGAAATTTGGTGATTCCAAATGAACGACGAGCAACACAGCATGGGGCCATTTCGAACGCAGCCCTGCGGGACGGGCCATTTATTCTGTCCTGCTGCGTTATGGCTCACTGATGCGCAACAAGCGCATGGCACTCGCCATGCCTTGCAGGATCACAAAAATGGCCAAGTCGCTACGCCCGCATTTTATGTTAACAGGCCCTAAATCGAACACAGATCTGAACTTCCTGCGGCCGGCATTTACCGGCCGTAGCGGCACTTGTGCTTGTTTGGAGCATTTTTAACCCTTTTTGATTTCTCCTTCGTTTGTATCTCCAGGCGAGAGCCTGAATAAGAAAAAACAAGGAGAACGACCATGGATACAACAGCAACCATGCGTCTGGCAATGGCGGTCTTACTGGCCGCGGTGTTGCTGGGCGCCTGCCAGACCGAACAGAAAGCCCAGCTCGAACATGAAGAGGTCGGGCAGGTAATCATAGAAAGCAGTAACGAGCCATCGCAGCAGACCTCCACGGTCACTGCGACCCAGGCGCCAATCACTGACGCCATCAAGGGCAAGGTGTCGGATGCGGCTCCTAAGAGGGAGCTGGCCGCCAGCGAGGGTATGATGGGACGGGTGGCGAAATTTGCCTCCGCACCGCCGGCTGCAATCCGTTTTCCGTCCGAACCACTGGATCGGGAGAACTACGCGCATTTCGACAATAATCCGGTGAAGCTCGTGGCCGAGCAGCCGGTCTCCACATTCAGTATCGATGTCGATACAGGCGCCTATGCCAATGTCCGGCGCATGCTCAACGAAGGCCGCCTGCCGCCGCAGGATGCCGTGCGTGTCGAGGAAATGATCAACTACTTTTCCTACAATTATCAGCCACCGAAAAGCCGCAGGCAGCCATTCAGCGTGACGGCTGAAATGGGCCCGGCACCGTGGAGCGACCAGAAGCACCTGCTGCACATCGGCATCAAGGGCTATGAGATGGACAAGGGCCAGCTACCTCCGGCCAACCTGGTCTTTCTGGTCGATGTCTCCGGCTCGATGCAGTCGTCCAACAAACTGCCGCTGCTCAAGGATGCGCTGAAGGCGCTGACGCAGCAGCTGTCCAGCCGCGACAGGGTTTCGCTCGTTGTCTATGCCGGCGCTTCCGGCGTAGTGCTGGAACCGACACCCGGCAACCAGCATGGCCGCATCGCCGCCGCGCTGGACGGCCTGTATGCCGGTGGTTCAACCAACGGCGGCGCCGGTATCCGTCTGGCCTATGCCATGGCTGAATCCGCCTTCATCCAGGGCGGCATCAATCGCGTCATCCTTGCCACAGACGGCGATTTCAATGTCGGCACGGTGAATTTTGAGGCGCTTGTCGATCTTGTCGAACAGAAACGCAAGACAGGTATCTCGCTGACCACGCTGGGGTTCGGGGCCGGCAATTACAACGATCACCTGATGGAACAACTGGCCGACAAGGGCAATGGCAACCATGCCTATATCGACACGCTGAACGAAGCGCGCAAGGTGCTGGTGGATGAAATCGGCTCTACCCTGATGACCATTGCCAAGGACGTAAAAATCCAGATCGAGTTCAATCCGAAGGTGGTCGCTGAATACCGGTTGATCGGCTACGAAAACCGCATGTTAAAGCGCGAGGATTTCAACAACGACAATATCGATGCCGGTGACATCGGTGCAGGCCACACTGTCACCGCCCTGTATGAATTCACGCTTGTCGGAAAGAAGGGGCTGATGGACCCGTTGCGCTACGGCAAAGACAGGTCAGGCGCCTCAGGCAAACGTGGTGAAATCGCCTTCTTACGCTTGCGCTACAAGCAGCCGGATTCCGATACGAGCCGCCTGATCGAGCATCCGCTGCGGCGCTCGATGATCAAGCAGGCGCTCGCCAGCACCACCGAGCGTTTCCGCTATTCGGCGTCGGTGGCCGCCTTCGGCGATCTGTTGCGCGGCGGTGCATATTCGCAGGCATTTTCGTATGACGATGTGCTGCAACTGGTGCGCAACGCCCGCAGCGATGACGCGAACGGCTACAAGCGCGAGTTCACGGACCTTGTGCAGGCCGCCCGCAACCTCGATACGAGGCAGCACGGCGACCGGCCCTGGGCTCAGCCCGATGGCGATGGCCTGATTATTGATTGATCTGAATATGTGCATCCCTGCCCCTATTCAGTACGAAAATGCAAAAGCGTGGTTTTGCATTTTCTCACAAAATCCAACACATGCGTGTTCGATTTTGGCAGCACGTCCATGTGCTGCAAGTATGCCCTGATTTTTTCAGGGCATACTTAGGCGGAACAAGTGCTGATAACAAGGAGCCCCTTCTTGCCCGGGAGGGGCTCTTTCATCGGCCGGGCGTGCCGGCTACATTGCATGCCATGGCGGCTTACAACGATGTTGCGGATGAGGAACTGATGCTGGCCTACCAAAGAGGTGACGCCCGTGCCTTCGAATCGCTGTATGCGCGGCATAAGGGCCCTCTCTACCGCTTCATGCTGCGTTCCTGCTCGCATAATGATGTTGCCGAAGAGATGTTTCAGGATGTGTGGGTGCGCGCCATCAAGGCACGGGGTGGGTATCGACCGGTAGCAAAGTTCTCCACCTGGCTCTACCGCATCGCCAGCAACCGCCTGATCGACCACTACCGCCAACAGGGCAAGTGGGATCAATACCTTGAGCGCGACGGTGCGGATGAAGTCACCGATTGCGTGGCCGCTGGCGAGCACGAACAGCCCGAGCAGCAGGCGCACGCAAACCACCAGATGCAGCGCCTTCTATTCTGCCTCGAGCAGCTGCCCGCACCTCAATTGCAGACCTTCCTGCTGAAGGAAGAGGCGGGGCTGGCGATCGAGGAGATCTCCGCAGCCGTGAGCTGCGACAGGGAGGCCATCAAGAGCCGGATGCGCTATGCCATCCGCAAATTGCGCCAGTGCATGGGAGAACTGCTATGAGCGATAGGCATGACGACGATCTTTCCCGCTTGTACCAGAAGACGCGCATCGAGGAGCCGCCGATGAAGCTGGACTCGGCCATTCTGCGTGAAGCGCGCAAGGCGGTGGAAAAGAAGTCCGGCCGGAACTTAACGCGCTGGCTGGCGCCGCTTACATCCGTGGCGCTTGTCATGCTCACGGCCACTCTGATTATCCAGATGCGCAAAGAGCAGCCAGCTCTCATTGCCCCACCTGAGCCGGCCACGAAAACAACCACCCCTATGAAGGAACAGACCCCGGGCGAGGGGACAGTGATGCAGGAGCGCGAGATGCAGGATGCCGCCGCTCCGCCGCCGAAGCGCAATGCGATGGAGGATGTCGACCGTTTGCGGCCACGGGCGAATGAGGCAATGCAGAAAGCACTCAAACAGGAGGAGGCAATTGGCGAATCGAGACTCGGAAAGGCAAAAGAGTTGCCGACGGCCGGGCGCGCTGATGCTCCAGCCTCCTCTCCGGTTTCTTCCCCCGCCTCGAAGCCGGTTTCAGAGGCTGCGCTGGAGCCCGACGTGTGGCTTGAACAAATCCATGAACTGAAACGGCAGGGCAGGGACGCCGAAGCGGCCGAGAGCCTGGAAAGGTTTCGCCTGGCCTATCCCGACTATGTGATTCCCGGAGAGCTGTTGAAGGATTGATCACGGGCTACGGGCAAGCGCATGGCATTGCCGGCTGCTTGCCAGTGCGCGCCGGACGTCTAGGCTGCGCCGCCATGTCGGCGAACCAACTCAACAAGGCCCAATATCAGGCGGTATTCCACCGTGGCGGGCCGCTCTTGGTGCTGGCTGGGGCGGGCTCCGGCAAGACGCGTGTGATTACCGAGCGCATCGCCGCATTGGTGGAACGCGACGTGCCCGAGGATGCGATCACGGCGGTGACCTTCACCAACAAGGCAGCGCGTGAAATGCGCCAGCGCTTGGCCACCAGGCTGGGCGAAAAGGCTGAACGGCTGCGCATCTGCACCTTTCATGCCTTGGGTCTGGCCATGCTGCGCGAGCATGCCGATCTGATTGGCCGCCGAGACAACGTGTCAGTGTTCGCGGGAGCCGAGCAGCGCTCGGCCCTGCGCGGCGTATTGCAGGAGATGCGATTGCCATCGGATGCAGAGCAGGTGCAGCGCCTGCTGGATCGCGTGTCGCGGCTGAAAAGCGGCCTGGATGCAGGCGATGATGCCATCGAAGCGATCCGCCAGCGCTACGACGTCTTGCTTGAGCGCATGAACGCGGTGGATTTTGACGATTTGATGATTCTGCCCATCCGATTGCTCACCGGACACAGTGAGGTGCGGGCCTTGTGGCGCGAGCGGGCGCGGCATTTTCTCGTGGATGAATACCAGGATTCCAGCCGTGTGCAATATGACCTCGTGCGCCTGCTTGTCCCTGGCGACGGCAACCTCACCGTCGTCGGGGACGACGACCAGTCGATTTATGGCTGGCGCGGGGCGGAGGTGCGTAATCTCTTTCAGCTCGAAACCGATTATCCCGGTCTGAAGGTGGTGCGCCTGGAGGAGAACTACCGCTCCACCGGCATGATTCTGCATGCCGCTAATAGCTTGATCGCGCACAATAGTGAGCGCCTGGGCAAGACGCTGCGCTCGACGCTGGGATCGGGAAAATCGGTGCGTATCTGGCAGGCGGCAAATCCGGATGAGGAAGCCGAGCGCGTGTCCGGCGATATTCGCGCCCAGCGCGCCAGCGGCGGGCTGCAATGGAGCGATTTCTGCATCCTCTACCGCGCCAGCTACCAGTCGCGGCCGCTGGAAATGGCCTTGCGCACCGCCGGCGTTCCCTACCATGTCACGGGCGGCCCGTCGTTCTTCGACCGGGCCGAGGTGCAGGACGTTCTGGCCTATCTGCGCCTGATCGCCAATGTCGCCGACGACCTGGCTTTCATGCGCGCCGTCGGCAGGCCGCGCCGCGGCATCGGCGACAAGGCCCTGGGCGAGTTGGGCGAATTCGCGCTCAATCGCCGCTGTTCGCTGCTGGAGGCATGCCGCGACGACGGGCTGGCGCACCGGCTTGCCCCGACGCTGCGCGGTTATGGCGAGATGATCATGGCTTGCGAACACCTGTTTTTGCACGCCGAGCCGGATGACGCCTTCGACCATTTGCTGAACGTAAGCGGGCTGGGCCAGGCCGTCGAGGATGATGCGGAGGACGAGGTCGAGGCCGAGAGACGTCTGGCCAATGTGCACGACTTGCGCCGCTGGTGGCTTCGCCATGCCGGCGATGGCGGTTCGCTGGCGGAATTCCTGCAGCGCATCTTCCTGCTGGCGGATAAGGAGGATAAGGAGCCGGAGGGGCAGGTGCGGCTGATGACCGTGCATGCGGCCAAGGGCCTGGAATTCGGGCAAGTGTATGTGGTTGGCATGGAGGATGGCACCTTCCCGCACCGCTCGGCGCTGGAGGAAAAGCGGATGGAGGAGGAGCGGCGGTTGATGTATGTGGCCATGACCCGCGCCCGCTTCTGCTTGACGCTAAGCTATGCGCAGGCCCGCCGACGCTACGGCCAGGTCGAAAAGATGCTGCCGTCGCCCTTCTTACACGAACCTGATCAGCAATCCGTGCGCTGGGCGGATCAGGACAATGATTCAGCCGAGGCCAAAGAGGAAATCGAAGATCACATGGAGGCCATGCGCCGGTCGCTGGGCATCAGCTAGTCCCACCTGAGGCTGTCGCCCTCGTTTTTCAGCGCGTGCCGGCAGTTGGAGTACGTGTCATGCAGTCTGCGCCAAGGAAGCGCTGATTAATTCAGTGCTTCCGTGCAGCCCACGGATGGGCTGCCAAATCAAGCTCGTAAGCGGTTGATTTGTGAGTAAGGGGGGGCCACGTTTTCCCTTTGCGTGCTGGTTTATTGCAGGGCGCAATAAACCAGCATTTCCCTAGGGAAACGATGAATAATTCAGAGTATCCTCAGCGGGATGTTGCGCCACTAAAGGAGTGTTCATGTGAAGAGGCTGGCTGTGCAGCTTTGTTGGGCTTTTTTCGTGCTCATGGCGATTCCCGCTTGCAATGGCGATACTCCCTCCATCGACTCTTCTATTGAAGTGGTTTCCAGAGTCGAGCCACGCACTCAGGCGCAGAGGGTTGGTACCGTATTCACTGACACTTCCTGGGATCAGCTGGGCCAGATTGCCATCGAGGAATTAGGCATTCCTACGTTCTCGGGCGGTGATTCCATCTGGGGCGCGCTGGGGCGCGATGATCGCGGCCATATCTGGTTTGGTGTATCCGGCGATAGCGCACGCTTGTTTGAATGGGTCCCGGAGAGCAAAACCATGCTTGATCATGGCAATGTTAACGCCGCCCTGAAAACGGCGGGGCTTTTGCGGCAGGGAGAGCGCCAGGGCAAAATCCATTCCCACATTCAGCAGGCCGATGACGGCTATCTCTATTT
>Ga0316187_10003382_pt1 | contig 13887 bp, 12 predicted proteins | sample CroRivburrow1_MG_FD_204927 | JGI IMG/M metagenome (GOLD analysis project Ga0316187, IMG submission 204927) | Coastal sediment microbial communities from Maine, United States - Cross River worm burrow 1 | ecosystem: Environmental > Aquatic > Marine > Coastal > Sediment | place: USA: Maine...
AGTCGATGCAGCGCACGATGACTCGTTGTATGGCGTCCCTTTTTGTCGTCCTCACGAATCTCGTTCGTAGCAGCGATTTTCGTTTCTGCCAATGTATTGAGAAGCGTAGACTTGCCAACGCCGGATGAACCCACCAACGCTATAGTGCTGCCGCGCTCGATCCAGGCTATGACGCCGTCAAATGTGCTTCTATCCAGGGCATTGATTGATTCCACGGGCACGCCGACACTACGCGCGCGCTCTGCGTAGGAATCAGAATCGTCGGATAGGTCAATTTTTGTAAGCACGACCACCGGTATTACTCCCGCCTCTACTGCTAAGGCGAGGTAACGTTCAAGCCGGGATTCCTTGAACTCCTCGTTACACGATGTCACTACAAAAAGGATATCGATGTTGGCGGCGATAAGCTGTATTTCAGTCTTCTCGCCAGCGGCGACGCGTCGAAATATGCTTTTTCGATCAAGAACCCGCTCGACTCTCGAATATTGTTCATCGAGCACTACCCAATCTCCAACTGTCGGCCTGTGTTCCGGAGCAGCGTTGTGCCAAGACGAAGTGAGCGAAATCGATCGCTCCTCAGAGCCATCTGAAACTTTAATCAGTGAGCGTTGAACCTCTGTTATCCGCCCAACACGACCTTGCTCGATTTCGTCGAGCGACGTCTGCTGCGCGAAAAAAGGTACAAACCCGTAGTCCTGCAGCGAGGTATCCATTAACGGCTCTTTAATATGGATTTCATTGGCGCTCCAGGTTCACGATTTACTCCTTGCGCAGGTCACCCCAAAGAGACTGCGCAACGGTAAGCGCGGCAATTGCCGCCGTTTCAGTTCGAAGTATCCTCGGTCCAAGGGAAACCGCCTTGAAATTGGCGACAGTCGCATCCTCATATTCGGAATCGCTGAAGCCGCCCTCTGGCCCTATCAGCAAACAGATTTTGGTTTTCGGCGCCGTGATTGAGGTCAGTGACGTTGCGGCACGTGGTTGTAAAATCAGGTCGATATCTGCCTCGCCGGTCTTACTACCGAACCACGAGTTGAGTGAAACAGGCTCGTCGATTAATGGTGGCCGAATCCGACCGGACTGCTCGCACGCACTCTCTGCAACTTTCTGCCAGTGGTCACGACGCTTGGCGGTTCGCCGGGCATCAAGTTTTACGACGCTGTGCTCGGCCAGCACAGGCGAAATTCGTTTTACTCCGAGTTCCGTCGCCTTCTGAACAACGAAGTCCATGCGCTCACCGCGCGATATACCCTGTACGAGGTGGACCTTCAACGACGACTCTGTCGCGGTCTTGATGTGAGCGTCCACCTGAACAATGGCCGTGTTTTTCGAGATGTTCAGGACACTGGCCGCGAACTCGCCGTCCTTGCCATTGAAGACTGTCAGGTGGTCGCCAGCGCGCAGGCGAAGGGCGCGTCCGATATAGCGCGCCTGCTCGTCATCCAGCAGCAGTTCCTGGCCAGGTGCGATGTCGTCACGAACAAAAAGTCTTGTGATAGCCATGAGCATTGACAGTTGATATCTGTAACCCTGACTATCGTTGTTCCACGCAGACGGGGCAAGCCTTGAGTAAGGACACTTTCATCATCAACGCCGCGACAGGGCTCATTGAGCCGGCCAGGCAGTGTCCCAGCCCCAATCAGGATGCGCGCCCGGATGGGGCGCGGCCCGATTTGCTGGTCGTACACGGTATTAGCCTGCCACCGGGAGAGTTCGGCGGGCCGCAGATTGAACAATTGTTCACCAATACACTGGATTGGGACAGCCATCCCTACTTTGGCGAGATTCGTGGGATGCAGGTATCTGCGCATCTTCTCGTGAAACGCAACGGTGAGCTGATCCAGTTTGTGCCCTTTACGCAAAGGGCCTGGCACGCGGGCGCATCGTCTTTCCGCGGCCGCAGCTGCTGCAACGACTACTCGATTGGCATCGAACTGGAAGGGGCAGACGAGGTCCCGTACGAGGATTGCCAATATGAGGTCTTGATAGACGTGAGCAAAGCGCTCCTGCAAGCCTATCCCGAGATGTCAGCGCGAGAAATTGCAGCCCATTCAGACATCGCGCCGGGGCGAAAAACCGATCCCGGCACTGCTTTCGACTGGCTTCGATTGTATGATGGGCTCAGCCACGCTTAATTGAGTGCGGTCGCAAGTAACCCTCAGTAGAAACGAGCTACGCAACGATGAACCTTATTGCCCTGCTAATTGGCCTTGGCGTTGAACGACTTGCCACACAGTTGTTTCACATCCGCAGGTTGCGCTGGATAGACCGCATTATCGATGCCGGTTTCCAGCAGGCCGAACGCGTTGCGAACTGGCCAGCACTTATCCCGATTATCCTGATCACCCTGGTGCTGGCTGTGCCCGTTTTCGCCGTGATGTTCAGTCTTGGTGATGCGTTGCTGGGTTTCCCGTACGTGCTTCTTGCGATCGTCGTGCTGTTTTTCTCGCTGGGTCCGCAAGATATCGGTGAAGACATCAACGAATACTGCGAAGCCATCGAAAGCAGCGATGAAGAGGGCATTCGCCGGACGGCAAAAGCGATCATCGAAAGTGATGTACCCGATGACGAGCGCGAGCGCATTCATTGCGTCGAGGAAGCGGTGTGTGTGCAAGCGAATAATCGATTGTTCGCAGTGATTTTCTGGTTCGTCGTGCTGGGCCCGCTCGGGGCATGGGCTTACCGGGTAACTGACTTAATTCGTCGTCGAGCCGTATTTGCGGCGGGCAGAGACGAAGCCGCCGACGGTTCGTCAGAAAACTTGCGCGATGCCGCCGTCATGCTGCATGGATGGCTGGCATGGATTCCGGCGCGCCTGACCGCAATCGGCTATGCCGCCGCCGGCCACTTCGATGCAGCAATTGGTGCATGGCGAGCACCGTCCGAGCAAAGCTCCGACACACCTTCCGAGTACAACGAGCATCTCCTGGCTCGTGTCGGTGTCGCCGCATTGGCGCTCGTGGATATAGCGGGCGAAACTCTTGGCGAACGTGGCGTTAGAGGCGCGACCGCAGCCAACAGTCTTGTATTTCGATTGCTGCTCATATGGGCGGTCGTCATCGCTGCGATGACCTTGTATGGCTTCACGCGTTGAGTCGGTTTTTTTTTACCTGATACTGCTTACGCTGCTTAGTATTGGTGGCTGTTCGACAGAAGCTGATCCACCCACCTCAACCGCGCACCACGCCCGAATTGCGACACTCGCTCCCCACCTGACTGAGCTCGTGTTCGCCGCCGGCGCTGGTGACAAACTGGTCGGAGTTAGCGCTTACTCTGACTATCCGGCAGAGGCTCTCGAGCTTCCATTGATTGGTGACGCATTTGCGGTCGACCATGAGCAGCTTGCGTTGCTGAACCCCGATCTGCTGCTCGCCTGGCAGGGTGGCACACCTGCCCACGTAGTCGATGAGTTGCGCCGCTTTGGCTATACCGTAGAAGTTATTCAAATTAGTTCGCTTGCCGACGTAGCAGGCGCGTTACGGCGCATTGGAGATCTTACTGGCAGTGTCAATATGGCAAACGATGTTGCCTCGAAATACATGCTTGATCTGCAGGCGTTTGAACAGCGGTATGCTGATGCAGACGATGTGCGAGTTTTTTACCAGGTCGACAAGCGGCCGCTATACACGATTAACGATCAGCACTACGTCAGCGAGCTCATCGACATGTGCGGCGGCAGCAATGTGTTTTCCGATTTGGATGGGCTTGCGCCGATAGTAGCAGTCGAGGCGGTGATCGAGCGCGACCCGGAAGCGATGTTCGCGAGTAGTGACGCTGGCGATGGGGCATTCGATCAATGGAAGCGCTGGCCGCACGTCGCCGCTAACCGCTACAAGAATCATTTCCTCATGCCTGCCGATGAAATTGGACGAGCCACGCCCCGCTTGCTGATTGCGGCGAAGGCAGTTTGTGATGCTTTGCAGGTCGCGCGGGCAAATAGAGACGCAGCAAGAGCGATAACCTGAAAATGCAGGGCACCCAGGCGTTTTCGAGTTTATGTCCTGGCGATGCAGTACTGATGAGCAAACTGCTCTAGCAGCGCTCCCTGTTCCAAAGCACTTCCTGACCAGACTCGGCCCGCGACAGCACACGAGCGACAACGAATAAGAGGTCAGATAGCCGGTTCAGGTAGCGAAGCACTTCAGGTCTAACCGATTCGGATCCGGCGAGGGTCGTGGTTATGCGTTCTGCTCTGCGAACAATCGTTCGTGCGAGATGGCATGCCGCCGCAGCCTGTCCGCCGCCGGGTAGAATGAATTCCTTGAGTGCGGGTAGATCTTCATTTAACGCGTCCAGTTCGGTTTCCAGCCGCGTAATGAAGTCGTCCGTGATCGCAGTGTGGCCCGGTATGCAGAGTTCGCCGCCGAGTTCAAACATGTCGTGCTGAATCTCGGTGAGCAGTTTGCGAATGTCATTTGGTACAGATTCGAAGGACAGAATCATACCGATCGCGCTGTTAGCCTCGTCGACTGTGCCGTAAGCGTCGACGCGCAAGCTATCTTTGGCAACGCGAGAGCCATCACCGAGGCCCGTTGTTCCGTCATCGCCAGTGCGCGTGTAAATTTTGCTAAGTCTCTTTCCCATTGTTTTAAGCTCGTTAGTTCCAGCGGTATTTTAACTCGACAAATGCACCACGTTGCTGCATTCGATAATTTTCTGCTGTCTGATACTCGCTATCAAGCAAGTTTTCGATCCGCGCGTTCAGGGTCCAGCCGTCGTTCAATCTTATTTGCCCGGTCAGGTTAGCAAGTACGTAGCCGGCAAGCCGAACACCCGCATAGTCCTCGCGATCACCACTGGCGACGATGGAGAGCCCGAGACGATGCACACCGATGTCGCGAGTGTAAGTAAGTGACGCTGTTTCCTCGGCCCGTCGCAGCAACCGCTCTCCGGTGTCGGCATTGTCCGCTCGCTGTTTTACGAGTTCTGTCCGAACAGAGAAACCATCGCCGCGGTACTCGTAGCTCAGCTGTGCGCCACGTATTTCCGCACTACCAATATTCCTTAGCTCAAACGCCTGCATATCGAAATCAATCAGATCATCGATGTCGTTGCGATACAGTTCAAGATCTACTCTGTGGCCGGTGCCGGATGCGTAGCGCAGACCGAGTTGGGCGTCGTGAGCGAGCTCGGGATTGAGATCGACGTTGCCGCCGAAGCCAAAGCGATCGGTGGCATCTGGCGCACGAAAAGCGTGACCAAGACCGGCGTTTAGCGTCCAGCTATTACCGATATCGAACGCGTACTCAGCGTTCCATGTAGTGTGCTTGCCGAAGGTCTCATGGTCGGTCAGTCGAATCGCAGCAAACGCCTTGTGGCGACCGTGAGACCACTGATCTTGCAGGAATGCCGCCCGCACAGTCGTATCCTCCTCAAACCCCGACCCGTAACTCAGCGCCGCGGCATCTTCAGCAATGGCAAATAGCCCGCCCGTCAGCGTGTGGTTCGCTAACGCATGCGTGTACTGCCAGTCCACGCTCAGTCGCTCGGAACTGACGAAGTCATCAACCTGGTTTTGAGAAATATCGTCTTGTACGAACGAGACGATAAGTTTGCTGATGTCGCTATTCGAAAGGTTTGTATTCAACTCCAGGGCTGTCGTCGTATTGTCAAAGTCCTGGTCGACGGGCGCGAGGAAAAAATCCAGGTACTCGACCATCCCACTCGTTTGCCAATGGCGGATGCTGACATCGCCGTTCTTCAGGCGCCGTGATGCGTGCAGATTAGCCGACAGATTCTCATAGCCGCGCTCAATATCTGAGTCCGTGCGTGGGGCATAGCCGTCAGTTGTCTGCCAATTGACTGTTACGCCGAATTCGCCACTACTGCTGCGGTTTCCGGCTGACGCATATCCGGATCGTGTATCAAAGCTGCCGAACTCAAGGCTGCCTTCGATAAAGGCATCCTCAGCGCGACGCGTGATGATGTTGATGACGCCACCAATCGCGTCTGTACCGAACAATGCCGATCGAGCACCTTTGACAATTTCAATGCGTTCAATGACTTCAGGCGCGATGTGCTGGATCGGTGCTCCCCCTAAAGTGCCTGGGTTAATACGAACCCCATCGATAAGCACAAGCGTGTGATTGCTCTCGCTACCGCGCATAAATATCGATGTCGATTGCCCGGGCCCGCCGTTGCGGCCAATGTCGATGCCGGCTTCGAAGCGAAGCAACTCGGATAGGTCGGTGGCGAGCGACAGCTCTATGTCTTCGCGTGTAATGACCGTAACCGGAACGATAGCGTCCTTAAGCGGCATTTCTGTGCGCGTTGCTGTGACGATGATAGTTTCGCCGGGCAAGGCTTCCGCCATGCAATCGGTTTTTGTTGCCAACAACGTCAGCAAAACCACTGCGGATGCCAGTCGGTTCGTGACCATTTTGTCTCTCCAGTGCATGCCGCCCGCACGCGATATGTATCGTGAGTACCATGGTGCGAGGAGTTTGGTGGGACGGCTTTGAAGGCTCGCCCGAACCTGCGCCCGCCGCGCCATTCAAGGTTTCACTGGGCCGGTCTCCGGGCTGACGAGCGGATAGCATCCTTGCCGTAGCGCCTTCCCACGATCCGCAGGTTGCGGTTCGCAGTGGCTCCGATTCGATTGTTTCGAACCAGGGGCTACGGTTTAACTCGATCACCGTTGCGGGGGCAGCGCCGGAATGGGCGTGACGTGTCACGCTGAACCGGCTTCCCGTTCACCCGATTTTGCCAAATCAGGTTCACCTAATGAGCGTCGTACGATAGGGAGGCGGCAAGGAGCTGTCAAGCGGTGCGTTGTACTCTTGTTTCTTTGCCGCCTTGCGGCCATAGTTGCGGCGAATATCGACTGCGTATTACAGGAAATATCGTGCAGGCCTACGACGAAAATCCATCGAACGAACTGCAAACCGCATTGGCAGCAGCACGTGCTGCGGCTGACATCAGTCGCCATTACTATGCGGGTAATTTTACGGTGACAACCAAAGCGGATCTTACGCCGGTAACGCAGGCCGACATCGAATGCGAGGAGGCTATTCGCAAGATCATTCTCGAGCGCTTCCCGGAGCATGGTTTTCTCGGCGAAGAAACGGGTCGGAGCAACGAAGACTCGGAGTTTCTTTGGCTTGTTGATCCAATCGATGGCACCAAGGGTTTCGTTCGACAGTATCCGTTCTTTTCCACGCAGATTGCGCTGATGCACAAGGGCGAAATCGTGCTGGGTGTTTCGAGTGGCACGATGATGGACGAGCTGGCGTGGGCAGAAAAAGGAAAAGGCGCCTGGCTTAACGGCGAGCGACTGGTGATCAGTACTATTTCGGACCCCGATCGTGCGGCGGTGTCGACCGGCAATCTCAAGTCGCTGGCAATGAGTTCCGGGTGGAGCGATCTTGGCGAGATTGTATCCAGAGCTGATCGGATACGTGGGTACGGCGACTTTTATCACTACCATTTGCTCGCGGCGGGCAAAATAGAGGCGGTTATCGAGTCTGACGTAAACATCCTTGATATCGCGGCACTGTCGATCATAGTGACAGAGGCAGGCGGTGTGTTTACAGACCTCAATGGCGAAGCGGTGAAGCTCGATATTCGTTCAGTATTGGCGGCGAACCCGAAACTCCATGAGCAGTATCTTGCGCTTCTAAGAGACCGAGTGACCTGAAGTTGCGACAAATAGTGTGTGTGAACGCCAGCCGATAGCTTCCATGGACGTTGCAAACAACTCGCTGAGATTTGATTCGTTGAGAATTTCTTCAGTTTGACCGATCTGCCAACGACCATCCCCGAAAAGCAGCAGGCATCGGTCTGCGAATCGAGCAGCCAGGTTTACGTCGTGAAGGCTGGCGACAACGCCGGCTCCGTGATCGGCAGCTCGCCTGAAAATTTGCAACGCGTCCAGCTGGTGTTGAGGGTCCAGGTGATTGGTGGGCTCGTCAAGCAGGTAGACCTCGGGCGTTTGCGCCAGAATTTGCGCTATTGCGAGCCGACGTCGCTCACCACCGGACAGCGTCAGAACATCCCGCGTGGATAATTCCTCAAGACCCATCGCCCGCAATGCATCTGTGGTGATTCTGTAGTCATCTTCGGATTCCCATTTGAATCTGGAAATATGTGGGTGCCTGCCGACCAGCGCCGTATCGAGAACGGTTGCCGGAAAAATATCGTCGACGACCTGTGGCAGCAACGCAAGCTGCTGTGCGGTTCGCTGTCGCGGGTTCAGAAAAACATCCTGTGAATTGAGAGTTACGCTGCCAAGGTCAGGCCGGCGCAGCCCTGCGAGCGTCGCAAGCGTTAGCGACTTGCCCGTGCCATTTGGCCCGAGCACGGCAACAATCTCGCCGCGCTCAAGCTCCAGATTCAGCCCATCGACAAGCAGCCGACCAGGCACGCTGACACGAATGTTTTTACAGGAAAAAAGCGGCGAATCGTTTTTTGGCATCGCGCGAGCCTAGCTTAGCTTAGTCGACAAGACGAATTTCGCTGGCCGTAAGTGGCCCGATAACCGCGTACTTCAGACTCTTCGGTACAACCGCGTCATTGCTGGCCAGCGCAATGCGACCACCCATGATTTCTGCGTAACGCTGCGGATACAGCGGCTCGCGTTCCGGCTCGCCCAGGCCTTCCGGCGCAATTGGCTGACCGTCTGATGGGTCGTACTTATCCGTTGCTCCCAGGGTATGCAAAAACTCATGAGCAATAATGACGTTATTGCTCCCTTGTTGCCGGCGTCCGGCGCGAGCATTCACAATACCAACCATGCCTTTTTGCAAACCGACAGAATTTTCAAGCCGGAACGCGTCGTCGGGGCTGTGATAGCGCACGAAAATACGAACGTCAGGTTCGATCTCGTCCTGTTCACCGGCTGTACTTGAGGCCCACCAACGCATCTTGAGAGACCAGATCATAATGTCGACGACGCCGAAGTCCGCGTCTATAGCTGGAGGTTGTTCGATTATTTGCTGACCCACCTCCATGCGCAATGGTCGCTGCAGCGCGTTTCCATAGCGCTCAGTCTCGCGGGCGATAAACGTTTCTATAGAGACGAAATCGTCGGTATCCAGGCCGTCGATGTAACGTGCAACGGCCTCGCTGCCATCTGCGTTGATTGGGTACACCTTTACCCAGAGGCTGTTGTCCCAATCAGTGCTCCTGGCCTGGGTGAGCCAGGTACTCATGGCGACAAAGATCAGAATGAACAGCAGAATCGATATTCTGATGGCTTTAAACATCTCGTCAGAGTTCCGGTGCTTGTCGGACGTTGGTCGCCTGCTCGAAAGCATAGGCAATCTCTATAAGCGACTTCTCGCTATACGCTCGGCCGATAAACGACACGCCCACCGGCAGCCCTGCGATAAATCCGGCCGGCACGGTAATACTCGGGTAGCCCGATACCGCGGCATAAGAAGAGCTGCCGACGTGAAAACTATCGCCGTTTACATGGTCGGTTAGCCAGGCCGGGCCGTTTGATGGTGCAATAAGGGCATCGAGTTCATGTTCATCCATGGCGCCGTCTATGCCGGCTTTCGACACGCGTTTGCTGGTTTCCAACGCTTGCAGATACGCGTCGTCAGTCAGCGGACCCTTCTCTTCGGACAACAACATTCTCTCCTGTCCAAAGAACGGCATGACTGTCTCTTTGTTGCTTTCATTGAACTCTATGATTTCGGCAAGCGACTTCAACGGTGCATCAGTTTGCTCAAGGTACCGTTTCAGGTCGGCTTTGAACTCGTATCGCAGTACTGCACTTTCGGCGTCGTCTACGCCGGTTGTGTCTATTTCAATCGAGTCGACGATTTCCGCGCCCTGTTTACGTAGCGACGCGATAGTCGACTCCAGGATTGCTTCAACATACGGATTGCTGCCGGCGCCGTAGTAAGAACGAATAACGCCGATGCGTTTTCCAGCGATGCCATCGGCTGTGAGGTTGGTCGTGTAGTCGGAGAGGGTGCCTTGAGCGTCCTGGGTCGCCGGATCTGCTGGATCTGTGCCCGCCATCGCGCCAAGCAGGATGGCCGCATCTCGCACCGACCGTGCCATCGGCCCTGCCGTATCCTGGCTGTGGGCAATCGGAATGATGCCAGTTCGGCTGACCAGCCCCAGCGTTGGTTTGATGCCAACCACGCCGTTGATGCCAGACGGACAGATGACCGAGCCGTCGGTCTCTGTGCCGATGGCTACCGCAGTCAGATTGGCGGCAACGGCAACGGCCGAGCCGCTGGAGGAACCACAAGGGTTACGCGCGGTGTTGTACGGGTTTTTAGTCTGGCCGCCGATGCTGCTCCAGCCGCTCGATGAACGGGATGACCGAAAATTTGCCCACTCACTGAGATTGGCCTTGCCGAGTATGATCGCTCCGGCGTCACGCAACTGACTGACAAGAAACGCATCGGTATCAGGGCGGTGATCGGCCAGCGCGAGCGAACCCGCCGTCGTGTGCATCTGGTCGGCCGTGTCGATATTGGCCTTGAGTACCACCGGGATGCCGTGCATTGGACCGCGCGGTCCGGACTCCTGCCATTCTTCGTCGAGTGACCTGGCCGTAAGCAATGCATCAGGATTGATTTCAATAATTGAATTCAACTGCGGTCCACTGCGATCGATTGACTCGATACGTTCGAGGTAGAAACTGACGAGCTGCTCGGATGTCAATTCGCCTCGCTGCATTCGGTCGTGCAGGTCGGCGATAGTCGCCTCTTCAATATCAGGGGGTGGCGTAGTGCAAGCAGCCAGTGCCAGCAGACAAATAAGATTGAAAAAGCGCAATGTCAGATTCCTTATATGCTTCTTTACTCGGGTCTGATGATACCCGTTATCGGACAGATGCAGACTGGCAAAGTGCGACCCAATAAAAAACCCCGCGGCGTGAGCGGCGGGGCTAATTTTCTCTCTTTGTGATCAAGAGAGGTAACTGCGAATTCGGCAACCGGATACAGAGTTTTATTATTATTGGATCTGGATCTTATTGTTTTTATAGTTATTTTTCTTCTGGCGTCTAAATCCTGTTAAGTAGCCGTCTTACGTTTCCGAGTGCAGTTACACTTCGCTTGGGCAAGGTATTAAAAGCAAGACCTGTGCCAAGTGCGCTGAGGCGACCGCGATTACAGGTATTTAGCAGCTGGTACAGGAAGTAAGTGATTCGTTTTGTGCTCAACATGTAAAATAATTCGACATAATTGCTGCGCTGCACATAACCTGATAAACCAACAACACGACGTATAACCCGGATATTTGAGACTTTTCCTACCGGATGACCTGTTGCAACAGTGGCGTCCGAACGACGAATCGCTCGTGCCTGGATCAAGTTCTCTGTTTCTGTGCGCTCTGGACCGGCTAAAAAAAAAGTTTTGTCAATTTATTCGACGCTATTGGCTTTCTCTGCCCGTTCGATGAGCCCGATGACACTAAAGAAGCGACCATTGCGGACAATTCCGACGATATTCTGAACGTCTTTGATGTCTCTCAATGGGTCGCCATCGACAAGTATGAGGTCGGCGCTCGAACCCGGCGCAATGCGACCGATCTGCAAATTGACGCCCAAAGCGGCCGCCGCGTTTACGCCGGCCGTGCGCAATACCTGCTCAGCAATCATGCCGGACTCGACCAACGCCAAAAGTTCCGCATGTAGTGCAATGCCGGGCGGCAAACCATTGGGCTTGCTGCCGAGAATGATGGATGTTGAGTGAGAGTTAAGGCGCGGTTTGTCAGAGAATCGTCGGATGGCCGTCGGGTATTTGCCCAGCAAGCTTGCCTGCCGCGAGAAGAGCAACGAGCGCAGCCCCTTTGTTCGTGCATCTGCCAAACCGGAGATGATCGTCAGTACGTCGCCATCATCGCTTGGGCGAAGGTTTTCGTAGCGTATTCCGCGAGGTGATGTGGCGAACGACTCGGTTTCGGGCGATAGGGTCGAGATGGAATCCAGATCGAGTTGCCAACCTTCAGCGAGGACGCGCGGCCCCGGCATTTCCTTGCCAGACCACAACAAATTCAAAGCTGCGGCCTGCTCATGCTCGGCGACGATTGTCGTTATGCCGTAGGACAACAACAGGGGCCCGAGCGACTCGTCCAGCTCGCCTGGCAACGATGCCTGGCCATCGATTAAGCCGGGCAAGGCAGTCAGGTCGCCCATATCAACGACGATCTCACCAGGCCGTTCGCGGCGTGCTTCAATCGCCGTAATTCGGCTGCCATCGATCACAATATCGACATTCTGTCTGTAGCCGCCGCTAACACCGTCAAATATCCGCGCAGCACGAATAACGAGCCGCGCCCCGGGTTCGGCGAAGGTGGGCAGTCTTCGCGGTTCCGGCGGGGGGCGCTTACCCGTCTCATCAGGCAATATCGTCGCCCGAAAGGGAATGTTACGGGGCGTCCATGAATTGAATGGCCGCGCGCGAACAAAACCGTTAGCTGTGTAAAGCATGTGTTGCTTGTCGCGCCAGGCGACGGCGGCAATGAAGAGGTCCCGGTCGCTGATCAAGGGTCTAACGACTAGCGGCTCGGACAGAATGGCCATGTCCATCGATAGCGCGTCTTCACTGTGCCGCAGGAACGTAATCAAGCTGCCATCCGGCCGCCAGGATGGTGACGACAGTCTCGTCGTTGACGTTTCCAGCGCCTCGTCAGGCTGGCCATGGCGCCGCAGCATCAGCGACCAGGTACCGTCCTGACGATGGATATAGACAAGATCCCTGCCATCAGCTGACCACGCTGGCTCGGTCTCATCGCCGACGGTGTTGCTGATACGCCAGGTCAGCCCGGTAGAGAGATCGAGCTCCCACAGATCGAAGCCCGTGTCGCGGCGGTCAGACGAATAGACGATTCTTTCGCCATCGGGGTGCCAGTCCGGGTGCTGATCGAAATACTGACCATCACTAATATTACTCGCCGTGTTGTCGTCGAGCCGGTACAGCCAAAGCTGGAACTGGTTTCCCGACCTGGCTTGATACGCTATCGACTGCGCACTGGGTGACCAGCGCGGTCGTCGCGCCGATGTCGGTCTCTCGGTAATCGCGCGTGCCTTGCCGCCTTTGGACGGGAGAATCCAGATGCTGTTGAGCAGGTCGATAGCAAGTTGTCCGTCGGATGCAACATCTACCGAAAAGTTAGTGCCCTGGGTCAGCGTTACCTGCGCATGCGCAGAGGCAGCGCCAAGCAGGATCAGAATTGCTGGAAGTAGTCTTCGCAAAATGGCTGTCAGGGCTGAAGCCGGGTGCCTGTCCATTCGCCGACATTGAATGTGTCATCTTCATTGGCCACGAGTGAGCGATCCCAGCGGGCACGGTCGTGAATGCGGTCGGATCCTTCGATCCACAACTCCATGCGGCTGGCCCAAACACGGATCCCGCCCCAATGCGGCGGCCTTGGAATAATTGGCTGGTCGGAGACAGCAATCGATTTGAGATTTTTCGCTGCGCCCACGCCAAGTTTCATTGCGCGCCTGCCTACCTGGGCAATGAGCGCGGAGCGTGATTCCAGCGGCGAGCTTTGATCGGATCCCCAGGCTCCGAGCTGACTGCCCCAATCGCGGCTGGCAAAATAAGTATCGCTTTCTTCTTCGGGTGAAAACACAGCCCGACCCTCTATTCGAACCTGCCGTCCGAAGGAGTCCCAATGGAACAGGAGCGCAACTTTGTTATTGCTGACAATCTGCCGTGCCTTGTCGGATTTGTAATTCGTGTAGAAAACAAGGTAGCCCGGGTCGGCGACGAATTCTTTGCACAGAACCACGCGTGCGGACGGTTGCCCTTCGCTATTTACGGTGACAGCAGCCATCGAATTCGGATTTCGCTGCACTTCATTCTGCACGGCCTCGTCGAGCCATGCTTTCGCCCAGCTCATCGGATCCGATGGCAGTACAGTCGGTAGTCTCGTTGCCGAGCAGGGATCGCTCACGCTAACCTCCATCACATATTA
>Ga0316187_10003383_pt1 | contig 13885 bp, 12 predicted proteins | sample CroRivburrow1_MG_FD_204927 | JGI IMG/M metagenome (GOLD analysis project Ga0316187, IMG submission 204927) | Coastal sediment microbial communities from Maine, United States - Cross River worm burrow 1 | ecosystem: Environmental > Aquatic > Marine > Coastal > Sediment | place: USA: Maine...
CGCGAATCGTTTCCTCGTGCATCTTAGTCAGCTCTCGACAGAGCGCGATTTGCCTATCCGCACCCAGGGAGCGTTCTAGGTCGTCCAATGTCCCATGAATTCGATGAGGGGATTCGAACAACACGATTGTGATACCCGACTGCGCAATGCGATCGAGCACGCGGGCGCGCTCCCCGCCGCTTCGTGGGAGGAATCCTTCGAACACGAATCGGCGCACAGGGAGGCCCGCAACGCAAAGCGCTGCCAACACGGCGCTAGGGCCGGGAACGGCCTCCACGTTGATGCCGGCATCCGCGGCGCGGGAGACGAGGTAGACGCCCGGATCACTCACCACCGGCGTCCCCGCATCGCTGACGAGTGCGTAGTGAGCTCCGTTGACCAGATCCGCAACGATGAGGTTCACCTTGTCGTCGTTGGTGTGTGCGTGAAACGAGCGTAGCGGTGTGTCGATGCCGTGCTTGGAGCAGAGCGTACGGGTGTGACGGGTGTCTTCCGCAAGGATGACGTCGGCTTCGCGGAGAATACGAAGTGCCCTCAATGTGATGTCCTCCAGACATCCAATGGGCGTCGCGACTACGGACAGGCGACCTGACATTCGTGGGCGTTACCACATCTCCGTGGCACGGCGACCCGGCGGTTCACGGAGATTCGTAGACTTCGACCACCGTCTCACCGAGCTCCGTCTGGAGGAAGGCCTTGAGCTTCTTCAACAAGCGTTTCTCGATCTGCCGAACCCGCTCGCGGCTCACTCCGAACTCATCTCCAAGTGTCTGCAAGGTTTTGGGGTCTTCGGCGACCAGTCGGTCTTCGAAGATCTTCTTTTCCTTGTTCTCGAGCGACTTCCCGAACTCGTGAATCTTTTCGGAGAATTGGTCTCCGACTTCCGCCTCGGCCAAAATGTCGTCGACGCGAACATCCTCCGAGGGAAGCAGCTCCACACGGGCTACGGACCGGCCCTCAGCAGTTCCAACCGGCGCATCGAGTGATGCATCTCCGGTGGCAAGTCGCATGTCCATCGACACCACGTCTCGCTCGGGGACATTGAGGTTTTCAGCAATGAGTTCTGCGGTCGGCTCGATGCCCATCGCCGACAGGCGGGCCTTTTCCTTCTGGAGGTTGAAGAATAGCTTTCGTTGGGCTTGGGTGGTGCCCACCTTCACGAGTCGGTGGTTGTTCAGGATGTAGCGAAGCATGTAGGCGCGGATCCACCAAGCCGCGTAGCTCGAGAGCTTCACACCCTTGTACGGATCGTACTTCTTCACGGCCTGCATGAGGCCGATGTTGCCCTCCTGCACCAGGTCGAGGATGTTCTTGTACGCTTGACGATAGTCGTACGCGATCTTGACGACCAAACGCAGGTTGGACGTGACCAGCCGCTTGGCCGCTTCGAGGTCGTCTTCTTCGAAGAACCGCACCGCGAGATCGTGTTCCTCTTCCTTCGACAGAAGCTTGTATCGCTGCACATCTCTCATGTAGACGCCTAGCGGATCACGGCGCGTGAGAGACGACGCGGAGCTCGCCAGAGTGTCGGCCTCGCCTTTGCTTCCGCTCGGCTCTTCATCCAACTCCATGAGCTCGGCGCCGTGTGGCTCGTCGAGGTCCTCGGGTGGTTCTGGGTCGCTTCCGATCATCAATCCTGCTCGTGAGAGCCATCTCTAAAGCACAGTCCCCCCGGGCGTCCAGTGGCGGCCTTCATTTGGGCGCTTCGAACGGCTGTGTACCCGCCGCTCTGGGCCGGAGACGGCTGGCGAACGAGCCAGCGACGATATACTGGATGGCGCCGTCGGTGGTCTGTGCGGCCTTGAGCCCGCTCGACGCCAGCTCCAGCATCGTAGCGACTTTGGCGCTGCGACTCTTGTACGCATCTTGGATTTTCACACGAAACATGAGGTTGAGCTCGGAACGCCCGAGCGGGCGTAGGAGCCGCACTCTGCCGAGAACGTCGAGCTCGAGGTCTTCGCCGTGGGACGTCGCTCGTTCGATCTTCGCCGAACCCTCTTCGATGACCACGACCAGCTCCAGGTTGCCGGCATCGGCCTTGTCGAGGGTCAACCCACCCCATCCTGGGATCTCCAGCTTCGACTCACCGTCCCCGACGTGCAGGCCTTCGATGGTGATTTCCACGTCACCTGTCGACTCCGCAACCTCGCTCGGCATGGCGAGCGTAATCTCACCGTTGAGCACGCCGGCGAGAGGAACCTTGGTGAACTTGCGGAGAATCGGAAGCGCCTCGAGGTCGATGTCGTCGACCTCGGCATCGACCTCCATATTGTCAATTCCGAGTGCCAGCTCGCCTTCCACCTCTCCTCCGGCGAGCTCAGCGTCGAAGCTATAGGTCTTCGTGTCGGACATCAGCGAGAACAACGAAGTGCTCACGGTGAGCTCGTCGAAGACCACGTCGACGGGAGGCGTATCTTCTCCCTCCGACGGGAGCGTGACGCGCAGGTTCTCGAAGGTGAGCCCTGTGAGGCCCGAGTTCGTGAGATCGATGATCTCGAGCTCGTAGCCACGCGCCTGAGCCTCTTGGATCAGACGGTCTCCGAGCCGATCGTACGGAAAGGTTCGGTAGGCAAAGAACACGAAGCATAGGAGGAAGAAGATGGGGTATCCCACCCACCTCAGAATCTGTCCGATCGAAATCTGTCGCACGAGCTACTCTTGCTCCGCTGCCGATGGAGCCTCGCGGTCGTACGCGCTCACGGCGAGCTTCACGGTGTAGCCGGTGCGCATTCTACCGCCCGTCATCTGGATTAGCTCGATCGAGACTGGATACGAGCTGTTCTCGATGTCGGCGAGCATTTCAATCAAGGGCCTCAACTCGACGACGGGCAACGAGACGCGCACCGATCGGCGGCTGTAAGCGCCCATGTCGAGCTTCGGCTGGTCGTTGATCCCGAGGCCGGACACCCCGTACTGTTGAGCACGTTCTTCGAGGAAGCCACCTAAGGATGGCGCCTTGCGGTTGTAAAGGCGTTCCACGGCGCGGCGTTCGGCTTTCTGCTGTTGCAATCGTGGCTCCGAACGGCGGATATCCTGCAAGACCTGCGCAATCTCGGTGTTCTCGGTCTCGATGTCCGAGATGCTCGAAATGGCGACATACATCGGCAGGATGACCACGATCGCCGCAAACACGACCGCCATGCTACTCAGCAGCCGACGCTCGCGATGGCTCAAAGCATCAGCCCAGTTGCGCACGTTGTCCAATGCTTCTCCGACGGCCACCTCAGTCCTCCTTCCCACCGCGCGTAGCGGTTTCCTCGCATCTGACCTTGACGACCAACTTGTAGTCCTTCCGGTCCTCCACGGCGGTCGAAATCGACCCCTTCTCGACATCGGCGAAGCATGAATGCGTTTGGAGGGCGTCGACGAGTCGGTCCCGTTCGGCAATGGAGCCGACTGTGCCTTGGATCTCGAATCTTCCGTTGTCGCCATCGTCGTCGATTTCGATCAGAAGGCGACGGGTGTCGTGCTGGATGTCGATAGGGATGCTCTCCGAAATCGCCTCGAGAATGTCATAGGCGTCGAAACGGGGGAGGGGGTCGTCGATGCGAGGCCCGGCCGTGAGCAGCTCCCGCGCATGCAGGGCACTATGCGCCTCCTCCACGAGGAGATCATTGCTGACTGCGGCTAACTCGGCGGTGAGTCCTGCGTGCTCTGCGCTGGCGACTCGATAGCGGGCCATCAAAGAAACGGCGAAGGAAAGCATGACCGCAGTGAAACAAACCGCGATGAGGCGCAGGTGCTTGCGAATCTGGCCTGCGGCCGCTTGCGACGCGAACTCGCCTTGCCGAAGATCGAGTTGCTTCCCCCGTGAGATGGCACGCGCTGCAAGAGCTGCGGCCTTGGTGAATTTGGGGCGCATCTCCTCGTCGGCCCCGGCCGCTTCGGGGAGCTGGGCCACGCTGCACTGCACCCCGAGTTGCTCGGTCAGCCATTGCCGGGCGCTTTCCATCGGGGCCGTTTCGCCGGACAGCAAGATCTGGGAAGGCGTTTCGGACCGCTGCGCTCTGTAGCTAGCGAACGTGCGTTGGAGGGCGCCGCCCAGATCGGCGCGCTGGCCGGACTCGACCAAATCCATGCCGCCAGAGACCGTTCTCGCGAACGTGCAGCGGCCGTTTGTGAGTACTGCGAAGTCTGTGCTTTTCGGGCCTACGTCGATGACGAGCACCGTCTTGCCTTCGAGCGTCTCTCCGAGCAGCGCACCGAGGCCGTCAAAAGCGGCCGCCCCGACGGCAAGCTCTCGTGGGTCGACTCCCGCCGATTGGAGCTCACGGAGACGGTCCGCCACGGTTTGGCGAGGGGCAGCCACGGCCATCAGTTGGATGGTCGAAGCATCGCGACCCACGACCTGGTAGTCGACGACCGCATCCTCGACGTCGAAGGGAAGCACGGCGCTGAGCTCGCCCGGCAAGACTTCGGCGGCCTTCTTTTCGACACCTGCCGGAAGGTCGATCAGCCTCAGTGAGGCGGCCTCGCCGCTCAGGGAGGCGATGATGCGGTCCGGCGGCTGCGCGCCCTCGGCCAGGATCTGCGCGATGGCGGCCGCGAGCAGGTCTTCCTTCGATGCCGATTCCGCCGAATAGGGCAGGGGCGCCTCGGCGTACCGTTCCATTTCGGATCCACGTAGCGTCGTCCTCAAGAACGCGCCGCGAACCACTCGGGGTGTGACCTCTAATCCCAGAACCAAAGACATTTCAATTCATCCGATAGTAGTGGAAGACGCCCAACCCCGGCACTCGGCCGGTGTTGGGTGGTGGTGGTACCCACCGTGCGTGGAAGTTGACCACAGAGACGATTCGCACCTGGGAACGGCCCACCAAACCGGTGGCTTGGATGGTGAAAATCGAAGCTGACGACGAGAATGAGCGAGCGAGGGGCTTTCGCTGCTCTGCTGGGATCTCGATCGGCGAGAAGAGGAGCTCGCTATCCTCTCCGAGGAAGCCGGTGAGCATTCCGTACAATTCCTTCTCGCTTCCCTTGCCCTCGACGAAATTGAGAAGATCGGTTGGGCGACTGAACAGGGGAATGGGAAGGAGTTGACGGATCGTGGAGAGAATCTGAGTGAACTTGACTCCTTCGAGGGGATCCATGCAGAGGTCGACGTCCGGTACGTACGAACAGATTCTCCCGAGCAGCACCTGAGGGCTGGCCTCGTTGATGTTCACGAGGCCGGATGCGTAGATCGTCATGATCCGCGACGCCGGGTCATTTGGGATCGGCTCCACGAATGTTGCCCAGAAATCATCGCTGAAGCCTCGCACCAGACGGAGCTCCTCGATCGAGTCGAAGGGCGCGTTCTTGTTGCGGTAGGGGTCGTCGCGCAGCTGATAGAGGGCGTCGTCCTCCGTGCCGGTGCCGCCGGTGCGGGTAGTGCCGGCGCCAGGATCGAAGTCGGTCCGCTGAATGTCGTGATCCCACCAGTCGATCACTGCGGTGATGAGATCGATGCGTGTCGTTAGGGTACCAGTCTCGTCTTCCTTGTTGAACAACATGTCGTAAGGGCTCTCTGGGAGCTGTCCGCCGGTGAGCGAAAAGAGCTGCGTCGCGACGTTGTTTCGGGCCCGCTCGCCGTCGAGGAACAGCGGGTCGTTTACGTTGATCTTACCGTTCTCGCTGACGGCGATGACGTGGCATTCGCCGGGTAGGTTGTCGAATCCCACGGTGTCACCGAAGTCGATTCCGAGCTGCATCAAGGTGTCCCGCTGATCCTCGGGGGTGCAGAACGGCGACAGGATCTCGTTGACGAAGTTCCAGACCGGCAGTTGCGGGGCGGGCCGGCCGGTCGCGCCTCGGTACAGCGGGTCTACGAATCGGCGAACCTCGGGCTCCTTGGCGATCAGCAAACGCGTCAGATTGGTGGCGCTCTTCGCCATGTATTCGGCCTGCAAGGCATCCCTCTGCGACGTTGACACCGCGAACGCCGTTCCGGTCGTTTCGTGCATGTCCGCCAACATCACCGCGAGAATCGCCACCGTCGTGATCGCCATGATGAGGGCGACCCCTTCTTCGGAGCGTTTGCGGTGTGGTCCTGTGATGGCGCGGTTCATGGGTTGTAGTTGGCGTGGTTGAGGGCGTACGTGAGCGGAATCGTGACGCGCGTGCCAAATGTCTGTGTCTGGCCTCGGCCGCGCGGGTCTTCCACGGTCAGCCGGATTCGCACTTGGGTGGGGAGCCGATTGGGTTGGGCAAGCACGTCTTCTGTGTCCCAGGTCTGCACCCAGTCGGTCAGAAGAGGATCGAAGTACTCGAGATTGAACTCTTGGACGTGCTCCACGAGGATCTGTGACTTGCCACCCCGCTGGGGGTTCTCGTCGATTCGATTCTGCTCGCGGCGAGCGAGGACCTGCACGCCGGGTTCGTCCGGGTGTTCGGTGACGAAGTAGCTGATTTCGTTTTGATCCGACTCGGGTGCGTCTCGGTAGAGCCGCCGATGCGAGAACGACGTGAAATCGATTCGGTCGTCTTTCCCGCGGTCACTTCCGATGAAGGCCGTTTCCACGACGCGAAGGTCGGGCGACGGGTTCACATGGGTAGAGACGAACGCCATCGTGAGCTCTCGAGCCATGCGCTCGAGCGCCATGTGGACGATGCGAGAGTGGTCGACGTCTTTCTCCACGCGCGCTTTGTTGAGAGCGGTCTGAGAGAAGCCGCCGTAAATCATCGTGCCCACGAGGGCGAGCACCGTCACGGCGAGGATGATCTCGAGGAGAGTGAAGCCTCGTTTCATTGGCTCTCCTCCTCCGCCGTGTCATCTGCGGCCGTGTCATCTACCGGCGCGGGCTGCTCCGACACGATGAATTGGATGACGTCGAAGCCGCGCTCCTTCGGTCCTTCCTTCCAACGGACGGTTACGGTGGCTCTACGCACCTGCTCTTCGAGGAAGGGCTTCAAGATCGGGAACCCTAGCTCCAATGCGAGCATCGCCAGGTTCCCCGATTCGCCCGCGAGGACTTGCTGCGTGGTCTCGGCCGTTGCTCCCTCATCGAGTTCTTGGTTGATTCGCTTGGACGTCGCGACCACGCCATCCTCGTCCTCCTCTTCGCCACCCTGAGCGCCCAGCTCCGGGAGGATGATTCGCTCAACCAGCCAGTCGCACTCGAAGCCCTCGACGGGGGCGTGCTCGCAACAGCCGTCGGTATCCTTCTTCTCGATGGCTGGCAGTCCTTCGATCGCGATCACCTGCTCGATCTCTCCCATCTTGCAGCGTGCCAGCGTGGCGGCGACGTTCTGTCGGCGGGCGCGTGCCGCCACGTTTGCGGCGCCGACCTCACTCGAAAAGATCGCCGTCAGCGAGAGGCCGAGGATCGCCACCGCGATCATCACTTCCAGTAAGGTGAAGCCACGCACGGTCATAGCGAATCTTCGACTTCCCCTTCATCGTCGAGCTCGTCCATGGGCTCGTAAGCGAAGTTGTGAATGCGCGCATTGCCCGTGAGGGGGTGGATCTCGACGCTGTAGACCGTGTCGCTCGAGTCACTCAGCTGGATGACCGCGTGCTCCGTCACGCCGCCGGGGAAGAAATAGAGCGCCCCCTCTCCATCGGTTCGCGTGTCCGTCTCGTGCGGGGTGATCAATGCGTGGATCGAAATACCATCCCCGACCGGATGAGCGGAATATCGGTCCAGTACCTTGCCACTCTTGTTCCGGATCGGTTGAAACGGTGAGATCGGCTCCACCGGACTCAATGGTTCTTCGAGTCGCGCCCTCGCAAGATCCCACGGATCGACCGCCTCTCCGGCGTCGGTGTCGAGCTGCGCTTCGGTGGCCAGCGTCACGGGCGTGTCAGTTTCCTCCACCGCCATCGTGTCCTTATCGAAATCGAAACGCAGGCGTGTCGTCGTCCCCTGAGTGAGGGCCCGGTTGTACGCGAATCGCGCTGCACTCGTGACTTTGAAAGCCGAGGACCGCAATCGAGTTCGCGTGACGGCGCCCAAGCCAAACGTCGCTCCTGTGACCACAACCGCGATGATCGCTACCACCAGAATCACCTCGATGAGGGTGAAGCCGCTGTTCGTTCGGGATGAGACGCGTCGCATCATGAGCCGTCTAGATGTCGTCTTCGGTGTTGAACTCGAGGTCGGGTCCGGCTGAGAACACCGCAATGTCACCGTCCTCGCAGCTGATCTGGAACGGTGTGTCCCAGGCGTCGGTCGTTCGCCGGCTTCCGTCGAGATACCGGTCGCTCACCAAGTCTTCGACGGTCGGACACCCTCTTGGGTTGTCGGCCACGTAGAGCATCACTGCCGAGCGAAGCCCTTCGGAGTCGGTCTTCGTGGTCTTGATTCGCGCCTTCTCCAATTGCGGTAGCAGAGCCACTGCGACGCCGCCGGCGATCATTGCGAAGATCGTGATGACGATCATGATCTCGATGAGGGTCATGCCCTCTCGGCGCCTCCGGCGGGCGAGTCGCTGTTGTAGGCGTGTCTCATTCGTGTTGGGCATGGAGCCTCCAGTTTGGTTCATTGAATGTTGTCATCCTTTACGAGCGAGCCGCTCGGGCCCGCAGAAATTACTTCGGCTTCCTGTTCGAAGTAGCCTGGACAGCGGATCGAGAGAGGTCTTCCCCAGCCGTCCTTGGGGATCGAATCGAGGTAGTGCTTTTGAGAGAGCGGCGGGTGAAGCAGCTCCGTATCGGAGCGCGGACACCTCCCGACGTCGGTTCGAAAGCGATCGATCGCTTGCTTCACCTGAGCAATCGCGACCTGGGTATCGCGGACCCGGACCCGATGCCGTGCATACCGCGTGAACCCCGTCGTGAGCACGGCCAACGCCACGAGGGCCAACAAGGCCTGCCATCGCGTGTTCCTGAGAATGCCGCGCCAGCGTCCCCCACGCCGCTCCCACGGAAGCGACATTCGTTCTCTTTGTCTTCGTCGAGCCACGCTCACTCCTCATTGAATCATCTCGTTGAGTTGGAGTAGCGGCATGAGAATCGCAAATGCAATGCCGCCAACGACTGCGCCCATGACGACGATCAGCAATGGTTCGAGGACCGAGGTCACGACCCCGACTCGCACTTCGATCTGTTGATCGTAGGCGTCTGCCACGTGAATGAGCATCTCTTCCAACTGTCCGGTGCGTTCGCCCACGGCGATCATGTGGGTCACGATCGGGGGGAACCTGCCTCCCTGTCGGAGTGGCTTGGCGATGCCTTCGCCCTCACGGACGCTGGCGCGCGCATCCTCCACGACTCGCATGAGCTCCGTGTTGCCGAGTACATTGCGTGTGATGTCCATGGCCGTGAGCACAGGGACCCCGCTCGCGAGCAGCGTCGCCAGCGTCCGGGCAAACCTGGCCACGGCGACCATGACCAACAGTGGTCCGAGGAGTGGGACCTCGAGTATGAAGAGGTCCCATTTCCTGCGGCCCTCTTCGGTCGCTTGCCAACGCCGGAACCAATAGATACCGCCGCCCAGCAGCGCCGCCAGCAGCCACCAGTAGTTGCTGAAGATGTCACTGACCCAGATCAGCAGGCTGGTGTACCAGGGCAGAGTCTGGTTGAAGTTTTCGAAGATCGCGGTGACCTTCGGCACGACGACCGACATCATCAGAAAGAGGATGAGGACCACGACCACCGCCATGACTACCGGATAGGCAAGGGCCCCACGAACTTTGCTCTGAAGCCTGGTCTGGTCGTCCAAGAACTCGGCCAGCCGTCCGAGCACCTCTTCGAGCGTGCCCGATGCCTCGCCTGCCGCCACCATGTTGACGTAGAGGGTGAGGAAGATCTTGGGGTGTGCTTTGAGTGCGTCCGCCAGCGTGCTGCCCTCGTTGACCTGATTCCGGGTGTCGGTGAACGCCGCCTTCAGCTCGGGCTGGTCGAGTTGCTCGATCAACGCGTTCAGGGCTTCGACCAACGGGACACCGGAACGGAGCAGCACGGAGAGCTGGCGAGTGGCGACGGCCACGTCCATCGGTGAAACCCGTCGGAATAGTCGCCTGAAATCGATATCGCGCGATGCTTTCCTCGCCGCCTCGGATTGCTCGAGGATGTCCGTCGCCAGGATTCCATCCCGCCTGAGCAAAGTGCGTGCCGCTTTGGCGCTCTCGGCGTCGCGGATCCCCTTGACCGACTTGCCCCGTGCATCGATGCCCTTGTACGCGTAGATCGCCATGGCTTAGACCTCGGCGGCCTGGGTCGCCGCGAGTACTTCTTCAACGCTGCTGATGCCCGCCACGACCTGGCGCGCGCCATCTTCGCGGAGCAGACGCATCCCCTGCTGTTGCGCGACGCGCTGGATCGTTTTCGCGTCGCTGTTGTTCAAGATCTCTCGGCGCACGGGCTCGTCGATCATCATGAGCTCGAAGATTCCGATTCGGCCCCGATAGCCCGTGTTTCCACACGCGTCGCAGCCAGCGTGATGGTAGAAGGTCAGCTTTCCGGGGTCCGCGCCGACCGGATCCGGTAACGTCGCGGGGTTGCTCCGGCCAATTACGGTGGTCGCCGCAAGCCTCTGCAGCTCGGCGAGCTTCTCCTGTGCCATCGCTAAATCGATGCCTAGCTCGCGAAGATCTTGCGCGGTCGGCGTGTACGGCGTCTTGCAGTGATCGCAGAGCTTCCGGACGAGGCGCTGAGCCAGTACCGCCAGGACGGAGGACGAAATCTGATAAGCCTTGATGTCCATGTCGACCAAACGCGTGATGGCGCTAGGCGCGTCGTTGGTGTGCAAGGTCGAGAGCACGAGGTGACCGGTGAGCGACGCATGAATCGCGATCTCTGCCGTCTCGTGGTCGCGGATCTCGCCGACCATGATGACGTCCGGGTCCTGACGAAGAAAGCTCCTCAAGCCTGAGGCAAACGTGAGCCCGATCTTCGGCTGGACCTGCATCTGACCGATGCCGCGTAGCTCGTACTCCACGGGGTCCTCGGCGGTCAGGATGTTCTTTTCGGGCGTGTTGATCGTGTTCAGGCATCCGTAGAGCGTGGTCGTCTTACCGGAGCCGGTCGGACCGGTAACGAGAATGATGCCGTTGGGGCGCTTGATCAGGGCCTCGAGTTGGTCGAGCTCGCGCCGAGCGAAACCCAAGTCGATCAGGCTCAGCAGGACCTGCTCTTTGTCGAGCAGACGCATGACGACGCGCTCGCCCTTGGCCGTCGGGATCGTCGACACACGAACGTCGACCACCTTGCCGGCGATCTTCTTGGTAATACGGCCATCTTGAGGAAGGCGCTTTTCCGCGATGTTGAGGCCGGCCTCGATCTTCACGCGGCTCACGATCGAGGAAAGGAACCCACGATTTGCCTCTTTGCGAGGAATGAGCCGCCCGTCGACTCGATAGCGCACGATGACTTTGTCCTCGGTCGGCTCGATGTGAATATCAGACGCGCGCTCTTTGACCGCGGTGTAGAACAGGTTGTTGACCCAGCGAATCACCGGCGCTTCGTCGGTCATGTCGATCAGGTCGCGAAGCTCTTCGACCTCCTCGCCTTCTTTCGCCTCTGCGAGCGCCGTTTCGTCCTTCCGCTCGTAGACGCGGTTGATCGCGTCGTCGATCGTTTCTTCCGAGGCCGCTACCGGGAGGATGGTTTTCCCGAGAAGGATCCGGAGGTCGTCGACGGGGAAGGGATCCAACGGATTGGCGACGGCAACGCGGACGCTGTCCTCTGATTGGCTCAGGGGGAGGACGCGGTTCTGACGCGCGAAGTTGATCGGTACCGCGTCGATGAGCTCTTCCGGAATGAGGTCCGTGGCGATCTTCTCGACGAACTCCATGCCTACCTCGTCGGCTAACGCCCGGACGACCTTGTCTTCCTCGATGGCGTGGGTAGCTACCAGGAAGTCCGTGAGGTCGATCGCGCGGTCCGCTGCGGTCTCCAGCGCGGCTTCGAGCCTATCCGGTTCGAGCGCACCGCGCCGAACCAAGATTTCACCGATATAGCGCTGCTCGAAGCTCATTCTTCGGGGCTCTCCGTCTCTTGATTGGTGGGCTCTGGCGCCTCGTCGGGCGTGTCGGCTGCCGGACTCTCTGAAGGTTCGCTCGTGTCGGCCGTTTCCACCGGACCCGGCTCTGTCCCGTCCGGCTCGATGACCTCCTCCGGGCCCTCTGGGGCGATCGGTTCCTCCGGTTCGTCCGGGGTCTCCGGCTCTGCTGGGGCTTCCGGCTCATCGATCGATGGTGGCGGTGCGCCGCCCCCTTCCTGCTCGTCCGCTGCCGTTGCGGGAATCGACTCCGCAGAGTCCGGCTCCACAACTTCGGTTGATTCCTCCCCGTCCGGTCCAATCACGAAGGTCTCTTCCTCCTGGGGCGTCGCCAAGCGATAAGCGCCAATCGGTGCACGCGGCACGTGGTCGGGCGGAGGCTCGAGCTCGGCCGCCTTCGCCAGCAACATCTCTTCTTCCACGCCGTCGATCTCATTGACGATCTCCGAAACGAGGCCTCGTGTTCGGGAGTAGTCGATGTGCGGCTCGAACTTGTCTTCACCAAACACGAAGTAGCGGTCGATCATCTGTTGCCGCTCTTGCATCTTGCGCTCGAAGATCTCTCGAAGGTCGCCCGGGTCGCGGATGATGTACGGCGTGAGGATGAGCAATAGGTTGGTTTTGCGCTTGGTCTTGCTGGTCTTGCGGAAGAGAGCACCCAAGATGGGAATGTCGCCGAGTACCGGAACCTTGTCTTCCTTGTTCTGAATCGCGTCCCGCATCAGACCGCCGATGACGATCGTCTGCTGGTCACGGACCATGACCTCAGTTCGCGCGGTGCGGCGGTTGATGGAGACCACCCCTAAGGTGCCGGAGGTCGCGCCCTGCTCGGAGATCTCCTCTTCGACCTCGAGCCGGATCTCGTCGTTCGCGTTGATGTGCGGCGTGACTCGAATGGTGGTGCCGACGTCCTGACGCGCGACGCTGCCGAGCCCACCAGCGAGGCCGGCAAGGTTGCCGAGGTCCTGACCTCCTTGCGCAGCCCCGGCCAATGCGCCCAGGCTGCCCGCACCGGCGAAGGTGCCCGGTGCCACACCGTTGGTCTGGAGCGGGATGTTCTCGCCGACGCTGATCTCGGCTTCGGTGTTGTCCATCGCAATGATGTGCGGTGTGGAGAGCACGTCCGCATCACCCGAAGACGCCAGCGCCGTCACCACGACTCCGAAGCCGGGAACCGAGAATCCGACCAGCTGCTGCGAGTTCTCGATCGTCGGCCCTCGAACACCGAGGGCTAAGCCGGTGAGGTTGTTTTGCGTGATGTCGATCGAGGAAGGAGCGTTAAAACCAAACAGGGAGAGCGATCCATCGGTCGGAAAGTCACCCGCGCCTCCGTGGAACGCGAAACCGAGGTCCGAAGATCGCTCGACCCCGAGCTCCATGACGACCGCGTCGATGAACACCTGTTTTCGAGGCGCATCGATACGTTCGATCACACGCTTGAGCGCCGTGTAGTCGTGCAGCGAAGCGGTGACGATCAGTGCGTTCGAGGGTTCGTACGCCGTGATGGCGACGGTGCCCTCGAAGAGCGAAGCGGTGGCTGCGGGCTTGATAGCGGCTCGAGCGCCGGCACGGGGGGCCTGCCTCGCTGCGGTCGGGCGCGCCGCGCCGACGAGTGCGGTGAGGGCGCTAGCGATATCCGAGGCGGCACCGTGCTGCGCGTAGTGCACGTGAATGCGCCCCTCGCCTTCGAGCGGCACATCGAGCTGGCGGATCATTTCCAGGATGCGCAAGTAGGCGCGCTCCGTTGCGATGATGATCAGCGAGTTCGTGCGCTCGTCTGCGATGATGTTGCGGATAGTCGACTCGGAAGCGGTGGAGCCGACCAGCAGTGGCTCGGTCGCTCTGCCCTTCGCCGGCCGGGCCTTCGCGGCCGTCGCTTTTTTGGCTGTGGATGCAACGTCAGCCGGGAAGATCTCCAGCAGGCGCGCGGCCATCTCGCCGGCATTCGCGTAGTGAATGGGCTC
>Ga0316187_10003384_pt1 | contig 13884 bp, 14 predicted proteins | sample CroRivburrow1_MG_FD_204927 | JGI IMG/M metagenome (GOLD analysis project Ga0316187, IMG submission 204927) | Coastal sediment microbial communities from Maine, United States - Cross River worm burrow 1 | ecosystem: Environmental > Aquatic > Marine > Coastal > Sediment | place: USA: Maine...
TCCGTTCCTGGAAGAACGCTGCGAGCGTTCCGGCGATATCTTACCGTATAACCCCGAGAATCAGTTCTTTGTGGCTCTCAGGCAGGATATAGAGGTCGGTGAAAACAACCTGTATTTCCGTGGCGAGTTGCAGCATCAATCTGAGATGTTCACCGACGGTGATATTGATCCATTCACGCGTCAACCGAATATTAGTCTTGTGAATTTGCGAATTGGCTATGAATGGATTGACGCGAATGCAGAACTGACCTTGTGGGGACGTAATGTCACCGACGTGCGCTGGTATCACGGATCGTTCGATGCGCCAGCTCAGGAAGGCCATATGAATTCGTATCCATCAGAACCCGCAAGCTTCGGAGTCACGTTCCGCAAGAGCTTCGACTAGAGTTTTCAGCAGAACCACGCTCACAGCAATGCTGTCGTCAGATCACATCAACCTGGCGACAGCATGATGAGGTCGCATAATGCTGAATAAAAAGTACAGCAACATTCTCGAGACGATCGGCAATACGCCGATCGTCAAACTCAACAAAATCGGTCCCGACAACGTTAATATTTTCGTCAAGATCGAATCCTTTAATCCAATGGGTTCGGTCAAGGATCGGCTTGCGCTTGGTGTCATAGAAGATGCCGAGGCCAGCGGGGCCCTGCAACCCGGGCAAACTGTGATTGAGGCCACCAGCGGAAATACGGGCATTGGCCTCGCAATGGTCTGTGCCCAGAAAGGCTATCCGCTTGTCGTGACGATGGCTGAAAGCTTCAGTCTCGAGCGGCGCAAATTGGTGCGTTTCCTGGGCGCTAAAGTCGTGCTCACGCCTGCTGCGCTCAAAGGCAGTGGCATGCTCGCCAAAGCTGTTGAACTCGCGGAGAAGCACGATTGGTTCCTTGTGCGCCAATTCGAAAATGAGTCGAATGCGAACGCGCATTCACGAACTACCGCGCCGGAAATTCTCGAGGCATTCGCAGATGACGGTCTCGACTATTGGGTCAGCGGCTTCGGCACTGGTGGAACATTGAAAGGCGTATCACGTGTCCTCAAAGAGAAAAGCCCCAAGACAAAGGTTATCGTTTGCGAACCCGATAACTCCGCCATACTAGGCAGTGGTATTCCTCAAGTCCGCGGAGCCGACGGCTCAATCACTGAAAGTCATCCCTTGTTTCGGCCACACTTGATGCAGGGCTGGAGCCCTGACTTCATACCGAAGCTCACGGAGGACGTTGTTGCCGCAGAATTGATCGATGAGATTTTGCCCATCGCTGGCGACGATGCACTGCGGCTGTCCAAATCACTCGCGCGCGACGAGGGCATATTTGTCGGCATTTCAGGGGGCGCGACGCTTGCCGGCGCACTCGCTATCGCCGAGAAAGCCGAGCCCGGATCCAATATTCTGGCGATGCTGCCAGACACCGGCGAACGCTACCTGAGTACACCGTTATTCGATGGAATCTCAGAGGATATGACTCAGGAAGAAACAGATATTTCGCGTTCGACGCCGAATTATCATTTTGCGTCGGCCCCACCGCCAGAAAGCCAGGACGACGTGGCCGTAGCCGCACCGGCTTACGCACTCGAATTTCTCGAGCAGGCCACTAATGATGCTGAGAACGCCGTGGTCCTGTTCGCGCTTGAATGGTGCGAGTTTTGTTGGTCAGTCCGGAAGATGTTTGCCGAATATGAGATTCCTTATCGAGCGATTGATCTGGATTCAGTCGCCTATCAGAAGGACAACAAGGGCGGAGACATCCGCAAGGCAATCGAGCAACGCACAGGGCTCAAGACAATTCCCCAGGTGTTCGTTGGTGGTAAACATTTGGGGGGTGCAACTGAGACCTTCGATGCAATAAAGGATGGCGCCATGCAGAAGCTGCTGGAGGCGAACAACGTGACCTGGAATCAGTCGGTCAAAACCGAGCCCTATTCCTTCTTGCCAGGCTGGTTACACAAACGCTAGTCGCTTACTCGTTGAAAAAATACATGCCGAGGATTTCGGCGACACATGCAGGTTTGCGTTCGTCTTCAACTTCGATCCGCACTTCCGATGTCAGCAATAGTGCGCCGGCGCGGCGACGTGCCTGCAGGATGACCGCGCGAGCCCGAACCCGTGCCCCAACCGGAACGGGCGTATAAAAACGCACTTTATTCGCGCCAAAATTGATGGCGCGAACGAGATTCTCAAATTCAAGCAAGTTGGCCGCCAAAGCCGGGACCAGCGACAGTGTCAGATAGCCATGTGCGATCGTCTTGCCATCGGGTAATTCTCTGGCAGCACGTTCAGTGTCCACGTGAATCCATTGATGATCACCGGTCGCTTCCGCAAACTGATCTATCCGATGCTGATCGATAACGACCCAGTCAGACAGGCCTATCTCTTCGCCTTCCAGCGTTTTCGCATCATCTATGGAGGTTATGGTCCTCATGGTGACGCTAGGAATACACAGATGGTTCTCCTGCCGCAAGTATTTGTCACCGAAATTTTCTGCTAGCAGGGCTAGAATGGCGTCATGGCCTCAACTGAAACACCAGGCGACATATTTGCAATCGTGCTGGCTGCCGGCACCGCTTCTCGTTTCGGCGCGACCAAGCAGCTCGCGGAGTTTGATGGCGTGCCGCTCGTGAGACGCGCCATGGAGACTGCCAATGCGGTTTGCCCGACCAGGACCGTGCTGGTGGTGGGTCATGAGTGGCGCGCCGTTACGGCATGCTGCGGCCCTGTGCCGGGTTTCATTGTCTACAGCGAGGACTATACCGCCGGGATCGGCAATTCACTGGCGAGCGCCGTTAAAGCAATTCGGCATGCGGCGAATGCTGTTGTCGTATTGCTTGCGGATCAGGTGCTGATCACAGCAGAACATGTGCAGGCACTTTGCTCCACCTGGAGCGGTGCTGACGATGAAATTGTTGCAACGGCGTACGCTGGCGCGGCAGGTGCACCGGCACTATTTCCACGTGGGTGCTTCGACGGACTAATGGCTCTGAGCGGCGATAATGGTGGTCGGCACTTATTGTCTGACGATCGGTATCGCGTACGCACGATCGCCTGCGAGGCCGCCGCGATTGACGTTGATACGCCGGCCGATCTTACGCCGACTTCGCGCAGCGCTCGCAATTGACCCAGCCGGAGTGTCCGTCGACGTAGTGCTCCTTCTTCCAGATGGGCAGACGCACCTTGAGCTGATCGATGATGTAGCGGCAGGCCTGAAACGCCTCATCCCGATGTGCCGATGAAACGCCTACCCAAACTGCACATTCACCGATCTCGAGCATGCCCGTACGATGCACACAGTGTGCATGCAAATACGGAAACTGCCGTTGCGCTTCGGCGAGAATTTTCTCACCCTCCGTCAACGCAAGCGGCTCGTACGCTTCATATTCCAGTCTGAGTACAGATTGCCCTTCGTTCTCATTACGAATCCAGCCTTCGAAGCTGCAGTAAGCCCCTGCACCTGCATCGAACAGCTCTCTGCGCAGGTGATCCGGATCGATGGTGTTGGTTGTGATCGCTATCATGTCAGCCGCCCGCTACAGGTGGAAACAACAGCACGGTATCGCCGTCACTAACCGGCGAGTCCCAATCTGCCATGACATCATTGATCGCGACTTTGCAGTGGCCACTCGGCTCGGATGAACCATGCCGATGCTGCGTAGCAGCGAATACATCGGCCGCAGTTGAGGCGTCAATGCGCAGGCTTTCCTCGTCAACCCCAGCATGCTCACGGAACATCGCGAAATAACGCACCGTAATCGCCTTCATGACGCTGCCTCAAGAACACTCGCCGCCAGGTCTTCAGGCGTATTGATATTGTCGAGCGCAGCAGGATCGGGCTGTTCAAACAATGCCGTATCTGAGCGAATTAATATCTTGCGCGGGCAAACCAGGCCCTCAACCACGAACTCCCGAATGATCACATGGCTGTTCGCCGTGTACACGGCGCACAGCGGCTCCGGCAAGCCATCGTGGCTGCTCCTGAACGCGCTAAAGGGCCGCTCCGCTGAACGATTCTCGAGCAAATAAGCGAGCGTCGTCTTGTCGATATTTGGCAGATCGCAGGCGACGACAAGCCAATCAACATCCGGATGTTCATCCATAGCGGATAATATTCCCGCGATCGGGCCCATGTCGTCATAACGATCGACGATTAGCTCGAATTGATGTCTCTCCGGATCGTCGCGCTGCTCATTGCGCGCGGATACAAATGTGCGATCCGTGACTTGCTCAAGTAACGTCACCACATGCTTTAGTTGCGTGTGACCATTGCGCTGCAATAAGGCTTTGTCCTGCCCCATGCGTCGACTCTTGCCACCCGCGAGGACAAGCCCAAAAACCGTGTTAGCCATCGTGGGTAAAGTCTCTTTTGCCACCCGTCTTGGATATCAGGCGGGTCTCACCGATGACAATGTCATGCGACATCGCCTTACACATGTCATAAACCGTGAGCGCGGCGATCATCGCACCCGTCAACGCCTCCATCTCAACGCCGGTCTTGTGATGTACTTTACAACGGCAATCAATCACAGCGCGTTGCTGCACGACCTCAATCGTGATTTTGCAATTTTCAAGACCGAGCGGATGGCAGAACGGAATCAGCTCGTGCGTTTTCTTGGCGGCCATGACGCCAGCAATTATTGCCGTCGCAAAAACCGGGCCTTTCTTGGTCGATATTTCATCGCCATTGAGCTCGGCGACAATTTCACCCGGCAGGTCAATGATTGTTCGCGCATGCGCTTCCCGAGCGGTCGCCGATTTGTTGCTGACATCCACCATGGTAGGTCGATTGCGCTCGTCAATATGGCTCAACTTGGTCATTTATCCACCTATTCGGTACATCTCAACTTTGCTTAGTGCGTGGTGTTCAGCGACATCCGGTCGCCGCAATTCACTGTAGCGATCGGCCCGTTGCAGCCAGATACGCGACAGTATGTCACCGAGCTCACCATCGTCAGCACCGTTACGAATCGGTTCACGCAAATCGGTACCCTGAGTGGCGAACAGACAAGTATAAAGCACGCCGTCCGCCGACAACCTGGCGCGACTGCAACTGCCACAAAAAGGCGCGGTAACCGAAGAGATGAAGCCGATTTCTCCCTGGCCGTCCTCATATCCATAGCGTCGTGCGACTTCCCCCGGGTAATTGCGGTCCAATGCCTGGAGGGGCCAACGCTTCTGAATGGTCGCAAGTAATTCCTTAGAGGGTACAACCTGATCCATGCGCCAGCCATTTCGATTGCCGACATCCATATATTCGATAAGGCGCACGATATGACCGCTGCCCCGAAAATGCGCGAGCAAATCCAGGACCGTATGATCATTAACCCCACGTTCGACAACAACATTAATTTTGATCGGCGCCAGACCCGCTTGCTCCGCCGCGTCGATACCCTGCAGCACCTTGCGCAGTTCGCCGCGCCCGCCGCTCATGACACTGAAGACCTGCTCATCGATGCTGTCGAGGCTAATCGTGACGCGCTGCAAACCCGCGTCCGAGAGCACCTGCGCGACCGGTGCCAGCAACATGGCGTTAGTCGTCAGCGCGAGATCGTCAATACCGGGCAATTCGGCAATCCCGCGAATGAGCTCCGGCAGTTTCTTATCGAGCAGCGGCTCACCACCCGTCAAACGAATCTTCGACACACCAAGTCGTGACGCAACGCGCGCCACGGTGAGCATTTCGTCGTGCGTCAGCCGCTGCGACTTGTTCAGAAACGCATACTCGGCATGAAACTCGGTTTCGGGCATGCAATACGGACATCGGAAATTGCAACGGTCCAATAGCGAGATACGCAAATCGTGTAATGGACGATCGAGAGCATCTCGAGTCTCAGTGTTAGCTGTGTCAGCAGGGAGCAAATGTGATGTCATGGTGGCATGATGCCCGATCTTGTCGGGTTGTTCTTTATTTTGGTCACTAATTCCTGCATGATTTTTGTTCGCACCGCCAATGCCCCTGGGATCCTTGATGCATGTCACCTTCTCTGAAGACGAATTAGCGTTTCGCGAAGAGGTGCGGGCGTTCTTTCGCGACCAAATGCCAGCCGGCTTGATGGAAAAGCAGGCCGAAAACATTCCGCTGGATCGTGACGATCATGTGCAATTCCAGAAAGCCCTGTTCAGAAAAGGCTGGGCTGCAGTCAATTGGCCGGTCGAATACGGCGGCACAGGCTGGAATATCGTGCAGAAGCACATATTCGATGTTGAGATGGCCAATGCGGATGTGCCAAATATCATTCCTTTTGGTCTCGGCATGGTTGGCCCGGTCATATATACCTTCGGTAGCGAGGCGCAGAAAAAGCGCTTTCTGCCGGACATCCTCGAGAGCAACGTCTGGTGGTGCCAGGGCTACTCCGAGCCAGGTGCCGGCTCGGATCTGGCGGCCTTAAAAGCCCGTGCCGAACGCCAGGGCGACCACTACATTGTAAACGGCACGAAGACCTGGACGACACTCGGTCAGTACGCAGACTGGATATTTTGTCTCGTGCGAACAAACTCGGACGTCGCTCGACGCCAGGAGGGCATCAGCTTTCTGCTCGTCGATATGCAGTCACCTGGAATAACGGTGACTCCAATCATCACGATCGAAGGCGATCACGAAATCAACGAGATTCATTTCGAGAATGTCGCAGTACCTGCTGAAAACCTCATCGGCGAGGAAGGCAAAGGCTGGACCTATGGCAAGGTGCTGCTACAACATGAACGCACAGGCAATGCCGGCGTCGCCCGCACCAATTACCGGTTAACCCGGCTCAGGGCCCAGGCGGCAAAATCTATTCGCGGTTCGGCACCGCTGCTCGGCGATCATAACTTTATGCGCAAGCTTGCCGCCATTGAGGTCGAACTCAAGGCGCTTGAGTTCACAGAGCTTCGAACGCTTGCCGCCGTCGCGTCAGGAAAGGCGCCCGGCCCTGAGTCATCTATTCTCAAACTCAAGGGCACTGAGCTGCAACAGGCAACAGATGCACTTTATGTCGAGGCAGCAGCTTATTACTCACTGCCATATGTGCCTGATCAATATGTAGCCGGCTTTCCGGATCAGGATCGCATCGGCGAAGGGGGCGAAACACTAACGTCACTGCGCTATTTTAACTTTCGTAAAGCGTCGATCTATGCTGGCTCTAACGAGATTCAGAAAAACATCATCGCCAAACACGTACTTGGCCTGTAGGACTACCGTAAATGGATTTCTCGTTTAACGAAATACAAATGATGCTGCAGGACAGTGTCGAGAAATTCATCGCGAACGACTATGACTTTGACACGCGCCAACAATACGCCGCCAGTGATCTGGGTTACAGCGCCGAAGTCTGGCAGCTGTTTGCCGAGCTTGGCTGGACCGCCGTGCCTTTCAGTGAGGGCGACGGCGGTTTTGACGGCGGACCCGTCGAAATGATGGTCATGATGCAGCAATTCGGGCGCGGGCTGATCGTCGAGCCCTATCTGGCCAATATTGTGCTCGCCGGCGGCGTTCTTCGCCGTGTCGCCAACGAACGCCAGAAAACCAAGTGGCTCCGGCCTCTCATCGGCGGCGAGCTTCAGTCTGCGCTGGCTTTCGTCGAACCACAGGCTCGCTACGAATTGAACAATGTTGAGACAACAGCGACGGCCGACGGCAGCGGCTGGATTCTCAATGGCAGCAAAGGCGTCGTACTCAATGGCGGTAACGCCGGATTGCTCATCATTCCTGCGCGCACTTCAGGCGCGAGTACTGATCGTCAGGGGATTACCTTGTTTGCCGTTGGTGGCATGGCGAATGGCGTCACACGGCGTCCATACGCGACCGTCGATGGGCATCAGGCTGCCGAAATAAGTTTGCGGGATGTGCATGTTGACGCCGGCGCAGTGCTCGGCGAAGTCGACTCGGGGCTAGCGATTCTCGAGGCGGCTATTGATGATGCCATTCTCGCTGTATGCGCCGAGGCCGTCGGCATCATGCAAATTATTACCGACAAGACCGTTGAATATTCAAAAAACCGACAGCAGTTCGGCGTGCCGATCGGTAGCTTCCAGGCCTTACAGCATCGTATGGTTGACATGTTGACGGCGTGTGAGCAGAGCTACTCCCTGCTGCTGTGGGCGTCGCTGGCCGCCGCCGACAACTCTGACGAATCCAGTAAGGCAGTCAGTTCGCTCAAGTATCAGATCGGCACGGCCGGACAAAAGGTGGGCCAGGAGGCCGTACAGATACATGGTGCTATGGGGGTAACCTGGGACCTCGATATCGCGCATTACTTTAAGCGGCTGACAACCATAGCGCATATGTTTGGCAGCGCCGACTGGCATCTCGACAGACTCGCCCGGCTCTAAATGCTCCCACAAGACATCGTTGCATTTTTTAATGCCAATCAGGAGTTCCTGTGGCTCACAACGCTCCTGATCGATTTGGGCGGCACGCTTATCCTCTATCGCCTGTTTGGCAAAGCTGGCCTGCAGGTTGCGATCGCTACCGCGATTATTCTCGCCAACATGCAGGGGCCAAAACTCACAGTAATCTTCGGACTTGAGACATCCCTGGGTGTCATTTTCTACTCAAGTATTTTCTTCGCGACAGATGTGTTGAGCGAAAATTATGGGCGGAAGGAAGCGAACAAGGCGGTCTGGATGGGCTTCTCGGTCAGCGTGATTGTCATACTCATGCTCAGCCTCGCCGTCCTTTACCTGCCCAGCCAACGGCCTGCTTCTGCCGCGTATTCGGCTGAAATTCACGGCGCATTCGAGACCCTTGTAAATTTCACTCCGCGCATCGTCTTCGGCTCCTTGCTCGCGTACCTCATCAGTCAGCGCTTCGATGTATGGGTGTTTCACAAAATCAAGACGATTACCGGCGATCGCTGGCTTTGGCTGCGCAATAATCTCTCTACCCTCCTGTCGCAGATTATCGATACCAGTATCTTTACGCTGGTTGTCTGGGCGCACATCGTCGGTATTCGGACGGCGCTCGCATTGGGTTTCGCGAAGTTCATATTTAAAATAGCTATCGCATTGATCGACACGATTTTCATATACTGGGCAAAGCAAGCCTTTCTGCGCAAACATTCTGCTTAGGGCCTACATATGCAACCATCTGGCGTCATCACCATTACCACCGACTTCGGTCATAAGGGGCCCTTCGTAGGTGTCATGAAGGGTGTCATCATCGATCGGTTTCGCGACTGCAAGATCATAGACCTCGCACATGACATCCCGGCGCAGTGGCCGCCCGAAGCCGGATTTTGGGTCAGTCGCAGCTACCGCTACTTTCCACGCGGCACGGTTCACCTCGCAATCGTCGATCCCGGCGTGGGCACTGAGCGCGATATCTTGCTCGTCGAGTACGACCATCATTATTTTATTGCGCCGGACAATGGCCTGCTCGCGCGTATGTTGGACTCGGCCGAAGATGCGGCGGTATTCAAACTCGACTTAGCGGCACTCACGCGACTCGGAATCTCGCCACCAAGCAACACGTTTCACGGGCGGGATATCTTCGCACCCGTCGCGGCCGAACTAGCGGCTGGCCGCACGACCCCGGTCGCCATCGGCAAACCTGTCTGCGAATGGACGCCGGCCTGGATTGACGAACCGGAGGTTACGCAAACAAAGGTGACGGGCGTTATCGTTACGGTCGACGCATTTGGCAATTTAATCAGCAATATCGACGCACAGCTTATTGCCGAATTCGAAGATCCCGTTGCGCGTATCGCCGGCCACGTCATCGGTATGCACTCCACCTATGGGCGGGTACAGCCGGGCGAGTTCCTCGCGCTCATTAATTCATTCGGCGTCGTCGAGATCGCCAAGTCAGAAAGCAACGCCGCCGAAGGCCTTGGTGTCGAGCGCGGCGCACCAATATCGGTTACGCCGGGATCAACCCGCTAGGACATTGCCTGTTTTTCGATCTTGGCCCAGGAATCCCGAAGCGTCACTATACGGTTAAGAACCGGAGCGTCGACCGAATGTTCCTCGCTGTCCGTGCAGAAGTAGCCGAGCCTTTCAAACTGCACTGCCTGTCCGTCCGACAAATCTCGTAGCGCTGGCTCCAGCATCGCATCGACAACCTCGAGCGAATCGGGATTCAGAACCGACATTGAGTCCTCAACCGAGTTCGGATCGGGGATGGTAAACAGTCGATCGTAAAGACGCACTTTGGCGGGCACAGCGTGCGCCGCCGATACCCAGTGAATTGTGCCTTTGACCTTTCGGTCACTCGTGCCAGTTCCGCTACGAGTATCCGGATCGTAACTGCAGCGCAGCTCGACAACGTCGCCGTCGTCGTTCTTGATGACCTCTTCACACTTGATGATGTACCCAAAGCGTAATCGCACTTCCCCGTCTGGCTTCAGGCGAAAGAACTTGCGCGGCGCATCTTCCATGAAATCGTCCTGTTCAATCCAGAGTTCACGAGAAAACGGCATCTCACGCGTGCCGAGCTCCGGATTGCCCGGGTGATTCATGGCCTGCATGATCTCTACCTGGTCTTCCGGATAGTTAGTCAGGACTACTTTTAGTGGGCGTAATACAGCCATGCGGCGTTCGGCCGCATCGCCCAACTCTTCACGCACGCAATTTTCGAGCACACCCATCTCTATAAGCTTGTCTTTCTTGGTGACACCGCCTCGTCTGACGAATTCGCGCATAGCCGACGCCGGGTAGCCACGGCGCCGCATACCGGCAATTGTTGGAACACGTGGATCATCCCAACCGGACACTTCCCCGCTTTCGATCAGGGCATTGAGTTTGCGCTTGCTCGTAATCGTGTAAGCAAGATTAAGTCGCGAAAATTCGATCTGCCGCGGACGATTATCCGGTTTCAGTTGATCGAGGAACCAGTCATACAACGGCCGGTGGTCTTCGAATTCAAGCGTACACAGAGAATGCGTAATGCCCTCGAATGCATCCGACATTGTGTGCGCGAAGTCGTACATCGGATAGATGCACCAAGCGTCGCCGGTGCGTTGATGGTCGATATGCCGGATACGGTACAAGGCGGGATCGCGCAAATTCATATTGGGCGAAGCCATGTCGATCTTCGCGCGCAGCACGTGTTCGCCATCGCCGAATTCGCCGGCATGCATGCGTCGAAAAAGGTCCAGATTCTCCTCGATACTGCGATCGCGATGCGGACTGTTTTTGCCCGGCTCCGTCAGGGTTCCGCGATACTGCCTGATCTCTTCGGCGCTCAGGCTGTCGACATAGGCGACACCCATCTCGATAAGACGCTCCGCCGACGCATAGATCTTCTCGAAGTAGTCGGACGCATGTGTCAGGCGGTCATCCCAGTCGAAGCCAAGCCAATGCACGTCCTGCATAATGGCCTGCACATACTCTTCTTTTTCCTTGCCAGGGTTCGTGTCGTCCAGACGCAGGAATGTTCGACCATCATTTTCCTCGCCGATCCCGAAATTCAGGCAAATTGCCATGACGTGCCCAACGTGCAGATAGCCATTCGGCTCGGGCGGAAATCGGGTCACGACTTCGTCGTGCTTTCCGGACTGGAGGTCCTCAAATATGATCTGGCGGATAAAGTCCCGCCCAGTTGCTTCGCTCATAGGAATATCAGTGTTCAATTGGTCGGGGCATTGTACGCATATTTTCCATGAGTTAAGAGCACCCACTACGGTACAATAACGCGCCGTGCCTTCAGGCCGTTTACTTACAACGACAGATTGAGCGATGCCAAACATTACCCTACCCGACGGATCCGCCCGGCAATTTGATGCCGCAACCTCCGGCGCTGAAATAGCCGCCAGTATTGGCAAGAGCCTGGCACGTGATGCCGTTGCCGTCCGCGTCGATGGCGAGATGTATGACCTGACCCGGGCAATCGAGTCAGACGCGACGGTCGAGATCGTGACACGGGACTCGGATGATGGCCTCGAATTGCTGCGTCATGATGCAGCGCATGTACTCGCAGAGGCCGTCAAGGAGCTCTGGCCGGCTACACAGGTCACTATTGGCCCGGCAATCGAGAACGGCTTCTATTACGACTTCGCCCGAGAAGAGCCCTTTACCGAAGAAGACCTTGCCGTCATCGAAAAGCGTATGCAGGATATCGTTGACCGCGACGAAGGCATCGAGCGAGAAATCTGGGATCGGGATGAGGCCGTGGAGTTCTTCCGTGGCATTGGCGAAGAATACAAAGCCGAGATCATCGAAAGCATCCCGTCGGACGAAGACCTGACCCTGTATCGTCAGGGCGAATTCATTGATTTGTGCCGCGGACCACACTTGCCATCGACCGGCAAACTCGGAAAGGCATTCAAGTTGACTCATGTGTCGGGCGCCTACTGGCGCGGCGACTCGAACAACGAGATGCTGCAGCGCATATACGGCACCGCCTGGTCGAACGACAAGGCGCTGAGAAAGTACCTGCACATGCTCGAAGAAGCCGAGAAGCGTGACCACCGACGTCTTGGCCGGGTAATGGACCTGTTCCATTTCCAGGAAGAAGCACCGGGTGCCGTTTTCTGGCACCCAAACGGCTGGACTGTGTTCCAGTCGCTGATCGGTTACATGCGGCAAAAACAGAACGACGCCGGTTACCAGGAGATCAACACCCCCGAAATTATGGCGAAGGCGTTGTGGGAGAAGTCGGGCCACAACGCGGCCTTTGGCAACAACATGTTTACGTCAGAGACTGTCGACGGTCGCGTTTACGCCGTTAAGCCGATGAATTGCCCGGGTCACGTGCAAGTCTTCAAGCAGGGCATCACGAGTTACCGCGACCTGCCCGTGCGTCTTGCAGAGTTCGGCAAGTGTCATCGCTACGAACCATCGGGCGCCCTGCACGGCATGATGCGCGTGCGTGCATTTACTCAGGACGATGCGCACATCTTCTGTACTCCGGAGCAGATCACTGATGAGTCGATTGCGGTCTGTAAACTCATTCTTGAAATCTACCGCGGTTTTGGATTTGACGACGTGCGCATCAAGTTCGCCGACCGACCTGACGTCAGGGTCGGCGAAGACGCTGTCTGGGACCAGGCTGAGCAGGCGCTGCTCAAGGCACTCGAGGTCGGCGGTCTCGAGTACACACACAACCCGGGTGAAGGCGCTTTCTATGGGCCCAAGCTCGAGTTCGTCCTGCGGGATGCTATCGGCCGCGACTGGCAGTGCGGCACGTTACAGGTAGATCTCAACATGCCAGGCCGCCTCGGGGCGACCTATATCGGCGAGGACGGTAACAAGCACGTGCCCGTCATGTTGCACCGCGCAATATTCGGCTCGCTCGAGCGATTCATGGGCATTCTGATTGAGCACCACGCTGGCAACCTTCCGCTGTGGCTTGCGCCAACCCAGGTTAAGGTTTTGACGATTACCTCGGATGCGAACGACTATGCCGGGGAAGTTGTGCAGGCACTCAATAACGCCGGATTGCGAGCAGAATCCGATACTCGCAATGAGAAGATCTCCTACAAAGTCCGCGAGCATAGCGTCGAAAAGGTACCGGTACTGCTCGCCGTTGGACAACGCGAAGTCGACGAGCGCAATGTCGCGATGCGGCGTCTCGGCTCGAAGCAACAAACCGTGATTTCTCTCGATCAGGTCGTAACCGACCTCGCTCGTGAAGCGCAAGATCGACGCTAGTCCAGCCAACGCCTGAAGCGCTGCAGCCTGAATGTGATGCGGCCTGCAGTTTGACTGTGCGCCAAGTCACAGATTCGAATACTGGTCGCCGTCTGGCGACAATTCCAGCAATCCCCAGCTATATACTCTTTCGACGCAAGGACTGTGCGTGTGATTAAACATAAGCAATGGAGATTGTCGGGTGGCGTTGGAGCATTTCAAAAAACAAGTTTTGTTACTGCATAGCGAGCAGAGCACACTGGATGACCTGAGCGCAGGGTTTAATGATCGCTATACGGTGCACTGTGCGACCAGCGGCAGCGAAGCACTCAACACGCTTGGCGATATA
>Ga0316187_10003385_pt1 | contig 13881 bp, 13 predicted proteins | sample CroRivburrow1_MG_FD_204927 | JGI IMG/M metagenome (GOLD analysis project Ga0316187, IMG submission 204927) | Coastal sediment microbial communities from Maine, United States - Cross River worm burrow 1 | ecosystem: Environmental > Aquatic > Marine > Coastal > Sediment | place: USA: Maine...
GCTGAGTATGATTTTGACAAGGCGCTAGAGGTGTTAGACGGGACCAAGCTGACGTGATTACTACGGTGTCCGATCCCATAAGTTCGTTACGTTGCAGAACGCCTCACGGTCGCTCCTATGATCAATCCGGATTGCAACCCGGACTTCCCGCATGAACCGAAAGCTTGAGCACATTCCGGTCCCCGTCCCGTTTATAGGAGATGTCATCCATCAATTCGCGAACCAGGAAAATCCCGAGTCCACCGAGTGCCCGGTCCTCCAACGGTGTGTCGAGATCAGGTTGTGCGGCGGACAATGGGTCGAAGGGAATCCCATCGTCGATTAGCGTTATCTGCAGTTGGCCGTCTTCAAATGCAAACCCTGTCTCTATTTGCCCGGTGTCTGTCTCAGGGTAAGCGTAGCTTATGATGTTGCTTAGCAGGTCATCGAGCACCAGATTGATCTTTCTGGTCAGTGCTGCATCCAGGTCCCTGGACTGTGCGAATTGATCGAACCAGGTATTTACTTCGGCAGTATCCTGCAGCTTATTCCAGGTTCTTGTTACCGAGGCGCCCCGCACCCCCGAAAACGTGAATGCGAGCAGCGTGATGTCGTCGGCCCGCTCGGCGCCGGCCTCGAATTGACTAACGCTCGACATGCAGGCCTCCACTGCGGCCTTGGATCCATCTCGTCCCTTCTCACGCAGCAGTTCGGCCAGCCGTTCCTCCGAGTAAAGTGATCCGGCCTGGTTCATGGCTTCGGTGACCCCATCTGTGTAAACGAAGAGGGTGTCCCCATCTCTTAGCAGGCGTGTTTCTTCCCCGTATGCGATTCCTGGTATGGCGCCGGCCACCGGGCCATGACGTGCGCCCAGGCGGATAAGCTGGCCATCGTTCTGTACGATGTAAGGTGGGTTGTGCCCGGCGTTGGTGAAATTGAGTTTGCCGATTTCTCTGTCGAAAATGGCGATAAACAAGGTAACGAACATGCAGCTATCGTTGTCCTCACTCAACACCTCGTTGACATGGGTGACGATGTGCGCGGTTGACCGCCTGTCCGCAGCGCAGGATCTGATCAGGGTTTTGGTGACGGCCATAAAAAGTGCCGCCGGCACACCCTTGCCGGAAACATCACCCACGCATAGGCAGAGCAGAGAATCGCTCAGTTCGAAAAAATCATAAAAATCACCACCAACCTCTCGCGCGGGTTCAAGCCTTGCAAAGAGTGACGGCGTGCCAGATTCGGTAAAAGCGGCAAAATTCAGCGGCATCATGCTCATCTGAATCTCGCGCCCTACATTCAGCTCTTCCTCCATGCGCTCTTTGCTTGATTTGATAACGGAATGAGCCGCACGCAATTCACGTTGCTGCTGCATCAACGCCAGCTGGGTCTTTACCCGCGCCTTGAGAATAGGGGGTGATATCGGTTTTCTGATGTAGTCCACGGCGCCCAATTCGAAGCCGAGGGTTTCATCATCCACGTCATTTCTGGCCGTGACGAAAATGACAGGAATTCCTCTGGTTTCCTCATCCGCCTTCAAATGACGGCATACCTCGTAACCGTCCATGCCCGGCATCATGACGTCCAGCAGGATGAGATCAGGCTTGCCGGATGCGGCGATCTTCAATGCCCGTTCGCCGCTCTTGGCGACCAGAATCTTACTATCCGCTTTGAGCAAGCCAGCGAGCAGCTCGATGTTTAGGGTTTCATCATCGACGACCAGGATCGTTTGCCGCTCAGTCATCAATCTGCAACCGACTGCATCGCTTCTTCCAGGCTTCCGTAGTGATCAAGCATGTCAAGAAAGCCGCTGATTTCCAGCACTTCATGAATCTGCTCATTGGAGTTGCATAGGGCGATCTTGCCATCGGCGCGAACAAGCTTTGCCGCCTTTAGGATGACTCTCAACCCGGCGCTGGATACGTAGTCCGTTTTTGAAAAGTCGAAAATGATTTTTGTGTCACCGGCCTCCACGTGAGCCGCAACCAGTTTTTCCGCATCAAGATAGTTGTTGGTGTCGAGCCTGCCGTCCGGCAGAATCACGGAAACGCCCTGGATTTTGCTTGACAAGATACTCATGAGATTAACCTAGTGGCTGGAATGCATATTGGGCCAGGCTGTGCCGGATTGCCCAGAATTGCTGGTCTTGTGGGCCAGATCCCTGATCAGATGACTCCGCAATCTGGAGATGATGTCGTTCTAGCACAGTGTGGCCGGGCAGCAGTGCGCTGAGATCCGATTGTTTCTCGTCTGCAAGGCCAGCGTCCCGCCGAGGCAGATTAATCCAATACCAACACCGGCGCGATTTCCGCGGAACGCGTCTTTCACCCGATTGGCCCTGCTATCGCATCTGCGCCTTACAATGCCACCGATGCTTGGCCAACGACATCGCCGGCAGGGTGATGACATCCCTTGCGACACCCTCGGCGACAATACCCAAGCAAAACAAGATGTTCAATCCAGCCGCCGTAATCCTGCCAAGGACACTAGGCCGGCACAACAACGGGGGCGAACAAGCGATCCAGGTGCGCCTCGAAACGCACGAAATCGTTCTCGATATCGGGATTCTTCAACACGTCATAACAGGCAAAGGTGTCCATGGCTTCCATTCCGAAGAACCGGAAGTTCATGTGCATGGGCAAGAACAGATCATCGACAGACCTGCCCTGGAAAAGATATTGATCAGGGTCGTTGAACGCCTCTTCGGGCGCGTTGAAGGTGAGGGAAATCAGGTACCGTTTACCCACCAGCGTCCCGCCGGCGCCGTACTGTTTGGCCGTGTCGCTGCGGGTTCTGCCGTCACCGTCACTTAGCACCCCAGCCATCCCGGCCGAGTAGACGATGTCCATGTACTGCTTGAACCTCCACGGCACCCCCATCCAATTCACCGGTGTCTGCAGAATGACGGCATCTGCCCACCGATGATGCTCGAGCTCCGCATCGGTCTCATAACCCTGCTGCACGGTGGTCAGCCGGACCTCATATCCCTTTTTGCTGAGGTTTCTCATCGCTCTATCAACAAGCGCGTTGTTCAGCTTGCCTTCCGAGAAGGGGTAGTGTTCATGGGCATTGATGATCAAAACGTTCTTCATGCTCTCGAACCTGTTGATTTTACCGGATGCGGCATTGTGTTAACTTAGATTACCAACGTCAACCAGTATACTTTTAGTAATCTACTATGAGAGCCCTGACTCACGTCTCCACAAATGGGCGCAAACAAGTGACCCAGACCTGCACCGAACCGTGCCCTATCGAACGGGGGATGCGCATCATCGGCGGCAAGTGGAAGGGTTCCATACTCTGGCATCTGCAGGACGGGCCGGTGCGTTTCAACGATCTTGCCCGGCAGCTCGGCGGCGCGAGCAAAAAGATGGTCACCCAGCGCTTGAAAGAAATGGAAGAGATCGGCCTGGTGAAGAGAGAGGTTCTCAGCACCAGACCCGTGGCGGTCGCCTATGAGATCACCGAGTTCGGTCGCTCCTCGCTATCGGTTCTGGAACAGTTGAAAGACTGGGCTGAAGCGAACGCGCTGTGAATCCAAGGACAGACCTGGACCCAGGTCAGCCGATGGTGGCCCGCTGATGAAGCGGTGCATTCCAGTCCCAAGATGCAGGTTATACGAGTACATCGGAGGCGACCTAAGTCGCCTGGCCGAACATTGACCCGAGCAGGGGCAGGTCCACGCACGGGCTGTCCACGGGACACCCTCGAATGACGGCAAACGGCTTATGTGGCTCACCCAGATCGCTTAGAACCCGTTCCGCACCGGTGAAATCCTGATTCCGGGTGTAGTCGTTGACATTGACTATGGTCCGGAGACCGACCTGCAGAGCCGACTGCAGACCATTGTACGAGTCTTCGAATGCCAGACACACCTGGGGCGGGAGACCCAGCCGCTCGAGTGCATAGACATAGATGTCGGGCGCCGGCTTCTTGGCGGCGACCACATCGCCGGCAGCGATGACTTCGAACCAGGCACTGCTGCCGGGGGACAGGGCATGGTCCAGCAGCGCATGCACGTTATCCGGCGTGGTGGTGGTGGCGATTGCCATCCGTATCCCGGACTCACGCGCCTGCTGTATCAATCGCCCTACGCCGGGACGCAACGGGATGGTGCCCGTCGACAGCAGCTGTGTGTAATGCCGGGTTTTGGACTGATGCAATCCAGCGATCCACTCCGCCACGTCCGCCGTTTGCGGACCTATGGCGTTGGAGGTGTCCATGTAGTGCTTGATGCGTTCCTTGCCGCCGGCGACGTCCAGCAATGCGCCATAGGTTTCGGGATCCCAGATCCAGTCCAGACCGGCGTCCCGAAAGGCGTGGTTGAAGGCGACCCGATGAGCATCGCGCTCGGTATCGGCGAGCGTGCCGTCTACATCGAAAATCAAAGCCTGGGGCAGCGTCATGACACCTGGAAAGTTCGGTGCGATGTGCCTGCGCCGGCCATCTCCAGGGCGGTGTCGACCGCGGCCAGCAAACTGCCCGAGTCGGCCCGACCGGAACCGGCCAGATCCAGGGCAGTGCCGTGGTCCACAGAGGTTCGGATGATCGGGAGCCCAAGGGTAATGTTCACCGCCTTCCCGAACCCCATATGTTTGAGTACCGGCAGGCCCTGATCGTGGTACATGGCCAGCACGGCGTCCGCGTTCTCCAGGAAAGGCGGTGTGAACAGGGTGTCGGCAGGCAACGGCCCGGTAAGTTCGTAGCCCGCCTGCCGGAGCCGGTCGAGAACCGGCCGGATGAGGGTTTGCTCTTCCGTGCCAAGGTGGCCGTCTTCGCCGGCGTGGGGGTTGAGCCCACAGACCAGAATTCTGGGGTTGGGGCAATCGAACCAGGTCTCCAGATCGTGCGCCAAAACGCGTATGACACGGACCAGGCGATCTTCGGTGATGGCGTTCGGAACCGCCCTGAGCGGAAGATGAGTGGTGACCAACGCCACCCGCAAACCCGGGGCAGACAGCATCATAACCGGCATCACATCACCGCACAGCTCGGCCAGAAACTCGGTGTGGCCACTGAACGGCGTGCCGGATTGGTTGATCACGCCTTTGTGCACCGGCGCGGTCACCAGCGCATCGAAACGATGGTCTATACAGCCCTGTGCGGCCGTGCTGAGCACCGACAGGACGTGGCCAGCATTCTCTGTGTCGAGCCGACCGGCCTGGACCGGAACGGCGACCGGCACCGGCTGCACGTACAGAACGCTGGCCTGGGCATCAACCGGCGCCCCTTCGCCACCGACTTGGCGAATGTCTACGCGCCGTCCCAGTTCAGTGGCCCGCTGCCGGAGAACATCCGGATCACCGACCAGGGTAAGGCGCGCTGAATGCGTTCGCTCGAGCAGATCCAGACACACGTCAGGCCCAATGCCGGCGGGTTCACCCATCGTCACCGCAAGATGCGGCCGGGTACTCACGTGGGTTGCCGATACTCGATGTAGGCCTCGTCCCGAAGCCGCCGCAACCAGAGTTCCCACTCTTCGTTGGATTTGCGGCGGAAAATGGCTTCTCGTGCCTGGCTACGCGCGAACTCCTGGGTACTGTCGTAGGTGCGCCGCTCAATCACTTCCAGAATGTGCCAACCGAATCGGCTCTTAAACGGCTGACTGACCTGATTTTCCTGGGCCGCGATCATCACCTCCTCAAACTCGGGGGCGAACTCGCCTGGGCTGGTCCATCCCAGATCCCCACCCTTGATGGCCGAGGCGCTGTCGTCGGAGTTGGCCTTGGCGAGATCTTCGAAGCTCTCGCCCGCGACAATGCGCTCGCGAAGTCGGATCAAGCGCTGCCGTGCATCGTCGTCGCTGATGACTTCGTTGGTCGTGATCAGAATGTGGCGCGCGTGCGTCTGGTTCACAATTCGGGGTTGCAGGTCGCGAAGATCCTCCACCATCAGAATATGAAAACCCTGTGGGCCTCGGATCAGGGCACTGAGCTCCCCTTTACCGAGTGGGAGAACCGCGTCGGCGAAAGCGGCGGGAATCTGATCGGTGCTGCGCCAACCCTGGTCTCCGCCTTGAAGGGCCCGCTCGCCGTCAGACACGGTGGCCGCGACGCGCCGAAAGTCCGCACCTGCTTGCAGCGACGCCAGAACCTCCTCCGCCTCACGCCGTACCTGGGCGATTTGTTCCGGCGGGGCGCCCTCGGGCATTCCAATCAGAATATGCAGCAGATAGTACTCGCGATTCTCACCGACTTTCTGCTGGCTGAGGAAGGTATCGATTTCCTCTTCTGTCACGTTGATCTGACTGTTCACCATGCGTTCGCGCAGGCGTTCGTTGAGGATGTCCCGGCGCATGTCCTCGCGGAACCGCGCATAGCCATAGCCCTCCTCCTCCAACGATTCCCGGAGCGTGGCCAGGCTGATCTGGTTCTGCGCGGCAATGCGATTGAGGGTCGCATTGAGGGTCTGATCGTCCACCTGAATGCCGGCCCGAACGGCGGCTTCCTCCTCCAGCTTATCCATAATCAGGGTATCCAGAACCCGCTTGACAAGCACATTCTCGGGCGGTGGTTCGGTTCCGGATGCCTGTAGTTGTGAGATCGCACTCAGGGTCGCGAACTGCAACTCACTGGCGGTGACGACATCATCGTCCACAACCGCAACGATGTAATCCAGCACCGCGGGCTGGCTTTGACTCTGCAACTGCGCAAACCCCATGGGGATCCACAGCATTGCGAACAGGAGCGACAAAAAAAGACATCTAATCATGTTCGGCACTAATATCCGCGTTCATAGCCATTGATCGACTCCGCGAACAATTGGTTTAGATTGGTTCCGAGTCCGCCCAGGCCCTTGAGTTCCAATTCGACGTAGAGCGCATTGTCGGCAGTCGGATCATCGATCCCGTTTCGATAGTGGCGACCTGCAACGCGAACCAGCCAGCAGCAGCTTTCGTACTCCAGCCCGGCCAGCCCCTCAAGCACCATATCGCCCTCGAGCGAATACAGGTATCGACCCATCAGACGCCAGCGTTCGTTCAAACGCCAGGCGCCAGCCAGATCGATTTGCTCAAAGTCGTCACGAGTGTACCGATACGATGCACCGAGTACGCTTCCTGGAATCGGAGTATACCGAAGGTCCAGACGCCCCACCTCGGTCCATTCGTTCTCGACGTTCCATTGAATCGCCCCACGCATGGTCCAGCCCGGAAACAGACTGACACTGGCGTCGGCAAAAAGATCCGAGTATCCGACGGTCTGGGGTGGAAGCCGTGGATTGAGTTCGACACGCCGGTTGGCGAAATAGCGGATCTGGCCAATGCTGAAGCGCGCCTTCTCGGCACCCTCGGAAAGCATCCGACTGGTGAGGGCGACGGTCAGTTGATTGGCATCGCCCAGTCGGTCCGGACCGGTAAAGCGATTTTCCCTGAACATCCAGTAGTAGTCCTCGCTGACCCGACTGGTGTCGAACAATGGAATATCGTCCTGATTGCGGTACGGAACATACAAATAGTAGAGCCGGGGCTCAAGGGTCTGCTTCCAGCCTGTATCAAGAAAGTCGACGGGTCGTTCGAACACCAACCCGGAATCAACGCTGACCACCGGTGCGGTACGGGTAATGCTGGTATCGCCCCTTGGATTATCATCCAGGTTGTACTTTGTGACGCTGAGACTCACCTTCGGAATGAAATGGCCCCAGCTTCGAAGTACCGGGAGCGAAAGTCCGGGAAACAGATTGAGGCGATTGCCTTCCGTCTTGACTTGGTGATCGAACGCGGTCGCTTCGCCATCGAAATGGTAAGTCAGACCCAGCGGCCCATCCACCCAACGACCGATCATTTGAACCTCGGGCAGCAGTTCGTAGGGCTTCTGCCGCGCCGTGATGGTCTCGTCGATGGTCTGGTATTTCTGCAACCGCACCCGACCGCGCCAGTTGTTGCCCTGATAGGCGATTTGCCCCAGTTGCGGCAGGTAGCTGGCGCTCGAGGTCAGCAGACTGTCACCAAAATCATCCAGATACTGTTTGTCCGAGACCTTGTTGTAGTCCAGCCTACCGACCCAGCGATTGATCTGCGAAAAATGCTGCCAGGAGAAGGCGTAGCGGTTTTCGTCGGTTTGCTTGTCATTGGACAGAAATGCGCCGGAGATATCTCCGCTGTAGGTTCGACCGAGATATCGGTATTCCCCGCCAAGCATCAGCCCCCGGCGATCCATGTAGCGTGGGTACAGGGTCAAGTCTCGCTCGGGGGCGATGTTCCAGTAAAAGGGCACGGTCAGATCGAAGCCGTTGTTGTTCGAAGTTCCGATCCGGGGCGGCAGCAACCCGGTATGGCGCCGGTCATCGATGGGGAAACTGGCATAGGGGGTGTAGAAAACCGGCACGCCACCGAGCCGCAAAACGGCGTTCTCCGCCTCACCCCGCCCGGTGTTGGAATTGAGTCTCACCTCGTCGCCGTGGATCGACCAAAACGGCCGATCGCCCACCGGGCAGGTGGTGTAGGAGGCTGATTCGAGATCGGCGGTGTTATCGCCCCGCAGCAGGAGTGTCCCCACCGTGCCTCGGCCGTGTATGGGGCGATAATAATACTCCCCATCGAACACACGAACCTCGTCGTCGTCCACGTCCATGCGCGCCCGATCACCAAACAGGGTCATTCCACCCTGATCCACGCGCACCGAGCCGTCCGCGGTCAGTACGTTGGTTTGGCGATTGAATACAAGCGTGTCGGCCGCGAGTCGCTGGTCGCCCCGTTCCATCGAAGCGCCGCCGGTCAGGGCCAGGCGCAAAGGATCGGACAATGCGGCATCGCCGTCCAACTGAGCGGGTAGTGAATTGCGATCGACGCCGTCTTCGAGCACGAGCTGCGGAAGCGTCGGCGGAAACCCGTCAGCGCTGCAGGCTGCCCAACGCATTGGCGCGGCCTGGACAGGCACGACCAAAACCAAGCAGTACAGCAGAAAAAGTAGACGGCCACCGCACTGCAGTTTTTGAATCATGGTACGGACGCGTGTCCCGGCCGGCTGCAATACGGCATCGGGTACACAACTCGCTTGGGAATTTTCCGTCTTTCGCACGATCCGAGTGGCCAGAAAAATGGCAGGTCGCGGGTATGACGTGTCCGCCACACGGCCTACCATGGCATAGTTTACGCAGTGCCGCAATTTGCGGTCTAACCCACTTTACAGGAGTGCTTTGGCACCGTGGACGAGAGACTGGAACAGTTGACGTCGTGGCTGCGCTCGCGGCTGGGCCCCTTCGATATCGCCCCGGCCTCCGCCGACGCAAGCTTCCGGCGCTATTTCCGCGTGCGATCAGGATCCGGAACGTTTGTCGCCATGGATGCGCCGCCAAAGCAAGAGGACTGCGGACCCTTCATCCACGTCGCCGAGCGATTCGCCGAGATCGGTTTGCATGTACCCGAACTGGTGGACCGAAATCTGGAGCAGGGTTTTCTGTTGATGTCCGACCTGGGTGATGTTCAATACGGGGCGGCGCTGAATTCCGATACAGTTGATCGGCTGTATGGCGACGCGATGGACGCGCTGCTGACGCTGCAATGCGGCGAACGGGACGAGAACGAGTTTCCACCCTATGACGGCGCGCTGCTGAGCCGGGAACTGGGCCTGTTCGATGAGTGGCTGCTGAGCCGGCATCTCGGATTCCATCTAACGCCGACGGGTCGACAGTCGCTGGAAAGATGCTACGAGATACTGTGCCAGGCTGCGCTGTCCCAACCACGGGTTTGGGTGCACCGGGATTTCCATTCCCGCAACCTGATGGTGGTTGCCCAGGGCAACCCGGGCGTGCTCGACTTTCAAGATGCCGTGGTCGGTCCCATAACGTACGACCTGGTGTCGCTGCTGAGGGATTGCTACGTTCGCTGGCCAAGCGCTCGCGTGTACGACTGGATGGAGTGGCACCGCAAGCGTCTACTTTCCCGCGGCGTGGCCGGTATCGACAACGGCGCCGAGTTTCGCCGCTGGTTTGATCTGATGGGGATACAGCGCCACCTCAAAGCCAGCGGCATATTTGCCCGCCTCTACCACAGAGATGGGAAATCCGGCTATCTGCGAGACCTGCCACGAACCGTAGGCTACATCGCCGAGGTGGCCCAGCAGTACCGGGAGCTGGAACCCCTCGCGAACTTGGTGCACACACAAGCCCTGCCGAAACTGGAGCGGGCTGTCTCATGCGCGCGATGATTCTCGCGGCCGGCCGTGGCGAGCGCATGCGCCCGCTCACCGACCGCACACCAAAACCACTGCTGTGCGTTGGCGGTAGACCGCTGATAGAGCACCATCTTCGCAAGCTGGCCCAGCGCGGTATCCGCCAGGTGGTGGTCAATGTTTCGCACCTTGCGGAACAGCTCGTCGCGTTTCTGGGCGACGGCAGCGCCTGGGGACTGAAGCTCACAGTTCTGACAGAACCACCCGGCGCGCTGGAAACCGGCGGTGGTATCCACAATGCGTTGCCACATCTGGGCGATGAACCATTCCTGGTCGTAAACGGCGATGTCTGGTGTGAGCTGGACATACCTGGGCTGCGGTCACTCCCCCTGGGAGACAAGGCACATCTGCTGCTGGTGGACAACCCCGATCACCACCCCGACGGGGATTTCACACTGGCCGGTGAGCGGGTCGTGCCAAACCGCGATGGCAAGCGACTGACTTTCGCTGGCATCAGCCTGCTGCACCCCGGGTTGTTTGCCAACTGCCGTCCAGGTGCCTTCCCGTTGGCGCCGCTGTTGCGCAAGGCGGTGATCGAGCGACAGGTCTCGGGCAGCCATTTTCACGGTGACTGGTTGGATGTTGGCACGCCAGCACGGCTGCATGAGCTGGATCAACGGCTCAGTGCCGAAGGAACTGAACCCAGCCGGGACTGAAATGTGGTTTGGGCGCTGCAATCTGCACCTATTCGGTGAGTATAGAGACGGATGAGAGTAATCACGATTAAGAAAGCCTGGCGTGGCGAGGCCAACTGCAATCATTGTTCAGTGCGGGATTCGGTCCTGTTTTCGGGCCTGGATGAATCCGACTTTGCCAGCATTCACCAACCCATAGACGATTTTCGATTTGAGTCAGGCGATCATCTCTTTCACGCAGAGGAACGCGGTCACTGGGTGTTCACCCTGCGCAGTGGCGTACTGAAACTGGTGCAGTATCTGCCGGATGGCACGCAGCGCATCGTGAGACTTCTGAGAACCAGTGACGTGGCGGGGCTTGAGGCCTTGCTGGCTCAACCCTATCAACACGATGCCATCGCTCTGACCGACTTGAAAATCTGCCGAATTCCCACCACGGTGGTCGACGATCTCGCGGCCCGGCAGCCGAAGCTGCACCGGGAATTGCTGAATCGCTGGCAGCGCGCCTTAACCCAGGCGGACACCTGGCTGACCCATTTCTCCACCGGCACGGCAAAGCAACGCGTGGCGCGACTGCTGCTGCGCCTTGCCGACCCCCACAATGACTGCCGGCTGCATTTGTTCGGCCGCGAAGACATGGGTGCCATGCTGGGCATCACCACCGAGACAACAAGCCGTATCATTGCGGAGTTCAAGCGCCGGGATTACCTGCATGACGGCTCCGCGGACGGACTGCTTAAACTCAACACGCGGGCGCTCAGAATCATCGCAGAAGGCGACTGACCGCATGTGGCCCGATAGGCATATCAGACCCCACCAAGGATCCAGCGATGTTGAGCGCTACTGCGAAGCTATGGGTCAGGGTCGGCAGCAAGGGCGCCAGATCGGCCGGGGCAAGATTGATTGACCTCGATCAATGATTGCCGGATGCGCATCCCCTAACCTACTTCTGCGCTCCTGGATGGAGCGAGTTCTTACTCTCATCCTTGCTACTATTATCGGCGCAGCTTGTCTGCGCCGGATTTTTCTGGGCCTGATTCCAGTGCCCTCCGCCCGTCAGCCTGCCCCCGGTACAGATTCGCCGATTGGATAACGTTCCATGAAGTAGCAGAGGCAATCCTGTCGGATCACCCGAACGTCACAGGTCAGCATGGCGGGCATGACAGCACGCTTGAGACGAATGGCATCATCGTCTCGCTCCAGGTACTTTTCGGACACCCGGTCGCCACGCTCATCCACAACGTCCAGAGGCTGGCCTCCGGGCCGGGAATGGTTCGCGATCAACGACCCAACCGGCAATTCGCGAAAATTCATATGATCTAGCGCCGCCGGAAAACACAGATCGCAGTCCTCGGCACCGAAACCTATGCTCACGCCTTCGGGCACTTTGACCGTCGCTACGGTGTGATACAGATCCAGGTCATGGGTTGCCACGGGGTGAATGGGCAACTGGCTGAGGTGGAGACATGCGCGAAGGTACTCACGAACATGCTCCTCGCCCGAAACCAAACCGGGCTGGCCGCTTTCCAGGGTCACCGCCGGGCATTGCTCGCCCATGACCTGGGAACACACGCCGGTGGGTCGGGTGAAATAAACCACGACCCGGCTGAAAAGGGTGGCCAGGTGCAAGTAACGATGATCCAGCCGGTTGACGCCGGTGTAGTGCGGATTGAAACCCGTGTTGTTGTGCACATCGATGCTGGCGAACAACGATTGCCGGCGCAGTAGCTCACACACCTGCAACATGAGCTTCGCTTCCGGCGAATCGGGCGCCTCACCCCCTGGCCACACACGATTGTAGTCGCGCTGATGATCCAGTCTGCGAACCCCGTGCCGAGCCGCTTCAATATTGCCGATGAAGATTATCAGGGCCCGCGGCAGCGCACGGCCGGCATTTGTTTCGAGCAGGCCACGCAAAGCCTCCCAACCGGTATCCTCATTTCCATGCAGCAATACACTGACGAACAGTGGATCAGGCCGGCGCCCTGGAAGATGTATGAGGGTGGGACCGTTGAGGACTTCATGCAGTGCCCTGGCCGGCCGGCCAAGAACGCCTTCGGGAATATGGTCCAAGATATCAAGCACACCCACCGCCTTAGTACTGTGCGCGACCGTCTGCCCGGACGCGCATGACGCCCAAACACCCGTCAACATGCCTTTGATCAAGCGCAAGCGACCGCCCTCGCCGCCCTGCGGCTGAAAGGGACTGGTCCAAGATACTCATTTACCGGGCGTAAACCGCGCTTTATCCATCGTTTGCACGTTCCATCGCACTCGACCGAGACGATTTCAACACGCTGCCAGGGCGCCTTTGATTTATTCTGGACGAAGCAGATTGGAGGGTGAAATGTGCAGATTCAAGGCGCAGGTCGCGGGTAATAGTTGTTCTATTGCCAGGATTTGCCACGATGAAGCTGTGCATTTCAGTCCCAAGATGCACGTTCACAATAGATCAGAAGCTCCCCAGCGACCGTCGATTTGCCGGCCGGTCGCGATTCAGTCTGCTTCCGGTTCTTCTGAGTAAAGCGTTTCCAGCAACCCGCACCAGACCTGCTCATGGGTCTCGATAAAACGCAGCAGATCGGTACGGAATGCAAGCAGTTGGCATTCAAACGTAGCGAGGTCACGACCACCGTCCAATAATTTAGCAGCGCGCTCCAGATTGAGCATCGCATCGCGCAGATTGAGGCAAGCAGCAGCGGCGCTTTTGATCTGCTCGCGCGGTTGCGGTATCCAACGCCTATCGTTGACCACCGACCTCAAACACTCGCCGAGTTCCAGCAATCGCTTTCGCAGCCTGGGTATCGCACCTATTTTGCCCGCCTTCAACTCTGCCCAGACAGCAGCGTCCATGAGCACGCCCCATTGGGTTCTCAGGGCCTGCACCTGGTCTGGATCGAATCGAAACGACGCGACAACCGCATTGTCATCGAGCATGGTAGTGACCTGCATCAAGGCCGGTTTGGACACGGGTTAACATGGCCGATATGGCAAGGAAAGGGAAGGGTGCCGCAAAAGCAAAGCCCCCGCACCTTTTTGGGGTGCGGGGGCTTTTGGTATAGGCGCCTGGCAGTGTCCTGGTTTCCATGGGGGCGAAC
>Ga0316187_10003386_pt1 | contig 13878 bp, 14 predicted proteins | sample CroRivburrow1_MG_FD_204927 | JGI IMG/M metagenome (GOLD analysis project Ga0316187, IMG submission 204927) | Coastal sediment microbial communities from Maine, United States - Cross River worm burrow 1 | ecosystem: Environmental > Aquatic > Marine > Coastal > Sediment | place: USA: Maine...
ACACCTATATCGACGAATGCACCGAACGCCGCAACGTTGGTGACCACGCCTTCAAGAATCATGTCCGACTTGAGGTCGGATAGGCCTTCTACGCCTTCCCTGAATGTCGCGGTGGTGAATTCCGGACGCGGATCGCGGCCCGGTTTTTCAAGTTCTTTGAGGATATCGCTGATGGTCGGAATGCCGAACTTCTCATCCATATACTTGGCGAGACTAAGCCCCTTCAGCACACTACTGTTGCCAAGCACGCCTGCAATGCTCAGCTTGATATCAGCGAGGATACGCTGCACCAGCGGATAGGATTCCGGATGAACAGCCGAAGCATCGAGCGGATCGTCACCACCCATGATGCGCAAGAAACCAGCCGCCTGTTCAAAGGTCTTGTCACCGAGGCGCGGCACCTCACGCAGCTCTGCACGGCTGGCAAACCGGCCTTTAGCATCGCGGTACGTCACAACGGATTGCGCCACGCTACTGCTCAGGCCGGAAACGCGCGCCAATAAGGGTGCGGACGCTGTGTTCACATCCACGCCCACAGCGTTCACACAATCTTCCACCACCGCATCCAGCGAACGCGATAAGTGAAACTGACCGACGTCGTGCTGGTATTGCCCCACACCGATGGACTTGGGATCGATCTTCACCAACTCGGCCAGCGGATCCTGCAATCGGCGCGCAATGGATACCGCGCCGCGCAGTGTTACATCCATGTCGGGCAATTCGCGCGAGGCAAATTCGGACGCGGAATATACAGACGCGCCCGCCTCGGACACCACCGCAATGGTCAGCTTCAATTCGGGGCGCAACTTAATCAACTCTTTTGCCAGTTTGTCGGTCTCGCGTGATGCCGTGCCGTTGCCAATGGAGATCAACGCGACACGATGTTTCTCAGCCAGCTTCGACAGTGCGCACAGCGAGCCGTCCCAGTCGTTGCGTGGCTGATGCGGATAGATTACTGCGGTATCCACCACCTTGCCGGTTTCGTCCACCACTGCCACTTTCACGCCGGTACGGATGCCGGGATCCAACCCCATCGTCACACGCGGCCCTGCGGGTGCAGCCAGCAACAGTGCTTTGAGATTACGCGCGAACACGTTGATGGCTTCGGTGTCTGCCCTGCCGCGCAAGTCAGCCATCAGTTCCGATTCCAGATGCATGAAGCTCTTTACGCGCCAGGTCCAACGTACGGTATCTGCCAACCAACGGTCTGCCGGGCGATCCATATTTTTTATACCGAAACGATTGGCGATGCGCATCTCGCAAGGATTGTGCGGCGCGCTCCAGGTTGGCTTCTCAACTTCGCTGTCCAGACGCAGCTGCACTGTCAGTAATTCCTCGCGCCGTCCACGGAACACAGCCAACGCACGATGAGAAGGAATTGTGTTGATAGATTCCGAGTAATCAAAGTAATCGGTATATTTTTCCGCCGAATCTTGCTTGCCCTCTATCACTCTCGATTCCACCATGCCATGTGTTTGCACATACTCACGCAGTGTTTGCAGCAACACGGCATCCTCGGCGAAGCGCTCCATCAATATCTGCCGCGCACCGTCCAGCGCTGCCTTGGCATCCGCAACCCCCGGGTTATCGCCCTGCTCGGTGATGAATGGCTCGCGCAGATAATTTTCTGCTGCTGCTTCAGGCTCCAGCATAGAGTTCGCCAGTAAAGCATCCGCCAGTGCCTCCAGGCCAGCCTCCAGGGCGATCTGTGCTTTGGTGCGGCGCTTGGGTTTATATGGCAAATACAGGTCTTCCAGTTTGGTTTTGTCCTCGGCAAAGGTGATCGCCTTGAGCAGCTCGGGCGTCATCTTGTTCTGCTCGGTGATCGACTCGATGATGACTGAACGGCGCGCTTCCAGTTCGCGCAGGTAGCGCAACCGGTCTTCCAACATGCGCAATTGCATATCGTCCAGACCACCGGTCGCCTCCTTGCGATAGCGTGAGATAAAAGGCACAGAGGCACTCTCGTCCAGCAGTGCAATAGCTGCAGCAATCTGGGCAGGTTTGGCGGCGATCTCGGTCGCGAGTCGTTGTTCGATAGATGGCAGCATAGTTTTATTTTTGGTATTGGATTGGTTAATGCAGAAACAACCGATGGGTGAATATTTACGGGGTGCGAATTATGCCAAGGTGGATGAGAAACGGAAAGGCTTGTGCACATGAATATCATGTTACCGTTGAGCATTCGTGAAAAGGAGGGCCGCAATTGAACGAGCAGGAGGTTAGCAAAACGCCCGAGGCGGAGCGCGGGACATGCGTCGCCCTGATCTATGCCCTCGTGGCCGAGCGCCTGACCATCTATTACGAATATGAAGTTTGGATGACGCAAGCCCAAGGCGCCACCCTCGCCAACGACTGGTTGTCGCGGTCCAAGCGCGCCCTGCCCCTGGCCATGCGCAAAAAGTTGTCCGAACTGAGTGATCAGATGGCAAGACAAATCGCCGCAACAACCTCTCGTGAGGCAGGACTATATCTTAGCCATGAAATGCAGGAATCCCTTGATACCCGCTATGAATCCGAGATCGGGGAGACGATCATGCTGGAGTGCGAGCGGATGTTTGAAGAGTTATCCTGAATGCAAGGCACAGCCTAAGAGAAAATTTCAGCGTAATCCTTTATAGTTAACACTTCAGTAGACCACCTTATTTTTAAGCCAAACCAATGTATATGTTTATGAGCCACAAATTTCGCAGCTTCTGCAGACTTATCTTGGTCTTTTTAGCTTTCCCACTCGTTGGCTATGCGGGACTCCCGCAATCCGCCAATGTACCCGGCGGGCTGGCGATCATCCCGCTTGCGAACGTAACCGAAACAAGCCAACCGCAGGCATGGTTGGGCGAGCAGCCTATACTCGTCACAGCCGATAATGGTCAATGGTTCGCAGTAGTCGGGCTGGGACTAAATACCAAACCGGGCTCGCACCAACTACACGTCAAAACAGACGGCGATACACACTTGCAAAACTTCACTGTCAACGCCAAGGTTTATCCCGAGCAGCGCATCAAGCTCAAAGACAAGAGCAAGGTCGATCTTTCAGCTAAAAGCCTTAAGCGTGTGACGCGCGAGGTAAAAATAATCAAACTGCTGAAGAAGCGCTGGAGTAAAGCGCAGGAAACCGATCTGGATTTTGTCGTCCCCACGGAAGGAGAGATGTCGAGCCGCTTCGGACTGCGCAGATTTTTCAACGACAAGCCACGCAATCCACATTCAGGTCTTGACATAGCAGTCGCGCAAGGCACACCCGTCAAGGCGAGTGCAGCTGGCACGGTGATAGCGGCATATGATTATTTTTTTAACGGGAATACTGTGTTCATCGATCACGGCAACGGGCTCGTCACCATGTATTGTCACCTGGATAAATTCAAAGTGGAGGCTGATCAGACGGTAAGCAAGGGCCAAGTCATCGGACTATCTGGCATGACAGGTCGCGCTACTGGCCCGCATCTGCACTGGAGCGTGATACTTAACGGCGAAATGGTCGACCCTGAGTTATTCATTCAGTAACCGACAAATAGAATTTGTCCCAATTATTTTTTATCGTGGGCAGAACATCAATAGGTATACCTGATTAATTATACTTCGGTGAAATTCATGATGAGACTAATATTAATTTTAATCTTCGCGTTCCCAGCATTAATCAGCTGCACCGGCATTCCTGATGGTGTCAACCCGGTTAAAGGTTTTCAGCTGGATCGCTATCTGGGCACCTGGTATGAAATCGCCAGGCTGGATCATAGTTTTGAAAAAGGACTTAGCGACGTCACTGCCACCTATCAGCTACGCACCGATGGTGGAATCGATGTACTGAATAAGGGATATGACCCTGAGAAAAAATCATGGCGTGATGCCAATGGACGCGCCTATTTTTTGGATTCTCCTGACACCGCGAGTCTCAAAGTCAGCTTCTTCGGACCATTTTACGGTGGCTATCATGTTATGGCGCTGGACCCGGATTATCGATGGACGATGATTTCAGGACCATCGCATAAATACTTCTGGATACTGGCACGAACACCTACCCTTCCAAAGGAGACGCTCAATGACCTGCTGATACTGGCACGCAAAAACGGTTTCGATCTTGAAGGACTCATCATGGTCAGCCATGAGAATGCCGTAACCAAAGCCCGCTGAAATCAAAGATAGAACATGTTGACGGAGCACATCATTGATGACCGCAGCAGCAACTCACTACTTGCTACCAACGGCATGCTTTGGAGAGCCATCAGCGACACGGTCATGGGCGGCGTCTCTTCCGGGAAACTCACACCGACTTGGATTGAAGACCGTGAGTGCCTGCAACTCACCGGTCAAGTCAGTCTGGAAAACAATGGTGGTTTCTTCCAGGCCAGCTTGGACCTGAACAACTCATTGCCACTAGATGCCAGTGACTATTCGGGCATCAAGATAGAAATATATGGCAACAGTGAGGTCTATAACCTGCACCTGCGCACAGACGACACCCGCATCGTCTGGCAATCCTACCGCACCAGTTTTCGGGCACTCCCCTACTGGCAGACACTTCAACTCCGCTTTGATGATTTTCAACCCCATCGCATCGACAAGCCACTCGACACAAAAGTTTTGCGCCGTATTGGTGTGGTTGCCATAGGCAGGGAGATGAAAGCAGACGTGTGCATCGGAAGATTGTCGCTATTCCGTTAGGCCAACTCTCGGCCAGCATCTACACTGGAGTCTCATATTTAACGGGATGATGGTCGAATCATAATTGTTCGTTCGGAATCTAATCAAAAGAAGGCGACATCTAAAAATACTGTTATCAAGTTGCCTACAATAAAAGAATCTGACTATGTCAGATCCATAGGCCTTTATTAGTGCTGTGCTGCTCATCTGCCATACGAAATATTGAAGCAACACACAATGGCTTTTGCTTTCTTATCTAAAGCGACCATTGTTGTTTATTAACGGTTGTATTTTTAGGCAGATGCGTTGTTAGCGACTATCCCACTCAAATACTTTTGTATTTGTTATAGCGCATACAGTAGGATTACTCCAACAAATAAGCCAATCCCTATTAAGGCTGTTAAAGTTGCTTTACGTTTGTACTGCGTTCCGCCTTTTAGTGCTCCTATTGCCATAAACCCAGGAATTAAGAAAAACATACTTGTTATAACAAGCCCTATCAAGAAGCCCGTAATAATCTCCCAACCATCCATTGTTGCAATGATCGTGACAGCACATGCGGCAACCCAGACCAAAAAACATTCGCGCAATACCTTGAATGCATTTAACGCAAGATTATCAGCATTGTTATCTATTTCAATTTCTTCAGTCATTCATATTTTTTCTCAAATAACGCTAAGCATCTTCGGCAAGGTTTGACCCTACCCGGATAATTGAAAAACAAGCTGCAGGTGTTAATTATGAAAATAATTGTGTGGCTGACATCAACCCAAAACGGCCTTGCTATTGGTCATTTCAACTCGATACTCAAGAATTCTATTCAGCCGTTCTAATTCCTTGTTAGCTTCTACAAGCTTTGCTTTTAACTCACATATTTCCTTCTCAAGTACCTCGTTTTTTAATGTTTGGAATATTGTTTTTCGCTTCAGAAAGCTTTCGTTGTTCTCCGCCATATAACACTCTCAATTACAAATTGTAAAAAAATAATTAAACTTTTTAGTTGTCGTTTAGTTTGAACCTAGGCACGGATAATCGCAATCGGCCTGACGTATTAGAACCTGCAGGAAAAGTATTAATACTTTTGGAAATAAGAAGAACCAATAATTGCTATAGACATCGGAGAAATGATTTAGCTTTATTAAAAGCTGGGTCAAACATCAATGTGGTCTAATTCAATTGAAACCTTAAACTGATGAAAATCAGGCAAGATTGAGCTGACACTTTTTGGTCGTTAATTGAGCCAGCCCTACCCCTCCACTGGAACCGTCACATTACTTTCCGCCGCTTCCAACTCGTCAATCTTGACCATCCACTGATTCATCAATTTGGCCGCCACCAGATCGCCGCACACGTTAACCGCTGTCCGGCTCATATCGAGAATACGATCAACACCCAAAATCAAGACCATACCTGCGGTGGGCACGCCTGCCGTTTCCAGCACCATCGCGAGAATCACGATACCGACACCTGGTGTTCCAGGAGAGCCGATGGAGGCACCGACGGCAGTCACTACCACCAGAATCAACGCACTCATGCTCAGGTCAATACCAAACACCTGCGCCAGAAACACTGTCGCCACTCCCTGATATAAAGCCGTACCATTCATGTTTATGGTTGCACCAAGCGGGATGACAAACTGGGAAACAGAGGAATGCACCTTGAGTTTTTCCTCGGCTGTCTTGATTGACAATGGCATCACTGCTGCGGAACTGGAAGTAGAAAAAGCCAGCAGCAGGACATCCCGTGTATGGCGCAAAAAAGTGAACGGCGATTCCCGTGCAACCAGATACACCAGCAGCAAATACATCAACAACAGGATGGCAAGTCCAAGCAATACAGTTCCCACATAAACTCCCATGCCCAATATCGCGTTCAGACCGATCTTGGTTGTGAGTTGCGCCATCAGTCCGAACACAGCAATTGGCGCAAGCCGCATGGCCCAACCAACGACAGTCATACACACCTCCTGCAACGAGGCCATCAAATCAAGCATCGGTTTTGCCTGTGCCGGCTGCATCATCACTAGCGCCACACCGATGATCATCGCAAAAATGACCACTTGCAACATTTGTCCTTCCACCATTGAGGTGAGCGGATTGTCCGGCAACAAAGTCACCAGTGTTGTTGGAAGCTCTGCCATGGTCGGCATCTTTGACTGGGCAGGACTAACTGCTGCTGTAACAGTCTTCACTGACAGGTTCATGCTGGCCGTATCGACATACTTTCCAGGATTGATCGTACTTGCCACAACCAGTCCGATAATGATGGCAATCGTGGTCGTTACGACAAAATAAACCACCACACCTATCCCCATCTTTCGCAACTGCTGAAAACTTTCACTGGCCGTCAAACCCCTTACCACCGATGCAAATATCAGCGGCATTACGATCATTTGGATCAGCGTCAAAAACAACTGACCTGGCAAAGCCAGCCAGTTGCCGATTGTCGTTGCCGTTTTAGTAGCGATCCAACCGGTGGTTGGACCGATTAGCATCCCGATCGCCACACCCAGAAACATGCCGATGAGTACTTTTAGCCACAGCCGACCCTTCACCAAGCGGTTCAGGTGTTCACTTAGATAGCTGACGGGATTATTGATATTCATGTAATTGAGCATAATGACCTCGCAACGCAGTTTGCATATAAGTGCCTATTATATGGCTGGTCGTATAATCACTATCATCGTTCTGGCCAGGCATCGATAAAATAAGCCTGCGAAATTCGGCATAGATAGCTCGGGGCTGAATGCATCAATTGAAAAATCGTGGCCTGTCCCTGATAATGTTTCAACAATTTTACTTAACATAACCAACCTACTCGCACAGGTCAGCCACCATGATATTCCACCAATTTTTTGACCCAGACTCTTCCACACTGACGTATTTGATTGCGGATTTACAAGGCAATACAGTGATCATCGACCCCGTGCTGGAACAAGTCGATAAATACCTTGCGCTATTGGAATCATCCAAACTGACATTGCACTGGGCACTCGACACCCATGTGCACGCCGACCACATCACCGGCTCCCAACAGCTAAAACAACATACCGACGTCACCACCGTAATCGCCAAAAGCTGCGGCGCATCGGGCTACGACCAGTTACTGTCGGATGGCGAAACCCTGACATTCGGTGACGAAATCATCCGTGTCATCGCAACGCCGGGGCACACACCGGGCAGCCTGTGCTATTTGTGGCGCGACAAGCTGTTCAGCGGCGACACGCTGATGATCAATGCATGTGGTCGCACGGATTTTCAGCAGGGCAGTGCTACTGACATGTATCACAGCATCACTCAAAAATTATTCATACTGCCGGACGAGACACTCGTCTACCCCGGACATGATTACAAAGGTCGGCGCGTCAGCAGTATCGGCGAAGAAAAAGTGCTCAATACCCGCATCGCGGGAAAGACGCTGGAAGAATTTGTGCAGATCATGGACAACCTCAACCTCGCCACGCCCAAGCGCATTCATGAGGCCGTGCCGGCAAATCTACTCGGCGGCATAACAGGCTGATCGAGCAGTAGCCTGACTGCCAAATTTTCAGGCGATAGAGAGAAAACTTATTTCTGTGTGAGGATGTCTTTACTACACTCACAATAGCTAATTTTCTTGTACTTTTCGCAACAGGTCTACCCTTATCGGCATGTGAAAGATCGTCCCTTCAGATCTCATGTGCGCATTGAATTTTGTGCGCACTTTTTCATAAATATCGTCAGCCAACTTGTGGTCAGTATGCGTCACCTTAAGCACCTGCTCTTCATAGTGTGCAAAGTCTGTGAACGGCATCGGCTGCAGAAAAAAAGTTTGCGACTCCAGCGTGAGTTGCCCCGCTGCAACCGCGCGTTGCACGGCGGCAAATGCGGCGGTACGCACCACATTCTCATCGTGAAACAGTTTCAGGATATCGTTGAAGTCGCCTGCGTAAACCGGTTCTGAAATATAGGCAACACCACCCGGCTTCAGTACCCGCTTTATCTCGGCAAACGCACTGTCCATCAAATCAATCGGCACGTGATGCAGCGATTTGAACATCAGCACGATGTCGAAACTCACATCCGCCTCTGAAGTCTTTTCCGCCCCGCCATGTGCAAAGCGCACATTCGGCAAATCGGTAATAGCGAGGTTCTTGGCTAACTGCTGCTCATCAACCTCCAGCGCCAAAATTGACGCAGCCTGCTTTGCAATGAAGCGTGTTTTTTCTGCCTTGCCGCAACCCAGCTCCAATACCACTGCGCCTTGTAGATGTAGCAACTCTTCAAGAATCTCGGACTCGTTTGCCACACGTTTGACTGCAGGATCGGCGATACGCATGTCAGTCATTTACATTCCCTGTTCATTTTCGCCTACTGCCAGACTCATCTACTCGTGTCGCCTCACCCTCGATCACCACGCCTTCGTATACCTCACCCTCGAATGCATCATCCTTGAACACCTCGCGTTCCGGGTTCGCACTGCGGGCCTGAGCTTCCTGCATCGTCGCCTGCATATTCTCCTGCATTTGGCGCATTTGCTTGCGGATGCCACGCGTCTTCCACAAGAGAACTAGACCACCGACCACCACTACAACCAACACAATGGAAAGGAAGACTGCAGAAAACATAATGCCCAGCACGCCCAGCACAACAGCCACAATGATTGCCAGCGCCTTTTGTAACGGACCAGAACGGGTAGAGGTGGAATAGCTTATATATCTCATATGGGCTCACTAACAATGCATCATTACCCGATATTGGGGCGATATTGTCAAATTCCAAGTACATGCGGCTAGGGACGGTGTCACGAACCGGAAACAAAAGTCACAATCACTATCGAAATCGGCAAAAGAGCCTAGAGGGATAATTTTAACTACACTAATTGGTAGTTTTCTGGCTTTTAATTAATGTTGCCGGTGTTCACTATTCAGCCTTTGTGGCCGTTTGGATTGACAACTTGTATCGAGCACTTTTTTCCCTAAGCAGTCAGGTCAGTGTCTGCATTGATTGATTTTAATTTTCAACGCCCATGCATTTATGAATTTCAATGGAAATATGCACTAGCCCCAAGTTCGCCGGAATTCGAGCTTTGTACTCAGCCGGAGTCACAGGATTGTGTGCAACAACCGAGATCTGGGCAGAATAGATTTCAGGGCCAATTGACCACACATGCAAATCAGCGACCCGTGTGTCACCGTCTGCTTCAGCCATCTCTCTAATTTTTTCCCTCAGCTTCACTGATGCTTGCCTATCGAGCAACACTGCGCTTGTCGAGCCCAGCAATCCATACGACCACCGCGCTACGAGAATTGCCCCGACAATCCCCATTACCGGATCCATCCAGGTGAGCCCAAAATACTTTGCAGCAAGTAATGCAACAATTGCCAATACTGAAGTGAGGGCGTCAGCCATTACATGAAGATACGCGGACTTCAGGTTGTGATCATGATGATGGTGTTCATGTTCATGTTCATGTTCATGTTCATGTTCATGTTCATGTTGATGTTGATGTTGATGTTGATGATTATGGTGATGATCATGAACATGATTATCAACGCCCAGAATGAATACACTGGCACCGTTCACCAACAATCCCAACACGGCAACAAATATGGCCTGATTAAAAATAATCTCAACCGGGTTAAGCAAGCGCTCAACGCTTTCGACGCCCATGAACAGTGCAAAGATTGCCAAGAGTACGGCTCCGGTAAAGCCACCCAACGCATTGACTTTGCCAGTGCCAAAGCTGTACTTACTACTGCGGGCGTTCCGACGTGCGTAGACATAAGCAAAAGCAGTAATGCCGAGTGCCACGGTGTGTGATGCCATGTGTAATCCGTCGGCAAGGAGCGCCATAGAACCATACTTGACACCCGCAAACAGCTCAACAATCATCATCACTGCGGTAATCGCAATCACAATGAACGTTCGCGACTCTCCTGGTCTTCGCTGATCTTGACCAAAAGTATGATCGTGATGCCAATTCTGGATATTGTTGCTATGCATACATTTGTGCCTCCTAACGGTAATTATACAGACGCGCCTGCACCCTCTTATTAGCTATAAAGATTTTAGCTACCGCATTGATTTCCCTTTTATATTCTATAGGTTATCAGTATCTTCATCCGTATAATAGCTAACGGCAACCACGGACGCAATTCCACATCGAAAAGCACTGTGCAAGTCATTTGTTGTAGCTATTCGAACGAATTAACCAAAGACGTAAGCTTACTCGCCGGTTACTCTCGAGCTTTATCACACACCCCATGCAATCCACCTTGGTCTTATCTTTCACTACAAAGTCTAATTTTTTCCGATCTGATCACTTCAACTATCTCAAGACTTGAAATCTCGCCGAAATAGCTGCACGATACATCTGCAAAGTGGTTTATCTATCAATACAGGGTCCATAAAACATGATCCAGCTCTTGTACATCAGCACTACTAGCAATAGTCCGGGCGAACCCGAACTAGTTCATCTGCTTGAGCAGGCAAGAACAAGCAATCAATGCAAAAATATCACCGGCATGCTTTTGTATAGCAACGGTACTTTTTTGCAGGCACTGGAAGGCGAGGCGAAAGATGTTCATGAACTGTATTCAGTCATCCGCAAAGACCCCCGCAATGAAGGGCATGTGATTCTGCTTGAATCAGAGATTGCGAGCAGGGATTTCCCCGATTGGAGCATGGGTTTCGAGAACCTCGAAAACTTTCCGCCTGATGCGCTGCCCGGATTCGTCATGACCTTCGGCGGCAAACTGGATAAAACTATTGCCGTAAACAACAAGACCAATGCTATCAAATTATTGCTGAGTTTTTCAAAAAGAGGTCTTTGAAAGCATATCCTTCTATTCAAATAAAGGAAGACAGCCTTGTTGGTCATACGCAAAAGAAATCAACGTAGCTATGTCGAACTCACTTCTTGTCGTGGTCCACATCCATGGTGAGGAATGCATCTATCAATTTCTGCCTCAGTTCGACATCCAAGCCTGCGCGAACCGTCCAACTGTATGTGCCATCGGAAGGCATGCGAGCCGATACCGGGGTAATGTAAGTGTCTCCCCTACGCAGGATAATAGGCATGACGCCGTCGTTTCCATGTGATTGAATCCGTTCCAAACGAGCGGCATCAATCCAGACCAGATCAAGCTCCTTGAATAGTAGTGACTTGATCAGAGCATCGCCGTTGCGCTTGGAACGGTACTCTACCCTCATGCCTATCTTTTGCTCTAGGTATCCAGCCAACATTTGCATGTTGCGATTCAGGTCTACAGACGGTTCATTCGGAATGGTCGAGATACGCAGCACCGGTTCCGCATAGATGAAGACGATGACAATCAGCCCCGCGACAACTACCAGGGAAAGAACCAGGTTACGTATACTGAAATGGGATTTCATGTCTTGCATAGTTGAGCATACTAAATGAAATCACGCCTCGGCTTGCTGATATCATGAAAGTCCTGTCGCCGCCATTAATTCGTGGCAGCATACCTTGCCATTTCAACATCGATATTCCAGGGGCTTGCGAGCCTGAATTATTAAATTGCATGCGCACTCTGGTATATTTCACAGCACTGTGGAAATAATTTTTCGGTAAACGTATATCAAAATGAATCTCATCCCGTCCCTGTATCGATACGCGCCTGTCCAAACGCTCTTCGCCCTGTTGCTAATCATGCTACTTGCATCTTGCGGGGGTGGCTCTTCGACAAGCGTCACTACAGACAGCAACACAACACCGCCTGCGCCGCTCCCCCTTCCCCCGACCACCAACGCCGTGCTCACCTACCTGAACACTTTGCGAGTAGCGGCAGGAATGGCCACCTATCTGCCCAGCACTTTTCTGAATGACAGCGCTACTGCACACACCAACTACCTGCTCACGAACAATATCATGGCGCATATCGAAGTGTTCGGCGCGCCGGGCTTTACTGGCCTAAATGCCGATGCGCGTGCCTTGGTAGCCGGATACCGCAGCTATGGCGTTGCAGAAAATATCAGCACCAACAAAGGCTCAGGATCGGAATTGATCGACTCCTTGATGACGGCGGTCTATCACCGCATGAGCCTGTTGGATTTTGACAAGGACGAACTGGGAGTCGGTCTGGTAATCAATCAGCCGACCACCGATGGCTCGATGTGGTCGGCGCTGACCACCAATTCCGGCTTTAAGGCCTTCAACGACATTTGTGCTCAAGGTGGTGAGGTCATCCAGGCTGGCACCTACTATCACTGCAACGATAACGTCAGCCGCGTCAGCGCCAACAGTAATGATGTATGGCTGGTCACCCTGCGTGCCAAGAGCCTTGATGTCGTCGTCTGGCCTCCCGCTGGCGGTGCTGTGTCACCCGCATTTTATGAAGAAACACCCGACCCACTGCCCGCCTGCTCCGTCTCAGGCAACCCGGTTTCAGCACAGGTCAATCCGGCATTCAATTCGCAGATCGCACTGAACAAAACCAGTTTCACGCTTACCGATATGTCCACTGGTCTGGCGGTTCCTCTGGTGCAGACCTTGGATAATAGTGTTGTGCAGCCCGACCCTCTGGCTGCCTCATGGACCACGCCGAGCAAGCAATGGCTCTCCGCTTTCCCGACCAAGCGCCTGAATTGGGGCACAACTTATCGCGCAAGTATCGACTACACCTTGAACGGCACCGCCACGACGAAGACCTGGACGTTCAGCACCCATACGCTCCCCAAGGCACCCGTCGTCGTCACCCTGCCCAATACCGACATTACTGCGACAGGACAAACTCAATTCGTGTTCTACATTCCACCCGGGGACTGTAAAGCCAGCACCATGCAGGTCAATATCACCGCCATCGGCCATGTCGCCCCCCAGATCAACATAGACGGAATAGATCCGCATACCTATATCGTCACCATGACTGGCGCAAGCGAAGCGGCCATCACCTTTACCCAGACAGGTGTCTTGCCAGGCTCGCTCACACACACTAGGGTCGTCAACCTGAGTTTGTAATCGCTAAAGACTCACACCCTGCAGGAACAGAACACAAATGGGCAGCTTGGGCTACCCCCTAATTATTCGCTGCCCCATTAGCCCCAAGCCCATAACCCTTGCAATCTATTTAACAATTTATCCAATCAAAGAAATTTGACTCCGGTACAAGTGGCACGCTGAATCATCACTCACTGCCCAATGCCCGTTTCCAACTACGCAATGGCACACAAGTCTGCAATCGGCTGATTGCCCGTTCAACAAGAGCAGGATGAATTTCGTGACCTACTGACGATG
>Ga0316187_10003387_pt1 | contig 13877 bp, 13 predicted proteins | sample CroRivburrow1_MG_FD_204927 | JGI IMG/M metagenome (GOLD analysis project Ga0316187, IMG submission 204927) | Coastal sediment microbial communities from Maine, United States - Cross River worm burrow 1 | ecosystem: Environmental > Aquatic > Marine > Coastal > Sediment | place: USA: Maine...
ACCGGAGATTTGTCACCGTCAGATTTCATTTGGGTAAAACGATAGCTTGTTGTATGCCAGGTTTCGGCGGATATGCGCGCCGCACGAAAGGCGTCGGCTCCTCTAACGCTTTCCTGGCTCAGGTATGAAGTGGCCTGCTTATAGGGACGACCAGCCAGCCACTTGAATGCACCTTGGGTGGCTTTGCGGAACTGTTTGCGGTCGAATTGCTTTCGGTCGCCGCAACCTACCAGGAGGATGCGTCCGCATGCGAGACCCTCGGTCTGTGTCAGGAGCAGCAAATCGCCCATATCTGCCTTGATGTCACCGTGCTCGAGCACTTTAGATATCGCGCCACCTGCGTCTTTGTCGAGTGCTTTGGCGGCGGAGCTAAGTTCACCACCCTGATAGACCGCGACAATGGCTAATTCGGTTTTATGATTGGCGGCATTGGCCGTAGTTACTTCGAAACGCATTCTTAGCTCCTGGATATATGCTGGTGACCCGGGGGGTCGGTTACAACCGGTTGCTCTAGAGGCTAGATGCTTGACCTCGTGTGCAACGAGGCCTGAAGATAAGCGGATAGAGACATTGGGTTGCGGTTTGCAGTGCCTGTTAACTCACAAATACTCTATATATGTGTGCCACAGAGCGAACACTAGTGTACTTGATTCTTTTGGCTCGGGTGAAGCAGAGACTGATATATTAGCGCCAGCCCGGGTGTGGCGAAACTGACCAGGTGATTGCCGTACAGATGGGTCCTATTTTAAACCGCTATATTTTCCGTGAGACGGCGCTGACCTGGTTGGCTGTGACCGGCGTGCTGCTGCTGATTTTGCTAACAGATCAGTTTGCGCGAGTGCTTGACGATGCGGCTGGCGCACAGTTGCCCAAAAATGCCATTTTTGCCGTAATGGGGCTGTCCTCAATCCAGTATCTGACCATACTGATTCCGGTTGGGATATTCATAGCGATCATGCTGGCATTTGCCCGGATGTATCGTGACAGCGAGATGGCCGCGATGATGGCATGCGGTATAGGCAATGTATCGCTCTATCGACCGATATTGTTACTGTCGCTTTTGCTCGCGGTCGTGGTCGGCTGGCTGGCACTGGAAGCAGGGCCGTCTGCGCAGCGCAAGGTGCAGGCGATTGCGAACGAGGCCAAAAAAACGGCCGATCTGGCTATGCTTGAGCCCGGCCGCTTTCTTTCCTTCGGTAGCGAACAGGCTATTTTGTACGCTGAGAAAGTTAACGACGACGGCACTTTGTCGAATGTATTTGTGCAGCGGCGACGTGGGGACAAGGTGATCGTAGTGGTTGCCGAAGAAGCCGGGCAGCGGAACGATGCCGAACTCGGACGTAAAGTGCTTACCTTCAAGAATGGCGAGCGCTATGAAGGTGTGCCCGGTGATCCTGAATTCCAGGTTATGAAGTTTGCCGAGCATGGCATACCGTTTCAAATTCGCCAGTCCAGACCTGGTGAAGTAAGTGAGGAAGCGCAGACGTTGGCTGAGCTGCTTGATGATTCTGATCCCACTGCCATTGCAGAAATTCAGTGGCGTATATCGGTGCCGATTACTCTGCTGGTATTAACACTGATTGCGGTGCCGCTGAGTAAGGCGCCGCCAAGGCAGGGACGGTATAACAATCTGATAGCCGGAATCCTGCTTTATATTATTTATGCGAACTTGCTTGGGGCCTCCAAGGTCTGGCTGGAGCAGGAACGCGTCCCTGCCTGGCTGGGGCTATGGTGGGTGCACCTGTTGTTTATCCTTTTTGCAGTGGTGTTGCTGATGCGTCAGAACAATGCGTTTCTGAGGATTTGGCTGAAACTCAGGGGGAGGGTGCCCGTTGCGGATTCTTAATCGCTACCTGTTCAACGCAATTACCGGGTCTACGCTATTGGTCATCCTCGTGCTCCTGTCGCTGGGTGGCTTCATTGAGCTTGTTGGGCAACTGGACGATCTGGGCGAAGGCAATTACGACATGTGGAAAGCCATTCAGTACGCGCTACTGAAAATGCCGCGACTGGCTGTAGGACTATTGCCGGTATCTGTGTTGCTGGGGTCATTGCTGGGTCTTGGCGCACTGGCTGCGGGTAGTGAACTGATCATTATGCGTGCCGCCGGTATTTCACCCATGCAGATGGCGCGCTCAGTTGCGGTAACGGGTGTTGTCCTGGCGTTGATCGGTGGCGGGGTAGCCGAATTTATGGCGCCCCAAATGGATCTGTACGCACGCCAGATGCGTGCGGTCGCAAAAAGTGGCGAAGCCGATATCGCCGGTTCCAGTGCGTGGTTAAGGGATGGCAATTTGATCTTTAATGTCCGCCCTTCAATCGATGGTATTGATTTCGGCGGTGTGTATGTATTCCGGGTTGGCGAGGGCGTGTTTCTTACCGGTATAGGCCGCGGCGACTCCGTGCAGTCGGGAGCAGATGATGACTGGTCGCTGGATAACTATAAAGAATCACAAATTGTGGATAGCGGTATCACCATAGGTACGGACATTGAGCAGGACCGGGTCAGTAAGCTCACTGATCTGCTTGCAATTACGGCAGTTCGGGAGAGCAGCCTTACCGGGCAGGAATTGTGGGCTTATATAAAGCATTTGAAGTCTAATGGTCTGGACTCAGATCCTTACGAAATTGCACTTTGGGGCCGAGTCGCGACGATGGTGGGGGTGGCCGCGATGTGCGTGCTGGCACTGCCCTTTGTATTTGGCTCGTTGCGATCGACCGGTGCGGGCGGCCGGATGATAATAGGGGTCCTGATAGGGCTGGGGTACTTCCTGTTAAACCGAACCTTTGCCGACAGTAGCGCTGTTTTCGACTTTAGTCCTGTCATTGTCGCCTGGATACCAACAGTCTTGCTGATGGTAGGAACGGTGGTTGGTCTGCAGCGCCTGCGTTAACCGGGCGCAGGTTGTTGCCCTGTAAGATTATTTCTTTTTCGGCAATAAAATAATGGTTGTGTCGCTCCAGCGATCGTGCCAGCTGCGATGATCCGGGTCCCAGAGCTGCCACCAGAACCCCAATCCCGCCGGCAAGGCGGAGACACATGCGTACATGAACCGTGCTAATGCCTGCCGGTAACTCACGGGCGCGCCATCCGTTGTGATGAGTTGCAGGCGCCAGGCTTTCATCCCCAGCGTTTGCCCGCCATGGCTCCAGAAGCCACTGAAGAAAATAGTGGCGACCAGCAACAAACCAAACCTGTACAGGTTGTTTCCGGGTTGAATAGCGTCGTCGAGCAGAGCGACGAACGGCACCGACAGCAGCATCATCAGCCCCAGTACTAACAGCCAGTCATAGGTGGCCGCTATGAGCCTGCGCAGGCATCCAGCATTTTGCAGATTATGTAAATTTGGTTGATCCATTTTTCAATGGTTTGGCGTGCTCGCGAGGCATGCGGCAATAGTCCTGCTAATGTGTGCAAGGCGGCGGTGACAGGACCCCAGGTCCATACCACACCGTACGCTGTTCGAAATTGGGCGGACTATATATAACAAAATTAAAACGCGCTTTCGGGCTATGAAAAAGTGGCATTGGATGCCAGATAAAATAAAAAGGTAGGGGAGAACGAAGTGAATTTCGACGCTGATAATACACCGGCCGAAGATCGAAGCAATCTTCAGGGAGAGGAAGCAGGCGGATTGGACCCGTATCTGGTGTCTTCCGTTAACAAAGCTACAAAACCCGCTAAAAAGCACTTTTCAGAATCCATGGGTGCTGTGCTTGATGAACTGGGTGATACGACTGTAGGCCGCCGCGCCACCCTGCTGCGGATGCACCGCAAGAGCTGATTGCCTGGAGGCCTCGCGCCGCGCGCCGGGCTTTGCCATACTGTTACTGAACCGGTTTTTCGGCGCAGGAGCACAGTATGAGCGATCGTCCGCAGGTCCGAATAAGGTATTGTACCGGCTGCCACTGGTTGCTCCGGGCTGCCTGGCTGGCTCAGGAATTACTGAGCACATTTGAGCACGATATCGCAGCAGTAACGCTGATTCCCGATGATACGGGCGGTGTTTTCGACATCCATATTGATGATCAATTGATATGGTCCAGGGCCGAGCAGCAACGCTTTCCCGAACCCAAGGAAATCAAGCAGGTCGTGCGCGATGTCGTCGCACCCGGCCGTGACCTTGGGCACATAGATAAGTAGCGGATTAGCCAGGTGCCAGAGCAAGTCTTTATATGTGCGCTCAATGCGGGCCAGGGGCAGTTGTCCCGGAGGACGTGCACTTGAGCAGTTCGGGCGACAAAGCCGGTATTGCTTCGCGCGTGCTCGAGCGATTTCGCACCAACGGGCATTTCATTGACCCCAAGTTTGCGCGTAACCAGCGCCGCTATGTTTACCAGTGTTGTGCGGTAGTTGTCACGATGATTGTCGTGCTGCTGCTGCTGGATATGGTTTACCAGGCGGTGCTGATCGCAGCCCTGGCATCAAGTTCCATGGTGGCGTTTTCAGCTCCCAATATGCGGGCATCGCGTCCGCGCTGCCTGATTGGCGGTTATCTGGTTGGTGTGCTGATTGGATGCGGCGCTTCGTTGCTGGTGGCTTACGCAGCCGACCTGACTTTTATCGACGAGCATTACATCCGTTTGCTGGCCGGCGCATTCGCGACCGGGCTGGCGATGTTTGTCATGGTGACCACCGATACCGAGCATCCGCCCGCTGCCGCCTTGGCGCTTGGTTTTGTGCTTAACGAATGGAGCCTGGTGACGGTGTTTGCCGTCATGTCCGGCGTCACGTTGATTGTGGTTATTAAGGAAGTCTTCCGGGGGCGTCTGGTCGATCTGTTGTAGCCGGGTCGTTGGGGTGCGGCCTGCTGTCCCGTGCGCAATTTGCGGTGGTGATATTTAGGGGGCGGCCGTTCGTCCCGTCAGCATGACCATTCGTCCGCTGCTTTTTTCCGTCCTGCGATTTGTGACCCTCGTCACAAAATTGGAATTATGTTAGCCGGCAAAGATTGCTCTTTGTCATCTTTCCGCGCTCTTGGTCATTATTAAAAGCAATTAAAAACAATAAGTTGCAATTCATTTGTGCATCATTACTTCAGTGTGGGAGCTGACTCGGCCGTCCTGTGACAACCCGGCTGGTGCCGCCGGTTTCGGCCCGGTGCGTGATTCTGTTCAAGGTTTTGCGAGTTCAGCACTCGTAGTATCGATGACCGAAACCACAAATCCTGGACAACCCCGGCAGAGGCCGCGAGATCCCATGTCATTAACAACAACACTAGCACCGCCGCAGACAGGCCGCCGTCGCCGGCAGGCCGGTTACACGCTGGGTGAACTACTGATCACTATATCGATAGTGGGCATTCTGGCATCGGTCGCTGTACCAGGGATGCAAAACGTTGTGCAGAACAATCGTCGCGTCAGCGTCAGTAACGATATGGCTTACAGCATACAACTGGCTCGCAGTGAAGCGATCACGCGTAACCAGCGGGTTATTGTCTGCGCCAGCACGAACGGCACTACCTGTGCGACATCATCCGACTGGTCGGAAGGCTGGATCGCATTTAACGATGCTAATGGTGACAAAACGCCAGGTGGCACCGGCGAATCGGTCCTCCTGTATTCAGTGGGCAACGACAGTATTGCCATCACGCCGGTTACGTTCACCGACAGCTTTACCTACCGGCCCAATGGCCGAGTGATGGGTATCAGCGTCGGCGCCAGTACCGGTGAATTCGTATTTTGTGACAGCCGCGGCGCAAAGCATGCACGCGTGCTGAGTATTCGTGCCAGCGGTCGCCCGGTCCTGTCGGAGACGCATGCCAGTGGCTCGGCGCCCACCTGCTCGTAACTGGAAAAACACATGAAATCTAGAGCGAACACACAATTCAATACGCAACGTGGCGTCAGCCTGATCGAAGTGCTGGTGACGCTGGTGATTATCTCGATTGGTCTGCTGGGCACAGCCTCATTACAGGTGGTGTCCAAGCGCGCCAACTTTGAGTCGGTCCAGCGCACGTCAGCAGCGCATCTGGCCAATGATTACCTGCAACGTATGCGTGGTAATCGATCGTCGTTGGAAAACTATCTCGTTGCTGGTGTTCTGGGTGCCAAGTCATTGGGTGATACCCCGACCAAGGATTGCTCCGCCGACGGTGTCGACTGCGTTAATAGTGAACTCGCCAGCTTCGACCAGTGGCAATGGGAGCGTCAGCTTGACGGTGCCATGGAACGTATTGGCAGTGTGAATACCGGTGGATTATTGGAACCGTCGGCCTGCGTCATTGGCCCTGCAGGTGGTATCGATGGCGTCTATGAAGTGGCGATCGCGTGGCGGGGTTCTAGCGAGCACGTTAATCCAACCATTCATGACTGTGGTGAAGACACTGGTAAATACGGTGACAGCAATGAATTTCGCCACGTGCTCGTCATGCAAACCTACATTGATGATGACTAATTGATGATGACTATGGATATGTACAGAAAATCAGCCAGGCAGCAGGGCTTTACCCTGATCGAGCTCATGATCGCCATGATGTTGGGGTTGTTGCTGACCGGCGCACTCCTGACCATGCTGTCGCAGGCACGTAAAAGCTTCCAGCAGGATGAAGTCTACGCGAGCATGCAGGATGAATCGCGTTTCGCCATGCAGGAGATTACCGGCGACATCAGCATGGCCGGATACATAGGCGACATACTGGTGCCTGAAGTGATTGTTTTTGACACGAGCCTGACAGGTTCGCTGGGCGACGATTGCGAACGGTCCGACGGTGAGACTTTTGCATACCGGCTAACCGATTCGAGTACCGGCATTGATACAACCCTGATGGGGCTGGACAATATTACGGCATCAGCGGCGGTGGATCAGTTTGGTTGCCTGCTCGCGAGCGAGTTGGTGCCCGGAACGGACATCATTGCGGTCAAGCATCTGGCGGGCGCCACTATGGCAACCGCAGATTTGCAAGACGGTGACGTGGTTGTCCGCTACAACGGCACGGTTGGTTCGCTGTTTGTGCACCCTATCGTTGGCAGTGTGCCGACGCCTTTCGAAGACCGGATTTACTCGCCGGCGATCTACTTTATTCGCAACTACACCAATTCGCCGGGAGATGATCAGCCGGCACTATGTCGCAAGATTCTGGTAGGCGGTGCAACCGTCAACATGACTACCGAGTGTATCGCTTCAGGTATCGAGAACCTGCAGGTTGAATACGGCATAGATAGCGATGGCGACGGCTCAGTCGACAGCTACATCAGCGCACCAACGGCGGCGGAGATGGAAACGACGGTTTCAGTGCGTGTGTTCATGCTGGGGCGCACGACTGACGATGATGGCGGTTACACCAATGACAAGACCTACACGCTGAGTAACGCTACCAGTTTTGCGCCCGATGACTCTTTTCGCCGGCGGGTCTATATGACCACCGTCAGCGTCCCGAATGTTCGAAACAGAATGTTGATTGGACTCTAAATGATGAATAACAGATTTGTACATGCAGAGAAACAACGCGGTGTCGTGCTGTTTATTAGCCTGGTCATGCTGGTTGTTATCGCTATGTTGTCTCTTTCGCTGATGGGTATGTCCCGCGTCGAAATGCGCATGGCAAACAACGAAGAATCCCGTATCAGTGCTTTGCAAATGGCTCAGGGACTCAGCGACATCATCGTGGCTGACCCGGACAAGACGCCTGTAGTGGGCGGAGCGGGTTACAAATTGTGTACGAGCAGCCTGAGCGGCTGTGACGCGGAAATGACCAGTCTGCCGGATAACGCTCTCGCAACGGCCGTCGTTGATGGTCATCTTTCTGCTTCTGCTACTCGCACGGATCCGGAATTCCGTCCGCCGCCGCGAGGCATGGGTTTTAGTGCTTCAAAATTTGTCGGCACATCATTCCGGCTGCGTTCTACCTATGACCGAACTGAAGATGGTCAGGGTTATGGCGCCGTGGAAGAAGGCCTGATTGTGCTGATACCACTCTAGAGTTTCGCATTACAGACTTAGTGAAAATGCAACGGATTTTGCGACGGAAGATAAACGAAGAATTTGTTTCTTCAGGATCAAGCTATGAATAATCGATACTACAGCCTGTTTGCCACTGCCTTGCTCGTTTTGCTGGCGGCACCTGGCCAAGCCGATGATACAGATATTTACTTTTACACTGGCGGGACGGTCGAGGGGGCCGAGCCGATGGTGATGTTCAGCCTGGACTGGCGACCCAACCTGGGTTCTAGAGCCTGTAACGGCAATGAATGTAATTTCCTTAAAGGCGAAGACTTCTGCTGGATGGAAGCGGATGCGGAGGGTGCAGAGGTTGAATTATGCGGCCTGTCGTATACCGATGCAGGTGGTACAAGACAGCCGTATCTGCCCGTGCAGGATTCATATGTTTATTTCGATCTATTACGCGCCGTATTGCGCAAGGTAATGGAGCCGCTCGACGGGCTGCGCTTAGGCTTGATGCTGAACCACGATTACATCAACAATTGTTCGGGCAGAGTTGAAGCGGGTTGCAGTAACGGCGGATATATCGGGCTGGGCTTCGAGTCCTTCCAACTCGATGATGCGAACGGCGCCAAAGAAGAATTCCATGAATTTCTTTCAAACATTCCGGTTCCGCAGGGTAATTCGAGTCACAAGTATCAGGGTAAAGAACTGTTTTTCGAGTTTTTCCGTTACCTGACTGGTCAGGAGATTCTGAACGGCCATGTCGGCTTCGTAGATTTTAATGGTTATCCCGAAGATGGCAGCGGCACGGGTGGTGATACCGGTACCGGCGGCGGAACAACCATTAAGAGCGAATTCTGTCTGGATAACAAAGTTAAGGGTACCACTACAACCTATTGTAAGGATGTTGAATACAATCCCGATACCCAGACAGTTTCATGTGCAATCGTCGACGTCATCACGGGTGTCAGCTATGCGATCTCATGCACGGTCACCGATATTGCTGATGATCCCGACACTGTGCCCGAGAGCGATCCTAAAGGGGACAACAATCTGGATGTCGACAACCCGTCTATTGCCTGGGATATTGATATTGAAGATGTGGGCAATGAGGATTACATATCGCCCCTTCAGGCGGGTGGCCGTTGCACCAAGATATTCTCCGTCAACGTGATGTTCCAGGTGTCGCAGCAGGACGCTGATTCCGACAGCGCCATTGAGAATACTATTCCTAATGGCGGCTTCGGACTGCCACAGAAAGATTTCCCCTCTGTGCTTGAGTACCTGAACGACGCGGATCTTGCTAACGGTGGTGAGAACGGACTGACGCCATACGGCACCGCAGCGGATCTGGATGGCATACAAAACGTAACGTCGTATTTCATCACAGACAAAATCAATAAAACGACCCGTGATTATGCGGCGGCAGGCGGCACCGACGAGCCGTTGGAGCTGGCTGAAGATCCCGAAGGTCTGATCGAAGACCTGGAGAACCTGTTTGACGAGATACTCAGCGTCAGTACGACCTTCGTGTCGGCATCGGTACCGGTAAACGCGTTCAACCGTGCAGAAGTAATCGACAACGTTTATCTGTCGCTCTTCAAAACTGACGACGCGGGCAGGCCGTTCTGGACGGGTAACGTCAAGAAGCTGAAATTCGCGGAAGTCGCCGACGGCAGTGGTGATCGGCAGTTGGTTGATAACAGTGATCCTGACCCACAGTATGCGGTTGCGGCTGACGGGCGTATCAAGTACGACGCGCTGACGTACTGGACTGATGCCTATAGCTTGCCGGCTCCCGATGAAGCTGAACTGGAAGTCGACGGCAAGGACGGGCGCTCGACCGTGCGTGGTGGTGCGGGACAGAAAATACCCGGCATGATTGATGGCAGCATCGGGCTGGTTAATGGGTCGGGCACGAGGCAACTTTTCTACGACGATCTGGGTGAGGCGGATGGCCTGGCAGAACTCGATGCGCTTGATGCCACAGCCGGCATCCTGAAAACGCCCATGGGTGTTGCCACCAACGATGAGGCACTTAACCTCATCAAGTACGCCCGCGGTATGGACGTGAATGATGTCGATGGCGATGGCGATGTAGAAGAGGCTCGAGACTGGATACTGGGTGATCCGTTGCACTCACGACCATTACCGATTAACTACGGCGCGGTCGGTGATTACACCGAAGACAACCAGGCTATCTATGTGGCTTTCGGTTCTAACGATGGCTTTATGCATTTCATTAAAAACACTGACTCGGGCACGCCCGGGGCGGAGAGTGGCGAGGAAGTCTGGGCGTTCATGCCGCAGGAAGTCATGGGCGAGTTGGCGACGCTCGAAGCTAACTCATTGGGCACAGGCCACCCCTATCTGGTCGACGGTTCGCCGACGGCCTACGTGGAAGGGCGGTTTATCGATCGCGCGATCGACGGCGAAGCCGTGTATCTCTATTTCGGCCTGCGTCGCGGTGGCAAGGCCTACTACGGGATGGATATCAGCGATCCCGAGATCCCTGAGCTGAAGTGGAAGATCACTAAATCCGGTGATTTCTCGGAGCTTGGTTATACCTTCTCTGACCCCGTGGTTGGCATGATGCGCGATGGTACTGCCGGCAAGCCGATCGTGATGTTTGGTGGCGGTTATGACTTGAACAAGGACCGGCGCGTAGCCGAGGCTGAGCTTTCTGAAGACAGCATGGACGACGATGAAGGTAACGCTTTATATATAGTCGATGGTGAAACCGGTGAACTGATCTGGAAAGCGACCGGTGATACGGAGCAGTCTGACTCAGACAGCGTTTTCGTGCATGAAGAAATGCGCGACAGCATTCCCTCCAAAGTGGCAGCCCTGGATAGCGACGGCGATCAGATCATCGATCGTATCTATGTCGGTGATACGGGCGGCCGCGTCTGGCGCGCCGACATTAATGGCGAGGATACCGGTGCATGGACGATGACCCTGCTCGCTGACCTGGGCCGGCATTACGACGACACCATCGCCAATGATCGGCGCTTTTTCCACCCGCCGGATATTGTCCAGCACAAAGATAACTCGGCGTATGACGCCGTCATCATGGGCAGCGGCAACCGGGCCGATCCACTGGCGGCCGGTGGGGCAGTCAACAATTACATGTACATGATCAAAGACCGGAATTATCTGGTTGGTACGGCAACGGATTCTGAACTGGAACACAGTGATTTGGGCGATGTAACGAATACCTGTCTTGAAGTGGGGTCAGAGTGCACGGCTAATTTGAGCTACGGCTGGAAGCTCGGCCTGACATCCGGGACAGAGCTAAGCCTGGCTTCGCCACTGACCATCGGCGGTGTCAGCTACTTCACCACCTATCTGTCGCCCGGTGCTTCTCTGGAAGAAGCCTGTGGTCCGGATGAGGGGTCGGGTCGTATCTATGCCGTGCGGCTGGAAAATGCAGCGGCGGTTCGTAACTACGACACCACCACGGATGCACTGGAACGTTTCGATGAACTGAAATCCCAGGGTATTCCGGCCGAGGCTATCTCGCTGCCGCCTGATGGCATCCTGAAACCGGATTTGTCCATCGAGAAAACCGATGTGACGACCCGTTTACGCACCTTCTGGCTGGAAGCTGAGGACGGCTCCCTGTAATCAGGCAATAAAGTAGTTGCCAAGTTTCACCAAGGAAACAGGACTAATGAACAAATCGTATGGATACAAAAACAGGCAGACTGGCTTCACGCTCGTCGAACTGATGATTGTCGTCGTTGTAATCGCGATACTGGCCAGCGTGGCAGTTCCTTCCTATACCGGCTATGTGACCGATGCGCGTCGTCAGGGCGCGGCGCAGGAATTGCTGACCATCGCCTCGCGCCAGGAACAGCATTTTATGGATAACAAAGCGTATGCGACGACCCTGACACAGCTGGGCTATAGCGCGCAGCCGATTGGAACCGATGACAACGGTGCCTACGTGGGCGCGACCGATGCGTCTGCCCAGTACACTTTCGCCATTACCTCAACGACAGCCTCTACATCGGGCGTAATCAGGGCTTTCACCGTTTCGGCTATTCCCAAGGCTTCGCAGCTCAGTCGCGACACAGAATGCGGCACGCTTACGTTGACGGAAGCGGGGGTGAGAATGGCCGGTGGCGCACAAAATTCGGATTGCTGGTAGCCATCCAGCCTGCGCAGACCGGTTCTAAACCCTTTGTTTGCAGGTTAATTATGTTAAATGAAAGGCTCCGCCAGGCGCGGGGCTTTTTTTTGCACCCGTTTAGGTCACGCCAGCTCAAACTGAGGCCGAAAATCCATCCGCCCCCGTGTCTGTGCTGTCCCGCGCCAATTCGCTAAAAACGTTTCAGGCTGCGGGGCGCTCTACCTGGTTCGAGATCATTGCGGTCATCGAGACTGCGCGGAGCGGCACAATCATCGACTTGATTCGTGCGGTCGCATCCACCTGAACAGGCCCGATTACCACCCAGTCCGTTTAACATAATAAAAAACCGATGCGACATAATGTTCCTCCGATGCAACATAATCTTTCCTGTTAGCCGCGCTGAGCAAACCGCTGGCGAGAGGGTGCGAGACGTGTCGTTGCCTCGTTAGCAAGCGTTGTTTTCGGCGCTGCTTCAGTGCAGTCGATCATGATAACCGGGGGGTAATTTATGGGTCGGTTCAACGCAGTCTTTTTCCTGTGGCTATTTTTTTCTCAACCACTTATGGCCAGCGATTTTGATCCGGATGCACCACTGGGGGATAAATGTCAGGCGGTTCTATGCCACCCCGATGATTCCGCACCGGACACCTATTACGTGAGTCAGTCCACGGGCAGCGATGCAAATGCGGGCGGCCGCGGTGATCCGTTTGCGTCCATCATGGCGGGCGTCACGCGTGCGGTTCCGGGCGACACTATTTGTGTGGCCGCAGGCCTGTACCAGGAGGATGTGGAAATCACCACGTCAGGTACTGCTGATAAACCCATCATGCTGGATGTGTTGGCGGGTAGTGAAGGCAACGTCGTCGTCGATGGCGAGTCGCTGAAAATTCACGGTGCAAGCCACATTACCGTGCGCGGTTTTAAAGTGCAGAACGCCCACAATGGTTTTAGGATTCGCGGGCCGGAAGATCCCTATGGGCCGCCGGCGGTAAACATTCGTCTCGTTGATAACACGACCTACAACACCTTCAGTTCCGGTGTCTCAATCTGGGGTTCCAAATACCAGGAAGATTCAGGGAATTTCGATAGCCTGAACGGCGTGCTGGTGGAAAATACGCTGATTGAACTGGCTAACAACGGTGGCTGGGATGAGCAGATCACTGTAGCCAAAGGTGTTCGCAATGCGCATGTCCGCTACAACGAAATTACAAATTCTGCTCTGGAGAGTCATGGCGGGGAAGGCATTGATTTCAAGGACGGCGTCCGGGACTCCTATATCTATGGCAACTATATTCATGACGTTACGCGCCGCGCTATTTACGTGGATGGCGGGATCGCGGAGGGTGCGCTGACCAGCAACATCCATATTTTTGGGAATTACATGGAGAACATTGCCAACAGCACTATTTATGTGATGACCGAAGGGGTAGGTAATGTCGATGGTGTGTACATCTATAACAACGTAATCAACCATGCGGATAATTCGGGCATCGCGGTCTACGATCACCCGGCCGGTGCCGAGCAAAGAGCACTGTGTGAGGCTGCCAGTCTGCCACCGTGTGGCCAGATTAATAATATAGAAATAGTGAACAACACCGTCATCGATGCGAATCGTGAGCTATGGTGGTCCAATATCCATATCAATCATCCGCTGGTGAACGGTGTGATCCGCAATAATCTTTCGATAGGCGGGGATGGCAGGGCTCTTCGCGTTAACGGCGGCACCACCGAAATGTTGCTCGATAATAATCTCTGCGACATCGATGACAGACGTTGCACGATCGTGGCAGATCCACTGGTGACGGCTGATTTTAAACCGCTGCCGGGTTCGCCACTGATTGATGCAGGTGTTGCAGA
>Ga0316187_10003388_pt1 | contig 13872 bp, 16 predicted proteins | sample CroRivburrow1_MG_FD_204927 | JGI IMG/M metagenome (GOLD analysis project Ga0316187, IMG submission 204927) | Coastal sediment microbial communities from Maine, United States - Cross River worm burrow 1 | ecosystem: Environmental > Aquatic > Marine > Coastal > Sediment | place: USA: Maine...
TGTGGGCTTCTAGCCGCAACACCAGGAGGATCAAAGGTCTGAATTCGATGCAGCACCGCCTCAACCTCGGAAAACTCTATCTCCTCATCCTCCAAACCTTCATGAATCTCTTCCAGACTGCAAGTCAGGTATCCATCCTCATTAATCGCATCAATGATCGCTGTGGCAATATCCAGATCAGTGTCACTAAAAAGTGACAGATTCATCTGCCATAGAAGGTGATCATTCAGTGTCTTGGTGATGTCTTTGTGTAACAAAAACTCCGTATCACCACCCTCACGTTGCGCACCAGACTGGGGGGCAGCCAGGCTATCGTAGACATCATCCCAGGCGCTATCTACCGGGAGATCCTCTGGCATGCTGTCTGATTCAGCATTGATCTCCTTCTCATTATTGGCATCATTCGCACCCTGGAGAGCACCATCGCTTTGCTCTGTTTTACTCTGCGCTTCACGGGAGGCACCTTCCTCTTCCGCTTCCAGCATCAAATTTGAATCAAGGGCGTCCTGTATCTCTTGTTTAAGATCCAGGGTAGAGAGTTGCAGCAGCTTTATGGCCTGCTGCAACTGCGGGGTCATTGTGAGGTATTGGCCGAGACGAAGCTGCAGTGTCTGCTTCATACGAACCTATTGTGATAAAACTGGTACATTTCTTGTATTGATTCCATTATTGACATTCTAGCCCAAAATTAAGGGGCCGTGTCTACATGCTGAAATCTTCTCCAAGATAGACAGCTCGAACCTCACCATGCGCCAAAATATCATCAGGATGCCCTTCTGCTAACACCTTGCCATCGTTCACGATATACGCCCGATCGCAAATACCCAGGGTCTCACGGACATTATGATCTGTGATTAGGATTCCTATCCCAAGACTTGCCAGGTGCTTGATAATCCTCTGAATATCCACCACAGAGATGGGGTCAACCCCGGCAAACGGCTCATCCAGCAGAATAAAACGGGGCTCCATCGCCAGTGTGCGGGCAATCTCCAGGCGGCGCCTTTCGCCACCTGAGAGGCTCATGGCAAGGCTGTCACGGAGATGGCTGATGCTCAGTTCGCGCATCAGGCTTTCACATTTCATTTCACGCTGTTCACCAGAGAGCTCCTTACGCGTCTCCAGGATAGCCATTACGTTATCCCGTGTGCTCAGCTTTCTGAATGTTGAGGGTTCCTGTGCCAGATAGCCCAACCCCAGCTTCGCCCGGGCATGCATTGGAAGCAGCGTAATATCATGGTGATTAAGAGAGATACCGCCCTTTTCTACCGGGACCAGTCCGACAATCATATAAAAGCATGTGGTTTTACCCGCCCCATTTGGACCCAGCAGCCCCACCACCTCACCATTGGCGACCTCCAGTGAGATGCCATTTACAACGGGGCGTTTGTTATATTGCTTGGTCAGCCCTTTGGCTACAAGGGTGGTCATTTTGCAGCGGCACCATTCTTCTTACGCGGGGCAAGGATTGTTTTAACCCGACCAGATTTTGCAGGTTTCTTTCCACGCGACACAGCGGCACCCGCCTTCATGACCGCTTTGACCCGATCATAGGTTATGCGCTGACTTGTAAGCTTATGCCCATCACCAGGAAAGAGTACGGCATCCCCCACCATATAGAGCAGCTCACTATTGGTGTTGTACTCAACACGCAATGCGTTCCCTTTTACATCCTCATCCTTGCCATCGGGACGCTGACGAAAATAGACCGGTTTACCCTCGGCCTCCAGGCGGTCGGTATTTCCTTCACTCTGAAAGACATATACCTTATCCGCCTTTAACCTAATACTGCCCTGAACCACCTCAACATTACCGCTGTAGGTGGTAATGCCTTTGCCCTCATCAATCTCCATACCATCTGCCTCAACCTGTATCGGCTGATCCTTATCTGAAGAGAGTGCCAGCACCTCTCCACCACATAAGAGCAGTAGGCTTAATGCCAATATTTGTTGGCCACCACAGCACAGCCATTTAGTTAATTTCATAGTGTCCCCGTACCTTTGATAGGAATTTGAACCGCATCGGTTTATTCAGCCAGGCCTGCATGCCAACTGATGTTTGAACATCTCCCAAACTGCGAACTCTTGCCTTTTCATCTGTCTCGGCATAGTTCTCTTTTGGGCGGACCCGTAAATTTCGAGTTGTAATATGTACCGGTCGCACCCCCGGTGCTGCCGCCCGGTCAATTTTGACAGCCCCATTCAGTAATACCAGCGTTCCATCACCCGAGACCCATCCTGTCTCTGATTTGATTTTCCAGGGGGGAACGCCCTCTTCATAGATAACCAGATGAGGATGCGTCAACTCAGTGCTATCATCATCAGGATAGTGCAGCATTCGTTCTGCAGATAACGTTTGTTTCAGCTTGCCTTCAATATCCATATTGGAGACAGAGAAATCCTCTACATAATAGTCAGGCGTATGTTCAACCTTTGTCTTTTCACCCTCTTTTTTATTAGTCACCTGCAGCAATAGGGTACTACCCGCAGCTAACAGCACAAACAGGGATCCAATAATTATCCTTCTCTGACTTAACATCTGCGCGCTAGTCTAGATAGGCTTGGTATGCCTCATCGAGTGTACCTTGCGCCTTCATGATCAGCTCACAAACATCACGCGCCGCACCTCGCCCCCCTGCTGAAGGGGTCTGCCAATGGGCATGTAGCTTCACCAATGAGTGAGCATCCTGAACTGCGACAGCCAAGCCGGTTCGCCGCATCAATGGCAGATCAATCAGATCATCCCCCACATAGGCCACCTGCTCTGGATCAAGCTCTAATTTCGCCAACAGGCCCTGATAAGCAGGGAGCTTTTCAGCCTGCCCCTGGTATATGTGCTTAACACCCAGGCTCTCCATGCGTTGCGCAACAAGCTTTGAGCTGCGACCGGTAATAACGCCAACGTCCACACCAAATTGCATTAGCAACTTTATACCCAAACCATCTTTGATGTTGAAGGTCTTGAACTCTTCACCATTGTTGCCCAGGTAAAGACTGCCATCGGTCAAAACGCCATCCACATCAAAGATAACCAGGCGGATACAACTCGCTTTTTCTAGGACATCTTGCATAGTTCTTTAGCCTTACACTACGCCTGCACGCAGTAGATCATGCATATTGAATGCACCAATTAGACGTTGCTGATTATCGAGCACAAGCAACGCATTGATTTTTTTCTCTTCCATTATCTGTAGCGCTTCAGCTGCTAGCTGATCAGCACGGGCCGTGGTGCAGCCTGTGGTCATCGCCTCTTGCATGGTGCTTTGATGGATATCCAACCCGCGGTCAAGCACCCGTCTCAGATCACCATCAGTAAAGATGCCGACCAGCCGCCCCTGATCATCCACCACGGCGGTCATGCCCAATCCTTTGTTGGTCATCTCCAATAATGCATCCGATAACAGGGCTTGCACACTCACCTGCGGCACTCGCTCCCCAGTGTGCATGATATCAGCTATATGCAGCAGCAGCCGCCGACCTAATGCCCCGCCAGGATGGGAGAGTGCAAAATCCTCCTCGGTAAACCCACGTGCCTCCAGCAGCGCAATAGCCATAGCATCGCCCATCACCAAAGCTGCAGTCGTGCTGGATGTGGGCGCCAGATTCAGTGGGCAGGCTTCCTGCTCAACGCTGACATCGATATGGACATCAGCATTCCGAGCCAGGGTAGAACCCGGCTTGCCTGTCATTGCAATCAACGGCACACCCTGACGTTTTATCAATGGAAGAATGGTTAATAGCTCTGCCGTCTCCCCAGAGTTGGAGAGGGCCAACACTACATCCTTGGCGGTGATCATCCCCAGATCACCATGGCTGGCTTCACCGGGATGAACAAAAAAAGCAGGGGTGCCTGTACTGGCCAGGGTAGCGGCAATCTTGCCTCCAATATGACCAGACTTGCCCATACCCGTCACCACAATGCGCCCTTCACACCCAAGCATATGGCCACAGGCCTTCGCAAAATCGCCATTGATACGCTGACCCAGCGCTTCAACGGCCCGGGCCTCAGTATTAATAACCGCCAGCCCCAGCGCCTGGAGCTGCTCAATCTGGGCAGGAGGGAGATCAGCTGATTTGGTCATACTCTTCTTTCATCTAGCATACGGACAACTTCCACTTGCTCAGCAGGCTCATCAATCTCAAGGAATAGGAATGCCTGGTAACCCACAAAGCACAAAACCAGAAGCAGCCCTTCAAAGCGGTTGATTCTACCATTGCCGCCAAAGCCATAGCCCATAATAAAAATAGCCAGCGTCAAACCAATCATAACGGGCAGATCACGGCTAAGCACCTCTGGCGTAAAGATACCCGGCATAATAACTCCCGGTACAGAGAGAACCGCCAACAAGTTATACATATTCGAGCCGATAACATTGCCAATGGCGATATCATGTTCATCCTTTAGCGCGCTGGTGATGGATGCCGCCAGCTCAGGCAGGCTGGTGCCCAGCGCGACAATGGTAAGACCTATTACCAGATCACTAATACCAAAGGAGACTGCAATATTCACCGCCCCCCATACCAGTATGTTCGAGCTGAACAACAGCAAACCAAGCCCAAACGCAAACCAAATAACCGCCGCCTTTGTGCTAAGGGTTTCAGGGATCTCTTCATCATACTCAGCAGCCATGGGGTCTTTTTCAGCCCGGTCCCGCAGGGCAATTTTTGCCAGACCAAAGATCACCAACACCAGAGAGACCATCAGGATAACGCCATCCACGCGACCCAGCTCCCCATCCAGCATCAGCACCAGCACCAGCATACATATCGCCAACAGAATGGGATACTCTCGCCGCAACGCATCAGAACAGACCGTTAACGGCACAACCAGCGCCGTGATCCCCAGAATCAAACCAATATTGGCAATATTTGACCCTAAGGCATTACCGATAGCCAGACCTGGATTACCCTGAAAAGAGGCCGTGGCTGAGACCAGGATTTCTGGTGCTGAGGTACCCAGTCCGACAATAGTCAGGCCAATCAGCATGGGAGAGAGCCCCAGATTGCGCGCAATCGCTGCTGCACCCATAACAAAACGGTCTGCTCCCCAGACCAGCAGAGCAAAACCAACAACGATTGCAACAATGTTCAACAGCATAAAATATAGCGCATCCAATCCAAATTAATTCACATGTGAGAACCGCGCATTTTTCCAGACCTGCGCAGGATTGTCCAAGGCCGCTTGACCCCATCCATTATAAGAGGTGAAAATACGCCGTTTTGAACGCCTGACGCCGGCTCACCTCCTGGCCGTCCTGCAATAAAATAGACGCCAAACTCAGCATAAATTGAGAAGCCATGTCATCACACCCTGACGATAGCAACGAACCTCTGGTCAAGATCCGTGGCCTGCGATTTTTTCGCGGCGAACGGGCTATCTTCGATGGCGTCGATATCGACATCCCCAGAGGCTCAATCACTGCCATTATGGGGCCTAGCGGCACAGGCAAGACAACACTGCTTAAGCTGATCGGCGGGCAGCTCCGCCCGCATGCTGGCACCATCCATGTTAATGGGCAGGATGTCCACAAGCTGAGCACCAAAGAGCTATATAAGCTGCGCATGCGCATGGGCATGCTATTTCAGAGTGGTGCCCTGCTGACCGATATCAGCGTATTCGACAACATAGCCTACCCTCTGCGCGAGCACACCAAGCTGCCTGAGTCCATTATTCGCAAGCTGGTGCTGATGAAGCTGGAGGCCGTTGGCCTGCGTGGCGCACGAGACCTGATGCCATCAGAACTGTCCGGCGGCATGGCACGACGCGCAGCAATGGCACGTGCTGTAGTACTTGATCCCGAAATGATCATGTACGATGAGCCTTTTACCGGGCAGGACCCCATATCCATGGGGGTTTTGATACAGCTCATCCCGCGACTCAACAAGGCCAGCCGCCTGACCAGTATTGTCGTCTCTCACGATGTGCAAGAGACCACGAATATTGCCGATATGATCTATGTTCTCTCAAACGGCAAGGTTATCGCTGGCGGCCCGAGCAAACAGATTGCCAACTCCACCTCATTCTGGGTGCGTCAATTCATGGATGGCTTACCAGATGGGCCTGTACCCTTCCATTTTCCCGCAGAACCGCTGGAAACAGATATACTGGAAAATTGAGTGGTCATCACAAAGCATCAATCTATTGAAAGAGGAGTGGGTTGCTGATGGAGCAACTAGCCCGGCTTGGACGGATCGGCATCGGCACCCTGGAACGACTGGGGCGCGGGCATGTCTTATTACTGCATATGCTTGCAGGGTTCGCAGCCCTTAGCGTACGCCCAAAACTATTGATTGCACAAATCCACTCAGTGGGCGTGTTGTCGATGTTAATCATCACCGTATCCGGTCTATTTGTTGGCATGGTGCTGGCGCTTCAGGGGTATTACATACTCTCTCAGTTTGGCGCAGAAGAGACCCTTGGCGTTATGGTTGCAGCATCACTGGTGCGTGAACTAGGCCCTGTAGTTACCGGACTACTGTTTGCGGGTAGAGCCGGATCAGCACTGACAGCCGAGATCGGTCTGATGAAGGCAACGGAGCAGCTCTCCGGACTGGAGATGATGGCCGTCGATCCGATCAAGCGCATACTGACACCCCGCTTTATGGCGGGACTAATATCCATGCCGCTGCTTGCCGCCCTATTCAGCGCCATTGGCGTAATAGGCGGACATTTTGTCGGCGTGGGTCTTCTGGGTGTGGATGACGGTGCCTACTGGTCACAAATGCAGGCTAAAATTGATCTGCATGAAGATATTTATAATGGTGTAATCAAAAGCCTGGTGTTTGGCTTTGTCTGCACCTGGATTGCATTGTTTCAGGGCCATGACTGCACACCCACATCCGAAGGTGTCAGTCGCGCAACCACCCGTACAGTGGTGCATTCAGCCTTGGCAGTACTCTGTTTGGATTTCGTGCTTACCGCACTGATGTTTGGGGAAGATTAATGGTACAGATGAGAACTATGGAAATTATGGTTGGCGCCTTCATGGCGGCTGGCTTTATTGCTCTATTTTTTCTGGCCATGCAGGTCAGCAATCTGAGCAACCTTAGTGGAGACGACGGATATCGCATCACCGCCCGCTTTGACAACATAGGCGGACTCAAAGTCCGCTCGCCTGTCTCAATGGCTGGGGTACGCATTGGCCGGGTAACCAGCATCTCATTCGACAACACCACCTACGAAGCCATCGTCACCATGCTGGTGGATAGCAATCACAACACCATCCCGGATGACACCTTTGCCAAGATATACACCGCAGGTCTTTTAGGCGAGCAGTATATTGGGCTGGACCCTGGTGGCAGCGAAGAGTTCCTCTCAGAGGGCGGCAAAATCTCACTCACCCAGTCTGCTCTAGTGCTTGAAGAGATCATCGGGCAGTTCCTGTTCAGCAAAGCCGAAGAGGGCGGTAGCGATGAATAAACTAAAGTGGTTACTATTATTAGTAATCTTGCTTGGCTCACAACCCACCTGGGCTTCCATACAGGATCCACTGAGTCTGATACGGGACACCTCTGATCAAGTACTGGCAAAGGTATCTGACAGAAAGCGGGAGCTAAACGAGTCACCAGAAAAGATCTACGATTTGGTGAATAGCATTGTAGTACCTCACTTTGATTTCTCGCGCATGTCACGCCTGGTACTTGGTAAACATTGGCGCAAGGCCAGTGATACCCAAAAAAGTGCATTTATTGACCAGTTTCAGAATCTGCTGGTTCGCACCTACGCTATTGCCCTGCTCAACTATTCAGACCAGGCTATTGAGTATCACCCCATCCATAATACCGACGACGCTGCGGATGTGATGGTAAACACCGAAGTCAAAACAAGCGGTGCCCCTTCAATCCCCATCAACTATCGTCTACACCGCAATGAGGGGTGCTGGAAGGTATACGACGTCATCATTGACAACATCAGCCTGGTTTCTAACTACCGCACAGGCTTTTCAAATCAGATCAGACGTAAAGGTCTGGATAGCCTTATTGCGAAGCTGAAGAAAAAGAATCAAAAGGGCGCTAAATGAGTAGCGCCACACTCACCGCTTCCAATGATGGTGTACTCGCGATCAGTGGCGAGTTTGGCTATGCAACTGCATCAGACCTGCTCACACAGGGGCAAGCCCTGATGGGCACGCACAACAAGGAGTTGACCATTGACCTCAGCGGTGTAACCGGCAGCGACAGCGCCGGTTTAGCCTTGATGTTAGAGTGGATAGATAGATACAGAACAGCCGGACAACAACTTCATTTCCTCAATGTACCTGAGTCATTGCTGGAAATTGCACGGGTCAGCAACCTTATTGACCTTCTTCCACTCGCGGATACCTGATGGATAAACTCATTATTACCGGCGGCACCCGCCTAGATGGCGAGGTGCGCATTGCCGGCGCTAAAAACGCTGCACTCCCTATTCTGGCCGCGACCCTGCTGGCCGATAGCCCCATGACCATCAGCAATGTACCCCATCTGCATGATATTACGACAACCATGGGACTACTGGGGCGCATGGGGGTACAGCTGGTGGTAGATGAGCGCATGCGCATCGAGGTGGACTCCAACACCATCACCAACTACAACGCACCTTACGAGCTGGTTAAAACCATGCGCGCCTCTATCCTGGTGCTCGGACCACTGCTCAGCCGCTTTGGCCAGGCCGAGGTCTCCCTGCCTGGTGGTTGCGCCATTGGCTCACGCCCGGTCAACCTGCACATCGACGGGCTACGCGCCATGGGTGCCGAAATCCAGGTCGAAAACGGCTATATACGGGCCAAGGCCAAACGGCTGAAAGGCGCTCGCTTGGTCATGGATATCGTTACCGTCACCGGCACCGAAAATCTGATGATGGCTGCCACCCTGGCCGACGGCGAGACCATCATCGAGAATGCCGCCCGCGAACCCGAGGTTGTCGACCTGGCCAACTGCCTGAATAAGATGGGGGCAAAGATCACGGGGGCTGGCACCGCTAGCATTCGCATTGAAGGGGTTGAGAAACTCAGCGGTACCGATTACAAAGTCCTGCCTGACCGAATTGAAACCGGCACCTTCCTGGTTGCCGCAGCCATAACTGGCGGAAAGATCAAGGTGCGCGATACAGCGCCAGAGCTCATAGATGTCATCCTGCAAAAGCTGCGTGAGGCAGGGGCCATTATCGAGACAGGCGACGATTGGATCACCTTGGATATGCAGGGCAAACGGCCAAAATCTGTAGACGTGCACACCGCCCCCTATCCTGCCTTCCCAACCGACATGCAGGCCCAATTTACCGCCCTGAATACCGTTGCCGAAGGGGTTGGCATCATCACTGAAAATGTTTTTGAGAATCGCTTCATGCACGTTCAGGAGATGCAGCGCATGGGGGCCAATATCAGGCTCGAAGGCAACACTGCCATCTGCACGGGTATTGAGCAGCTAACCGCAGCCCCCGTCATGGCTACTGACCTTCGTGCTTCAGCCAGCCTGGTGCTAGCAGGGCTGGTTGCCAAAGGCGAAACAGTCGTAGATCGCATCTACCACATTGATCGTGGATACGACTGCATTGAAGAGAAGCTGGCCGGCCTTGGCGCACACATCAGACGCATACCTGACTAACACCCAGCACACAGGATCACAACGTGAAATTTGACGGCCGCATTACCATTGCACTCTCCAAGGGGCGGATATTCAAGGATACCCTGCCTCTGCTGAGCCACGCTGGAATCGTGCCCGCCGATGATCCTGAGACCAGCCGCAAGCTGATCCTGGATACCAATCATCCCCAGATCAAACTGGTGATCATTCGCGCATCCGACGTACCCACCTATGTGCAATATGGTGCAGCTGACCTTGGTGTTGCGGGCAAAGATGTCCTGCTGGAGCATGGTGGTGGCGGCCTCTACGAGCCGTTGGATTTGCAGATCGCCAAATGCCGCCTGATGGTTGCAGGTGTCAAAGATGCACAGCTGAGTGACAACCGCCTGCGGATTGCCACCAAATTCATCAACAGCACACGCCGTCACTTCGCCGCCCAGGGCAAACAGGTAGAGATCATCAAGCTCTACGGCTCCATGGAGCTGGCGCCACTGGTTGGGCTATCCGACCTGATCGTCGATGTAGTGGATACCGGCAATACCTTGAAGGCCAATGGCCTGATCCCCCTGGAGCACATCAGCGATATCAGCTCCAGACTGGTCGTCAACAAGGCCTCCTGGAAGATGAAACACAATGGCATCACAGAGCTGGTAGATGCACTGAGAACGGCAGTAAATGAACGTAGTACAGAGGAACAAAATGATGGCTGACATTCAACAACTGGCCTCAACTGATGCTGATTTTGAACAGAAACTCGAGGCGCTACTGGCCTGGGAGTCTGTCTCTGATCAGCAGGTTAATCAGACCGTAAACGATATCATTGCAGATATCCGTAGCCGCGGTGATGCTGCCCTGTTGGAATACACCCACCGTTTTGACCGCTGGGAACCTACCGATGCATCCGCGCTGGAGATTCCTGCCGAGCGACTGGAGCGCGCCTATAATTCAATCCCACTAAAGCAGCGGGAAGCTCTGGAATATGCCGCAAAGCGCATCAAGGCCTATGCCGAACACCAGAAGATGGACTCCTGGTCATACACCGAGGCAGACGGCACCCTGCTGGGCCAACAGGTCACAGCGCTAGATCGGGTTGGCCTCTATGTGCCGGGCGGCAAGGCAGCCTACCCCTCCTCAGTGCTGATGAATGCTATCCCTGCCAAGGTGGCAGGCGTACCTGAGCTGATCATGGTGGTCCCCACACCTGATGCCGAAGTTAACATGCTCGTACTGGCCGCTGCCCACATCTCCAATGTCGACCGTGTTTTTGCTGTCGGCGGTGCCCAGGCCGTGGCTGCACTGGCCTATGGCACTGAATCAATTCCTGGTGTAGATAAAATCGTCGGCCCCGGCAACATCTATGTCGCCACTGCCAAACGAGCCGTCTTTGGCCAGGTTGGCATCGACATGGTTGCCGGTCCTTCTGAAATCCTGGTGGTCTGCGATGGCCACACCAATCCTGACTGGATTGCAATGGATCTCTTCTCTCAGGCTGAACATGATGAAGATGCCCAATCCATTCTGGTCACACCCGATGCTGATTTTATTGAAAAGGTAAAAACCAGCATCGACCGCCTGCTGCCAGAGATGGAGCGCAAGGAGATCATCGAAACAGCTCTTCGTGAGCGCGGCGCCCTGATTCAGGTAAAAGATCTGGACGAGGCCGTGGATGTCATCAATATCATCGCCCCAGAACACCTGGAACTATCTGTAGGTAAGCCGGAAGCCATGATCAAAAAGATCCGCCATGCCGGTGCTATCTTCATGGGACGCTTTACCGCCGAGGCACTGGGCGACTACTGCGCAGGCCCCAACCACGTGCTGCCTACCTCTCGTACAGCCCGTTTCTCATCACCCCTGGGAGTCTACGACTTCCAGAAGCGTTCCAGCCTGATCATGGCCTCCCCCGCAGGTGCATCCCATCTGGCAGACAGCGCATCAGCACTGGCGCGCGGTGAAGGGCTGACCGCCCATGCCCGTTCCGCTGAATATCGCAAAGATAAAAATATAACCGACACAACACCATCCGCTGAAGAGTGTTGTGAGAGCGGCTGTCCAAACTGCAATCTATGAACATTCAACAGGCCATTGAACGCTGGGTACGCCCAGAGATAAAGGCACTCTCCGCCTACCATGTGCCGGACTCCAGTGGCCTGATCAAACTGGATGCGATGGAGAACCCCTATACCTGGCCGGAATCACTGCGTCAGGAGTGGTTGGAGCTGCTGCACAGAACCGATGTCAACCGCTATCCCGATCCACAAGGCAGCGAACTCAAGAAGCGCCTGCGCATCAGCATGGATATACCTGAAGATGCCGGACTGCTGCTAGGCAATGGTTCAGACGAACTCATTCAGATGTTGGCCCTAACACTGGCCGGGCCTGACCGGGTTGTACTCTCCGTCGAACCCAGCTTTGTCATGTACCGAATGATCGCCCTCTTTGCAGGCATGCCCTACCAGGGTGTACCGCTAAAAAGTGAAGATTTCAGTCTGGATCTTCCAGCACTACTGGCTGCCATCGAACAGCACCAGCCTGCCATCATCTATCTTGCCTACCCCAACAACCCCACTGGCAATCTGTTTGATGCAGCTGATATCAAGCAGATTATCGAAGCGGCACCGGGGCTGGTCATTGTGGATGAAGCCTACGCCCCCTTTACCGACGCCAGCTTCATGGGCGAGCTAGGGAGCTACCCTAATCTACTGGTGATGCGCACCCTCTCAAAGCTGGGACTGGCCGGGCTTCGTCTGGGACTACTCGCCGGGCCAAAACACTGGCTGAATGAGATCGATAAAACCCGGCTACCCTACAACATCAACACCCTAACCCAGGTCAGTGCCGAGTTTGCCCTACGCCATGAATCGGTATTTGATGAGCAGACCACGCTCATCCGCCAAGAGCGCAGCCAGCTGTTTGCTGCGTTGGATAACATAGACGGTCTCACACCATTTAACAGCGATGCCAACTTTATTCTGGTGCGCATGCCAACTAACCAGGCCAATGAGATCCACTCCGCCATGAAAACATCTGGCGTGCTGGTAAAGAATCTTAATGGCAGCCACCCGATGCTAGCCGACTGCCTGCGCATCACCGTCGGCACATCCGAAGAGAACCAGACGGCACTCAACACCCTCAAAGCTGTACTGTAACCAAGCGCCATGATCAAATCACTCCTCATTACCTGCGCCCTTGCCCTAATCCTGGTAAGCGGAGCCACTCAAGCCGAGCCGGATAAAATAACTCTCACCTTGCCACCCAGCTCATTAGCACAGTGGTACAAACCAGCAAACAAGCGCCAAGTATGGCTACACACCATGTTCAAACTGCGCCGGGAGATGCAGGCCGTTAAAGAGTATGCACTCCAGAAAGATGCTACCGGCACTAAAAAATGGGGCGAGCGCCTGGTCAAGAGCTACCGTAAAATCCCTAAAATGGTTCCAGAGTGGCAAAACAAGGCAAGGCTGGACTGGGCCGACGCACTGGAAAGTGCGGCACAGCAAGGAAACTACAAGCAGGTTCTCCGCGCCCACAAGAAACTGAGAGAGAGCTGCAACCTCTGCCATCAGGATTTTCAAACACTGGCAGCCGCCCTCTACCGAGCACCTGACTTCAGCACCCACCAGATAACATTGCAAAACAAAGCCATCCACTACGGCAAGTTCATGGAGCTGCTCACTGCAACCGTTAACCGCATCAAAATTGCAACGGAAGATCAACACCCACAAGTTGCAATGCGCTCTTTAAAACAACTCAAAACCCAGCTTCAGGCATTAGGAACAAACTGCCAAAAATGCCACCAGGATGAGGCACCCAAAGAGCGCATCCTGGGAGCCAATACACAAGAGATACTCAAAAAGCTGGAAGAGAGCATTCAAAACAACCAACCAAAACAGACCGGACGGTTTCTAGGTGAAGCTGCCGTTGCCATCTGCGCCCGCTGTCACGGCGTACATCGTACCCTCAGTGATTTGAGCCAGTTTCTGGCTCCACTTTAATTAACCAATATAAATTCAACTGAAAACATCAGGTTTGAATGACGCCAATTGGCGGAAGTCCAGCAAAAACGGACGAATGGTGGTGGTTAGTGGGCCGGCTCTTTAGTGCCATAAGCAGCCTGTCGAACTGCCAGGGGAGAGTTGTTGGTTAATACATTGCAGGCATTTGCACTTCATCCATAGAATTGTGAAGCATCGTCTATTTCAGCAAATAGCTTATCTATCATGCACTATAGTAGTGCATATGGGAATTTAGCTAAAAAATAATGGGCAGCCATTATTGCCGGGCTGTGTGAGTTAGTGACGGATTTTACGCC
>Ga0316187_10003391_pt1 | contig 13866 bp, 12 predicted proteins | sample CroRivburrow1_MG_FD_204927 | JGI IMG/M metagenome (GOLD analysis project Ga0316187, IMG submission 204927) | Coastal sediment microbial communities from Maine, United States - Cross River worm burrow 1 | ecosystem: Environmental > Aquatic > Marine > Coastal > Sediment | place: USA: Maine...
ATTATGGTCGTAGCCCCCGGCGATCACCATTTGCTCGTGATTTGAATCTATTCGCCCGCCGATCGGCAGAGGGCGCCTGAAATCCAATGGTGATGCCCCGACCGGGGCAATCTCACCGGTGGGAACCAGGTTACGGTCTACCGGCGTGTAATAGTCTGCATTGATTTCCAGCTGATGCCTGAGAACATCACGGCCAGGGTCGCCTGAAAGATTGAAATAACTGTGGTGAGTCAGGTTCACCGGCGTCGCGCGATCACATTCCGCCTGGTAGTCGATCACCAGACTGTTGTCTTCGCCGAGCGTATAGCGGACATGGACGTTGAGGGTACCCGGATATCCTTCCTCCCCTCCCCGGCTGTGGTAATTCAGCAACAAGGATGGGCCGCGCGCGGTCTGTTCGGCAATCGCCTTCCATATAACTTTGTCAAAACCACGTTCACCGCCATGCAGATGATTCGGTGATTGATTGACAGCAAGTTGGTAGTCCTGGCCATCCAGGCTGAAACGACCAGCGGCGATGCGATTAGCAAAACGCCCTACCAGTGCACCAAAATAAGCTTCGCTCGACTCATATTGCTGCAGACTATCGTAAGCAAGTACTACATTGTCGAACCGGCCGTTCCGGTCAGGGATCTGCAGGGACGTCACCGTTCCACCATAATTGGTGACCCCGAGCGACAGCCCCTGTTTGTTACGCAAGGTAAACAGCGAAACCGCTTGTCCCGCACGCGTGAGGCCAAACGCCCTTTCTTCGATGGCTTGCTTGTTCACGAACACAGGTTAACGGATTCGAGACGGCAGGTCAGTCCCCGAGCAGGCGATCGGCCAGCGAGCTGTAGCCGGGCTTTGTGGCGGCATTCCCCGCAGCCGATGGGCGGTTTCTTTTCCGGGCCTGTTGATGACCATTGGCAGACTGGCCGTTACCGCGGGAAGCATTGCCGCTGCCATTGGCAGACCGGCCGTTACTGCGGGAAGCATTGCCGCTGCCATTGGCAGACCGGCCGTTACTGCGGGAAGCATTTCTCCTGGCAGGCTGACGACGCTGGCCGGCAGAGCGTTGCTCTGAAACAGGACCGCTCTCGCGGCTGCCTTCATAGCCGGGCAGCACTTCAGAAGGAATCTGACGCTTGATCAATCGCTCGATATCCCGCAACAGTTTCTGTTCGTCGGGAGCAACCAGGGAGACTGCTTCGCCTTCCCGGCCGGCACGTCCGGTGCGGCCGATGCGATGCACATAATCCTCGGGAACATTAGGCAACTCGTAGTTGACCACGTGCGGTAGCTGGTCAATATCCAGTCCACGGGCCGCGATGTCCGTGGCGACGAGCACCCGAACATTTCCTTTTTTGAAATCGTCCAGAGCCCGTGTGCGCGCTCCCTGGCTCTTGTTACCGTGGATTGCGGTAGCGCTCAAACCATCCATTCCCAGCTGTTTTGCCAGGCGGTTGGCGCCGTGCTTGGTGCGCGTAAAAACCAACACCTGGCGCCAGTTACCGGCACCAATCATGTGGCTGAGCATTTCCCGCTTACGGTTTTTGTCGACGGGATGAACCCGTTGCTCGATCAATTCGACCGTTGCATTACGCCGGGCCACTTCGATAAGCTCAGGATGATTCAGAATTTTATGTGATAGATTCTTGATTTCATTTGAGAATGTAGCAGAGAAAAGCAGGCTCTGTCGTTCTTGCTTAGGTGGCAACAATGCCAGGATCTTACGGATATCATGGATGAAACCCATATCCAGCATGCGGTCAGCTTCGTCCAGCACCAGTATTTCCACCTGCGAAAGGTCGATGGTTCTCTGGCCGGCATGGTCCAGTAAGCGACCGGGTGTCGCAACCAGCACGTCCACTCCGGCGCGCAGTTTGTTAATTTGAGGATTGATTTTCACGCCGCCAAAGATCACCGCACTGTTCAGTGACAGGTGACGGCCATAGGCGTCAATGCTTTGTTCAACCTGGGCCGCCAGTTCACGGGTGGGCGTCACCACCAACGCCCGGATGGACTTGGGCTTACGCCCCGTCACCGGCCGCGAGCTCAATTGCTGCAGCAGTGGAAGTGTAAAACCCGCCGTTTTGCCGGTACCGGTCTGAGCGCCTGCCATCAGGTCTTTGCCCTGGAGGATCAGCGGAATGGCCTGGATCTGAATGGGTGTGGGCTCATCATAGCCCTGTTCGTGCACAGCACGCAGAATTTCGGCCGAAAGGCCGAGAGAGTCAAATGACATCTTGGAATGTACTCCGGTCCTGCTCTTCTTTCACCAGTGGTAACAGGCGAGAATCGGTCTGAGAAGGATGAATAAGGAAATTTCAGGCCAACCGATGTGGCCAGGAAGCAGCGAGTCTAACAGAAAACGCGGCTTATTGTGCAATTGGTTCCGATAAGCTCTCACATAAGGCAATATTATCGGCCGTTACCCGCTGGATGGCGACCTCGCCCTGGCTATTGATGGACGGGATGTCATAACGGATGGTGCCCGCGGCGCAGTCATCAAATTCGACAATCATCGTACCGTCCGGATTATTTTCCACGGGTGGTTCAGCTGAATCGAATACGCCGCCGGTTGTCATCGTGATAGCCAGTTCTGCCATGTTCCCTTCGTAGCTGCCGTATGCCGTCATCCAACGGTGGCCTGGCTCACCCAACATGTAAGGTACCGATCCATCAGGCCGGACGGTGTCGTAGGTAAACCAGGTAACGAACATGGTTTTCATTTCCGGGTAAGTGATGACGACAAACCCCTGCCCGTCAGTGGCGATGTTGTACCACGTGTCATTCAGGCCCTGGTTGATGAAAAATTCCGAGTTCTCAACCACGTCCATCAATACAAAATTTTCCTCAACAGGAGAACCGCTGCCTGCATAGTCAATCAGGGGAATTTCACCAAATGGCGCCTGAAAGGGCCAGATTGGCAGTGCCGCAATGGCATCCACAACCTCCATTCCGTTGCCTGTGACTTGACCGAACACGGTGTATCCACCGTTTTCATCGTCCAGCAGGTCGGAATTGTCCGCCAGGTTGATAAACCACTGACTGGTGGCGCTGTCCGGATCTCCCGGGCGCTTCGCCATTGCAATGGTGCCTCGAAGGTTGGAAATCCCGGGCTCATTGATCACCGGTGGATCGCGGGGAACATCAATGATTCCTCCTTCAGTAACAGCATATCCACCCCCCTGGATGACAAAATCGTTGACGCTGCGATGAATAAAACTTTTGTTGTAGTCTCCGTCAACGACATAATTCAGAAAATTGCCAACGGTAGCGGGAGCTTGCTCGTCAAACAGCTCAATGACCACGTCTCCCAGGACGGTTTTTAGCGTTACGCTGCTCGCCGTCACCCCGGGGGAGGCAAACAGGGCCACGAGCATCAAGAAAAGCGCGCCCGCCGATCGGGCCGTGGGAATACGGTAGGTCACAGGATTAAACTCCAGGGTTCAAGCCGGGGAATTGTGCAGGTTTCAGAGCGAAAAAGCTAATTTCCCGGAAATGGATCAGACCAGGTCCAGCGCGTACTTTTTCAGATCCTGCAGTTTGACGACTTTTAACGCGGCGGCATGTGTGGCCTGCAACACGACCCGGGGTGCGGCACCGGCTTCCAACGCTTCCTGCCAGCGTGCCGCGCAGAGGCACCACTGGTCTCCCGGTTTCAGGCCCGGAAAACCAAATTCAGGCATCGGGGTGCTGAGGTCATTCCCGCTGAATCGCGAAAATTCCAGGAACTCCCTGGTAACCCTTACACAGACCGCATGCAAACCGATGTCCTCGCTGCTGGTGTTGCAGCAACCATCCCGGAAAAAGCCGGTGACCGGATTGTCAGAGCAAGGCAGGAGAGGTTCTCCCAAAACATTAAGTTTGGCGTCCATTCTCTTATCCTAGTCCAAACACCGGATCAGTTCTGGATATCCGCTGAAATTTTTCTGCTGGCCACGATGAAATGAACCACGGCCCAGACCTTGGCAAAGAGCGCCGTACTGATCATCGCATAGCGCAAACCGTCCGCATCACCAAACCCGGGTCGCAACAGGTCGGACAGGGAGCCAACCACCAATGGCCCCAGTCCCAGGCCAACCAGGTTGACGATAAAAAACAGCGCTGCTGATGCTACAGCTCGTTGTCTCAATCCCACCAGCGAATGACTGACTGCCAGGCATGGACCCAACCAGGTCGCGCCAAGGATCATGTAAGGGATATACGAGATGAACATACGACCCGGCGTCAAGGCTGAGAAAGCCAACACGGTCAATGGCAGCGTCAGCATCATCGCAATCGCCGGAAACAGCACGTACCAGTATTCACCGCGGCGGGCCAGGCGGTCAGACAGCCAGCCTGACAGGGCGACGCCGAATGCACCGCCGAATCCGGTGATCAGGGCCAGCGTCCAACCCACTTCGCTGATCGGCATTTCATAGGCGCGCATCATGAACGATGGCACGAAATTACCGACACCGTAACCCGCCATAGACTGCAGGCTGGCGGCCATCGCGATGTGCCGGAATGACCTGCGTGACCACAGCAGGCTCAGTGTTTCACGGAAAGTAGGTTTTTCTTCGGCAACGGCGGAGTGATTGTTTACATCCACGCCGCTTTCCCGTGCCTCCGCCATCCCGCGCGGCGGTTCCTTGAGGGTCAACGCCACGATAAGCGCCAGCAAGACTCCGGGCAGACCCAGCACCACGAAGGTCAATCGCCAACCCAGGTTCTCGGCAATCCAGCCACCCAGCCCATAGGCAAACAGGTAACCAAAATAGACGCCCATGGAAAAAATCGACAGCGCGAAGGCCCGACGCCGGCGCGGGAAAATATCCGAGATCATCGAGTGGGAAGGCGGACTGCCTCCCGCCTCGCCGATGCCGACGCCTATCCTGAGCAACAGCAAGTGAACAAAATTTTGCGCCGCACCGGAAAGCGCGGTCATCAGGCTCCAGAATGCCAGAGCAACTGCGACAACACGCTTGCGGCCAACGCTTTCGGAAAGGTGAGCGATCGGCAGGCCAAGCACCGAGTAAAAAATGGCAAACACGAACCCGGACAGCAGGCCCAATTGCCAATCCATCAACGACAGGTCGGCGCGAATCTGCTCCTGCAGAATCACCACCACCTGCCGGTCGATGAAATTGAAGGTATAGACGAGCGTCAGCAGCGCCAGCACATACCAGCGATAGGCTGGGCGCAGGTACGACCCGGTATTGTCAGGCTTCAATTCAGCCGAAATTCGAAGCGACGAAATCCCAGTTCACAATCGACCAGATTTCTTCCAGGTACTTCGGCCTCGCGTTGCGGTAATCGACATAGTAGGCGTGTTCCCATACATCGATCGTCAGCAACGGCTTTTGGCCGTCACACATCGGGTTGGCCGCATTCGAGGTATTGACGATCTCCAGTGAACCATCATCGTTTTTAACCAGCCAGGTCCAGCCTGAACCAAAGTTGCCGATGCCTGATTTGATGAACGACTCTTTGAACGCTTCGTAAGAGCCGAAGGCGCTGTTAATGGCGTCGGCCAGTTCGCCGGTGGGCGCTCCGCCACCATTGGGGCTCAGACCGTTCCAGTAAAAGGTATGGTTCCAGACCTGCGCCGCGTTGTTAAAAATGCCACCGGAAGATCTCATGACGATCTGTTCCAGTGACGCGTTCTCAAATTCGGTACCGGGCACCAGGTTGTTCAGGTTGGTGACGTAGGCCTGATGATGCTTGCCGTAATGATAACTGATGGTCTCGGCCGAAATAACTGGCTCCAGTGCGTCATCGGCATAGGGCAATGCGGGAAGTTCATGGGTCATGGCTTGGCTCCTTTGATTCGAAAAAATAGTGCGCTTTACATGCTGCAAGATAAGGGCGATATCACCGCCAGTAAAGTGCCAAAAAAGAAATTATTTAAAGCTGGTCACGCCATGCCCAGGTAGTGAAGCACGTAAAACGCAAGTATCAGCAGGGCGGCCATCGCGGCACTGACCATCACACCCTTCACTAAGCCGGACAGGTCATCCGGATCGTTTCGCCTGGAAAATACGAATGCCGTTGTGAAAAACAATAACAAGGCAATGATACTCTTCGAAACCCAGTGGTGTCCCGAAAGGCTTGCAAGGATATTTTTTACGGCAGGCAGCCGCTCTGCGGTAACGGTCAGGATAACGACAGACCAGAAGGCGGCATGACACCCATAAGCGAGAGAACAGATGCTGAAGCGGCTCATAAGACGACCTGCTCCAGCGCCGCCCGGAACCCGCTTGAAACCAGGAACCCGAATAGCGCCATACTGCCAGTCATCAGGGCCAGGAAACCGAGCAGGTACTGTGTCGGTTTGCGCAAGATGACGCCACGCGGCAGATTAGCGGAAAGCCTCTTCAACATTTCATGGGCCAGAAAAGCCAGGAACGGCAAAAAAATAAACACGTGTTCCTTGGTTTCCATGAGGATACTGTGCGCCCATGGCATCGGCCCTTGCTTGATCACTGGCTTGACGCCAGCGCCATAGATTTCAACGTAATAAAATCCACCGGCCAGCCATGCCGCAAAGACCAGGACCAGTCCCAGCAAAGTTGCGAGCCTGGCCCGTTGCACATTTCTTTCAGCCCCCGTAAGCATTTCGATGAATGCCCAGACAAACATCACCGCGGCGAATTCGCCCAGCCATGCATGCAGTCCGATCAACGGAAAGTGCATATTGTCAGTCGATGGAGACCAGCTCAATATCGAAATTCAGGGCTTTTCCAGCCAGCGGATGGTTACCATCGACCGTGATGGCGTCATCCTGTACCGAGGTAACCACCAGGTTGGCGACCTGCCCGTCCGGGCCCTGGGCCTGCAGGCCCATGCCTACCTCCGGCGTCAGGTCAGCAGGCAATGCGCTGAGTGGAACGTCCTGGACCATCTGTGGCTGGTGCGGGCCATAAGCATCCTCTGCGGGAATGTTGACTGACTTGCTGTCGCCGACAGCCATGCCATCGACCGCCTTGTCAAAACCGGGGATCACCTGGCCCGAACCCAGCGTAAATGACAGTGGTTCGCGACCGTCAGAACTGTCAAACTGTGTTCCGTCGTCCAGAGTACCCGTGTAATGGATTTTTACGGAATCACCCGTCTTTGCCTGGCTCATGGCCTGCTCCTGAAAAAAGAAAGCATGCATGATAACGCATATGCGACTGTCACCTGAAGAAAGGTCAATGCTGGAAGGCCATAATGGCGAGGCTGCGGCCATGGCCATGCGCATCCTCTGCGACATGGCTCGCATTCAGGGCGCGGATAAATTGATACCCGTTACCTCCGCCCACATCGATGGCTGCCTGTACCATGGCGCCAGCGGCGTCAAATTTGCGGAACGCCTGGTAAAGCTGCAGGGCCGGGTCACTGTTCCTTCCTCGTTGAACGTTGGTGCACTGGACCTGCAGAATCCGCAGAAAATCCGGTTGGACGACCGTGAACGGGATCTCGCCCGGCGCCTGATGAACGCCTATGTAGCCATGGGCTGTATCCCCAGCTGGACCTGCGCACCCTACCAGGCCGGCTATCGCCCCGGGGCCGGTGAAGACATTGCCTGGGCCGAAAGCAATGCCATCGTCTTCGCCAACTCGGTGCTGGGCGCCCGCACCAATCGTTACGGCGATTTCATGGACATCTGTTGCGCAATAACCGGGCGTGCACCTTACGTCGGATTGCACCGGCCGGAAAACCGTGTCGCGACTGTCCATATTGACACTTCTTCGATCCCGGACAGGCTAAAACAGGAGGATGCCTTTTACGCGGTGCTGGGCTCATGGCTGGGGCGGGTTGCAGGTGACCGGGTATCGGTGTTTTCCGGCTTGCCTGTTACCGTAACTGACGATCAATTGAAGTCGCTCGGTGCCAGCGCAGCATCTTCCGGCGGTGTCGCCCTGTTCCATGTTGCCGGCGTGACGCCTGAAGCACCGACCCTCACAGATGCGCTGAATCATCAACAGGCGCGGCAAACCATCATCCTGGCGCGCAAAGAGCTGGCCAGGGAGCGCGACCGGATGAGCACCGTAGCTGGCGGCCAACTGGACGTCATAGCCGTTGGCAGCCCGCACTTTTCACTGGATGAATTCGAGCAATTATTGCGTTTGCTCGACGGACGGCGCTGTGCCATTCCGCTGCTGGCCTGCACCGGCCGCCATGTCATCACCCAACTGGAAAAAAAAGGCTGGCTGCAAGCCCTGCAAAACCAGGGCGTAGACCTCATTGTAGACACCTGTGTGGTGGTCACGCCGATCCTCGAACGCACTGCCGGCGTCCTGATGACCAACTCGGGCAAGTTCGCCCATTACAGCCCTTCGCTGACCGGTCACGAAGTCGTTTTCGGAAGCCTGGCCGACTGCGTTAACAGCGCTATCGAGGGGGCGGTCGTTCGTGACGAATCGGGCTGGAACTGACATGCCGGTCATTACTTCCAGGGCTTTGATCGAAGGCGAGGCCGAAGGGCGTCTGCTGGTACTGGAGTCCGACATCAGTTTTTGGGGTGGAATTGACCCCAATACGGGCGATGTCATCGATAACCGCCACCCGCAGTTTGGTGAATCTGTCGCTGGCAGAATATTGGCCATGAACAGGTCGATCGGCTCGAGTTCAGGCAGTTCCATCCTGCTTGAACTTCTGAGGCTCGGCTGCGGTCCCGCTGGCATCATCCTGATCGAGGCGGACTTCATCATCACGCTGGGTGCTGTTGTCGCGAGGGAAATGGGCTTTGGCCAGATCCCGGTGGTTCAGGTCAGCCCGAAAGATTTCGAGTGCCTGGCCGGCATCGCAAGAATCACCCGCAACGGAGACATCCTTTGCCGGTAGCCGGGCCGAAAGGCGCGATTCAAGCGGCCCTTTCTTCCCAGACTTTGCTCAGTTCAATAATCACCTCAACGGCTTTGTGCATGTCAGCGGTGGAAATCCATTCGAAGCGTGAATGGAAGTTGTGTTCACCGGCAAAAATATTGGGCGTCGGCAGCCCCATGAAACTCAACCGTGAACCATCGGTGCCACCCCTGATGGGCTCCACTTTTGCATCCAGGCCTGCGCGCCGAATGGCCTCCAGGGCATTGTCGACGACGGCAGGGTGGTGATCCAACACCTCCTTCATATTGCGGTAGCTCTCTTCGACTTCGATTTCTACCCGTGAACCAGGCCATGCAGCAACTGCTTCACCCGCAAGTTGTTCGACCATTCGCTCCAGGTCTGCCAATCCCCGGGTAACAAAATCGCGCACCAGCAACTTGACTGACGTGCGATCCACGCCGGCATGCATCATGTACGGGTGCACAAATCCTTCATAGCCGGCTGTGCTTTCAGGAGAGTGGCTGTCAACCGGGAGTCGGCTGATGAAATCCGCCGCGACCTTGATGGCATTGACCATCTGGCCCTTCGCGAATCCCGGATGCGTGTTGAAGCCTTCAAAAGCAACGGTGATGGCATCGGCGGAAAATGTCTCCACCTGAAGCTCTCCCAGGGTTTCACCATCCATGGTATAGGCGCAATGGGCGTTAAATCGTTCTACGTCGAAATATTGTGTGCCGTTCCCAACTTCCTCGTCCGGCGTGAAGCCGATGCGAATCGGGCCATGTTCAATTTCGGGGTGGCCGAGCAGATACTCGGCTGCCGCCATGATCTCGGCGACTCCCGCCTTGTTGTCGGCGCCCAGCAACGTTGTACCGGAGGCGGTGATGATATCGTTTCCCAACTGGTTCGCAAGATGCGGATTTGCGGCAAACGGAATCACCGTTTCCGGATCATCCGGCAGGACCAGGTCCTGGCCGGCGTAATTTCGATGAATGACGGCCTTGACGCCCGCCCCGCTCATTTCCGGTGAGGTGTCCACGTGGGCGAGGAAGCCGATGACCGGCACGTCGGTTTTGCTGCTGGTGGAAGGCACGGTCGCGAACACGTAACCGTATTCATCCATCACGACATCCTCAAGGCCCAGTTCAAGCAATTCATCTCTAAGCAGGCGCAGCAACTCGAGTTGGCCTGGGGTGCTCGGAAATGTGTCCGACCCTTCACGGGACTGGGTATCGATGGTGATGTATTTCAGGAATCGTTCAACGCAATTGTTTGGATACTTGATGGTAGTCATGGTTACTCACTCAACGTTTACGGCCAAAGGTCATGGCTTCATCGCCCCTGGCCGCCTTGATGACAAGGGCCGTATTGATACCCCTCGAAGGGGCTGATTCAGAGAACTGGTAGGCGCCGATAAGTGCGCCCGTCACCCGGGTTTTGAACCGGCTATTGGTAAAAGCATGGATATTCCTGGTGATGTCGGCCAACACTTCGTAAGTGCTGTTGGCTGCAGATGCGCGGTGCAGCTGCGCAAAGGCCTGGCGCATATTCTTCAAGTCGACCAGCAAGTCGGGATTCCTGCGCAACAGCATGAACAAGGTTGCCGAATCCCTGCCACGTCTTCGCAGGGCCTGCTTTTCAGCCCGGTACAGGGAAGTATCCAGGGGGGCGAGTACGCCCAGCGCAAAGCGGGAAGCCTGGTAGGGGTCCTGCCAGTACTGGCGCAACGCTTCGCGCCAAAATCCGGTATACAGATACCGGCGGCTGTGAACCAATTGCAGAACGACACGCCGATCGCTGTAATCCATGGCCCCGGCAATAATCGAGGCAAGGGTTTCGTCCGGGCTGTCGCTCAACCAATCGCTGAAGCCCAGCACCGCTCCATGGGACAGGCGCAGGGTCAGGATGCAGCGGGTTTTGCGACGGCCAAAGCGGTCCCTGACGCGATCCGCCAGGCTTTCGAGGTCACCCTCCGGAGCAATGCCGCACAGCAGGCACATGTCCAGCAGAGACTTGAGCCTGGCCTGACTGGACCAGGCACGATCGTCCTGGTAGGTGACGGCAAAAGCGAACCTGAAGGCATCCACCAGAAGCGGCGCTCCCGCCGGGGCGAAATCCGGCATATCGGCCTTGAACTGGACCCGGGTGGATTCATACGGACCAAACAGTTTTCCCTGGTATCTGCGATCTCCCAGCAAACTGTGCCGGATGGCTCCGTTGGCATTTTGCTGGGTCGTGAACCTGAATACGGTTCGTTCCCTGCCAGAAATTGACGCATTGCCCAGCCCCAGGGAGAGGCCGATCGAATCTTTGATCACCAGGCTTTTTTCATTCAGAAAATGAACGGTCTTGATCTCACCAGGCTGTTTATCTTCGGCCGACAGGACAGATTGGAATTGTCCGGCCAGCAGATCGGGGAAAAGGGCTTTCAACGCTGGCCGGCTGAACACGCCTTCATAAATCGACGCGTCGGTTGATAGCGTCGAATAGTCATATGCAAAGCTCATCCCGGCACTGGTCCTGGCAATATCGGTGAGCGTGTCATTGACCGTCGATGCGAAGTCATCCAGCACATCGAGAACTTCGGTTGCGCTCCGATGCCTGTCTTCCAATTCCAGCTTTTCGATCACGCTCTCCAGCAGGTCCTGCTGCAGGCGCGGGAGGCTTTCGAGACTGACCTTCTGCCTCAGCATCGTTACCAGTGCGTCGAATTTCTGCGGCGACACGCCAAGCAGCCCGGCAACGACCTGGTCAAGCACATGGCTGATGGCAGACGGCCTCGCGAACTTGATTTCCATTCCCGCTTTTACTGCTGCGCCGGCCCCTGAAGAGCGGGATTTTCGCAGGGCGACCCGGAACTTTTCACCCTGCATTCCAACAAAAACCAGTTTGAACTGATCTGCAATGGAGATCTCAAACGCGGCACTGCCCCGGGCTGAAAGGCTGATCTCAACGGCGCCGGATGTTTCCAGCAGACCCGCCAACCGGGTCATGCCGGAGGCCAGCAGGTCGGCCCAATCAATCTTAAAAGACAAGCGGACTTTTCCCGCAGTGGCGAACCCCGCGACCTGCGAGCGGTTCAGGGACAGGACATCATCGAGCGAGAAGGCGAATTTCTGATCGGCCAGGTCGGCGCTGATTGCGTTCACCAGTAACTTGTTCCGCCGATGCCTGTGGTAATAAAAATGTTCGGCGTCTTCGGTCGATTGGAGTCCGAGAATGACATCGGAACCGGACTTTGCCGTCTGCCTGGCCGTGGCTTTCGTCGAATACTTCAGCCATGCGCCATTTTTGCCGGCTTCGATCAAGGGTGACCACCCGACCTTCCGGGAACGGTCACGCTTGCTGATCTTGCCGATGATGCCATGCGCCCTGTCACGGTCGCCCGCATCATTGAAAAGCTCGATTTCTATCTCCTGTCCGACGGCCAGGCTGTAGGATAAAAGACCATTGCGGTCGCTGTAGGCGTCCTTCACCCGCACCCGGGCAACGCCGGTAGCCAGGTCGTCTCCCAGTTTACGTTTCGCCAGCCCGATGAGATTGATTGGACTCTCAGTTTCAAACGATGCCATGTACCGAAGGGTATCAGGAAGCCTCCGTGCAGGCAGCCATTATCCGGCCGGCCGCGGCGACACCGCTGAGAAAGGCCCCTTCGATGCGTGAACCGTTGCACCAGTCGCCCGCCAATACCAGTCGCTTTTTTTCGAACCAGAGTGCTCCGCTGTCCAATGGCTCTGCTGCCAGCGCGTATCTCCAGCGATGAGCTATCGCGCTGACTTCTTCAAAGGGTTGCGCCTGCGGCAGGGCCCGGGCGGCTTCCAGCAATGACCTCAGAACGTCCTCGGCGTTCGCTTCAAGGTGCTCGACTGACCATTGCGGGCTGGCGTGCAGCACCCAGGATTCAGCCCCGGGACGACCCGGACGGGAGTTTTGACGAGCCACCCATGACAGCGGCCCGGCATTCACAAATGCAGCATCGTGTTCCTGCAGCAATGGCCGGTCCAGCACCCCCATGACAGACCAGCAGGGAAGCATGTGAACGCCGTCAAGCGCTTGCCTCACCTGCGCATCGCCAAGCAGATGGCTAGCCTGCTCAGGTGGAATAGCCAGCAGCAGAGCATCTACGTCCAGTTCGGCGGGCCCGTCAAAATCAAGCAGCCATCGGTTCGCATCGTGTCGAGCCGAAATAACACGCTGGTTGAAGCGGCAGTCCTGCAAATCAGCTGCCAGATCCGAGCAGATGGAACTCATGCCGGGAACAGCCACGAAACGCTCTGCCGGTGTGCGTTCCGGCTCCAGACAGTGTTCACTGATGACCGCGAGACGCGGACTCCATTGTTCCACCAGGCCACGCTCCCGCCAGGCATAAACATGCCGCCGGAACCGCGGGTCACGGGCCGTGAAATACTGGGCGCCATGATCAAAGCGATGATCTCCGTCACGCCGGGTGCTCATGCGGCCACCGGCGCCCCTGGATTTTTCCAGCACCACCACCGAGTGGCCCTGGTCCTCCAGGATGCCAGCCGCTGTCAGCCCGGCAAGTCCTGCACCTATAACGCCCACGCGCAGGCTTGTGCCACCGGCGGGTTTGGAAACCAGCGCTGCGTATCGCGACAGGTCAAGCCGGCTGGCATGCCGGGCGATGGATCGCTGTCGAACTTTGCCGAAAACCGGGCCAGCAGGAAAGGCACGGTCAAACTGGCCCAGGCACCACAAAATGCCGCCGTAGCTGTTGGGATCATTGCCATCCAGCGCAAAGCGATGGTTCAGGTCAATCATCAGCTTCAGCGCGCGTGAAGTAGTCTGGACCCAGGGAAGAAAGGCCTTGCCCCAGGTCATGCGTACGTTGTTGTGCAACTCACCCCGTCGCAACAGGGAACGTTGGGCCAGGTCCCAAAGCGGGTTGCCGGATTTTCCCCGTGAGAGTTTCTCCCAATCATAAGTTGCATCACGCGGCACCGACTGCTGCGCTGCCAGCGATTCCCGCGCCCAGCCGGGAATGGCTTCCAGCGTTTCCAGCGCCTCGGTGTGATGACAGAAATGGTGCGACAGCTCGCGCCACGTCAATAATTCATCCAGGAACTTCTC
>Ga0316187_10003394_pt1 | contig 13864 bp, 17 predicted proteins | sample CroRivburrow1_MG_FD_204927 | JGI IMG/M metagenome (GOLD analysis project Ga0316187, IMG submission 204927) | Coastal sediment microbial communities from Maine, United States - Cross River worm burrow 1 | ecosystem: Environmental > Aquatic > Marine > Coastal > Sediment | place: USA: Maine...
GGCTGTTCTCGACGGCGGGATTGACCTATTTATTGAAGCCGGACTAAAGCAGGGATTGTAAGTGACAGATCAGAACAAGCAGGACGAAAACTCCTTAATCGCAGAGCGCCGCAGCAAGCTCGGGCTCTTGCGTGAAGCAGGGAATGCGTATCCCAATGACTTCCGGCGCAACGCACTGGCTGAAGAATTACACCAAAGCTATGGCCAGCACGAAGGCGAGCACCTGGTAGAGGAAGACGTCCACGTCAGCGTGTCAGGAAGGATGATGGCGAAACGCGTCATGGGCAAAGCCAGTTTCGTCAAGTTGCAGGACCGAACCGGTCAGATCCAGCTTCGGCTCGAGCGCGATCGCTTGCCGGAAGGTGTGTATCAGAATTTCAAGAAGTGGGACGTCGGTGACATTGTGGGTGCCGCCGGTCCGTTGTTCAAAACGCAAACCGGCGAACTAACCGTCAGGGCGGACGACGTTCGGCTGCTGGTTAAATCGCTGCGGCCGCTGCCCGAAAAATTTCACGGACTGGCCGACCAGGAAACGCGCTACCGGCGTCGTTATGTCGATCTCATCGTCAATGAAGAAAGTCGTGAAGTGTTTCGAACGCGCTCACGTATCATTACTTATATTCGTGCATTCCTGGAATCTCAGGATTTTCTCGAAGTGGAAACCCCGATGATGCAGACATCGCAAGGTGGTGCGATCGCACGTCCGTTTACCACGCACCATAACGCGCTGGATATGAAGCTGTATCTTCGCATCGCTCCGGAGCTGTTTTTGAAGCGATTAACGGTGGGTGGTTTTGAGCGCGTCTATGAGATTAATCGGAGCTTTCGAAACGAAGGTGTGTCGACACAGCACAACCCGGAATTCACCATGCTTGAATTGTATCGGGCATACGCGGATTACGAGGACCTGATGACCATGATCGAAGCGATGCTGCACGGCATGGCAGATTCGATTCTTGGCACCACCGAGGTACATTACCAGGGCGAAACCTACGACTTCGCCAAGCCGATCGAGCGCATGACCGTTGAAGAGGCAATCTTCAAGTACAACCCGGACTTTGATCAGGACAGAGTTCGTGATCGTGACTACCTGGAGTCCTTTGCTGATAATCTCGGTATCAATATCAAGGACAACTACGGTGCCGGTAAATTGCAGATCGAGATATTCGAAAAAACCTGTGAGTCCGATCTTCGTCAACCGACCTTTATTACCGCCTATCCGACCGAAGTGTCACCGTTGTCCAGGCGAAACGATGCGGATCCCTTCATTACCGACCGATTCGAGTTTTTCGTTTCTGGCCGCGAAATCGCAAACGGCTTTTCGGAGTTAAACGACCCCGAGGACCAGGCCGAACGTTTCCAGGCGCAGGTCGCGAATAAAGATGCAGGTGATGATGAAGCCATGGCGTTCGATACAGATTACTTACGCGCGCTGGAATACGGCTTGCCGCCGACAGCGGGGCTGGGTGTTGGTATCGATCGGCTAGTGATGCTGTTGACGGATTCGCCTTCGATTCGGGATGTGTTGTTGTTTCCGCATATGCGGCCGGAAGTTACTGATAAATAAGTAGAAAAAGTACCGTAAGATTGCAGTTTTTCACGGGCGAGTTAATTAGGGTCGGACTTCGATTTGTCGCAGGCGGGCGTGGCACATGGGATGTCCTTTTACGGGATGGCTCCTTACAGTCCGCTTTATTCCCGCAAAAGGACATCCCATGCACCACACCCTTTCGTCATTGATGGTGGCGTTGGGGTTGATCGCGATTTAGTTGGGGCTATTTTTGCCAGGGTAGTGGGGCCGGGCGAGCATCTGCTTTGTTGAGAGTTAGCACTTTGTTGTGGACGTCGCTGGGGGCTACGGCCAGTACGTCGTTGGCGGATGTGTTTACGACCAGTCCGACGGATTTGTCCCCGTCGTATAGTTCGTCACCGACTGCGATGGTGGTTGAATCGCATTCGTAGCGTGCCAGGCGGCGACGGCTTTTTCCGCGGTGTTCTGTTCTCGCTACGATTTCCTGTCCGGTGTAGCAGCCCTTGTCGAAATTTACGGCGCCGGCCAGGTCGAGGCTGATCATATGTGGTGTGAATTTTTCGCTGTTGTCTGTTGAGATTTGTACGCTGCCGGAACGAATCAGCGTCGATCGCCACTCGGGTTCTTGCAATGGGTCTTTAAGTCCGAGTTCCTGAAGGTCATCAGCCGGGGATAGTACCTCTATCACAATTGGGTCAGTTGCGATGCAAATAGCGATCTTTCTGTTGTCTGAACGGCAGCTGCCCGGCACTCCATCCGGCAGTAAATTCGCGTTCTCCAGTTGTTTCAGGTCCGCCGCGGATTGCACTGCTGCGCCGGTCGAATCCGCCTGTAATTCGAGGTTTACGTCGGATCGCAGTTTGTAGATTGAGATCCGCTGCAGGAACGCAGCTGCTATTCCGGACGGCAGCAGCAGGCTGATGCCATCAACCGTTCGAATCAGCCTCATCGTCGCGACGACCCTGCCTTTAGGCGTACACCACGCGGCCGGCAACGTTTTACCGCTCTGCAGATGATCAATATCCTGCGTCAATTGACCCTGCAGGAAGAGATCGGCGTCATTGCCGGATACGTTTAACAACTGGTACATGAATTGGTCCTCATCCAAAAATTGCTTTGTCTCCCATATCGCATAGTACTCTGGCATAATCCGCCGATGTCTATTGATACGCTCAACGCACCGAATAACAACGATTCAGGCGATCTCCCGGAAGCCGGAAAAGCGCCGGAAAATGAGCATAATGGCCATAAGAAAAAAAAGGAAATCGGTGGTCGTGATGGGCCGGATCCGACCCGTTTTGGCGATTGGGAGAAAAACGGTCGCTGCATCGATTTCTAGCCATTGATCACATTATCTGAGAAACAAACGAATGAATGACTCAGGCAGACCGCTGTCACCGCATCTGTCCGTGTATCGCTGGCCGATCACGATGACATTATCCATCCTGCACCGGGTGACCGGGGCCGGATTGTCGGTCGGCTTTGTTGCGCTCGCCATCTGGCTGATGAGCGCTGCCGGCGGAGCTGAAACCTACGCTTCGGTGAACGGCTGCCTGCATTCCACCCTCGGTCGCTTATTGCTGATCGGCTGGAGCTTCGCGTTTTTCTTTCATTTGTCCAACGGCGTCCGTCACCTGTTCTGGGATGTCGGCATGGGTTTTGAGAAACACCAGGCGAACGCATCCGCCTGGTTCGTTATTGTTCTGGCGATCGTGCTGACGCTTGCGCTCTGGGCGAATATTATGGGAGCGGTGCAGTGAACTTACGCTCACCGTTAAGCCACGTGCTGGGTTCCGGGTCGGCCAAAGAAGGTACCGATCATTTTTGGGGGCAACGCGTGTCCGCTGTTGCACTCGCAATTCTGGGCATCTGGTTCCTGTTTTCATTGGTCACGATGGCCAGTGCACCTCTTGACTATGCCGCGTTGGCAGACTGGGTGGGACGCACGTCAAACAGCGTACTGCTGATCCTGCTGCTTCTTGCGTTGGCCTATCATTCCAGTCTCGGTATTGAAGTCATCATCGAAGACTATGTACACGGTCCCTTTTTGAAGGTTGTTTCTTTGATATTTAGCAAGTTTGCACACATCGCCTTCGCCTCCGGTGCTATTTTTGCCGTCTTAAAACTGGCATTCGGAGCGAACGGATGAGTAACAGCGACTTTATAGATCACACTTACGATGTCGTTGTGCTGGGTGCCGGCGGTGCTGGCCTACGCGCGACCTTCGGTCTTGCCGAAGCTGGTTTCAAGACCGCCTGCATAACAAAAGTTTTCCCTACCCGTAGCCACACGGTGGCAGCGCAGGGCGGCATTAGCGCATCGCTCGGCAACATGGGCGAGGACGACTGGCGATGGCATATGTACGACACCATTAAAGGCTCGGACTGGCTCGGCGACCAGGATGCGATCGAGTACATGTGCAAGGAAGCGCCGGATGCGGTGATCGAACTGGAACATTACGGCGTACCGTTCTCGCGCACCGAAGAGGGCCTCATTTACCAGCGTCCGTTTGGCGGCATGACCACGCATTTCGGAGAAGGCACTGCACACAGAACCTGCGCCGCTGCCGATAGAACCGGTCACGCAATGTTGCACACGCTATACCAGCAGTCGCTCAAGCACGACGCCGAATTTTATATCGAATATTTTGCGGTCGACCTGATTATGGATGACGGCGAATGTCGCGGTGTGGTGGCCATCGACCTGGCCACGGGCAAATTACATCGATTCCGATCACACCAGGTGATCCTGGCTACCGGCGGTTATGGTCGTGCGTACTTCTCATGCACGTCCGCACATACCTGCACCGGCGACGGCAGTGCGATGATAATGCGTGCTGGATTGCCTGTGCAGGATATGGAGTTTGTTCAATTTCACCCGACCGGTATCTACGGCGCCGGCATGTTGATCACTGAAGGTGTACGTGGGGAGGGCGGCTACCTGACGAACTCTGACGGCGAACGCTTTATGGAACGCTATGCGCCGAACGCAAAAGACCTGGCATCACGCGATGTGGTCAGCCGATCAATGACGATCGAGATCAATGAGGGCAGGGGTGTCGGTGCCGAGAAAGATCACATATTCCTGCACCTTGAACACCTCGGACCCGAAGTCATCGACGAACGCCTGCCCGGAATCGCCGAATCGGCGCGAATTTTTGCTGCCGTTGATGTCAGCAAGGCGCCCATCCCTGTTTTGCCGACAGTCCATTACAACATGGGCGGTATCCCGGCTAATTTTAAGGGCGAAGTCGTCACACTGAAAGACGGCGATCCGGAGTCGGTCGTGCCCGGCTTGATGGCTGCGGGCGAAGCGGCCTGTGTTTCGGTGCACGGCGCAAATCGCCTTGGTTCGAACTCCTTGCTTGACCTGGTGGTATTCGGCCGAGCGGCCGCCGCACATTGTTCCGCAACGATGAAGCCGGGCGCTCGTCACCAGTCATTTCCGGATGATGCAGGCAAGAACAGTGTTGATCGAATCGAAAAACTTCGTAACGCGGATGGGTCGCGACCTACGGCGGAGATCAGGCTTGAGATGCAGAAGGTGATGCAGAATCATGCGGCCGTCTTCCGAACCGGAGAAACGCTGGACGAGGGAGTCGAGTTACTCGGCAAGACGTTTGATTCATTCGCGGACGTGGGAACAACGGATAGATCCATGATTTGGAATACGGATCTCGTCGAAACCATGGAGTTGGAGAATCTGCTTTTGAATGCAACGGCTTCAATTCAATCCGCGGCCAATCGTCTCGAAAGTCGTGGAGCACATGCGCGTGAAGATTATCCTGATCGCGATGACCAGACTTGGATGAAACACACATTGTCGTGGGTAGACTCAGCGGGCGATGTCACCCTCGATTATCGGCCGGTGCATCAAAATACCCTGACCGACGAAGTTGAACCGGTGCCGCCGAAAGCGCGTGTCTATTAATGTTATCTGGAGTGTTTAGTGGCTGATTTCAGGCTTCCGCCCAATTCGCGAATCAAGAAAGGCAGGCATTTCGCTGCCGCTGATGGTGCTACCAACACCCGCTGTTTCGCGATCTATCGATACGACCCGGACAGTGGAGAAAACCCGCGCGTAGATACATACGACGTCGACATGGATTCCTGCGGGCCGATGGTTCTTGATGCGCTCATCAAGATCAAAAACGAAATTGACTCAACCCTGACATTTCGGCGTTCTTGCCGCGAAGGCATCTGTGGTTCGTGTGCGATGAATATTGACGGTGGCAACACACTTGCATGCACCGTGACCAGTGACAGTATCAAAGGCAAAGTTAAGATCTACCCGTTGCCGCACATGCCGGTTGTCAAAGACCTGGTACCGGACCTCACCAATTTCTACGCGCAGTATGCGTCGATCAAGCCATGGTTGCAGACGCGTACGCCTGCGCCGCCCGATCAGGAGCGGTTACAAAGCAAAAGTGACCAGGAAAAAATCGACGAGCCGGCTGCCTGCATTCTCTGCGCCTGTTGCTCAACCAGCTGTCCAAGTTACTGGTGGAACAGTGATCGCTATCTTGGACCCGCAGCGTTGCTGGCTTCCTACCGGTGGCTGGTCGACAGTCGCGACGAAGCCACGGGCGAGCGCCTTGACGACCTGGAAGACCCATTTCGCTTGTATCGTTGCCACACAATCATGAACTGCACCCAGACCTGTCCAAAGGGGCTGAATCCTGCCCGCGCAATCGCCGAAACCAAAAAGATGCTGGTCGAGCGCCGGCACTAGAAGGTGCCGGGGATATCCAGGCTGCGATGGCAGTGCAGGCGCGGAATGCGAGAGTTGGACATCCTGCTCGAGCGCTACCTGACAAACCGTTACGAGAGTGCCGACAAGCTCGAAAAATCGGCATTTGAGCAACTTTTGACGCTGTCAGATCCCGATCTCGCCGGCTATCTTTTGCGGGATGTCCCCCACGAGGATAAATTGACATCCAATGTCATCGCACGAATTCTCGGCCGAACTCATTCCTGATCAAACGCTGAGAAATGTCGTTGTATTGTCTGGCGCGATCGCTACTCTGGTGGGGGTAGTGCTGATACTGCAAATGCCGGTCAACCTGATCATTCGCCTGGCCCTGACGATGGGGTGGCTCGCTTATAACCAATACGAATTATGTGAAGTCGCCAGACGCTCAGCGAGTGTTGCCCGAATTGAAATAAACCAGCACGGGAAGCTCTGGGTGACGGATCCTGCCGGTCAACGACGAACGGCGGAGCTGCTACGGGGCAGCGTGGTGCTCGCTCGTTATGCCTGGATCAGAATTCGCTTCGAAGACGGGCGCAAATGCGCCGAATTATTGAGCGGAAACGCGGTCGAAAACAAGCAATGGCATCGGTTCCAGCTAATCTGGAAACAAGCGCGGCAAATCATTGGTCGCGCCGAGTGAAGCTGATATCATGCGAGGACTTCTACAAAAATCAATATGTTAGCGGGGAGTGGGGTATTCCGGAACAGGTCATCAATGGGCTCTTGCAGCACACCTGGCTGCAAAGCGGATTCATATCACAAAAACGTATAACGACACCTATGAATCAGGCGGTATACAGAGAACTTTCAGCAACGACACCGGTCTACCCCGGTGTTGGTTGGCCGCTCTTGGTAGTAAAAAGGGCCGACCGGCATGGCAGCTGAAACAACGGATGCCCAACTGGTCCGCAGGGTCCAGAAGGGCGACAAAGGCGCATTTGATCTGCTGGTACTGAAATACCAGCACAAGATCGTGAATCTGGTGATGCGATATGTGCGGGACCCGGACCAGGCATTGGATATTACGCAGGAGGCATTCCTCAAGGCGTACCGAGCATTGCCGAGGTTCAGGGGCGACGCAGCGTTTTACACCTGGATGTACAGGATTGCGGTGAATACAGCGAAAAATTATCTTGCTGCGCAACGAAGGCGGCCGATGGATGTTGAACTGGATATGCAGGACCCGGATCAATTCGATTTGCACGCGAAGTTGAAAGATACCGATACGCCAGAAGCGGTCACCTTGAGCCATGAGCTGCAGTCGACGGTAGAGCGCGCAATTGCCGCGTTGCCGGACGATTTACGCACTGCCATTGTGCTTCGCGAGCTTGATGGCATGAGTTATGAAGAAATAGCAGAAACGATGGAGTGCCCGGTTGGCACGGTTCGTTCAAGAATTTTTAGAGCCAGGGACGCGATCAACAAGAAGATTGGCGCCCTGATTGATTGACGTAATTTAGACATCGGCCAGACAGGCCATACGAACTTTGATGGTGAGACATGAATGACACAATAAGAATGCAAATTTCGGCATTTATCGACGGCGAACTGCCGGACAACGAATCTGAATTGCTGCTCCGCCGGCTCAGCCAGGACGCGGAACTTCGACGAGTCGTCGCGCGTTATATGGAAATTGGCCGAAATATGCGACAAGAGGCCGAGTTGCCGAGAATGGCACAATTGCGCCATCGCATCGCCGAAGAGCTGGGTGCCGAGCCACGCACCGAAGAAATTGTGTCAACGCGGCTTGGCAACCGGTATTTCAAACCGCTTGCAGGTATTGCTGTTGCGGCGTCAGTAGCCATCCTCGCGATAGTCGGCCTGCAGCAGACCAATGCACCGACAGCGGAGGCGGAGGCGGTAGCGGATAGCAGCACTTACACGCAGCCACCGGCCGATAGCCGACTGGATGAGATGTTCCGGCTGCATGACGCATCCGGTAGTGTCGGCAACAATTCGATGTTGACGGAATTCGTCACGTTGGAGATTAATGAAGAAGACCTCGTCAAAGTTGAACCGCAGGCGGAGTTTGTAGTATCGAGCGAGTCAGACGAAGAAGAAGACGATGAAGAGACAGCCACTGAAACTGATGAAGCGGATTTGCAGGCGAACTAAACGAGCGAGTTGAAAACGATGGCGGGGAAAAGCACAGAAAAACTGGCACTGGTCATCGTCATCGTCGCCGCGCTGATGACGGTAGCGTCGATAGGTGCAGCCCGTGACAAAATCAGCCCGGAAGAGTGGCTGGACAAGATGTCTGTTGCTGTTAAGACTGTTAATTTCGAAGGCACCGTGATTCGCAGCCAGGACGGCGATGTACAACCGCTGCGGGTCGTTCACAAAAAGATTGACGGCGTCGTCAACGAGCGAATCGTGGTTCAGGAAGGCAACGGACTTGAGGTGATTCGGATCGGTGACGAGGTACATTGCATCCTGCCGGACCAGAAGTCCGTTCTGGTTGAGCAATGGGAAAATGCCAGCACGCTGTTTGCAACCTTGCCGGACGGCACGATTGAACCGGGCGCGCAATACGATGTACTAATCCTGGACCGTGATCAGCGCGTTGCCGGACGCAGTGTGGTCAAGCTGGCAATCCGGCCGAATGACGGCTATCGATTCGAACACCGTTTCTGGCTGGACCAGCAGACGGGCTTTCCGCTACGAACTGAGTTGATTGACCAGAACGGCGATATTGTTGATCAGCTGAAATTTGCCGACATTCGCATAGACGCAGAAATTGCCGCCCGATCGCTAGAGCCGTCAATGAGTCTCGTCGACTTCACCTGGTACAAGAGTCCGGGCAAACGCGAACGTGAAGAAATCCAGACGGATTGGGTCAGCGACACCCTGCCAGCGGGATTCAAGGCCGTTTCCACCCGCAAGCAACTGCTGGAAGGCTCGGAGTCAGCCGTTACCCATATCGTTTTCGGTGATGGCATGGCCTCTGTATCAGTATTCATCTCGGAGATAGAGGAAACCGGGATGAGCAAAAGTACCCGGCGTGGCTCGTCCAATTCCTTCAGCACGAATGTCGACGGATATCGGGTAACTGCCGTCGGCGAAGTGCCCGCTGTTACGGTAGAACTGATCGCATCATCAATGCGGCTGCGCTAAAGGCCGGTCCGAAACCGTCAGCCGCCATCTCGGCGGGTTTCTGCGTCTCCAGGTAGCAGTTACAATACGCCTCGTATGGATTCCCCGGTCGCCACTATCATTAGTATTTCGAACGGAAAGGCAATCGTCGCCGTTTCGCGCACTGTCGCGTGCGCTCGTTGTGCCGCTGGCAAAGGTTGTGGCGCAGGGCTCTTAAGTGGGAAATCGAAGCCAGTCAATCTGGCAGTACCGGTACCAGAGACACTGGATCTCCAGGTCGGTGATAAGGTGATTCTTGAGTTGTCTCCAGACAGTCTGCTCAGAGCGTCGTTCCTGGTGTATGGCCTGCCGCTGATAGGGCTCATAAGCGCGCTGATCCTGGGCTGGCTCTTTGCCGGACCGCTGAGCGATGGTTATGCCGTCGGCCTCGCAATTGTGGGCCTCGTTACGGGTCTGTTAGTGGGACGGGCCCGGATTGGACGGAATCGTTGCCTTGAGCAGTTTGTGCCGACTATTTCTGCTCGCGTACCGTTAACGTCGCCGTGAGCACAGACTCTGTCGAGCGACCGGAAATACTGGTCTACAGCCGGCCGGGATGCCATCTGTGCGAAGTCCTCGTGGATGAGTTGATGCCGATTATCCGTGGAAAGCTGGAACTACAGGTGCGCAATATCGATACGAACAGTGGCTGGACGGCAAGATTTGGTTTACGCATCCCGGTCGTTGTTTTTGAGGATCATGAAATCTGCCACTTCAAGCTCGACAAGGATGCGATTGCCCGCATTGTTGACGGAAAAACGGCCGACTAGGGCAATCTGCGCCTCCGAAACGTATATACTCCGCCGGTTATTTTTATCGGGACCTCGTTCCCGGGAAATCCATGAAGCACATTCGAAATTTCTCCATCATCGCGCATATCGATCACGGCAAGTCCACGCTTGCCGATCGGTTCATTCAACAGTGTGGTGGCCTGGAGGATCGGGAGATGTCCGAGCAGGTACTTGATTCAATGGATCTCGAGCGCGAGCGAGGCATCACAATCAAGGCGCAGAGTGTCTCCCTGAACTACAAGGCGGCCGATGGCCAGGACTATCAGCTGAACTTCATTGATACGCCCGGACATGTTGATTTCTCTTACGAAGTATCTCGTTCGCTTGCAGCCTGTGAGGGTGCGCTGCTGGTCGTCGATGCCGCCCAGGGTGTCGAAGCTCAGAGCGTCGCAAACTGTGTAACTGCAATCGATCAGGGACTCGAGGTATTGCCGGTACTGAACAAGATTGATTTGCCCGCTGCTGACCCTGAAAAAGTAGTGAAGGAAATAGAAGACGTCATCGGAATCGACGCTCAGGACGCGATTCGAGTCAGTGCAAAAACGGGTGAAGGCGTCCCTGAACTTCTCGAGCAGCTCGTTCGCGAAATTCCTCCGCCAGAGGGCGATCCTGACGGGCCATTGCAAGCGCTGATCATTGATTCCTGGTTCGATAATTATGTGGGCGTCGTGTCACTGGTGCGCGTGGTGAATGGCCGGTTGCCGAAAAAAGCGAAGATGACCATCATGTCCACGGGTCGCAACTACCTGGCTGATCGCGTCGGCTGCTTTACGCCCAAGATGGAAGATCGTGTCGCGCTTGAGGCTGGTGAAGTTGGCTACGTCATTGCGGCCATCAAGGATATCTATGGTGCACCGGTTGGCGATACGTTGACGCTTGCATCGAATCCCTGTGAGGAACCGCTGCCCGGGTTCAAGCAAATTCAACCACGCGTATTTGCGGGATTGTTTCCGATTCAGTCGGACGACTATGAGAATTTCCGTGAAGCGTTGCAGAAACTTCGGTTGAATGATGCGGCGTTGCATTTCGAGCCGGAATCATCCGCTGCTTTAGGGTTCGGGTTTCGTTGTGGCTTCCTGGGCATGCTGCACATGGAAATTGTGCAGGAGCGCCTGGAGCGGGAATACGATCTCGACCTGATCACAACAGCACCAACGGTTATTTTCGAGGTCGAACTGACGAACGGCGAGGTCATCAATGTCGACAATCCAGCAAGATTGCCGCCCTCGAACGAAATTGCGGAATTGAGAGAGCCTATTATCGTTGCCAATATCCTGGTGCCGGAAGAACACGTCGGTTCGGTGATGAAGCTCTGCAATGAAAAACGTGGTATTCACCGGCATATTCGCTACCTGGGTGCACAGGTTTCGCTGGAATATGAATTGCCGTTGGCGGAAGTGGTACTCGACTTTTTTGACCGACTTAAGTCGGTTAGCCGCGGGTTCGCCTCATTCGACTATCATATGGAGCGATTTGAACCGGCTGCGCTGGTTCGACTGGATGTGCTGATCAACAAAGATAAAGTCGACGCATTGTCGATTATTGTACATAAAGACAAAGCGACGACCCGTGGCCGGGACCTTGTCGAGAAGATGCGGCAATTGATTCCGCGGCAAATGTTCGATGTTGCTATCCAGGCGGCAGTCGGCAGCCAGATTATTGCCAGGAGCAACGTAAAGGCGCTACGCAAAAATGTGACCGCGAAATGTTACGGTGGTGATATTTCCCGTAAGAGAAAGCTGCTTGAGAAGCAGAAAGCGGGCAAAAAACGTATGAAACAAATTGGTTCAGTTGAAATTCCGCAGGAAGCGTTTCTTGCGGTGCTACGTGTTGAAAAGTGAGTGTGACGAGTGGAACTTAATCTTGCATTGATACTGACATCGTTGACGGCGGTCAGCGGCGCGGTGGTTGCTTTTAATCATTTTTATTATCGCGAGCAGATCGAAAAGTCGGGTGAAGAAGCATCAGCGGGAATGGCAATCCTGATCGAGTATTCCCGTTCGTTTTTTCCGGTCCTGCTATTTGTGCTGATAATCCGGTCGTTTATTTTTGAGCCATTTCGCATTCCTTCAGGTTCGATGATGCCAACACTCGTCCAGGGTGATTACATCTTCGTGAAGAAATTCCAGTACGGGCTTCGTCTTCCGGTCCTGGAAACCAAGATCATCGAAACCGGTGAGCCGAAACGTGGCGATGTCGTCGTATTTCGCTTGCCTTCGGACACGAGTATCAACTACATCAAACGTGTGGTTGGATTGCCCGGCGATCAGATCGAGTATCGGCGTCATCGCCTTTTCGTGAACGGTGAACTGGTGGTAACAGCACGTGATGACGAGCAACCGCTTGACGGCAATGTGCCGCGGTTTGTGGAAACGCTGGACGAACGTGAACACGTAATATTGCTGGAGAAGACAGGCAATCGACCTGGCGACGGAGGCTACACGGTACCGGACGGTCACTACTTCATGATGGGTGACAATCGGGATCGCAGCAAAGACAGCCGTTTTATTGGACCGGTACCCGAATCGCACCTGGTAGGCGAGGCCGTCCGCATCTGGATGCACATGGACGGGTTGGAGTGGCCGGACTGGGACCGGATCGGGACAAAGATACAATAATGTGGTGCAAGTCACTGAATTGAAAGCTAAGATGGCGCTACGATCAGCGCCTAACAACGGAGTCTTCAGTATGAATCGGGCACATTCAGCCAATCTCGGTGTCATTCGCAGAGCATCGCGCCAGGGCGCTTTTGGCAATCGTCTGGCACACCGTCAGCGAGGCATGACAACGCTCGGGATCATCATTCTCGTTAGCTTCATCGGGCTGTTTGCATTTGCCGCGATGCGTTTGACGCCAATCTATTTGAATTACCTCAAGGTTGCCGGCGTTATCAATGGTGTCTATGAAGAGTACGACAGCCAGAACCCGACTCGAAATGAATTGCTGGTATCGATTCGCCGTCGTTTCGGTGTTGAAAGCGTGGATGTCATCACCTTCAAAGATGTGAAAATTACGTCAGTCGATGGCGGATTTGAGGTTGTGGCGGCGTATGATCACACCTCTCCCTTTATTTCCAACGTCTATTTCACCGTTAAATTTGATAAACGTCTGGTTGTACGCCGTTAGCAATTGACGCGTCCAGCTCAGTTTCGGGTATATTCGTCAGGAATCCCGAAGAGCGATTACATTGTCTAATATACGGTCCTGGGCCATCAGCACGCTGCAGTACGAATTCAACAGTGACGCGTTTCTGACGCAGGCGCTAACGCATCGCAGTGCGTCTTCCACAAATAACGAGCGCCTGGAATTTCTCGGCGATGCGGTTCTCGATACGGTCATTTCCGAGATCGTCTATCGTCAATGTCCGCAGGCCTCGGAAGGGGAGTTAAGTCGACTTCGTTCCGCTCTTGTCAAGGATACGTCCCTGGCTGCGCTTGCAGCGGAACTGGGATTAGGAGAACACCTGATCCTGGGGCCCGGCGAAAAGAAAGCGGGCGGTCATCGTCGCGCATCTATTCTCGCCGACGCGCTTGAAGCTGTATTTGCCGCCGTCTATCTCGACGATGGTTATGATACGGCGGCGCGCGTCATTGGCACCGCGTTTGGTGATCGACTTGAAAATCTGCCGGACCCGGCCGACCTGAGAGATCCGAAAACG
>Ga0316187_10003396_pt1 | contig 13857 bp, 13 predicted proteins | sample CroRivburrow1_MG_FD_204927 | JGI IMG/M metagenome (GOLD analysis project Ga0316187, IMG submission 204927) | Coastal sediment microbial communities from Maine, United States - Cross River worm burrow 1 | ecosystem: Environmental > Aquatic > Marine > Coastal > Sediment | place: USA: Maine...
TTTAAACGAAAAAACTGGTGCCCAGGGGCGGAATCGAACCACCGACACGAGGATTTTCAGTCCTCTGCTCTACCGACTGAGCTACCTGGGCTTGAAATGCGGAAGCGCGTATTAAATAGTCGTGAGCGGTTGGAGTCAAGGCCCACGGGGTGAATTTATCCGATATTGAGAAATGTCTCGGGGTTTCCGTATCCCACCGGCGTTGATGCGCCTGATTTGGGAGCGATTTGCCGATAAACAGCTAAATGCCCGCAATACACCGGGCACCATCTCCGGGCGGGGCGATGCATCTGTGCATTTCGCATGGCCCGCTACGCCACGCTCGAAAACCAGCGGAAGTCCAAGCCGTTAAGGTTCAGGGTACTGCGTAGCCGCCAGGTCTAGCGGAATTTGAACCGTCACTTTCAAACCACCCAGGGCAGATGTGGAAAATGATAGAGAGCCCTGGTAGGTATCGATGATATCGTTACAGATTCCGAGGCCAAGGCCATGCCCCGCGACGGTTTCGTCCAGTCTGACACCTCGCCGCTTGATCTCTTCCACCTGGCGGGTATCGAGGCCCTTGCCGTCGTCTTCAAAAATGAGCGTCAGCCTGCGATCGGCAACCTTGATTGCAAGTACTGCCTTGCTCGAGGCGAATTTGCAGGCATTGTCCAACAGGTTACCGGTCAGTTCGAGCATATCGTCTCGATCGAGCTCGAGTGGCTCAGCAAGATTTTCACAGGCTAGTTCAACCTGGATTTGCGGATAGATTTTTTCCATCACCGCAATCATGAAGCGCATTTCATCGGCAATAATAAAATCGCCGCCTGCTTTGGATGAGCCCGAGATCTTCGCGCGTTTCAGTTCACGTTCCAGAATTCGTTTGATTTCCGCCAGCGGCTCTGCCTGCGCGCTGTTCTTCTCGTTTTCCTGTTGCATCGACAGTAGCTGGAGCGGGCGCTTGAGCTCATGCGCCAGGTTGCCAATCGTATGGCGCGTGCGCTCGATGCGGTTACGCAAGTGGTCGACCAGTTTCTCGATCTCGGTGACCAGAGGCGCAATTTCAAGCGGAATCTGCAGGCCCGGTTGCTGTGCTTTGCGGTGACGGATGGAGGATAAATTTTCTCGTAACCAGGTGAAAATATAAAACGACTGGCCAAGAATGCGCTGCTGTAAATAGATCAGAATCGCAGTTACCAGTAACACCAGGGCAAGTGCGTAGAAAGTATACTGGCGCAACTGCTGCTGGATGGGCTCTATATCCTCGGCCACCCAGATGTTTAGAGCCTGCCCTTTTTTGCGGATCTGCTGAACCCATACCAGCCAGGTCTCGCTCCCCGGGCCAGGGGTGAGATAATGGCCTGAAAAGTCGGCATTGCCGGCCGTTGTTGGTATATCGGTATCGAATAAAGATCTCGACAGCAGATCTTGACCATCAACGCTGACCTGGTAATAGTGACCGGAACGTACGCGCTCGTAGACGGCCGACATCCTTCCCGGCATCACCTGCCAGCGTTGGTTGGCGTCCGGTTCGACAGCACTGATCAGGCTTTCGGCATCGTGCACCAGTCGAGTCAATACGTAATCCCGCAGTAATTGCTGCATAAAGAAATACATGACGATCAACAGCACCGACATCACGATGATCATATTGATGGTCAGGTTGCGGGTGATCTTGCGTTTCAGTGAATACATGGATGTTGTATGGACCGGAGCTACTGATCCGATAGTCGATAACCCTGACCCCGAAAGGTCCTGATCCAGGATTTACCCAGCAGGGAACGTAAGCGGTTTATATAGACCTCGATGACATTGCTGTCCTTGAGCTGATCTTCTTCATAGATATGCTCACTCAGTTCCGTTTTGGAGATTATTTTATGCGGATTCAACATCAGGTAGCGCAATAACCTGAATTCGATTGCGGTTAGTTGGGTCTTGACACCTTGCGCCGAAGTGACCGTCTGATTATCGATATCCAGCACCGCGCCATCGTATTCGAGGCGATTGTCTGAATGACCGAAGCGGCGCCGCAATATGGCCTCGAGCCGAGCGGTCAGTTCCTCGAAATGAAACGGTTTACCCAGGTAATCATCCGCGCCCGCCTTTAATCCGTCGACACGATCCTGCCAGGAATCCCGGGCGGTAAGAATCAGCACCGGGGTATCGAGGTTTTTTGCACGCCAGCTCCTTAACACCTCGAGGCCCGGTTTCTGGGGCAGACCAAGGTCGAGAATAATGCCATCGAAGCTCTCCTCGAGTGCGAGAAACTCGGCGTCGACCCCGTTATCGACCCATTCGACGACAAAATCCGAACTTTTCAGTCTGGGTTTCAGATACTCAACCAGTGCCAGGTCATCCTCGGCCAGTAGCAGTCTCAATCCTCAACCTCCAGCTTCAGCAGCGAGCCGTTACGCGCGTCGATTTTGAGTTCGGTTACGCGGCCATCGCTGCGCAGCGTTTTCAATTCATAGATGACGGTGCCATGATCGCGTTCTGCTTCCAGATCGAGGAGCTTGCCGTATTGTTTCTCCGGGTATAACGATAAAATCGATTCCAGTGAAAGCAGCTCGCCCCGCCTGACCAGCTCGCGAATTTCATTCTGGCTGATGTCATCTCCCGCGCGGGCGGGGGCATTAATCATCCCAACGGCCAACACCAGGAATAGTAACGTCGTCTTCATCGAACTGACCTCGCTCGGCATTTTGGTGGCAGGCATTACATTGACTGAGTGAGCTTACCTTATCATTCGCCTGAATGAATCTCGAAGGAATTTCATCGTGCTCATGGACGAAGTAGGGCAGTTCGGTAATTCGTAACGGTGCCTGGTTGCCGAGATTTCTGAACAGCTTTTGATAGGAACGGGAACTACTGGCCTTTGACAGGTATTTCTCCAGGGCCTGTCGCGTGGTCGTATCCAATTCAGCATTTTCGCCAAAATGGTCATCCAGGCCACGCATGATTTTCTGCCAGCTTGCCGGGGGTAGTAATTGCGCGGGATAGGCCATGTGGCAGCTCCCGCATTCATCGACATATAGTGGGTACTGCTTTGTCGCTGCATGCTGCTTGCTGTCTTCGTACTCCATCTCACCGGTATCGTGTTCCCCGTATTTGTCGTTACTGGAGGCCAGGCTTTGTCCCATGCCGTAAAAACTGAATGTCAGGACACTCGCGAGTAGCGCGTAACCCATGATCATCATTGTCTTGTGTTTCATGTTGCGATCCCTGTTGAAATTATTGGCTGGAAAGCCAGGTTAATATGTCTGCTTTTTCCTGCGTGCTGCACTCCCGGCCAAGCGTCCATTTACAGTTGCGTAGAAACCATTTTTCGATTTTCTTCGCATCCTGAAAACGCTCGGCATTGGCGGATAAAGCCATGGGCTGGATAGCTTTACCTGTTTTTACATGCTTACCGGCATTGGCGGGATTATCTCCGTGGCAACTGGTACAGCTGCGCTGGTTAACGGTCGAATACCAAAGTTGTCGCCCGTTTTGTATATCGACCTGATCGACGCCCTGTTGTCGATAAGTCTGCAGGTGGCGGGGCGGGTCCTGGGCCGCGCGGGCGGGGCCAGAGAGCACGACTGCAATGAGCAGGCAGATCGATGGCGTTAGATCAGGCTTCATGTTTTTCTCCCTGCTGTGGATCGAAATCATTCCAGTGTGAGCGAGGTTTTTTGCGCCCCGTCCACATTGCTTTCACCAGGTTCTCGCCTTCCAGTAAACTACTGAACAACACGCCAGCGAGGTGTGCGAATACCAGTAGTAATGTGAAATCGGCGAGGAATTCGTGAATCTCTTCCATCCATTCACCGTTCCATGAGGAAAAAAACGTCCCGGCTAGCGGTCCCTGTGCTTCGCTTGCAATCATGACCATGCCACTGAAAGCCAGCAGCGCGATACTCGATAACAGCAAAATCACCATCACCGCGGCCACCGGGTTGTGCCCCAGGTAATGCGATGCCTTCAATGAGATCATGCCCCTGAGGTGCGACAGCACGACTTTCGGGGCTTTCACAAAGCTCGAGAAGCGTGCATTGGTCGTACCTGCCAGGCCCCAGAACAATCGAAAACCAATCAATAGGGAGACCGCATAACCAGCCTGCACGTGAAGGTTTAACCAGTCGTCCCCGGTGATAAAAGCGAACAGAAAGAAAAACACGAGGCTCCAGTGAAACACCCGGATCAACGGATCCCAGGCCTTAACGGTGGCGGGCGTAGTATCCTGAGTAGACATATCCAGTTCCTGGTTGTGGAAATGATTGGTATTTTAGGGATGCAGGCTTAAATGAAACTTAAAAAACGATTTCACCTTTCACAACGGTTGGGTAATCACCAGGAAGCGCAGCCTCTACAATATTATCCGCAGCAATTGCAGCTACCCGTTGTTCAGTCATATGGCAGACGCAAAGAAAGCGCTGCCAGGCTGTCGCAGTGGGCTTGATGCTGAGCTGCAGCTTCCGCATCGAAGAAAGCCAGTACCCTTTAGAAGCCGGAGTTTGAGAGCGATAGGGCAGGCTTCGTGCCCAAGCAAATGGAGCAAACAAAAATCCACGATGTCCCAATTCGTTGCTTCCGGCTGAGGTCCAGGGCGTGATTCCCGGGTCTTGTCGCGGTCCTGTCCGTGGGCTAGCCAGATCGATTACCGTTACGCGATCATCAGCTCGACGTGATTCATCCTACACAGAAAACGCAGGGTTATTAACCTCATATTGGGACTGTCCGCTTCCAGGTTTGATCGGGATTTTACTGCAAAAAATGGCCATTGCTTTCATGAAAAACTGGTGGGTATCTAATTGATATGCGTCAACCATTTGGTCAAATCATCAAAAAATTCACGAAACTTTCATTGTTGTTTGGTAAATTTACAATAACTAAGATTTTAGCGTTGGAGGGGATATTAAATCTCCCCTCGTTACAGTCTTTAGATAATTTCCAGATTTAATCCACGAGGGGGGGTGAAGTATGGATGTACGCTTGCTTGATTTGCGCGTAACTCGGATCGTCTAGGATGAACATTCAAAAACAAACAGGCTTTGTTTCGACGCTAAACCTGTCGCCCGGCCAATGTTCCGATGACTTCATTAAAGTGCGTCACGCCATACTGGCTAAAGCAGAAAAAATAAGCCATTTCGCACCCGAGATAATAATCGATGAGTATGACGAATCAATCCTGACGTTTAGAAATCATTTTCAGGCCCTCGATTTCCTGGTCAATACTTTTCGCATTGCGGTCAATTTGGGTAAAAACTCCAAGACCAAGATCAGTCTCAAGTCGAGCCTCTGCACCGGAGAATATTTTCTCCATCAGAATCAAATTTACGGTGAGGCAGTTAACCTCGCAACCAGTCTCTCCTGCCGATCACGGGCCAACGAGTTGCTGGTATGCGGCCTCGATCTGCCGGTTATCGATGCCTTTGTCGATAGCCATCCAGATTTGGACTATTGCCTCAGAAACTCGGAGCAGAATTGTGTCGCCATCCATTTACCGGATAGTGATATCACTAGCGGCAGAGCCGCAAACAATGTGCTACAGCTTGAGTGCAACGATCTATCGAAGGCGTTCACATCGGCTCGAAATCAACGGATTTCAATCGGCCGCGCAAATGACTGTGACATAGCGATCAATAGCGATGAAGTTTCCAGGCACCACGCCACGATAACCCTGAATTATGGCTCAATATTTATTGAGGATCACAGTGCCAATGGCAGCTATCTGTATTTCGATAACCGCGAAATATTTTTGACCAACGAGTCGATGAAGCTGTTCCGTGACGGTTATATTTCCCTTGGGCGCAATAGGCAGTCCAGGCAAGGCGGCTCCAATATCATTTCTTATGTGCTGTCTGGAGAGGCCGTGCCAGAGGACAGTCGCCAGCCTGGCTGATAAAGCAGGCCATGTAAAAGGCAAACAGGTTTATTTTTTTCGTAAAGTGGGAACCAGTGGGCAGATTAATACCCGACTAGACAGGAGAATACGCAAACAGAGCAGGAAAAGACGCAAACAACGCCATCGGTGAAATGTTCAGCACCAGTTAAACGGGATCGCGATATCGAAAACTAAAAATATGGACATTAAATCAATATACATTGCCGATGTGCAGCGACTTTTTGTCGATTGCCTGATAACAAGTCTCGAATCAACAAAGCGGTTTGAAATCCTGGGGAACAGTCAAAGCGGTGCGGAGGCTTATAATGAAGTCAGGCAAGCTGAACCAGGCCTGCTGATTACGGACCAAAACCTCGCGGACATTAACGGAATAAACCTGATTCGAAAAATTAAAGCGGGTGGACTGCGGACCAGGATCATACTCCTGACTGCTGAAATTTTCCCTGCCGTGATCCACAAAGCGCTCAGCGCGGGTGCGGATGGAATCATTTTAAAAAGCGACCGCTTCTCGTTACTGATCGAGGCGATTTCGGTAATTCATCAACGCAGGTTCCTCAGCCCCGGGATATCCGACCCGTTAGTCAATAGCTTTCTGAGCAATGGTAACGGAGCATTTGGCCAGAGAACATCACCGCTATCGGACCGGGAGGAACAGGTTGCCATGCTGATTGGCGAAGGCGAGAGCAGTAAGGAAATTTCCGATTTACTCTGTATCAGTGAAAAAACAGTTAGCAAGCATCGGGGTAATATTTTCAAGAAACTGAAAATCAAGAACACGGCGCAACTGGTTAAATACGTATACGACAATAATATGATTGGTTAATGATTCGCGAGACTTTGCACTCTCGCATGGCAACCGCAAATGGATCTCGTCCAGGGCCTACTGAAAATTCTACCGGTCGAAAACAACAAAAACCTGGCGCTCAATCTATCCGCATATCTTGAGGGCAGGGGCACTGAATTTCAGATTTATTCCCCCTAAAGTGATGAAAAAAAACTTGCCTGCGAAGGTGACACACGGCGACTTCCCTGGTGCATGGCATTGCTTGATATTACTTGGGCCTTGAGCGCGGGTTCGACCGCATTGAGGCAGCATTCCGGCGCGATAAGGTTTTTATTGCGACTCCGAAATCTTCAACTGGCGCTTCTTTCGAACTCGCGCGCCGGTCTAGCTCTCGAGTAGGAAATCCGCGAGCATCGCGTTGAACAAATGCGGTTTTTCAAGGTGTATAGCGTGTGCGCAACCGGGGATAACAGCGAGCTTTGCACCCTCGATTCCATGCCAGAGTTGTTCGGGTTGCGGCCATAAATAAGCGCGGTCACCATCACCCCAGATCACCAGCGTTGGTGACTTGATGCCGGGGAGTGCTGCCACGCCGGACCAGCTTTCCATCGCGGTGAGGCCCGCGAGAGCAGCCTGCAGAGTCGCCCTGGAGGCGAGGGCGGCGCAGACGTCATAACCCTGTCCGGATTCGCCCTGCATGAACCAGGTGGCGGCGATGCGGCGGCCGGTGGTCTCCACGCCTTGCTCCTGCACGGCGCGCCTTGATTCGTCTATGGTTTCGAAGCGGCCGGGCATCAGACCGAGCGGGCCGGTTCCGTAAAGCACCAGCTTTTGGATTCGTTCCGGTGCCAGTGCCACCATTTCCTGCACGATCATGCCGCCCATCGAATGCCCTGCCAGGTGGAAGCGATGCACGCCGAGAGCGTCGAGTTGTCGAAACACATTGATCGCGAAACCCTTGATGGTCTCCGGCGCCGTAGATCGGTTATTGTCACCAAAGCCGGGCAGATCGGGAGTAATGACCTGGAATTGATCACCAAAAGCGACTTTCTGGGCAGCCCATTGTGACCCACCACCGAAATAGCCGTGTACCAATACAAGGGTTTTCATTGCTGCATTCTATCCCCGCCCTGGGTAATTCATAAAGCTATAGCATGCGGTGGGGGCATTTGCTGCGCTTTGAGCTGTTTGCTCGGCATGCAATGCACTCATGATGTTTGCGCACACTCGCCCGAGATGGGCGTCGACCTGTCTGCCGGAAACGAAAACTGTTCACGATCGTTACAATAACCCTGCTGCCCGCCTGTTGAATTGCGCCGGTAAGTGACTACACTGGCTCCCTCTACTCTGGATATATCACTTCTATGCCCACAAGCTATCAGCTCGTCGAAACTCAATTGCAGCAACCGCTCGAAAACGGTGACGTGGTCTGTAACCTGTGCCTGTGGCGCTGCCGCCTGCGTCACGGACAGCGTGGTTTTTGCCAGGCGCACGTGAATCGTAACGGCACGCTCTACAACCTTTCCTATGGCATAGTCTCGGCGATCGAGGTCGAATCCATCCGCAACAAGCCGGTGTACCACTATCGCCCGGACAGCCAGGTCATGTCGATAGGCAGCTACGGCTGTAACTTCCGTTGCAAGGGTTGCCATAACCTTGAGATTTCCTGGGGTGTGGAGGCACTCGACAAGCTCGCCCGCGGGCAGTCGAGGGAAGCCTTTATCACGCCGGCGCAAATGGTCGAGACTGCCCTGAAGCACGGCGTAGACGGTATCGCTTTCACTTATTCGGAACCGGCGGTGTGGCTCGAATACGTGCTCGATGTGTCTAAGCTCGCGCACGCGGCCGGGTTGTTCACGGTTTACGTGTCCAACAGCTTTGTCACCGATGAGGCGCTGGAACTGATGGCGCCGCACATCGATGTGCTGTGTTCCGACATCAAGAGCCTGTCGGCTGAGTTCTACAAGGAGATCTGTCCGGTGAGCACGATCGACCAGGTGCTCGGCTCGATCCGGCGCGCGGCCGAGCTTGGCATTCATGTCGAAACCCGCACCAATGTGATCCCGACGAGGAACGACAACCTCGAAGAACTGGCCGGCATCGCCGCGTGGATACGTGACAACCTGGGCGCCGAGAGCCCCTGGCACGTGACCAAGTTCTACCCGGCGTACCAGTTGTCGCACCTGCCCGCGACGGAAAACGCGATCATCGACCAGGCCGCGGCGGCCGGGCGCGCCGCCGGGTTAATCAATGTGTATGGGCATACCGATATTTCCTGCGACTGTGCCACCGAAAACGCGCCGGTATCGGCCTGGATGGAGCTCGATGCGGATGCGCTCAATACGGTCAAGGCCTGTGCCGCGCCCTGTTGCGGCGATGAAGGCATTCTCGTCAAAAAGTTCGAGCGCGAAGCCGGCCTGGTTCCTGCCACCGGGACCACCACCCGGTAATCAACGTGTCGTCCGCGCTGCGCACAAAGTGCCACAGTTTCATGTCATCGCCGCTTTCCTTCATTACTGTCATCCCCGCGCAAGCGGGGATCTTACAACGATGGCTCGCAGTAAGATTTCGGTAAACTGGCAACCCATAAAACTGCGCTATCGCAAAGCGCATACCCACCAGCGATGGGGAAATCGCTTTTCTCGAGGCAGAGCCCGTGGAGGTCAATTCGCAGCAGAACCCCACGCTCACTTCATTCGCCAGCGCGCAGCAAACTGCCGAAAATCGGGTTTAACTTCAAGGTTTTTCTAAGGCCAGCCGAAATAGATTCGAATTGCTGCAGTGAAAAGTTTATTTATTCACTGGCAGGGCACTCCGTCGAAGCATTATAGTATCACCTGTCGGCGACCAGTTATCGCTGGCCTGATTTTGGAGGTCAATCCCAAAGACCAAGACGCAACCAGGACAAGAAGCAGTCCGCTCAGGCTTGTTGTCAGCCGTAAGAATAACGCTGAGGCATCGCGCGATTAATCCCCGCAACCGCGAGCTTCAAAATAAACATGAGGAAGAGCCATGACCCCCCTGTTGGTGATAATCATTCTGGCGATTTTGGCGGTTGTTATTGTGTTTCGCCTGTCTACTCGACCCGGAAAACGCATAAAGCCAAAACGCGCGCAGTCAACGACATCATCTTCCCGCCAGGGGGACAGGTCGTCCACGCAGTGGCGTGCGGTGAAAATAGCGCCGGGATTGTTTTCCTGCGACGCGGCCGGCAAACTGGCCGGCAAAGTCTTCCTGTCGAGGGAATCTCCCCAATTACCACTGGACGGCTGCCTCGAAAAGGATTGCCGTTGCAAGTACGTGCATCTCGAGGACCGGCGCGACGGTGGCGATCGCCGCTATGAGCTTGGCGACTTTGGAACATTTTTCCCGGTCAGCCAGGTCGAAAGGCGACGAACCACTGGACGTCGCTCCGAGGATCTCGCGGCTTAGAAGCGGGTGTTCAGAGAGCGTGAGGCTGCGTCACGGCTGCCTTGCCTCTACCTCGTATGGGTGTATCACGGTTGGCTTAATCCTCATAAATAGTCGGCGTATTTCCTGGTAATCAGCTGTTATCTCGGTCGACTCGGAGATCAACAGCTCGGGATATTGCGAGACCCCGGCTGCTGGCGCAATATGAATTCCAGCTCCATCACCCCGGTTGATGCGTGGTCATGGAGCTTGCTCGACGCCGATTGATTCAGCCCATTCCATGCCCGCGCCAGTTCGTGGATTTTTCCCGGCATGGGTTTAATGTTGCCTGCTACGATGCCAGGGTCGAACACCATTTCCCCGGCTATCTTACGGTTACTCGATAACGCTGTTTCATGTTCCCGGGGAGGGATAACTGGTCAATGGGAATTCCGCAAAGAGACCGGTGATCGAGGTCTTATCGGGTATATTGACCCGCGACTCGGATATAATGTCTGGCATCGCCATGGATGGATCGCGGTAGCTTTCTGGCAATGTATGCTGAAGCGCTGACGACAGCGGGAGGTCGATGCCTTGCTGCGGAAACCTACCCGGCAGATCTTTGAATGAAACGGAGGAACGATATGCCGATTATTGAGCGCGATCCGTGGCGGATGCAGTATTTCGAGAACATTGCCTGCCCTGACGACGTCAGCATCCCCACGGACGACGAGCATGCCTACGAACTCTTCCCTGAACACCGCTGGATCTACAACAAGCTGCTGGTGTGCGATACCCAGGGCCTCGACGGCGCGCCGCACGGTATCCCGCCACCATCCTTCCCCGTTTTCAGCAAGCCGATTTACAACATGCATGGCATGGGGGTTGGCAGTCGCGTGTTCGCGACGGAAGCGGAGATGGCTGCCAACATGCAGGCCGGGCACATGTGGATGGCGCTGGCCGAAGGCGAACATGTGAGTAGCGATGTCGTTGTCATCGGTGGCGAGCCGCAATGGTGGCGTCATTGCATCGGCAAGGCGTTGTCCGACGGCGTATTTGACTACTGGACCATGCTGGCCGAGGAGCGTCCCGCCATCGAGGATTATTGTGGTGACTGGTTGCACCGGAATCTCAAGGGTTATAGCGGCGCGGTCAATGTCGAAACCATCGGTGGCAAGATTATCGAAGTGCACCTGCGCTTCGCCGATCAGTGGCCGGATCTCTACGGCGAGGGTTGGCTCGACGCCATCGTCGAGCTTTATAGGCGGCGGCGCTGGCGCTTCGCTGACGCGGACCGCCGCGACGGCTACAGCGTCGTGCTGTTCGGCGCCCACGGCGTGCCCTACCGTCATCCGCCGGCTGAATTGGTCGACGAGATACGCCAATGGTCCGGGGTCACCAGTGTGCAGATCACTTTCCACGAAGACCTGCCGGCCGAGCAACACGCGATGCCACCGGGTGGATTTCGTCTCGCCATCATCAACTGCTGGGATCTCGAGATCGGTCTGCAGGCGCGTGAAAAACTCGCGCTTGCCTTCTGGTCGACGCAGGCGCTCGGCGCACGCGAGGCTGGATCCGATGGCAGCTGAATCGCGTCGTCGGCTGCCCAGCCCGGTACGCGAGATCGAAAACGAGTTCATTCTGCTCGCTGACGGCACTCGTCTCGCGGCGCGCCTGTGGCTGCCGCAAGACGCGGAAACGAACCCGGTACCCGCGATTCTCGAATACATCCCCTACCGCAAGCGCGACTTCATGCGCCTGCGCGACGAACCCATGCATCACTATTACGCGGCGCACGGTTACGCCGCGGTGCGCGTCGATTTACGTGGTTCCGGCGACTCGGATGGCATTCTCGATGACGAGTACCTGCCCCTCGAGCAGCAGGACGCGGTCGAAGTGATCGCCTGGCTCGCGGCGCAGCCCTGGTGCGATGGCAATGTCGGTATGACCGGGATTTCCTGGGGCGGATTCAACGCGCTGCAGGTTGCCGCATTGCGGCCACCTGCGTTAAAGGCCGTCATCACCTTGTGCGCCAGCGATGACCGCTACGCCGACGATGCGCACTACATGGGCGGATGTCTGCTCAACGAAAACCAGATCTGGGGCACCGTACTGTTTGGTATCAACGCACTGCCACCCGACCCGGCCCTCGTTGGCGAGCGCTGGCGTGACCTGTGGATGGCACGCCTGCAAAGCGATCGGCCGTTTCCTGCCCTGTGGCTCGGCCACCAACGTCGCGACGCCTACTGGAAACAGGGCTCGGTCTGTGAGGACTTCGCCCGTATCCAGTGTCCGGTTTACGCGATCGGCGGCTGGGCCGACGGCTACTCGAACGCGGTGCCGCGCCTGCTCGCAGGGCTCGAATCTCCACGCAAGGGCCTGATTGGTCCGTGGTCGCACAGCTTTCCCCACAATGGCGTACCGGGACCCACAATCGGTTACCTGCAGGAAGCCTTGCGCTGGTGGGACCACTGGCTCAAGGGTATCGACACTGGCGTCATGGCCGAGCCGATGTTGCGTGCCTGGATGCAGGACTATGCCGCGCCAGCGCCGTTCCACGCGCAACGTCCCGGCCGCTGGGTCGCAGAGCAGGCCTGGCCAAGCGAGCGGATCGAGCCGTTGTGCCTGCACCTGGGCGCGAGCGCCACGTTACTGGATGCCCCCGCCAAGGCGGCCACGCATAGCTTGTGCTCGCCGCAGACAACCGGGCTGGCCGGTGCGGTCTGGTGTGGGTTCGGTGGCGAGGGCGAGGCCCCGCTTGATCAACGCAGCGACGACGGGCGTTCGCTGACCTTCGATTCGGCGCCACTGGCGAATGACCTGGAGATACTCGGCGCACCCGAGGCGATCCTGACATTGCGCAGCGACCGGCCGCTTGCGATGCTCGCCGTGCGCCTCAACGATGTCGCTCCCGACGGCGCCACCTCGCGCGTCTCGTTCGGCATCCTCAACCTTACGCACCGCAACAGCCACGAACATCCCGAGCCGCTGGTGCCCGGCGAAACCTTCGAGGCCCGCGTTGTGCTCAACACCATCGCGCATCGTTTCGAGGCCGGCCACGTGGTGCGTCTCGCCTTTTCCACCAGCTACTGGCCGATGGTGTGGCCGGCGCCACAGGTAGTCACGCTCGAAGTCGACACCGTAGGCAGTAGCCTGAGTCTGCCGGTGCGTCCACCCCGCACCGACGACGATGCGCTGCCCGCATTTGCAGCGGCCGAAGCGGGGCTCGCGAGCTCGACGCACACCCCGCTGGACCCGCCCAGTTTCAAGCGTGTGATCGAGCGTGATCTGGTCAGCAACGAAGTGATTTACCGGCTCGTCGACGAAGGCGGTGATCTCGGCACGGCCGCAGTGGTGCGCATCGATGAAATCGATCTCGAACTTGGCCATACGGTCGAGCGGCAGTTCCGTATCGATGAACAGGATCCGTTGAGCGCCTGCACCGAGTTCAGCGAGCGCATGTTGATGCGTCGCGGTGACTGGGAAATTCGGGTAGAGGCGCGTACCCGGCTTATTGCGACGCAGGACTATTTCGTGCTGCAGGCCTGGCTCACGGCGCAGGAGGGGGAAGCAGAAGTATTCGTGCGCGAATGGGAAGAGCGCATCGAACGCGACCTGGTCTAGGCTCCGGGGTCAGGCCTTACAATCGACATTGCTGTTTCTAATCCTTGTGAAATGTAAGGCCTGACCCCCCCATCGCGAACGCGTCCAGGTCTAGACCCCGGCTTTAGACGCACAGGCGGTAGCGCTTGCGTGCGGCTTCGATAATCATGCGCAGCAAACCGCTATGCGTTTCGCCCATGTGGCCCGCCAT
>Ga0316187_10003397_pt1 | contig 13856 bp, 16 predicted proteins | sample CroRivburrow1_MG_FD_204927 | JGI IMG/M metagenome (GOLD analysis project Ga0316187, IMG submission 204927) | Coastal sediment microbial communities from Maine, United States - Cross River worm burrow 1 | ecosystem: Environmental > Aquatic > Marine > Coastal > Sediment | place: USA: Maine...
GGGGTCTCCCGCCCGCTCGGTGCTTGCCACCAATATCGCAAGGGTTACGCATGGCCACTAAGAAGAAACTGACCATAGCTGAGCTTGCAAAGAAACGCAAGAAAAAGCTAGACCTTGGTTATCAGATGAAAGGCAAGTTCCGTGAGAAAGCCCCCGAGACTCACGACAAGAACATGCCCAAGGACAGGTGGTCCAAGAAGACCCGCGAGTATTTTGCGTCTCGTAAGAGGGAGAAATAGTGGCCCCTACAGCAACCTTCCCCGTCAACGCCGGTGCACTCGATGGCCGCCAACAACTATGGTCAGCCCGTCGTCAGCGTTCCCAAGAACTAAAGCAACTCCACGAGCCCGACTGGCTCCGTTATTGGGCATGGTACCGTAACAACGTCGAGCCCCTTGACGACCCCGCTGACTGGTGGAGATCCAACGAGCCCATCCCCACTGCATTCAAGATCATCGAGACACTACTGCCTCGCTATATCATGGGGATGTTCGAGTCACCCGATTGGTTCTCTGTCGAAGGCCGTAACTTCCGCAGTGAGGCATACGAGACCCTCGTCCAAAACTTGCTACGCACAACTATTGAGGAGATGGAGCTATTCCCTCTCATCTACGAGGCAATGCGTTACGCTGCTATCATGGGACATTGCTGGGGTAAGATCATCTGGGAGGAGGATTACGAAACACGCCAAGTCTTACTCCCCACCGAGTTGACCGTTGGTGAGGCTGTGCGTGAACAATATGGTTCCAATGCCGTGCAAGAGGTGGTCGACAGCTACGGCGAAGAGATGCTCGAACAACCCAGCGGTCAGATGAGCATGACTCCATTCCTCGTCGAGGAGGAGATCAAGAATGGTCCTGCGTTTGAGTGGCTGCCCCTTGACCGCGTATTCCCCGACCCCAGCGGTCGCATGCGATACGCCATCGAGGAGATTCAGATCACCCTCGAAGAGATAGACGAGGTACAAGAGAAGCTCAAGATCTACGACGCAGGTGCATTGGCAGAACTACGTGCCCACGTCACCCTCCAGCGTGCCCCCGGTACTTCTGGCGGGTTAGATAACCTCGGTGACGCACGCTCCGGTACGACTGCTGGGGTGTCAATGGAGTACGCACGCGAGCCCGAGTCAACAGAAGGCATCCCTGAGTGGATCACAACCCCTATGCGAGACGGTACTGGGGTTACGTTGTGGCAGTGTTGGGGATGGGTGCCCAAGGATCAACGCGGCAGTGACGGTGCGCCGTGGCGTCTGATTGTCATTGCAGAGGGTAAGTATATACTGCGTGATGAGCCATCACCTACTCCCGACGGTAAGCCCCCGTACTTCCCAATGAAGTCCATCGCAATCCCGGGAAGGTTGTACGGCGAGTCGATACTGCGGTACGTCGGCCCACTAGCGGACCAACAGTCCCGCTTGTCCAATATGCGTCTCGATGAGGTATTCCTCGGCGTATGGAATCAGTTCATCTTCCGTAAGAACGCCGTCGTCAGCGACAATGCAATGCTCATCCAGCCAGGTGGTGCAATCGAAGTCGACCCAGGGCCAGGCCAGTCGATTGATAGTGTATTCAGTGTGTTGCCGCGACAACCTGTGTTGCCACAGTCCTACGAAGAGGACATGTATCGACAAACACAAGCAGAACACGCCGCAGCCGCTACCGACATGCACCAAGGCGTATCCAGCGGTGACAGAACAACCGCCACCGAGATCGAGCGACGACTGCAACAAGGTAACGCCCGCCACGTACTCCAGACGATGTACAACGACTACACCGTCAAGCGAGAGTTGCTGACACGCGTGTGGAAGTGGCTCCAGATGAGACTGACGAAACCCAAGCTACTCCGCATGGCCGGTGAGCAGGCAATCAACGTCGACCTGAGCATGATCCAAATCCCCATCGACATCGTGGTCGGTGGTGGGATGAACGTACTCAGTAAAGACCAACGCGTCCAGATGGACCAAGAGTTACTATCGATGGCCCAGAATCCAATATTCCAACCCTGGATACGCCCCTTCCCGATTTTGAAGCGGTGGATGCAAGATCGCGGTTGGAAGAACCCGGAGGCTTTCATTAAGACCGAGCAGGAGGTTATGTATGAGCAACAGCAACAGATGGCTCAGCAGATGGCGCAAGAGCAGGCTATGGCCGAGCAGGATATGGGCCAGTACGGGCAACCTATGGGACCTGGTACGGATCAAGTCCCGCCGCAGGAAGGAAACGGGGTGCCCCCGATGCTCAACCCTGGTGCGGACGCATCAATGGTTGGAGGACAACTTAACCAAGGCTAAGCTCACTCCGATCATCGACGTATCAGCAAACGTCGGTCAACCGAGCAAGACAACAAGGTTCGAGGATCTCTCCATGTGGGCTGAGTTTTACGGCGAGATCAAAGAACACAAAGCGTGGAAGGATTTCATCTATCGAATATCCCAACTCCGTGCCGCCACCCAACAACAGATACTGACCTACGGCGGACTTGACAAATCCGCAAACTCTCACGATATTGAACTTAGAGCGGTTCTCCACGTGCTCAACACCATCTTGGGTTACGTCCCCGCGATGAACCAAATGTACGAGGAGATGTTGGAGAAGCGTTCTGAACAGGAGGCCAAGCTCGCAAAGCGAGGCCCAATACACGGCAAGGAATTCAGCCTCTCACAGGGCACGAGATTCTAAGCCACTCACTCCCCGTAGCGAGGATGATCGCTACTAGCTCCACCGCAAGGTTGCGGGTCTCTAACAGGACTGAGGCACCCTTGATGGTAGGTCTGATAGCCGAAGGAGGACACCATGCCAGAGAAGATCGAGTTTTCGGAAACCCCGACCAGTGCTGATATCGAGACATTCCACGACGATACTCAGCGAGAGGCAGATTTGCAAGAAGCGATGATGGGTGATCGCCACCAGGATGGTGGTCAGCATGACCTTGAGCAACGCGGATTTACCTCTGTGTCGCAGGATGAGCAGGAGCAGCAACTTCGTGAGATGTCGCAGTTCCAAGAAGCTCAATATCCCCAACCCCAGTCTGCCAAGTTCGTTCAAGACCAGCCCCAAGAGTCGCAGGTCGAGTTGCCTCCGTCCAATGGTGAGCAAAACTACCAGCAACTCTATGGCCAGTCAGAGAACGAGAAGGGTGAGCTACGACGCGCCCTAAAGCAACAGATGGAAGCCAACCAACAGTTACTGCAACAGGTACAGATGGTGTCTCAGCAGCCACCGGTTATGTACCAACAGCCCCCGGTGCAGCCTATGTACCCTCCCCAGGGTGGTGTACAGATGGCACAACCGCAAGTTCCTCAACACCGTCCCCTTCTTCAAAAGGAAGCGGGTGAAATGGTAGTCACAGAGGATCTTGATGAGGCATTTCGTACCGGCGTAGAGCCGCACCTCGCGGAACTACACCAGCGAATGCAGCAAATGCAGGCTGTGATCCAGCAACAGCAGATGGCTTTCCTCGATCAGCAGAAGGTGCAGAGTGGCATCACCCCTCAAATCGAGTCCCAGTTGATCTCAGAGAACCCGTGGCTGCGGCAAATTCCAACGCCCCAGGGCTACCTCCAAGCTCTCCAGGGTCTCGTGCAGCAAAAGCAGTCTCAGGCACTGTTGCAACGCACATCACCAGCACACGTTCCTGGGTTGGCCCAACAGCCGGTAGTTAACCCGGCAGTCCAAGGGGCAGCCCGACGAGCTACGTTCATTGAGCGTGGCGTCCCCCGTGTTGCAGAGACTGGTGGAGTGACGGCACAGCAACGCTTTAACCAAGAGTGGCAAAAGACTTTGCTACTCCCGGTTGAGGGCGGTCAACGGAGTGCCGCACAACGCGCTCTGTTGAAGATGGCTGGCACGCAGCAGGTAAGTGGTTTCCGTGACCCGACCGTTTCAACCAGGTAAGCATCGGCGGGATGCAATCATTAAAGCGCTTTGGAGAAGCGTAGGTAAAGTAAATGCCTCCGACTAACAGAACTGTAGCACAAGGTACATTTCCTGGTAAGCAAGCCGGGTTTAGTGCCTTCATCCCGGATTACTGGGATACGGTCCTGGGAGAGAACCTTTACCCCAACCTCTATCTGTACCAGTTCGGGAACAAGAGACAGGTGCCGCGTAACTTCGGCTTCTCGATCAAGATCCCGCGACTGAAAAAGCAGAACATTGTCGGTCTCGTCAATGGTCTGTCAGAAGGTCGGGTTATCGGTACGTCTTCCCTTTCCTCCGAGTTCGTCTCTGGCGTGTTGAGGCAGTTCGCAGGCGCGTATCGGCACACCGATATCGTCATCATGACCGCTCTGTCGGACGTGATTGAACTGTCGCTTCGTGACATCGCCCGTGACATCGCTCGCCGGATGGACTCCCACATCCGAGATCAGTTGTCAGGTAGTGGTGGTGCGATTTACGCCGGTGGCGCTGCGACTTCTAACGTGGTCGGTACCGCACAGGCGATTCGTACCGTCGACATCCTCAAGGCGACCACTCGCCTCGATGGTGGAGACAACCCCCGTCCCCCGGATGGACACTACCCCCTCGTCACTCACCCGTATGCGATCTACGATCTGCAAAGTTCCCTCACCGGAAACTCGTGGCTTGAGATCAACAAGTACGGGAGTGACTCCCAAGTCCAGCACCTCTATCGAGGTGAGATCGGACGAATCTTCGGCGCTCGCATCGTTACTTCGACCAACACCTCTCACCAGGGGTTTGGTAGCGGTCTCGCTGCGGGTACGGGTGCCGGTATCAGTGCAAATGCATCTGGCTATCGCTCCCTCATGTTCGCCCCCGATGCGTACTACGTCACCGAGATCAGCGACATGACTGCCAAGACCTTCGTCAAGCAGCTTGGTTCTTCGGGTGCCCTCGACCCTGTGAACCAAATCGCAACGGTCGGCGCAAAGGTGTTCTTCACCGCAATTCCTGCGGTCTGGTCCAGTTCGTCTGGCGAAGAGCGCATGATGCGCATTTTCCACGGCGGTCGTACGCCTCAGTAGGCTGTCGTGTTTCTGTCAATCCTGAGAGGGGAGAGACCATCTCCCCTTTCAAAACAACCACAAGAAAGGATCACTACTATGGGTCCGAACACTGGTGGAAAGATTCCCGGTAAGTCCGGCTCGCGCCTTCCCGGTGAGGACGCTCAAGCGTGCTCCATCGAGAGCGCTTCCCAGGGCACTACCGAGAATCAGCCGAACGTCGGAAAGCCCTAAAAAAGTCCGCTAAAGGGCTTGACAAGTACCACACCATGTGGTATACTGTCAGAGTACGGTAACTAGATGTAGCGGGGGTTTAGCCACCCTCGCTACCTTTTTATACGGAGGGGCCATGAATCGTTGGGCGGGACGCAATACGATTTACTGGGATGAATTTGCTCCATTCATCTGGCGGAACAGGGCTTACTGGAGCAAGCTAAAATTTTACCCACCCATTCCGCCACGCACACCCCCGGATGTTCTTACAATAGTCGATGGTCACCTACCACTGCGTGAGGAGATCGTCCACACAGGCCATACCCACGATGACTGGGATGTTGCCAGCATAGCCGCAAACGGTGGGTGGCTCAAGGGTGAGATCCCCGTTGTGTGGACCAAGTTGCACAAGGATGATCATCAGAGGCCGGTGTACGGGGTGATCAGCGTCGTCAAGAGATTACTGCATTATGGATGCCTGCGTCCGACTCAAGACGTTGCGGATTTGCTAAGCATTCGTGAGTATGTCGGTGATGTGCGTCGTTACATCCCTGATAAATTCTCTATAGTGAGGTTGCAAACATGACCGATGATATCATCCACGTGACTGCGATTGTGAATTGCCACAACACTCCTGACACCCCAAGGCTGTTGCGGCGTGCATTGACTAGCGCACTGTCGCAGGATATTTCAGTCCCGTGGGAAGTGTTGGTTGTCAGCGATGGAAAGCCGGACAAGGAAGTGGTCGACGTGTGTGATGAAATGTCCTTTGAGTTCGACGACTACAAGATCCCGTTCACGTTCTTCGGTACGGAGGAGGCTAGTGGGTATCAGTGTAAGCCCAAGAACGTAGCGTTACTGCACGCTCGGGGGGAGTATGCGGTGTTCCTCGACTATGACAATGAATGGAGACAGGATCACCTGTCTAGTCATTACGCTGCGATGACTGCGGGGAATGTGTGGCCGGATTTTACGTACTCTCGGATGCACTACGTCATTGACGAGGGGTGCGATAAAATTGTGAAGTTGCCGGGTGGCAAGGATCATGAGTTGCCCGAGGGTGACACGGAGTTTCAACCGTGGAACAGTGAGGCCCAGAAGAGGTTGTCTGCGTCTCCATTGGCAAACTTTGTCGACACGTCGTCCTTCATGGCATCAAAGGGGGCGTTTTGGCGTTTGTACGTTGCCACCCAGACGATGTGGAATGAGGATTACCGTCGCTTCGCTGACTGGGAGTTGATTGCTCGTGCAGTGTTCTTCGCTGGGTGGCGGGGCAAGGGAGTTGACAAAGTAACCGTTGATTACCACTGGACTGGCAAGAATGTCCAACTTACACGCCCTGTCGAGGAAGTCCCGCAAAAGAAGAGGCTCGATGATGTCGAAGGATAAGTCAACCGTGCTTGCGTTTATGATCACCCGCGCAGATACTGACGCACGACGTACGCTGTTGAACGACACGATTGCAGAGATGTACGAGACTGCGAAGTATCCATTCGACTTGATCGTGTATGTCAACACTAACGATCTACAGACTGTTGATCTCATCGAGACGATGGCCCCGGAGTACGGGTTCACATACCGCTTATTTATGGAGAACACAGGTCAACACATCCCAACCAACGATGCAATCAAGGTCGCTGACGAGGGTGGGTATGATTATCTACTGCGCGTAGACGACGACGTGAAGTTTATGACCAAGGGGTGGTTGGATAAGCTAGTCAAGGTTGCCGACAAGATCGGCCCAGACTTCATCATATCCCCACTCATTCGAGGGTTGCTCAACCCACCCCCACAAACCGACACTGTGGAAGTGAGGGGGGTAAAGTTGCGGTTCCTCGAAAGGGCCATAGGTGGTATATGCAGACTCCACTCAGTGGATGCATTGTGTGACCCTGAGTATCCATACACAGCCGACGTGCGCCTACCGATGGGGTTTGGGGATGCGACCGGTATCGGTGAGTGGTGCAGAGAAGCGGTCGAGAAGAAAGGGATGAAACGGTGGATGGTGTACGTAGAACAGGTTAGGGTGAAACACCGTCTCGGTACGTCTAAGCAGAGAGATGAGGATATGGTATACCACAACAGCCACGGGATGTTTCAGACAATACCTTACATCCCGGTGTGGGTAGGAGAGGGAGAATGAAGATTGCATTCGTAAACACGTGGGCTGGCGGGGCTGTGTACAACGTAACCAAACCCATCGCAGATGAGCTACGCAATCGTGGTCATGAGGTTGATTACTTTACACTGCCGCAGATCGAGTTGGCAGGCAACAACTTCGACCCTACGTTCAGCGACTATGATGTTGTACACGTCGGGTACTTTATGAACGCTAACCAGTTGTATCAAGAATGTGAACCTCCAATGACGGTTGGTGTGCATCACATCCCGTCTAGGTTGGGTGAGAGGTATGCCCAGCTTCTCCGAGTTTTTGCTCCGGCTCGCATAGTAGTGTCGAATAACATGGCAGCTACACAGCTTGGTATGTGCAGTATCACTAACTCAACTGTCATCCCGTACGCGTTTGACCACACCAACTTCTCCACGCTGCCGTACCCGGAGGAGTTCACTGTCGGTATCCTCGGCGGTGACTATGAGAGTAAGCGATATCACATCGTCAAGCAGGCGTGTGACATTGCGAATATCCCGTTGAAGCAGTTCATCCGCGAGAGTAGTGAGGATGATAGCAAGGACTTCAAACCGCAGGATGATATCACCGACTTCTACCGTTCCATCTCGTGTTATGCAGTAGCGTCGTTCGATGAGGGTGGGCCGCTACCGCCCCAGGAGGCATTGCTATGTGGCAGGCCGGTTGTCACTACTCGCGTCGGGATGATGAACCAGCTTATCACTAGTGGGGTCAATGGAGAGGTGTATGATGGCAGCCCTAGTGATCTTGCTAGGTGTCTGGTCCAAATAAAAGAGGAATTCCCGTGGTACGCCATGAACGCTCGTACAACCGTCGTCCCGTCAGTGCATGTCGTAGCAGATATGTGGGAACGGATGTTTGAGGGGGTGGTTGAGTGAAGCCTTACTTGGTCGTGTTGACATACGACAAACCTCACAGGAAGACTCAGGATTTGTTGATGCGGCTTCACTCTGCCGGTTATGTAGATCTACGTATCATAGCTACTCCGTGGGTCGATAGAAAGATCCGAAGTCCTCTGGTTCCTCATAGGCCGCACGAACCTGGGTGGCCGTGCGAGCCGATTGATGACTTCAATATGGATGCCTATGGTTCATATGAAGTTATCGGCGTGGAAGACTTGCAAACAGAGTTGACCGCTAAAGATACGGTGATCATCGGAGGTGCGGGGATATTGCCAGAAGGGTTGGTAAGTAGCGTACCGTGTTTGAACGTGCACCCAGGTTACATCCCCTATGGTCGCGGCCTAGATTCGTTGAAGTGGTCAATCTTAAAGGGGTGGCCTGTCGGGGTAACTGCCCACTTGGTCGACGAACGTACCGATGCTGGGATTATTCTATTCCAGAAGGAGGTGCGTGTTAGGCCGGAGGATACCTTTACATCGCTGGCTATGAGACAGTACGAGACTGAGATGAATTCATTTGTGCCAGCGCTCAAGATTCTACGTAAGGTAGACTGGGCGACGATGAGGCCCGTTGAGTTTGACGATATCAATGTCATTACTAGACGGATGCCATCTAGGCTAGAAGTGTTGATGTTGCAACGATTTTCTCAGAGAAAGCTGAGTGATGGGTCGCAATGATCTATGCCGTCTATCGTGTCTACTATGGTGAAGATTATATTGTAGAGTCAATCAACTCTGTGTTGCCATACGTAGACAAGGTGATCATCATGTGGAAGGACAAGCCGTGGAGAGGGGTGACCCACATCGAACACAATGGAAAGAAGGTCCCAGTTAAAGATCCGATTGACAACGTGCTCTACAAGATCATGCAGTTAAAGAAGAACAGCCAGAAGATCGAGTTTGTGTACGATGAAGGGGATGGGCCAGAAAGGCAATTCTCCACACACGGTAATAAAGTGATAGAATTGTACGGTAAGCCAGACTTTCTTATCCAACTCCAAACGGATCACGTGTATCGTGATGGTGCGATTCCTGTATTGCTAGATGAGCTAGAGAATAGCGGGCATACACTAGGAATCGCTCGCCAAGTTTACTTGTGGAAGAATCCTGGGTGGCGTATCCCAGAATCATATTCTCGTGACCTTGTTGGTTCGTGGTTTTGGCACACCGCACAGTTAGATTCTATTCCCATCATCGACGTGGACAACTTTGGAGGCGCAAGGATTGCCTGCAATGCTGTGTGGTTAGAGAAAGAGCCAACATTCAACACAGGATATGCTATCAAGAACGAGAATATGTTCTGGCGTTTTTACACGCGATTGGCTAATGGAATTGATACTCCGATGAAGGGGTGGTACGAGGAAGTGTATTCTGTGTGGGACGCTGATGAGCACAACGTCATAGGATGGGGAATGGCTGGTTACTCTTATGATTATGCGGCTATTCCTATGGACGTCGAGTTACCGAAGTCTTTGGAGGAAAGGAAGTGACTAAGGCGCTCTTCATCAACAGCGAGCTTGACAGTGGGAATGCGTTGTACAACATCATGCACTTCATCGCTACACAGTCTACGCAGCTTGACGTTACTCACTTTCGCATGCGTGACGACAAGTTCCCGTACAACATCGACGATTTTGATGTGGTGCTTTACGAATCTCCGCACGCTGGGCCAACATTCGAGAACAAGTTCGGAGTGCGCCCTAAGAAGCGCGTTACGTTCTTTCACATCGTGGAGAGTGGTAGGCACTATGATATCCACAAAGCCTACCTCGACGCATCACCCCCAGATAAGGTGTTGGTCACTGATCAACGCAAGTACGATATCGTCAAGAGCATGGGGTATGATCCTGTGATCGTTCCGTTCACATTCAACCCACTGCGTTTCAAACATTTGCCATACCCCACGCGGTTTACCATTGGGTATATGGGGGCAAACTACGCACACAAGCGATTCGATGCGGTGGATCGGATTGGACATATATGCGACATTCCTGTAGTAGGCAGCAGGAGGGTTGACAGTAACCACGGCGACTTTGTTGGCAACGAGATCGAGTTCTACAGACAAATCTCGTGTTATGTGTGCACCTCCTGGGACGAGAGTGGGCCACTACCTCCTATCGAAGCGTTGTTGTGTGGCAGACCAATCGTCGCCACTGATGTTGGAATGATGCCGTATCTGGCGTCACTCAACAAAGGGGTGATTGTTACAAACTTCTACGGGATATCTAAAGCGGTGCTGGATGTAAAATACAAGTTCGATAAGTATGCCGAAGAAGCGCGTAAGTTCGTGTTGCCCGATACTACCGCCGATTACGAGCGCGTGTTATTGGAGGTTGCTGATGTGTGACAAGGTACACAACGATACTACTGCGCGTGGGTATGCGCACGACTACAGGGGGACGGTGTGTATTCACCTATGTGGCTGTTACTCACTCATCCAGAAACCGAAGATGATCAAGACTATTCGCAGTAGGCCGCCAAAGAAACGGGAGAAGAAATGACATGTCTACCGATTGGAGTACAGAGAAGTACGCAGGTACTACAATCCACATCCCCAGACTGCGCCATACTATGAAATCGGCACTCATCACCGGCGTGTGTGGACAGGATGGTAGTTACTTGGCAGAGGTTCTGCTCGGTAAGGGGTATCAGGTGTTTGGACTAGACCGCCCCGGTGGTGATACTAGCATTCGCCAACGCAACATCGCACACCTACGAGGTAACCCCAACTTCATGCTCATCCCCGGCGACTTGTTGGATAACTATACCATCGCTGCGATTGCCCACGCTGGGTACGATGAGATCTATCACCTAGCCGCTCAGTCACACGTTGGTCAGTCATTCGAGTCTCCAGTAACCACCGCAAACATCAACTTCATATCAACCACCAAGATGCTAGATCAGTTGTCAAGGATATCTCCAGACACCAAGCTATACTTCGCCGCTACGAGTGAGATGTTCGGTCGTATGCAGGTTGGGGATAGTGCCAACGAGCACTACCCACTCACCGCACACTCTCCATACGCAGTAAGTAAGATCGCAGCGTTTGAGATGTGTAAAGTCTACCGTCGTGCACACGGTATGTACATCGTCAACGGTATCAGCTTCAACCACGAGTCACCCAGGCGCGGTCCAGACTTCGTGACAAAGCGAATCGCTGATGGGATTAAGCGGTATCTAAAAACTGGTATGACGCTCAAGCTAGGCAATGTCGAGGCGTTCAGAGATTGGCACCACGCCATTGACACTGCCAACGGTATGTACTTGGCAATGCAACAAGATACCCCTGCGGATTATGTTTTTGCATCAGGCGAGGCTCACAGTGTCCGTGAGTGGCTCAGTGCGACTTGTAGACTTGCGAATGTTGACCCAAAAGACGCTGCCATTACAAACACCGACTCTCAGAACCGTCCATTGGATGTCAATTACCTCCGTGGTAATCCAACCAAGGCAGAACAAGTCCTTGGGTGGCGACGTACTTACAACTTCCAGCAGTTAGTGGAGGATGTCTATCATGGCCAATCGTAAGAGATACTTCGTAGTAGACTTCGATGACTACTGCGACAACACAATGTCGGATACAATCGGGCCTCTCATTCAGTTGAAGGAGAAGTACCCGAAGTTGAAGGTTACGCTGTTCACCATCCCGTCACGCACATCCCAGGCAGCCATTGCAGCAGCCAAGGCACTGGGGGGTTGGGTACAGCTTGCACCCCACGGCTATTTCCACACCCGTGGTGAGTGTCTTGCATGGGATGACGAGGAGGCTTTCAAGAAGATCACTGTGGCTAAGGAGATGGGCATTGATGCACCTATCTTCCGTGCACCGGCGTGGCTCCTCGATGGCGATACATACATTGCATGTCGAGAACTTGATATGGCAGTCGCATCTCACAACCTCTTCCGTATTCCACAGACCGGCGTGCCTGAGTACATCTACAACCTCGTCGGCGGGAGGAAGAAAGGTACCCGTCCAGTCCACGGTCACGTCTCCCCAGTAAGCGGCAACTTCATCCGCGACATGATCAAGGACGGTAGGTTGTCATTCCCCAACAAGGCTGATTTCCTATTCTGCCACGAGGCTGCGGTTGTGATGGAGAGGAGGTATTATGAGCCAAGTCCTGTCGAACAAGTCCCCCTTCCAAAAGGCGATTGATGTTTTGAGCGAGAACCACTTGGATATTCAATACCAACTCACTGCTATCACACGAGCACTTACGTACATTGCTATGGGGTTGTTGGAAATGGAGGACGATAAGTGAAAGTCTTGATGATGCACATGCAGGGTAGTGGCATTGGTTACTACCGTCACACCGTTCCTGCACGCGCTCTTGCCAATGCAGGTACAGAAGCCTACTATACAGCAGGTATGTCAAACTTTTTTCTTGACATGAAAGACGCTGGGGAGAACGTAGATCAGTGGTTAATGGACCACGCTGCCGAGTATGACGTAATCCACGCTGGTTACACTACCAATCAGGCTCAGAATACGATGTTGGTAGCTATCCGTGAGATGGTCTACAAAACGACCGGGTATGAAATTCCCCTCATCATCGACATTGATGACGATCTCTATAACGTGCCTACGTACAACACCTCCTACAAAGCATACACCCCAGCCAAAGAAACTCGCCAAACGGCAATCGTAGGACTCCGTGCGGCAGATGCAGTCACGGTTTCAACGCCGAAACTTGCTGACCTGGTGAAGCACGACGCAAGGAGAGTCGGTGTTCTACCAAACTATGCCGACCCAAAGGACTGGCCGACTGTTATACGCGATCCTCGCAGATCTGAGGATAAGTCTATTCGTTTGATGTTCGCTGGGGGCCAGAGCCACCTGGGGGATCTGAGTGAGAAGGAAGACACCATCCATGCTATCATGGAGCACTACGACGGGACTGGTGGGAAGCCCATGGTCCGTCTGTTCTTCCTTGGCTGCATGCCTCCGTGGGTTAAGAGGTACATGAGCGACAAAACTGACCCACGCAAGAATAGGTGCTTCTTCATCCATCCCCACGAGGTTTCAGTTTACCACAAAGCCCTGTGTTGGATCCAACCAGACATACTCTGGGCACCCGTGGCCCACAACACCTTCAACGAGTCCAAATCGCTCATCAAGTCCTACGATGCGGCCATGAGCGGGGCGGCGTTTATCTGCGACGATTGGCCCACCTATGCCGACGTGCCCAAGGACTGTGCCGTGAAGGTGTTCTCCCCGTACGAGTGGAAAGAGGGGCTGTCAGCGTTGATAGAAGACCCCACTTTACGCCATAAACTCCACTCCCGCCTCCACCAGTGGGTACTTGACGAAAGGACCATTGACTCCCAAATTAGTAAGTGGACAGACTTCTACGAGGAAGTCCTGGCTGGCGATAAGGTCAGACAGATTTCAGATGTGGTCCGTCCACGGATCATACGTCCAGGGGAGCACGATGGCGATAGTCCTATCTGATAGCTGGAAAACGGCCCAGCCTTCCAAGGTAAGTAAATTGGTGGATAAGGTCGTACGCCTATACGGCCTTAATGACGACGACGAAGCTCAGCAGATGGCACTCGATTTCCTCGATGAGACGATCATCGAGATGAATACTCATATGTACGAGTTCAACCTCGTCCAGGTTACGGGTATCGCT
>Ga0316187_10003398_pt1 | contig 13855 bp, 13 predicted proteins | sample CroRivburrow1_MG_FD_204927 | JGI IMG/M metagenome (GOLD analysis project Ga0316187, IMG submission 204927) | Coastal sediment microbial communities from Maine, United States - Cross River worm burrow 1 | ecosystem: Environmental > Aquatic > Marine > Coastal > Sediment | place: USA: Maine...
ACCGGTATGCAGATCGATGCCATGAGTCGAATTGGCAACTATTTCGGTCATGAATGCGTTGGCCACACGGCTGGCCAGCGAGCCCTGCTGTGAGCCCGGGAAGCAGCGATTCAGGTCGCGGCGATCCGGCAGGTAGCGGGACCGTTCTATGACTCCATATACGTTCACCATGGGCACAGCGATCAATGTGCCACGGGACAGCCGCTTCAGCGCACGCCGCTTCAGCAGGCGGCGGATAATCTCTATTCCATTAAGTTCGTCCCCGTGCATGGCCGCGCAAACGAAAATACGTGGGCCTTCGGTGCGACCACGTATGATGTGCACAGGCATCTCCATCGGAGTCCGGGTATATAGCTGCGGTATTGGCAGCGTAACGACAGTCCGGCTCCCCGCGGACACGGTATGGCCACAGATATACAGGTCCTCAGCTTTCAATTGCCACCCGCTCGTAACGCAACACTGGAATCAACTTCATTTGACAGCCTTTTTGATCTTTTTCCTTCGTTTCAATACGCGCTTGGGCTTTCCCAGCAGGTAGGAAGATGCCGGATCGACGGTAAACCGGGAATGCAGGGCGGTCCGACCCAGCAGCATGCGGAATTTCATCGTGTCCCGGTCGGTGAGGGTAAGCTCGATGGGCCAGCAATAGGCCCCGATTCGTATAGGCGTTTCAATTACCAACCGCTTCTCCCGATGGCCACCGGAATCCGTTACCACGCGTTCATCAAGCACATCCGTGATACAGATGCATTCGATGTCGTTGCGACGCTGAAGCGGGTGCAGGCCAAAACGTACACGCATGCGTCCCCCGCTCTCGAAGGGTTCGACAAAAAACGCATGCAACGCGGACGTGCGTGCTCCGGTATCCACTTTACACTTGATCCTGTGTATCCCCAGGTCAGGAAGTTTAGCCCACTCGCGCCAACCCAGTACCTGCCGATCCCGTTGGTCCCTCATGCTACGCAATTCTGTACCGGGCACGAGAAGCGCGAAATTTATTGGGTGTGATCCGCATAGGGTGATATTAGACCGAATGAATGCATGAATTCACCTAAATCTAACATTAATGCGTGTGTCACCGTGCTGTGAGTCCAGTGGAAGCGGTTGTGATGAACGGGCAATCTACGGGGACACGGCCCGTGAATATTGAACAACAAACCAAAATACTAACGGAAGCGATGGATTGTGTCACGGACCGGTCAGTATGGTATTCGATGGTCTGCGGAATCGCGCCAGACGGGACTCCGCAACCAAAAATGCCGCGTGACGGCCGCTTTATGTAACCGGATATCAGCTCAAATTCAGAAAAGACTCCAGGATGCGATACTGGTCTTTTGCCTCGTTGTTGTCGTCACCTGCGCCTTCCGCGATCTTATCGCACAGGCGCGCCATGCGTGCATTCATGGCCGTGCTCCATGCCAGATCACCGCCCCGGCCGGGTTGCGGTGAGAGGCACGCCGCCGCGGCTGCGGCCACGAAATGAGCTGCTTGTTTGCGCCAGTCTCCCTCGTTCCCACATAGAGTGTAGCTCTCTATCGCTGCCGCTTTGACCATCCTGTAAGCATCTGCAATCTCTTGCTCCGACGACGCTTCTATTTCATCGATATACGCCATCGCCTGATTGACTTTGGAGCTGTCCGTCAGTTCGATAATGTGGTCGACAAAACGTTTCCCTAGTTGTCGCTGGCTTGCCACCGTCAAATCCCCAAGGGCCGTCCTGAAGTCCGCATCTGATTCAATTCTGCTCGATATCGTGGTCATGTCAGATAACTTCCGTCAATGGGTGGATATTCGGAATATGGTATTGGTATTCATAGTGCAATTATCGGGCACCTCGAAAAATCCACTGTTTATCACTCCGGCGAAAGCCAGAGGCCAGTGTTTTCAAGGCCTTATGGTTCCCGGTCTACGCTGGAATGACAATATTTCGAAGTGCCCAATTATGAACCTGGGAGGAGTTGTCGGTATTGATACAAATCAAGGCGGGATGGGGAGCCGGGCAGGCGGTCCTCTCAGGACGAGTATCATTCCGCTCGACCGTCAGCCTGCCGGGCGAACCAGCGATGAAAATGGCGCGTCGAACGATCGAGCACCGGGGTAAGGATGCCGCCGTCGAATACGTCAACATTTCGTCCCAGCTGCAAACCCTCCACCGCCGCCACGTCTTCCTGGAATACCACTCGCCAGCCTTCGAGTATCGCCTGACGTGTATTGATGTAACGCGCGTCACTGGCGCTGTCACCGACGAACAGCAGTTCCACGCGCTCGAGCGTTTTGTTGATATCAAGGGGAATCAGTAGCATGGTGAAAAAATGATCCCGCTGGATGCCGATCAGGACGTTGGGGTACAGCGCGGGATATTCGGCAGTGTGTCCCAGTTCCTCCGTCCAGGTGCTTATGGTGGGCATCGGTGTGCCGGTGCCGATATTGGGTTGGTAATTGGTGACCCCCTGGCCCGCAAAATTGGACTCGCTCACGATGCAATAGTGTTCCCTCAGGGGAGAGTAACTATTCAGGCCAGGGTGAACGAAAGGCAAATGGTAAGCCTCGAGAAAGTTTTCAAGCGCCAGTTTCCAGTTGCTCGCTACTTCCACCTCCATGATCCCATCGCTTGCCGGGCGCATCTGTCCCGGTCCCCGGTCTCCCCAAAAGCGTGCAAGATGAGTCTCCAGGGGTTCGATCCAGCGGGTAAATTCCTCGGCCGTGCCTGACAGGTTGACGAACACGATATCCATCCAGAGATGATTGCGTATTTCGAACAGCCCGTATTTGCTCCTGTCGAATTCGTCGACTCGATGCACGCCCGTGCCTCCGATGTGGGGTGTTCCCTGTAACTGGCCATCCAGTCGGTAAGTCCAGGCGTGATAGGGGCAGCGCAGTAGTTTGACACCGCTGCAAGGTTCATCAACCAGTTGCCGGCCACGGTGTCTGCATACGTTGTAGAAAGTCTTGACGTCTCCATCCTCGGTACGCACAAGGATCAGAGACAGGCCCAGCAAATCGATTTTCTGCACGTCTCCCGGGTTCGGTACATCGGCCGCAAAGGCCACGCCGAACCAACCATGGCCGAACAGGTTCTGTCTCTCCCACCGAAAAAAATCCTGGCGATTGTATATGCCATTCGGTAAGCCGCCGTCTCCGGTCGCGCTGCAGGCGATTGCATCAAAAAGATTTTTCATTGACGAATTCGAATCCCGGAAATGGTAAAACTCGGAAAGTACCACTAATCATCGCAACGGACCACGTCAAAAAAACCTTCCTGTGACGAAGTGACTATTAATTCACTCATACCCTCGATGAGACCTACGGACAGGACGCTTGCCCCGATTACAGAGACCAGAAACCCAGGGAGCAGGCTATGTATTAGTTCAGAGGAGGTGTCTATGAACAAGCTGGCGAAGCCCAAAGCCCAAATACTCTTGGGAATTGCACGCAAGCCATTCCGGTCAGGCTGGCCTTCAGCAGAATCAGCATCCATCATAGACGTGCCTTTGTTGCTGGATACGCCACCCGCACAATCTGACGGAGATGTCCGTGATCGCTGAGAGCCATGGCGCAACTTTCGATAAGTTCATTGGTGATGCAGTCATGTGAAAACCTTGCGAAAGATGAAAATTATTTTCATCATCAGGACGATGGTGTGAGAATTTCAATTCAAGGCGATCGCGCAGACAGAAAAAGAACGAAAGAAGCACTTAGGAGAGCGTTGGCGCAGCTTGACAAATAGCCCCCTGCACGGTGCATCAAAGTCGTTTTTAGCGCATGGGCGGTTTTGGCGACAGTTGCAACATTCTTGTCCTGCCGCTTGTCCGTGTTTTCGTTGTCTATCTGGTCCGTCGGGCTCTGGTGTGCACAACGGGTGAGATCGTTATGGGGTTAGCCTCCGTTGTGGTTCCGATTTTGCGTGGCGGTGAGCATCCGACACTGACCCCTTTGATGTTTTTTGGAAAATGAAACAGAATGTCTCCTCGGTGCAAGTCACCAAACCGATTCCATTTCACACCTGTATTCGGGATAAACGATGTCTGAAAAAATCCATATTCACCGTGGACTGAAGGGGGTCTACTTCGACCGTTCCGGCACTTCTCATATCGATGGGCGTGCCGGCACCCTGAGTTACCGTGGATATTCGATTCACGATCTGGCGGAAAATTCAACTTTTGAAGAAACAGCGTATCTGTTGCTTCACGGTGAGCTGCCGGACAAGGCGCAGTTGGGGGCATTCGATTCGCAGCTAAAGGATGCGCGCCGCCTGCCGTCCGAGATCTACACGATAATCGAAACGATCAAGCAGGCCCATCCCATGGATGTGTTGCGCACCGCCGTTTCCGCCTTGGCGGGATTTGATGCCGATGTCAATGACAATTCGCGGTCCGCCAACCTGGAGAAGGGCATACGGCTCACATCCCAGGTCCCCATGATCGTGTGTGCCCACCATCGTATTCGATCAGGCCTCGAACCGGTTCCCGCCAGCGACACGCTGGGGCACGCGGGGAACTTTCTTTACATGCTGAGCGGCGAGAAACCGAGCGATGACGCCGCAAAGCTCATGGACCTGGATATGTTGCTGCACGCGGAGCATGGGGCAAACGCGTCTTCGTTCACCGCCCGCGTGGTGGCCGGGACACAGGCCAATATCCATGCCGCCGTCACCGCGGCCATTGCGGCGCTGTCCGGGCCCGCCCACGGCGGCGCGGCCGAAGACGTCATGCACATGGCCCACGAAGTCGGCAACCCGGAAAACGCAGTGGCATACGTCAAGCGGAAACGTAAGAACCGGGAGGCGATCATGGGTTTCGGCCATCGTGTGTATAGGGCGGAGGACCCGAGAGCCAGGCACATGAAAGCAGGGGTCGAGAGGTTGTCAAGGGAGAAGGGGGAACCCCAGTGGTATGAGATCCTGCAGTCTCTGGTCGAAGCCATGAAACCTTACAGCCGCCTGGGGGTGAACGTTAACGTGGATTTTTACGCGGGCGTCGTTTATTACCTGAACGGGATACCCGAGGACCTGTTCATTCCGATATTTGCGATCGGTCGTGTTCCCGGCTGGACCATCCAGGTTATCGAGCAGTTCGAGCAGAACATACTGATCCGTCCGCTCACCGAATATAACGGGCCGGCGCCCAGAGACTACGTGCCGCTGGACCGGCGCTGACAGCACTCAATCCGGGACGGGTCGTTGCCCGCTGGTGGCCAGCAGAAGCACGGCGGTGTCCACGATGTCGTCCACCGAGGCGCCCCTGGACAGGTCGCTGACGGGCCTTGAAAACCCCTGCAGCAACGGGCCGACAGCAACGGCATTGGCGAGGTACTGAGTCAATTTGTAGGCGATGTTCCCCGCGTCCAGGTTGGGGAATATCAGGACGTTTGCCTGCCCGGCCACCTCGCTCTCAACCCGGCACTTTTTGTCGGCGACGGCTTTGATCAGCGCGGTATCCGCCTGAAACTCGCCGTCGATGTCCAGGTCCGGATTTCGGTCCCGTGCCATGGCTGCGGCTTCACGTACTTTGTCGACAGAAGGGTGCTGGGCGCTGCCCTGTGTTGAAAATGAGAGCATCGCCACTTTTGGCGGCTCACCCAGGATGCGCCGCGCGCTGACGGCGGAAGCCGCGGCGATGTCTGCCAGCTGGGATGCGTCCGGCTCGATATTGACCGCACAATCGGCAAATATCAGCAATTTTTCGGCACCCTGAAAATCCGGGACGATCATCAGAAAACAGCTCGACGGTGTCCTGATCCCTTTGGCGAGGCCGATAGTCAACTGGCCGGCCTCGATCACTTTCGACGTGGCACAGCTCACACCCGCGAGCATCGCCTCGCCATCACCCTCCCTGACCATCATCCCGGCAAAAAAAAGGGGTTTGGATATGAGTTTTTCCGCTACCCTGGCCTTGGTCCTTGGCCGGGATTTGATGTAACTCTGACCGTAGAGAGCGATACGATCGCTGTGCGTGGGGTCAAGTACCTTGATATCACTGGAGAGTGACAGTTCTTCGATGCGTGAAGAAACCGTGGTTTCATTTCCCAGCACGATGGGCCGTGCGATGTCTTCGGATATCAGCCTGTCTGCCGCGAGCAGTATTCGGTCGTCCTTGCCTTCGGGCAGTACCAATCGAGAACGGGAACCGTGCAGTCGGGATTTCAGGGAGTCGAGAATGGTTTTCATTGAGATTCGGAGGCTCCGGCACTACCCGGATCTGTGGATGTTGGAACGTCCGGTGACGGTTCCGGTTCCGAACTCGCGTGCAAAATCTGCTCGCGCTGGATCTCGGCATCGAAGGATTCCGATACGGTCTGGGCCGCCGCCAGCGCATCCGCGAAGAGGACGTGCCCTTCCAAAGGGGGTGCCGCGCGATGTTTTACGCGCCAGATAGTGTAGATAGCCAAGAGAATATGTACGACCGCCGTGAATGCGTAAAGGCTTGCTGCGCCCATCGAATCCATTGCCGCCGAGGCGATCAGCGGTCCCACAATCGATCCAGCCGCAAACACCAGCAGCATGCCGCTCGATACCTCGACAAACTCCTCCGGCGCGGCGTGATCGTTGGCGTGCGCGATGCATATGGCATAGAGCGGAAACGCCGAGGCTCCCCACAGACCGGCGAGTGCGAAAAGTATCCACTGATTGTGACTGTGCAGGATAACGCCCGCTAACCAGATTGATAATCCGCACAACGCCGCGATCATGGAGGCCCCGACAAGGACCCAGCGACGATCGATCCGGTCGGACAGTCGGCCAAATGGCCACTGCCCCAAAGCACCGCCCAGTATGCTCGCGCTCATGAACAGCGCGATACTGGTCAGATCCATGCCGCTGCGCTGGGCGAATACCGGTCCCAGTGTCCAAAATGTGCCGTTGGCCAGGCCGATGCCGAGGCAACCCACGAAAGCGACCGGCGAAATTCTGTACAAATATGGCAACCTGACCTTTACGGTATGCACCGGTGCCGGTGCCGGCGCAGCGGTGAGTGCCACGGGGATCGCGGATATCGACACCAGGATAGAGGTCAGGGCGAACAGGGCGAACCCGGCAGGGTCCTCGAATGTCAGCATCATCTGACCCAGTGTCATGACGGTGAGGGTGATGATGAGATAGATTGACAGTACCGTCCCCCGGGTCTCGCGGGTGGTGCGCTCGTTGATCCAGCTTTCGATCACTACGTAGAGCACGGCAAAGCAAAAGCCGGTAAGCGCCCGCATGATCCACCAAGGCATCGGCTGCAGCCACAGGCCGTGGGCCAGCGGCACGGCGGATGCCATCGCCGCCATCGCCGTAAAGGTGCGGATATGGCCAACTCGCCGAATCAGATACGCGCCCAGAAAGCAGCCGAGCCCGAAACCGACGAAATAGCTCGACCCAAGCAGTCCGATGGAGGTCGTCGAGAACGACTCGATATCAGCCCGAACCGCGATCAGGGTTCCCTGCAGCCCGTTTCCCATCAGGAGAAACGCCACGCTCAGCAGCAATGCCGCAACCGGCGCGATTGCCTTGATCATGTCACTTGCGCGCGGCGGGGGTGTACTCCCCGGTGTCCAGCCATCTTATGTTACGTGTCGAATTCATTGCAGGGTTGATGAACGATATCAGGTCGGAAGGAGAGCAAAAAATATACCCGATGCTGTCCGGCGGGAACATTGCAAACAGGAGGGCCTTGTGTACGTGCTTGTTCGGTTCGTGTCAAGTGTCTCGCTGGCCGGATTCAGTGCAGTTCGGGTACACTGATAGGCCTATGGGAGTACCTAATGACTTCCCGCATATCCGGCCGCTCGAATTCTGCGCCCACCAGAGTCCGGCGGCGTTTTGTTAGAGTGCGAGCGGGAGTCTGTCAGAGGAGTACCGGCGCTGGTTCGACTCCCAGTGAGTGTCGCCTACCCCGGCCCGGATGCGGGATCACCCCTTACTCAGGGCAACGATCAGCCGGATCCGGCTCGGTGTCCTGCGTATGGAACCTGCTTATGACCTCCCATGCTTCCGCGGCGGTTTCCACGTACTGAAACAGTTCCAGATCTTCCGGTGCGATGGCGCCCTCATCCACCAGCGCTTCGAAATCCACGATCCGGCGCCAATACTCCTTGCCGAACAACAATACGGGCACGGCCCTGATCTTTCTGGTCTGAATCAACGTCAAGGTCTCAAACACTTCATCAAGTGTGCCGAACCCGCCGGGGAATGCCACCAGTGCCCTGGCGCGCATCAGAAAATGCATCTTGCGGATCGCGAAATAGTGAAACTGGAAACTGAACTCGGGAGTAATGTAGGCATTGGGGCATTGTTCCTGGGGTATGACAATGTTCAGGCCGATGCTCTTGCCGCCCGCGTCACTGGCGCCCCGGTTGGCGGCCTCCATGATACCTCCGCCGCCGCCGGTAATAACGACCAGTTCGCACTGCTCTCCCTGCCTGGCATTCGCCGTGATAATGCGCCCCAGTTCCCGTGCCTGGTCGTAGTAGTGTACCTTGGCAAGAATGCGTTTTGCGGCAGCGGCTTTACGTGCCAGCACCGGGTCGGATGGGTCCTGTAGTACCCGGGCCTCCGCCAGCCGAAGACGCTCGGCCGCAGTTTCCGCCTCGGGGATACGGGTACTTCCGAAAACGACAACGGTGGACCGAATACCGTTCTCCTGCTGCACCAGTTCCGGTTTGAGCAGTTCAAGTTGCAGCCGTACCGGGCGCAGTTCGTCCCTCAATATGAAATCCCCGTCGCTGTAGGCGAGTCGGTAAGACGGGGAGCGTGTCTGCGGAGTATCCGGTGTCAATCTGACCGCACCCAAATCGTCCCCTGCCGTGGGGAACACGTTTTCCGGAAGTTTGGAATTACTCATATGCAAGTTCCGACATTCGATATCATCTGGCCGCTACCATGGTACTGCAAAAACCGCCGCGATTGCTGCTTCGTTGGAGCCGTATTTGTTCATCGGTTTCCGGTCTGAATTCAATGCGCGCATTTTCGTGGCCGGCAACCTGTGCATCCACGTACTCGATTCAGCCGTATGTTAGAATTGCGGGTCCACGGTCAACAAACCCACATCCACATTCTAAAAGTAGATCAAACGATGATAAGAACGTTGTTGTTCGACCCAGCCGACAGGACACATACCGAAGGTGGTGATGAACTCATTGCAGTATGGCGGGACAAACCGAATACACTTATCTGGGTTGATTTCGCGGACGAAGACCCGTCCAGCGAGAGGGAGTGCATGCAATCCGTATTCGGACTGCACCCGCTCGCGATTGCGGATGCACAGCGGACCCGCCACCCGGCGAAAATCGAGCAGTTCGAAAACAATACATTCATTTTGCTCAAAGGCCTCGACTCGGAAACAACTACCATTGAATTCGGCACCATTCAAATTGCGATTTTTATCGGGCCACGATTCCTTCTCACCCGTCACAGCGGCGTTTCCGTCAGCATAGACAAGCTGTGGGCCGAGGTCCGGGACAGCGGCCAACTCATGACCCGCCGTCCGGACGGGATCGCCATCGGATTGACGCGGTACGTTGTCGACCGTTATCTGCCAATCCTGCTGGACCTGGAGCAACGGCTGGACGTTCTGGAACGCGAGATGATTGCCCATCCGCGGGATACGCTTTTGTTCGAGCTCGTAGAGCACAAGTCGAACCTGAAGAAACTTCGCCGCATTATGGCATATCACGCCGAGGTATTCGCCCGGCTGCGCAGTCAGAGCTGGCCGGAGGTCGGCGGCGATCGGGAGCACGAAATCACCGATGTATACGAACAGCTCGAACGCGCGACCAGTCTGGCCGGTTTGTATCATGAACTGGTCTCGGATCTGCAGGACGGTTATATCTCGCTCGCATCGCACAAGCTGAACAATATCGTGAAGGTGCTGACCGTTATCACGGTAATCTTCGTGCCGCTCAGCTTTCTCGCGGGTCTGTACGGGATGAATTTCGAATACATTCCGGAGCTCCAGTACAAGAATGCGTACTATGTATTGATTTCGGTGATGATCGGCATCGCGGTTCTGTTGCTGCTGCTCTTTAGAAAGATGAAATGGTTATGAGCCAAACCCGGTGGGGGTTGAAAGTAACTAACCGGGTTGTTGTCACGATATTTGCGTTCGCTGCATTTTCCGCCCTGGCGCAGGAGCCGGCTGCCGAGGATGCACCAACGCTGCCCGACCCCACCAGGCTCGATAGTAACTGGTGGCACTACATTGAAAACGCCAAGGACGAACTGCCCGAGCGAATAGCGCTGTTCAATGCGGTCCTGAAGAATATCTCCGCTTCCAGTGGCGCGGAGATCGCCGACGTCGTGGTCGAAATTGACCGAAGCCTTGACATCTATGCTGAGCTGAAAAACCGAAAACCTTCGTTGCCGCTCGATATACCGGTGGCGGCTGACAGCTACACCTTGCCGGAAGTGGTCGATCTGGTGATCCGGAACCGTGATTTGCAGCTCGAGGTACAGCTCGAACGGGAAGAAGTCGGCAACCGTGACGCTGCCATCAAAAGCGCTCGCAGCCGTCTGGATAACATGAGAGCTGCTTACTTCGAACTCGGGGAACAGGCGCCGTCACGCCTGGAACAAGGGTTGATCATCATCCGCGACCGCCTTCGGATGGCGCTTGCGCAGGAGGAACTGCGGCTGCTCAGACCGCGACTGGCGAACAAGGAACGTCAGCTGGAAAGCCTCGGAAACGTGCTCAATGCCGCATCGAACCGGCTGGTTGCCACCGGTGAAGACGTGGAGACATACATGCAGGCGTATGAGCGGGCCGACGAGAAGGTTACAAGACTGACGGACGAAGCCGCCCACTACCGCCTGCGAAGCACCGAGGTGGGGGAGACGCCGCTGGATCGCGCACAGGCGCGACTCCACAGACAAAAACTGTTGGACTTCGACGTTAATATCGCCACTGCCGAACTGGAGAAGTCCCTCGCACGGGTGGCCGTGGACTTCACCAGCCTTTCCTTCCCTGGTTACGTCGGCAAGGAAAATATCGACCTTCGCGATTCATTGAACGAACTGCGGCTCAAACTCAAGGAAACCGATGATTTGCGCCAGAACTGGCGTCGCGCCATCGATGGCGAGCGCAGCGCCGCCGAGGCCCAACTGTCCCTGTCACAGGGCCAGGATGCGACCCTGGCGGAGGTCCATCGCAGGCGTATCCGGCAAGCCGACACCACTTTACAGTCCCTCGCCGATTTGCGCGAAAATCTGGCGAAGGGGCGGTTGGTTGCCGATCTCGCTGTCAAACGGATCGCGCATGACGAGGGCAGGCTGGCGTCGTGGTTCGTCAATATCAAAGAGAACCTGGGTGATTTCTGGGAGGTGACTGTGCAGCTGGTCACCGGCAGCCTGTTTACCATCAATGAGACCCCGGTCACGCTGCTGGGTCTGTTCCGCATCCTGGTGATTCTGGCCGTCGCCTGGTGGCTCTCCAAGCTCGTACGGCATGGTCTCGATCGCGTCGCGCAGCGCCGCGAGGTCATGAATCGCGCCTCGCTGTATACGGTCGGTCGCTTGTTCCACTACGCGATCCTGACCATCGGCATCATTGTCGGGCTGTCATCCATCGGACTCGATTTCACCAAGCTCACGCTTTTTGTCAGCGCCCTGGGCGTCGGCCTGGGCTTCGGATTGCAGGCAATATTCAGCAACTTCGTCGCGGGATTGATCATTTTGTTTGAAAAGAGTCTGAAAGTCGGCGATTTCGTGGAACTCGAGTCGGGCGTCACCGGAGAAGTACGCGAGATCAACATCCGCAGCACTCTTATTACAACCAACGACAACATCGATATTCTCGTGCCCAATTCGGAGTTCGTGGGTGGCCGGGTAATTAACTGGACGCTCCGTGAAGTGTTCCGCCGTCTGCGCATACCGTTCGGTGTAGCCTATGGCACGGACAAGGAGCTGGTTAAAAAGGCGGGTCTCGAAGCCGCGGCGTCGGTTCCTTTTACGTTGATGAGCCCGGCGAACAGACGACCCCAGGTCTGGCTCGTCGCGTTCGGCGACAGCAGCCTCAATTTCGAACTCGTGGTGTGGCTGAAGAAAGAAGCGGTGAGTCGGCCGGGCACCGTGCAGGCGGCCTATACCTGGGCGCTCGAAACGGCACTTTCCAACAATGGTATCGAGATTCCCTTTCCGCAGCGCGATCTGCATTTGCGGAGCGGCTTCACCCAACTGGCGCCAGCCAGCGAAAAGGCCGTTGCCCCGGACGAAAGTGGTGCCGCCGATCCCGCATGATCGGGCTGGACCCCGCTCCAGGGAGAGAAGAATTTGGCGAAGGGGAGCCAGCAGCGTTGATCTGACTCCCCCTCATCCCGGCCTTCTCCCCGTCGGGGAGAAGGGGCAAAATCTATCCCCTCTCCCTCAGGGAGAGGGTTGGGGTGAGGGTGAGAATCAGCGTGGTCACTCGGTATCGAAGTAGGGAATGACCTGCCTGATCAGCTCCAGCCTCCCGCTGCGCCTGGGAAAAACGGCAAACGCACTGCGTTCGATCACGGGCGCACCTTTTACGCGGTGCAGCCTGCCACTGGTGAGGAACGGATTTACCGTCTGCTCGGCCAGGTAGGCCGCACCGCCGCAGGCCAGAATGAAGTTCAGCGCAATCGTACCCTGGGAGACCCTCTGGGCCGGGGCCGGGGCGTCGGGGAAGTGGCGGGCGTGCTGCAACGCGTATATCTGTCCCCAGTCCACCATCACGTAGTCGGATAACGCCTCTTCAGTTGATTGATCCGGCAGGCTGGAAACCATGATCAGCGAGATGCTGGCGACCTGCTCGATCATGAATTCTTCCAGTTGCGGTGGTTCGTAAACGTACACCATGTCCAGAACGCCGTCGATCATGCGGCGCATCAGCCGGTCGTGCCCGTACGCTTCCAGTATCAGGGAGAGTTCCGGGTGAGCCTGATGTACCCGGTGGGACCACTCCTGCAGGCGGACATCCCAGAGGCTGACTACCCCACCCACCGCCAACTGCGCCTGCGCCTTTTCGGAGAGGGCCACGTCCTGCCGGGCCTTGCGCCACAATGCAAGTATGTGTTCGGCGTGCCGGAGGAGCCGTCTCCCTTACGGTGTGGGATGAATATCACGGCGACTTCTGTCGAGAAGGGTGACGCCGAGGTTTTCCTCCAGTTTCTTGATCCGCGCGCTCACTGCGGATTGGGTGATAAACAACTCTTCAGCCGCTTTGCCGAAATGCCGGGTGCGGTTGACCTCAAGCAACGTTCGGAAAGTTTCAATATCCATTTCTGCTCCGTTAATCGATAAATATATAAGATCTAAAATGCATTATTGATCTTGAAAATTATTTCTATACAGCAACTTATCCAGGTATCAGTACTAACGAGGCTTTTCACGAGGCAGACCAGGTAGTATGCGAGGCTATGATAATCGCTGGGTATGATAAATATAATCGATGATGAAGTGGGAACTGAATGAACGTCACCGTGACGAACAACCCGTGTCCCTGGGCATGTCCGAGGTGCTTGTGATCGGCATGGGGAGGCTGGGTGCGGTGGCATACGATTCCCTGCGTGAACGGGATGAACGCATCGTGGGTCTCGATACCGACCCGGGCAAGGTGCAGCAGAACATCGGGGAAGGCCGCCCGGTCGTAGTCCCTACTGGCGGTTGGACCGCCTGCAAATCGGAATGCGACGGGAAACGCCGCTTACCCGGCCCGGCTCCGAGATGAATGATGGTCGGTCACTGGCTGGTAACGGATCAGGTGTGTGCGTTGCTCGAACTTCTCAAACGATTGCTGCCAGGCTGTATCGGGCCAGAGCAGTTCCATCTCACCGCGCTGTGGTCGGTACACGGCGGTGTACACAGTGCCGAAACCCTTGCTGTAGGCGTTGGAATAGAGTGGGTCGGCGAGGAAGGACT
>Ga0316187_10003400_pt1 | contig 13854 bp, 17 predicted proteins | sample CroRivburrow1_MG_FD_204927 | JGI IMG/M metagenome (GOLD analysis project Ga0316187, IMG submission 204927) | Coastal sediment microbial communities from Maine, United States - Cross River worm burrow 1 | ecosystem: Environmental > Aquatic > Marine > Coastal > Sediment | place: USA: Maine...
CAGTTGTTTGCGAAGGGCAGCGTCGGCCTCGATTCGTACGTGTGGAAAGAGGGCTTTGACGACTGGAAGGTCGCCGGAGATGTGCCCGACCTCGCAACGGTGTTCGGCGGCGCGGCAGCGCAGGCGAAGAGCGCGACAGCCGGAGCGGACGATACCTCGGCGTTCGGCACGGGTGGCGATCTCTTCAGCGACCGGAACGGTCGCGAGCCGACGAGTGAGATCGACACGAGCAGCAACATGTTCGCGGGCTTCGACGAGAGCCCCACGCCAACGGCGGCCGAAGCCTCGCCCCTGGCAGCGGCTGCGGAGGGCTCGGGTCTCTCAGGTGCCTCGAGTACCAGTGGGAGCGGTTTGGGCTTCGGCGGAGGTGCGGTCGGTGCATCGACCCCTCAACGCATGACCGGGCAGCGCAACGAGAACTCGGTGCTTTTCTCCCTCACCAATCTACAGCAGCTCGCCTCGCGCGGGGGCTCCGCTTCTGAACCCGCACCTGCTGCCGTAAGCCAGCCTTCCGCTTCGGCGGGCGCGCAGGGCGCTGCGCAGGCAGCCGGCGAGGGCTCGGGGCTCATCGACATTCGCGCGCTGGCGAAATCCACCACCCCAGGCACCAAGGCCGCACCCTCACAGGCCGTCGACGATCTGCTGTCGATCGGTGGCGGTGGCGGGGCCGCACTTGGCGCGCCGTTGCTTGGGCCGGCGCCACTAGAAACCTCTGAAGGCAATCGCTGGCTGTGGATCGGCGGGGCTGCGATCGCCGTCATCGCCATCGTCGGTGCCGGCGTCGGGGTCGGCATGGCGCTCGGCGGCTCTGAAGATGATGCCCTCGAGATCGCAGCGACAGCCGAGCAGGAACCCAGCCAGCCGGTGCCCGGTTCCACCGAAGTCGCGACCGCTGCGCAGGCCCCAGCCGACCCGCCCGAGCAGGCGCTCGCCGACGCGGAGCCTGTCGAGGCCGCAACGATCGAGGAGCCAGCGGAGGCCGCCCCCGAGATCCGGGAGCCGGCGCCGACAAAGCGCACCTCATCGAGCTCTCAGCGGCGCCAGCGAACGTCCAAGAGCTCGACCAGAAGCAAGTCCGCTTCGACACCAGCACCGGCGCCCAAGAAGCGCAGCAGCAACAACCTCGATGCGCTCATGGATGAAGTCGTCGGCGGCTCGCCTTCTTCGTCGAAGCCGAAGCACACCGCCAAGTCATCGAGCTCGAGCAGCTCCAGCCTCCCCGACGCACCGACACGCAGCGACGTGAAGACCGCGCTTCAGGGTGTGAGTGGTGCCGTGAAGTCCTGCAAGAAGGACAGTGGCGGAACGGCCGCCGTCAACGTGGCGTTCAGCGGCAAGACAGGCCGGGCCTCGAGCGCCAAGGTCACATCGGGCCCGTTCAAGGGGACGGCCGTCGGCTCCTGCATCGAATCGGCGGTCAAGCGCGCACGCGTCCCGCGATTCAAGCAGTCGTCATTCAAGGTGACGTTCCCTTACAGGCTCTGACTCTGGTTACTTGAGGTTCTCTAGGAACCTCACCCCGGTCGCGACACCAAACCCAGTCCCGCCTTTCGGCAACCGCCCATGCGAGCGGTCGACGAACGAGGGACCGGCGATATCGAGATGCATCCACGTCGTCTCGTCGACGAACTCCTTCAGGAAGAGCGCGGCCGTGATCGATCCGCCGTACCGACCGCCGACGTGCTTGAGATCGGCGATCGAGCTCTTGAGGGTGGAGCGTAGATCTGAGTCGAGCGGCATGCGCCAAAACGATTCGCCCTCCCCCTCCCCAGCTTCGAGATACGTGGAAGCAAGCTCGTCGTCATCGGTGTAGAGCGCGGCTCGCCAGGGACCGAGCGCGACCATGCATGCACCGGTGAGCGTCGCGTGGTCGATCATGAGGTCGGGCTTGAGCTTGCGCACCGCCCAGGTCAGCACGTCCGCGAGCACCAACCGGCCCTCCGCGTCGGTGTTGATGACCTCTACCGTCTTGCCTTCCAAGGACTTGTAGACATCGCCGGGTCGATAGGCCTTTGCGCCGGTCATGTTCTCGGTGGAGCCAATTAGGGCGTGGACCTCGATCGGAAGCTTGAGGCGCGCGGCGGCGAACACGATGCCCAGCGTGGTGGCGGCTCCGGCCATGTCGCACTTCATGTCGACCATCGAGCCCGCGGGCTTGATGCACAGGCCACCCGCGTCAAACGTCAGCCCCTTGCCGACAAACACAATCTTCTTCTTCGGGCGCGCGGGCTTGTAGACCACGTGAATGACCCGGGGCTCGATCGCGCTGCCCTTATTGACGGCGAGCAGCAGGTTCATGCCCTCTTTTTGGATACGCGCCTTGTTCCATACACGGCAGGACAGTCCGAGCTTCTTGGACTCGGTCGAAGCGGCGCGGGCCAGGCTCACCGGGTTCAGGTCATTCGGTGGGCGATTGACGAGATCACGAGCGAAATTGGTGCTTTCAGCGATCGCTTTGCCCGCACGGACGGCTGCGGTGAGACCACGCGTGCCTTTCGGGGCGCCGAGGATGACCGCGGAAGCAAGTGTTGCGGCCGCAGTCTTATCGCTCTTGTATTCGGTGTAGCGATAGGCCCCCGCGATGAGCCCTTGCGACACCGCACGAACCGACTCCGGAGTGACTCCAGGAAGCTCGACGGCCGCGCTTTTTTGCGCGCGCGCGGCATTCGCAAGCGCGTGCCCCATGCTCCACGCAATCTTAGGACCGTCTTTGGAGTCGCCAATGCCCACGAGCAGCAGCCACCGGGAGTTGGCTTTGCCTCCGGCCGCAACTTTCAGGGTCTGCGACGCCTTGCCTTCGAAGCGCTCGTCGGAGGCGAGAGGCTTGATGCTGCCCTTGCCAGTGACGACCTCGATCCGGCCCAGCGCCCGACTGAGCTTCGTCTTCCCCGATGGAACGGCAATCGCGACGATGTCTGCGGTCGACTTGTCCCAAGTGCCCTCAGAAAGTGAAATCTTCATCTGACTCCTTCTCAACCTGGTCGGCGGGATACTGACAGGAACTCCTGCAGCCAACAAACGAAAGTAAGCTGCCAATCGCGTGGCGGCCGCCGTCGCTCACCGTCGGGCTCGCCAACTCGAGCCCCGTAGCGGCCGGAGATCACTAGGGCGACCGTTGGCACCGCGCGTGCATCGGAGTGGAAGCACAACCCAACCAGGAGGACACATGCTCGAAGAAAACAAGGTGAAGATCGCGTACACCGTCGTGGAACGGAATAAGGACGGCCGAAAGTTCTGGGTTCGCGTGGGCGCCGCGTTCGTCAACCGAGACGGCAGTCTCAACGTCCGGCTCGACGCCATGCCGGTCAACGGCGAGCTGCAGATCAGGGACTACCAGCCACGGGAGCCCCGCGAAGCTGCCTCCGGCGAACAGGCAGCCTGATGAAGCGCCTTCTCGTCTTGGTGGTCGCGCTCTGCGCGCTGCACACGGGTCGGGCGTCGGCCGCCGACGGGGGCGTCGGGCCTCCGGAACAAGGTCCGCCAAGCGCCGAGCAGGACACCCGCATCAACATCAACGAGGCGGGGCCGGACGAGCTCGTCCGGCTCCCGGGCATCGGCCCGAGCCGCGCCCAGGCAATCATCGCCGAACGCGAGAAGCGCCGCTTCCGTCGAGTCGAAGACATCATTCGGGTGCCAGGCATCGGACGAAAGACATTCGGCCGAATCCGCCACTCGATCCGCGTGCAATAGACGCTACCCCTGCCGGGCCGAAGGGCCTAGGGTCTCTCTCATGCTCTCGACGATCGAGGTGCGCGAAGCGGACGACTCCGACCGCGACGTCCTGATGGGCTTCCACCAAGGTCTCTACCAGGACCACCGCGACGAAGTCGTCGCAAACAAAGACCTGCCTCTGATCGAGTACCGAGACTACGAGCGCATCCTGAGCGACGATCTAGACGCGCTTCTAAGAGACCGAAACAGCCACGTCCTGGTGGCAGAATCCCAGGGCGTGGCCGTCGGCTACATCACGGGGCGAGTTACGATGGAGCCGAGGCGCGTGTTACCGCGGAGAGGCGTCGTGGAGGATTGGTACGTCATGCCTGCGTCACGGGCGTCCGGGGTGGGCGCGCTGTTGCTTCGGGAGCTCGAGGAGCGCTTTGCGGCAGCAGGTTGCGAGTTGATCGAGTCGGCGACGTGGTCCGGCAACGAGGGAGCAAGACGCGCGCATGATGCGCTGGGGTTTCGGGAGATCCGGGTGATGTACCGGAAGCGGATCTGACCCCTTTTCTTAATGCACGGCTGGGCGCAGGGGCAGGCGGTCGACGATTTTTGCCTCGCCCTGCAGCAACTCATCCAGGCGCTGCTCTACCCGCTCCGTTGGGAAGTACTCCCGGGCCAAGCGCACGAACAATCCGTGGTGCCTTGCCTCGGATCGCGTGATGTCGACGTAGAAGTCCTTTAGCGGGCCTGGCTCTAGCCCTTCGGCAACCAACCCGAACCGCTCGCAGCCGCGTGCCTCGACGATGCCCAACACCAGCAGGCGGTCTAGGAAAAACTGCTCAGGTCCACGATTGATGAGCTGCATCAGGGCGCCAACATAGGGATCCTTCTCGTCGGCTCGGGTCGACAGGCCACGGTCGAGAATGATCTCCATGACCTGCGCGTAGTGTTCGAGCTCCTCCTGCGCGAAGGGAATCAGCTCACGGACCAGAACCGTGCGGTCAGAGTAGTGCGCGACGAGCTTTAGCGCGGTTGCCGAGGCCTTTCGTTCACAGGCCGCGTGATCGATCAGGAACGCGTCGAAATCGGCGAGCACGACGTCGATCCAGGCGGGGTTGGTGGCGGTGCGCAGGCGCAGCATGTCTGGCCTAGCCCCGAAGTGCGTCGAGGATCGGCTTGATCGCTTCGCGGCGGAGCTTGAGGGCCGCGCGGTTGGCGATCACCACCGAGCTAATGTCGGCAATTTTCTCCAGTGGAACGAGACCGTTCTGTCGAAGCGTTTCCCCGGTTTCCACCAAGTCGACGATGACGTCTGCGAGTCCGGTCAGCGGAGCAAGCTCGACCGAACCCTGGCAGTAGATCAACTCGACCGGCGTGCCCTTGCCCCGGAAGTATCGCTCGGCGATGTGGAGGAACTTGGTGGCAACGCGGAGGGGGCGCTCCCCTTTACCGGAAATGGGCTCCTTTGGACGGCCGCAGACCATCATCTCGCACTTGCCGATGTCGAGGTCGACGGGGGCGAAGACGTCGTAGTCGCGCTCCATCAAGACGTCGCGGCCGACGATGCCGAGGTCGGCGGCGCCGTACTCGACGTACGTGGGAACGTCGTCCGGCTTGAGAAGCAGATAGCTCAGCCCGGATTCTTTGTCCTCGCGGACCAACTTGCGGCTTTTCGCGGTGAGGGCATCGGTCGAGATGCCGGCCTCTTGGAGGCGCCCGCTCAGCTGTTCGAGTACGCGGCCCTTGGGGACCGCGATCACGATCGTGTCTCGGTTGCGTTTAGGCATTGCCAGCTACTCGCTCGATCTGGGCCCCCAGCGAGACCAGCTTCTCCTCGATGTGCTCATAGCCCCGATCGAGGTGATACACCCGCCGAACATAGGTCGTGCCTTCGGCAACCAAGCCCGCCACCACCAACGACGCGCTGGCCCGAAGGTCGGTGGCCATCACCTCGGCACCCTCGAGTCTGTCGACGCCATGTACGGTCGCGGTTCTACCGTTGACCTGGATGCGGGCGCCCATGCGGTTCAGCTCCGACACGTGCATGAAGCGGTTCTCGAACACCGTCTCGGTGATTCGGCTCGTGCCCTTCGCGAGGCACATCAGCATCATGAATTGCGCCTGCATGTCGGTTGGGAACCCGGGGTGCGGCTGCGTGATCACGTCCGCGGGGCGGATCGGGTGTGAACCGACCACGCGGATGCCATCGCCCTCGCGCTCGATCGCCACGCCGGCCTCCCGAAGCTTCGAGATGACCGCTTCGAGCGGCTCGAAACCGATGCCCTCGAGAAGCACGTCCCCGGCGGTCGCCGCCGCGGCAACCATGAACGTGCCTGCCTCGATGCGGTCCGGAATGATCGCGTGATCGATCGGATGAAGCGAATCGACGCCTTCGATCGAGATCACCGACGTGCCCGCCCCTTCGATGCGCGCACCCATCTTGTTCAGGACCCGAGCAAGCTCTTCGACCTCCGGTTCGCGGGCACAATTGGTGAGCGTCGTGCGCCCCTTGGCCAACACCGCTGCACACATGAGGTTCTCGGTCCCGGTGTGAGTCGGGAAGTCCAACGTGACGTCGGCACCGCGAAGCCGGCCGCCGGGGACGGTGACCTCGACATAGCCATGGTGAAGCTCGACATCCGCGCCCATCGCCTCGAGGCCCTTGAGGTGCTGGTCGATGGGGCGCGCTCCGATCGCGCAACCGCCAGGCAACGAAACCACCGCCCGGCCGCAGCGCGCGACGAGCGGACCGAGGACCAAGACCGACGCCCGCATCTGCTTCACCAAGTCGTAAGGCGCCGTGGGTTCGATCGCGCCGGACAAGTTGACCCGCACCTGACCGTCCGCGAACTCCGCCTGCGCACCAAGGCGTTCCAGTAGGCGCGTCATCGTGTGGACGTCGCGTAGGTTGGGAACGTTGCGAAAGACGTGCTCGCCATCTGCTAGAAGGGCAGCCGTCAGGATGGGCAACGCCGCGTTCTTGGCGCCGCTGATCGGCACTGAGCCCGCGAGCCTGTTTCCCCCGACGATTCGGATGCTATCCACGACGCCCCTGTTACCCCGTGGCCCTGCTTCGGGCAACTTCAGGCGAAGAGCAGGCCGAGGGTAAAGGAAACAAACCCAATGAGGGCGCCCCATATTGGGGCTCGCGCGGAGGCCCAATGGAAGCGGCCGCTCGAATCAAACCCGCGCGTCGCCAAGAGAACCAACGCGCCAACCCACATCGCCATTCCCAGCAATAGGAGGGTTCCCCACCACGGATCGGGGGAGACCTCCTCACTGAGAAGCCGGCGATGGTCGGCCCTGAGCTGCTCCGCGTTGAGATTCGCGTCGATCGCAGCGCTGCGATCCAATGAGACGAGGCGCGCAATTTGGTCGTTGGCGTTCTCGCGCGCGGGGTTCGAGCCGGCATAGAGGAAGCGTGTGGCGGCGAGCCCACCCGAAAGCGACCGCCAAGCCAACAAGGCTCCTGCGACATCGCCGTCTTCCTCCAACTGCGCCGCAATCGACTGCAGCGCCGAGACGGCCTCCGCGGTGTGCGGGCTCAGGGGCAAGGACCAACGAATCGCGCGGCGGTAGTGCTCGACGGCAAGCAACGGTCGCTGGTCATCTCGATAGGCCTGGGCTGCAGCAAGCTCCGTGCTGGACTCGGAGGCGACCCGCCACAGCACGAGCGCGGCCAAGGCCATGGTCACCGCAGCCACAGCAGCGCCCGGACGCCTCCACCCGGGCTTCATAAGAAGTCTCGGCGGCGGAAGATCACGGCGGCGACGACGAGCGTGGCTCCAGCATAGAGAATTGCGTAGCCCATCGACGTCGCGACGTAGGTGAGCGGTTCCCCGTAGGCTGTCCCGTTCGTTACCAGAGTCGTTCGACCTGGGACGAAGAGATTGAAGTTGGGCACGACCTCGGCCAACCACCGGAGAAGCGTCTTCATCGCGGGACTGAGTACGCGGGTCTCCATGGCGACCATGTCGTGCGCCGCCCGGCCGACCAACCAGACGCCGAAGGTGAAGGCGCCCGTGAGGAAAGGCGTCGAAAACGAAGAGAACAAGAGCGCGACCGCGGTGAGAATGAGCACTTCGCCGAGATTGAGAACCAGCGAAGCAAGGAGCCGGAAGAGCTCCACGTCGACCGTCGAACAAACCCATGCCGATGCAGCAAGGGCGATCAAGGACCAGATCGGAACCACGAGCGTGCGGTCGCTGGAAACCAGAAACCCAACGCCGAGGCCCGCGATCAGAACTGCCGGGACGACTACGATGAGAACGGTCGACGCCTCCGCCTGAATTGCGGTTACCAGGAGCTGGAGGGCCCCCATGATCGCGATGAACACGGCGCAAGTGGCGACGATTCCGAAGTACTTGCCCAACAAGAATTCGAACCGCGCGATCGGCTTCGGAAGAATGACGTAGAGCGTCTTGCGCTCGATCTCCTTGTAGAGAAGCGACGACCCGAGGAAAATGGCAACTACCACAGAGAAGAGCGAGATCGACGCAAGCCCCATGTCGGTCACGACGCGCATCTCCTGGTCGAGCGAGAGCTCACCCAAGGCCAGGGTCAGCGCCAGGACGCCCGCCGCGAGCACGAGAACCCCGAACAGCACCCGGTCACGCACCGCCTCGCGATACGTGTTCAGCGCGATTGCATAGATCCGCGCGACGCTCATGGGCCCATCCAGTACGCACGCCCAGTCACGAAATGGCTCAGGACGTTGATCGCCATCAGCACCATCATTGCGGACAACACGGTACCGCCGACCTCGAGCCACCGTGAACTTTCAGGCGTCCGCGATACGCCCCACGCCCGCAACGACGCGGCGATTCCCTGCGACACAAAGAGGCCGAGCGCCGCGAGCCCCAACACGTAGAAGCCGAGGACTGGAGGGCGAGAGAGAAATCTTCGCAAAAGCTCATATTGGCTCAGGGCGACCGGTCCAACGCGGACAGTCATGAACCACTGTAGGACCAAGTGAGCGACGACGAGGGCCCAGGCGAACCCACCGGCGAGCTTCTGGAGGCGTCGGCAACCCTCCGAGCGGTACGGGCCTGCGCCGGCAGGCGACTCCAACCTGAGCGTGCTCCAGCCGCGGGCATACGCCCCTAGGAACACCACGACGACGATCGTGTGCGCGACCAGCGATAGCCACGTCACCGGCGACGCTGCGGCGAACGAGCTCGCGCCGCGAAGCGCGGGCCACATTCGGGCGAGCTCCACCACGAAAAGAGCGATGATTGGCCAGGCCGTCAGTGCGATGTGGCTGCGATAGCGCGGCACGGAGTATTACCTACCGCTCCCGTCTTTGTGTGGTCAATTTACTTCAGGGCGGCGGGCTTGCTCGAGCGGTCGCTACTCCGGTCGAGCCCGAGGAGCGTGAGCGGCTCGTCGGACAAGGTCATGCGGATCCGGTCGCCGATGCCAATGGAGTAGACCTTCTGGGTGCCGTCGAGGAAGATTCGGCCTTTGGTCATGCGGCTGGCGATCCGGAGGTCTTCACCGGGCGGGACCATTCCCTTGACGAGGCGATACTTGTTGTCGACTCCCCGATACGGTTCGCGGACCACGAACTGGATCTTCTGCGACCCGGTCGCCAGCACTTTGCCGCCGGCCGAGCGAATCGCCGCGGTCGAGCCAGCCGCTGGGCCGACCCATACGCCACTCGACATTTGACGCTCCTGATCGCCGGCGTACTCCAAGATGTAGCGCGAGGTCGCGGCGGGACTCTCGTGGCAATAGAGGGCGTCGTTGAGCACGCGCGTCGACAGGGCCTTGTCACCGACATCGACGCGCATTCGCGCGAGTCGGCTCGACTTGAGCCCTCCTTCGAGGGCAGCCGCCAGCACTTCATGCACATTGTGCCCATCGCCCGCGCAGAAGTACCCGACGCTCGTGTCGGGCGCGCTGTTGATCGCCAGCATCGGGGTGGACGAATCGGCCAGGTGCGAAGCCCACAGCAGGGTGCCATCGCCTCCGAGGGTGACGATGAGATCCCAAGCGCCTTCCTCAGGCAGGGGCTCGGGCCGATACCGGAGCACCGCGCGGGCTCCCAAGTCGCGAAGCGCGGCCTTTGCCTGGCGCAGCGTCTCTTGATGGATCTCGTGCTCGTGGAGCAGGCCTTCCACGGAGACGTCGCTGTGCTCGATCAGCTCCTTGATTCGTTCCTGCGCGCGACCTACGTATCGCTGGTAGGTGCTCTTCTTGTAAACGACGAGGACGTTAGGTCGCATGCATGACTCGTGGTGATGGTCGCGACTCGCGGTGCCTCAGCTTGTGGGAATCTTCTTGGCGTCCGCCAGGAACCGCTCGAGGCCAATGTCGGTAAGCAGATGCTTCAGTAACTGGAGGATGACTTTGTGCGGAATGGTCGCGACATGCGCACCGACGAGCGAGGCCTGGACCGCGTGGACGGGGTGACGAATGCTGGCCGCGAGGACCTGAGTGCTCAGACCGTAGTTTTGGTAGATCGTGACCAACTGCTCGATGAGCTCCATTCCGTTGCCGCTGATGTCATCGATGCGGCCGATGAAGGGGCTGACATACGTCGCACCTGCTTTGGCGGCGAGGAGCCCTTGAGTCGGACTGAAGCAGAGGGTGACGTTGGTGCGGATTCCTTCGTCGGTGAGGGTTCGAACCGCCTTGAGGCCTTCGGCGATCAGGGGAATCTTGACGACGATGTTGTCGTGCATCTTTGCGAGGCTCCGCGCCTCTTTGATCATCCCGTCGTAGTCGGTCGCGATCACCTCTGCGCTGATCGGTCCGTCGACGACTTCGCAAATATCGACGATCACATCTTTGAACGGTCGCCCTGTCTTTGCGACGAGCGATGGGTTGGTCGTCACACCATCGATCACACCCATGGCGGCGGCGTCACGAATCTCCTCGATGTCTGCGGTATCGATGAAAATCTGCATGGCGCTAGTAAAGGGCGGTGGACTCGCAGGGTCAAGCGGAGCCTGAGGTCAGCCAGAACGCCACAAAGAATCCCGGGATCCCGTCACTCTACGAGCTCCACCTCGATCTCGACGTCGTTCGTGGCGGGTAGTGGCGGGGCTGTAGGCGGGGACTGCGAGCATACGATGAGGGTCGCGAGCACGGCAGCGATCAGCCACAATACGATGCCCCCCGGGGTCCATTTGCTCTTTGCGCGCACGGCTAGGTCCTGTTGAGGGCCGTTCTGTCCTGGGATTGAAGATTGGGCAACCGGGGTCGTCCAAACGGCATGCGGAGATTTCTCACAGTTCTGATCCTCCTGGCGACGTGGAGCACCACCGCGCTCGCGGAGCACCAGAGTGGCCAAGTAGACGCATCGGTCGCACGTCTCGGCGCCTTCAGCCCCGAGGAGCGGGCGCTGCTCATGCCGCACCTCGCGCAAGGACCGGTGGTGCTGACCGAGTTCCAGAATCGCCAGACCGATCTTCCTGCGGTGATCTACGCGGCGCGGATCCACGCCCCCGCGAAGACGGTCGCCAGGGTGATCGGGAAACCAAGCGACTATCCCCACTTCATGAGCGCACTGACCAAGGTCGACGTGCAGGCGGTCAACGGTCAAATGATGGCGTTCGATTGGACCTGGGGCGTCACGCTGTTCTCGCTCACCGGTCACAACGTGATGACGACCTATCCGGGCAACTCCACGCGTGGCTACCGCTTCGACATTCGTACGACGGGCGGGGACCTCGGTATCGGGCGGGTCATGTGGCGCGTCTATCCGGAGGGTCCCAACAAGTCTCTCGTCGTGTTCTCGTCGCGCCTCGATATGCGCGACGCGAACTACATCACTCGCCAACTGGCCTCCGAGGGCAACGCGGTGAACCGAACGGTCAACGTGGCCGTGGCCATGGTCACACTGCTCGAGGTCAAATCCGAGGCCGAGCGCCGGGCCGGTACGCACGTCAACGGGAAGTTCGCGACGAAGCCTCTGCGTCGGCCGCGCGTAGACATGAACGCGCTGCGCCCTCTCCTGGGGCGCGGAGACTTGGTGCTCATGGATTTGGACGGCGATACGCTACAGAGCGTCACGGTCGTCGGGCGGTCGGGAGCCAGCGTAGGGCGGGTACGCCGCGTCATGCTGGACCCGGAGGAGTTTGGGAAATCCTTGCTTCACGGAACCTGCGCCGAGGTCGTCGAACGTACTGACGAAGGCACGAGGTTCGAGTGGGAGATCCCGATCCCGTTGCTCCACGTAGGCGGGGAGATGGTGTTGCGGCCGAGCCCCACGGTCGTCGCCGTCGACGGCATCTCGGGTACCCTTTCAAAGGGGCAGTGGCGATTCGACACGCACCGCTACCCGGGAGGTGAGGCCGGTGTGATCGCCTGGGCGACCTTCGACCCGGCGGACTCCCCCAAGCTCATTCGGAAGCTCATCACGGGGAACACCCATTTCTCTCATGGATTTGTCGCTGCAACCCAGCTTGCCGTGATGAGGTCGCTGCGCACCCGCGTGCACCTCCTGGGACGCTAGTTCCCGTCGGCTGCCGCGTCTTCGCCCGTGCTAGCCGTTGCATCCGGCCCCGCGTCCACAGCCGCGTCCACACCCGCATCGACCAGGAGGCTTCGGTCGAAGTCGACGAGCAGCGAGCATCCACCGACGAGTGCGGCAATGGCGGTGACCGCGAACAACCGAATAGTCTGGAAGCGCACCATGCTCAGAACTTCAGGGTCGCCGTGGCGCCCGCCCCCCGGGTTTCGATCTGTAAGCGCGCGACCTCACGCTCCCGTTTTCTCTTGTTCTTATGCGTCATGAAGAGTGTGAACGAGGTGACCGCGGACAGCGCGGCGAGACCGAAGGAGATGTCGGCAAAGAGGGCCAAGCGCTCACCTTTGTCGGCGGTCTCCTTGGTGGGATTGTCCCTGTAGTCTTGCTCCTGCTGGAACGCCAAGAAGCCGAGAACCGTTCCCGTCACCAGCGCCGCAGCGGAGATGCTCCCGGTGGCAATCACTGCACGACGGATGGTCGTGTCTTCCTTCTCGATCGCGAGCTGGGCCTGTAGTGTGGCTTCCTCGCTCTGCTCGACGGTCACCTCGCTGGTCGTGTCAGGCGTGAAGTCGAGCTCCTTCACTTCGCCGTAGCCAACTTGGACGGTCTTCTCGCCGACCTGCTTGCCCTCGCCCACGACGACGACCGCATGCGTCCCGGGCTCCACCTCGAGCTCGGCGGGCGTCTTGTCTTCGACCGGAACCCCATCGAGTAGAATTGCATGACCCGGCTGCTCCGATCGAACGACCAGCACGGCGGGGCTTTGCAGGAGCGTCGCGATGCGGGCTTCGATCGACGCGCGATCGGGCGCATCCGAACGTTCGGCGAGATACTGCTCGAGCATCGCGACGGCCCCCGGTTCGTCTCCGCGGCGTTGCCGAGTGTCGGCCACGGCCACGAGGAGGGTCGGGTCTCGCCCCAACGCGTAGGCGCGGAGCCAGGCGGACTCCGCGGCTTCGTAATGCTTCGCTTCGAAGAGGCGGACGCCAACCTGGTACGCCTCTGCCGCAGTCGTGCTCGGATCCGCGAGAAACTCCTCGAGCTCGGTTTCGGAAGGCAATGATGGCGGCTCGGCGGGCTCCGGGACTACCTGGGCGTTCGCCTGCTCTGCGAAACCAAGAAGCAGCAATGCAAGCGCCACCCGTCGCATGGAGACTAGACGCCTCCGCCCACGCCGCCCTGACCGGCCGCGCCACCCTGACCGGCCGCGCCGCCCTGACCGCCCACGCCGCCCTGGCCGGCCGCGCCACCTTGACCGGCCGCGCCACCTTGACCGGCCGCGCCACCTTGACCGGCTGCACCGCCCTGACCGGCCGTGCCACCAGACCCGGCTGTGCCGCCGGTACCGCCCTGCAGCTCGTCGCAAACCTCCTGCGTTTCACAGGACCCTTGAGTAAACGGGCTCCCCACGTGGCAACAGATCAACGAGCCATTGCACTCGTCGTCCTGAAAGCAGGTCGTGCCCACGTCACCCGTGCAGGCAACCAGCAAAACGACGCAAATCAAAGCAAGCCAGACCAAATGGGAAGTGATATTTCGCATGAGCGCCGCGAGCATAGCTCAGAGCCCCGGAGGGGGCCACGCTTCCGGCTCGATCGAAAGCCGCCCCCCGCTACACTCCCGCCCCCATGCCGAACCCCGAAGATCACGCTGAAGCGCCGCGCGCAGGTCGATGTGCAATCGTGGGACGCCCCAATGTCGGGAAGTCCACGTTGCTC
>Ga0316187_10003402_pt1 | contig 13850 bp, 15 predicted proteins | sample CroRivburrow1_MG_FD_204927 | JGI IMG/M metagenome (GOLD analysis project Ga0316187, IMG submission 204927) | Coastal sediment microbial communities from Maine, United States - Cross River worm burrow 1 | ecosystem: Environmental > Aquatic > Marine > Coastal > Sediment | place: USA: Maine...
GACCCAACTCTGCGTTGCATGAGAAAATTTTATCCTCGGAATATCATCTATATGCCTGTGGTAAAATTTTCACACGCGCCTTGATTCTGAACCAAAATCCTAATTTTGCAAGGTACCCCATAGCCTCAAAAGTCTTCGATGAAAGAGATCGTCATAGTAAACGGCAGTCCAAGAATGGATGGAAATACCTCAACACTGCTTAATGCGGTAGCAAAAGGTGTGGAAGATGGGGGCGCGGCGGTAAAGTTTTATACCCTTTTCAAGATGAAGTATATGGCCTGCCAAAGCTGTTTTAGCTGTCGAATAAATGATGACTGCATTATCAAGGATGGGCTTTATGACCTGTTGCAGAGCATCAAAAAGGCCCATGCCGTTGCTGTAGGTTCTCCCATTTATATGATGCAGATGACCGGTCCAGTAAAAAATATGTATGACAGATTATTCCCGCTAACAGATACCGGATACAACCCCAGGTTCGGGACAAAAAAAATGCTGACCGTCTATTCACAGGGGTTTGATGACCCGCAGATGTTTGAGTCCTATTTCGAATATACTGCGGCAATGTTCCCGTCTCTGGGGTTTGATTTGATGGAAAATATCGTTTCAACGAACGGTAATGACCCGGAGAGTGCAGAGAGAAATCCGGACTTGAAGATCCAAGCTTATGAAGCCGGCAAGGCGCTAGCGCTCTAGCAACAGCGAGCTCTAATTTTCTAAAAGACTAAGGTAAATAACTATAATTGTTTGATTCGTTAATGCTTAATCTAACATCCCCATGAATTGAAAAGGAGTACCAGCAATGAGTAATCTGGACAACAAAGTGATTTTGACTGTAGCAACAACAGGTGCCTGGCCGTCGAAGCAAGATACTCCGCATATCCCGCTTCAGCCAAAAGAGATTGCCGATGACGTATACGCCTGCTGGCAGGCAGGAGCTTCCATTGCTCACATCCATGTGCGGGACGACGATGATAAATCGTCAATGGATTTCGACAAATTTACTGAGACGGTTGAGCTTATCAGGGCCACCGATTGTGATATCGTTCTTAATCTTACGACCTCCGGTCAACTTGGTCTTGAAGACGAAGATCGGATGAAACACATCATTGCTTTGAAACCAGAACTGGCTTCGTATGACTGCGGATCCATGAACTGGGCTCATTCCACGGTGTTTGAAAATAGTCCGCGGTTTCTTGAGAAGCTTGGGATGGCAATGCAGGAAAACAATATCAAACCGGAAATCGAGATATTTGATGCTGGGATGGTCTATAATGCATTGTATTACCTGAAAAAAGGGGTGCTCAAAGCACCGCTTCATTTCCAGTTTGTTTTGGGAGCCCCTGGAGGTATGACCGCAACTGTAGAGAATCTGATGTTTCTCAAAACCCTCATCCCAGCAGATTCAACCTGGGGAGCCTTGGGGATTGGCAGAGGGCATCTGCCAATCATGTATACAACCCTGGCTTTGGGAGGGCATGTAAGAGTAGGAATGGAAGATAACATCTACTACTCCAAGGGTGTTCTGGCAAAATCGAATGTGGAGTTTATCGAGCGGACAAAACGGATAGCTGTTGAAATCGATAAAGAGATCGCCACACCAGATGAGGCGAGAACCATCATGGGGCTATCCCGCTGAGCTGAGGGTCTGCCGGAGTTAAAGGATGAGTTCTTTTGACTAACTGAGTTGTAACTGACATTATAGGTTTGCTGGTGACTGTCACCCGTACAACTTCGTAAAGCTGCCTCTCATCTCCAACAGAATCAGTTGCAATGTATAGAGTTACAACTGCCAATCAACGTGAAGATGTAAAACTGTCAGAAAAACCGTCCATCGCCCCTTCCGCGGTGATAACGGATTGTCTTGTCGGTTCGTATACAGAGCTGGCGGCAGATGTCTGGATGGTGGAGAGCACTCTCGGCAGCTATTCCTATGTCATGGAGCGTGCCAACATCGTTTATTCCACCATCGGCAAGTTTACCAGTATTGCTTCAGAGGCTCGAATCAATCCTGTCAATCATCCTATGGAATGGGTCAGTCAGCATCATTTCCTCTACCGTACCGACCAATACGGGTTTAGAGAACAACGCAATGAGTATGTCTTCAACTGGCGTAAACTCCAGAAAGTCACGATTGGTAATGACGTCTGGATAGGGCATGGGGCGATAATTTTACCTGGCAGAACCATCGGCAATGGAGCTGTCGTCGCAGCAGGCGCTGTGGTAACCAAAGATGTAGCACCGTATACCATTGTGGCTGGAAATCCAGCCAGGGTTATCCGAAAAAGGTTTGCTGACTCCGTATGTGAGGCAATCGAAGAAAGCGCCTGGTGGGATTGGGAGCATGACCGGATCCTTGAACATCTTGACGATTTTTACGATCCCGGACGTTTTGTAACTTTGCACACTAAAGCCTAGTTCGAACAACTGTCGGCCTGATTAGCGGCAACCGTTCGACGACCAACAGTCTCTTTTTCTAATAACGACGCTGGGTTCGGACCCCATTTCCCGCATGGGTTATTGGGCTCCGTATAAATAATAAAAACGGGTCATAAATAACTGAGTGCGGCTCTGATTGCAGTTGCATCTGACAAATAAGATTTATAACATCAGCGCGACTCTGCCCATGGATTTCAGTTTTCTTGAATAATGACCGAGGTGTTGAATATGAAGATTATGGTCGCTTACGACAAAGACGATGCCAGCGATAAATCGTTGGAAATGGCAGTAAAACACGCGAAAGCATTTGCTGGGGAGGTATTGTTAGTAACCTCCAGGATCGGTGGTGCCAAGACTGAAAGACCGGAAATCATTGATGCGAAAAGAGATCTTGAGGAGGCAAAAAAATATCTCAATGAGGCTGGTGTGAGCTGCGAGACGCATCTGTTGATAAGGGGATTCGAAGCAGGAGAAGACCTGGTGATGTTCGCCGAAGAACAGAACGCCGACGAAATCATTATTGGCATCAAGAGGCGTTCGAAAGTTGGCAAATTTATTTTTGGATCTACCGCACAGATTGTGATCCTCGATGCACACTGTCCGGTCTTATCGGTCAAATAGCGGACCAAAGTGGGGCACTCAGCCATGGCTGATGATCCGACTGGGGGAATAGTTGCAGCCTGTTAAACCCTCCAGAATATATAGAAAATTCTGCCGGGATAAGCGCTCGACGATAGTATTCTGGCCGGTTCAGATCGTATTTAAGGATCAAAGATGAAATGAAATCTCTGGTTCGGGCCGAAAGCCCAGGCTCTTGTTCATCTCCTTTTTGGTCCAGGCTAGATCCTGGGGCTTATTAATCAGATTAGCTCCCGCAAGAACATCTGCAGATTCATTAGCCTAAAGGTGGACCGATTAGGTGGGACAGGTCACTGGATCTGGTCTGGTTCGGCATTGTTACTGTTATTGGGGCTGAGATAGGTCTTCTGACACCACCATTGGGTATCTCCTGTTTCGTCATTAACGCGACGCTGAATGATCCCGATATTTCTCTCAAAGATGTGTTTTTAGGCGCCTTGCCTTTTGCGCTGATTATGCTTTTAGTTTTGATATTTATCATCCGTTATCCATTGCTTTCTATCGGAATTTTGGGTTGAAAATTTCACCATGCTGGAGGTTGACATGCGTAATGTAACCAAAGAAACTATCACTCAGGCATTTTTGGATTATTGTGGACCTGAAACCACTCCCCGACTGCGCTTTATTCTCGAAAAACTGGTTCAACATCTGCATGATTTTACGCGGGAAACCAATCTGACCCATGATGAATGGAGAAAGGGGCTGGAATTGCTCCAAAAGACTGGAGAGATAACCACATCGGAACGTAATGAGTATGTCCTTTTATCCGATGTGCTGGGGCTTTCATCACTCGTCGATATGGTCAACTCGCCCGACGATGGCACACCTTCCAGCGTGCTTGGGCCCTTTCATATTCTAGGAGCGCCTGATCTCCCGGTGGGTGGTGACCTGAAGAAGGACAATGAAGGTTCCACGGTTATTGTTCAGGGATATGTGCAAACCACTGATGGCAGCCCAATTCCGGGTGCCGAAATTGAGATCTGGCAAACCGCAGACAATGGCCTCTATTCGAATCTGGATGAGAATCAGCCGGAATATAATCTACGGGGGCATCTGGTGGTTGGCGAAGATGGACTCTACAGATTCACTACCATTCGGCCTGCACCTTACACTGTTCCTGACGATGGCCCCGTCGGTGAGTTGTTGCAGGCGACAGGCAGGCAGCCGTGGCGACCATCTCATCTGCATTTCATTGTAACAGCTTCCGGTTTCAGAACATTGGTGACTGAAGTCTTCCCCAGCGACGACCCCTATATTGATCAGGATGCCGTTTTTGGCGTGCGGGAACAACTGATAATGCAATACGTGGAGCAGACAGATCTAGCAAAGCTTCCTGACGGTCTGGAAGTTGGACAAGAAGTTACTCTGCCCTTTTACACGGTAGATTTCGATTTCACTCTCGTTCGTATTTGAAATCACTAAAGAAACCTATCTAACAAAAGCATAAAAGAAGGCCTGCTCACTGGAGAAACTGAATGAGCTCCAGGGTGAGATTCTCTGGACCTTTCAGAAACACTATTTTTCGATCACTCAATTCAGTGGGCCCGGCTTCGATCGAACACCCGAATGTTGCCAGGTGGGAGCAGGCTGACTCGATGTCGTCTACCTCCAGCCCCATATGATCGTAGCCAAGCGAAGCTTTATTGGGCTCTATTTTTGTTTCTGAACTCTTTGGCACCCTAAGATTAATTTGCAGCTCGCCGAGTTGAAGTACCGCGCCTGCTGCTCCTCCAAAACTGCGGTCTTCTCTAAACGCCGCTCCAATTCCATGTGTCCAGAAATCTTTCATTTTTTCCAGGTCATCACAAATTATATGGAGGTGGTTTGTTTTAAATTTGCTCATATTCACGACCTTTTGGCTGAGTGATAAAAGTCTAACATCTATTACGCTTTGGTTTTCATTGACTCGACCGGCAGAGCACCTTTTTTATAAGTGAATACAGATTGTTAGTCAACCTTATTTAGGTGTTGTAGTCATTCGAGTCTTTTTCCTGTACTGATGCCCGCCCTGAAAAAATTGGTTGACATCCAGATCCTATAGAATAATAAGTTAGATCATATAGGATTTAATAAAACATCCTATATGATTTGTCTACGGAGGGCATCTGAATTATGAAACCCAAAGGCAAAACAAAAAATCTTCTCGTTTATGAAAAACTCCGGCAAGGAATTATCAAGGGAACCTTGAAGCCGGGGCAAAAACTTGTAATGGCTGCTCTCGCCAAGAAGTATAAAACAAGTGAGACCCCTATCCGAGAAGCCATAAGACGGCTGGAGAGCGATGGCTATGTGACCTTCACCCCTCACGCCGGGGCGGTGGTCACTGAAATCAACAAGCAGGAACTCTCGGAAATTTATTTAATCCGCATCTCCCTGGAAGCTCTAGCTACCAGACTAGCAGTTCCTTTTATCAACCAGGACGATTTGATCTGGCTAAAAAAGAAGAACGAGGAAATGAAAGCTGTGATCGAGAAAGATCGTTACGATCAACTCGCCAGGCTCAATAAGGCATTTCATCTCCGCATATATAAAGCCGCACCTTTTCCCCGTCTGTATAAAATGATTTCCAATCTCTGGGAGGCATTTGAGCGATGGCCATCCGTCTTTACCTACATACCCGAGCGTGCTGCAGATGCTATCAGAGAACACGAACAGATTATCGAGGCACTGGAGAGCGCAGATGTGGACCGGGCTGACGATCTGATGAAAGAACAAAAAATGAAAAGCCTGGAGGCTCTGCAGCAATACATGGTGCAGAGAAGCACCGGGTCGCCGGAGATGTTGGAGGAAATCTGGCAAAAACAGGCACGAAACTGATACGCATACAATCTGCCAGGCAACGAACAGGAGGAAGATAGAATATGGATCTAGGAATATCAGGAAAAAAAGGAATAGTGGGCGGGGCCAGTTCTGGGCTGGGAAGGGCATGTGCGACGGCCCTGGCGCGGGAAGGTGTTGAGCTGGTCATCGTTGCCCGCACCGAGGCTAACATAAAAGCTGCCGCTGAGGAAATAAGTTCTGCTACAGGTACCAAGGTGATTCCTGTCGCCGCTGATATAAATAGCGATGAAGGGCGTGCAGCTGTGCTGAAGGCTTGCCCTGAACCAGACATAATCGTCAACAACTCGGGTGGACCGCCGACGGGAAATTTTCGCGACTGGGACCGTGCGGCATGGCTTGATGCCATCAATAACAACATGCTGGGCGCCATCTTTATGATCAAGGAGACGGTCGACGGTATGATCGAGAGGAAATTCGGCAGGATCGTCAATATTACCTCCAGTGCGGTAAAGGCTCCAATAGGCATTCTAGGCTTATCAAACAGTGCGAGAGCTGGTTTGACGGGTTTTGTCGCAGGAACGTCTCGAGAAGTCGCAAAACACAATGTAACAATAAATAATCTGTTACCTGGTGATTTTGAAACCGAGAGACATACGTCAAACACTAAAGCGATGGCTGAGCGACAGGGACGAACTTATGAGGAAATGAAAACAATCCGAACCGCTGCCGTTGCTGCAGGAAGGTTTGGCGACCCTGCAGAGCTGGCTGATTTTTGTGCCTATCTATGCAGCGACCAGGCCGGATTTATAACCGCTCAAAATCTGCTGATTGACGGCGGTAAATACCCTGGCACTTTTTAGGTGCCGATAAGGTGCTGGCGTTAGAGGATGTCACAGGGAGATTCCCTGGGCTGTAAACCATGCCGTGTCAGACCATTGCGGTGACCGGCGTTCACTGAAGAGGAGGAGTGTCAGGACGGAGTATTTCATCACAGGAGGTGTGTAAGGATTGTCTCCTTCAAAGTCGTAGGCGGCAACTCAATCCACCTCACCCTTAATCTCAATTTGCAGGAGGAACGTAAATGAAAGTTCGCATTAAAAAAATTTCAATCATGTTTACTACCCTGTTGGTTGTTCTCGGCGTCAGTTTCAGCGCCCTGGCAGCCGGCAAAGTCCGCATCGCTCTAGGCGATGTCGCCTCAGTTGAAACCCTCTGCTTTCTTGTTGCCCTTGATCGAGCCAAAGATCGTGGCTTGGACTACGAAATGACGGCATTTGCCAAAGAGCAGCTGGCCATTCAGGCCGTCATGGGTAACCAGATGGATATCGCAGTAGGTACTCCCTACGCTATTATCCAGAAAAGTAAGGTTCCTATTCGGAACTTCTTCCAGTTGAGTAAACTGGTCTTCTTCCCAGTGGCCGACATAAAATATAAGAGCTGGCAGGACCTGGACGGCGAGCCGTTTACCTTCCATGCTCGCGGTACAGGAACTGAGGCTATCGGCGACATTATTATCAAGCGTGAGGGAATTACCCTTGGGCAGCGCAGCTATGTTCCCGGCTCTGAAAACAGAATCATCGGTATGATGAATGGCCAGATAAATGCGACCATCGTCGATCTGTCGAACAAGAACATCCTGATGGCCAAAGCTGGAGATAAATTTCACGTGCTGCCGGGAATCTCCGATCCGGCAAGTGATGAAGTCCTGTTTGCCGACTTGGACTGGTTGAAGGAAAACGAGGAAAGTGTTGCGATACTTGTCGAAGAACTCCTCCGCACCTGGCAGGAGATGACCAAGGATCCGTCGATCATAGAGAAGGAGCGGGCAGCGAGAAACCTGTTGTCCGATCTTCCCAAAGAGCTTTTAGCGGAAGTTGATGCCTATTATGTCGAAGCTGTCGAAGGTGGTCTTTATGATCCCATGGGCGGTGGCGTAGAAGCGGCAAAGGCTGACTTTGCCTTCTATGTGGACGCCGGACAGATGGTAGGTCCTGCGGCTGATCTGAAGGTTGAGGACTACTGGTATCTTGAGCCACTTGATGCAGCAAAAGCGAAACTGGGCGTTAAGTAATCAATAGTCTCCGGTCGCCTGAAATTTCATTCTAACAGGCGACCGGATTGTCTTTAGCACCTTGAATTTTTTCATTAACAGGGAACATCCATGTCGTCCTTTTTAATTCATCCATTGACATTAAGACTTGTGTCGGTCGTCATTGCTTTCGGTACCTGGGAGTATCTGGGGCGCATACCCATCAGTCCAGCCTTCCCTACATTTCTGGAAACCATGTCCGCTCTCTGGGGTATGTTAATGGACGGCTCGATGCTTGCGGTCTATCCGGCAACATTTCAGCCCCTTTTAATCGGGCTTATAATTTCGTCAATACTTGGTATTGCCTGCGGTGTGTTCATGGGGCTCAATCATAAAGCCGAATGGTTTGGCGCACCGGTATTTATCGTCCTGCAGTCTGCCCCGCTGGCGGCTTTGATTCCTCTTCTGACCTTTGCCTATGGCATCGGACTGACATCAAAAATTATAACCGTCTGCATCATGTCGATGCCGGTAATCGTCCTAAATGCCTATACGGCGGTACGCCACACACCGACGTCGATGATCGAGATGGGAGAGTCCTATCTCGGCAGCTACCGTCAGATTATTATGAAGATTATCATACCAGCAGCAAGCCCTGTTATCTATGCGGGGCTGCGCCTGGGGGCCGCCATGGGCTTTATTGGGGCGATCCTCGCAGAGCTTCTGATTACTCCCACCGGAATCGGTGATTTAATAACCTATAATCAATCCATAGCCGAGTATGACAAGATGTATGCCGCCATCTTCTCTATCATGGTGTTTGCCGTACTTTTTATCGAAATTCTAGAACGTACTGAATATATATTTTTCAGACCTGACAAGAGGGTAACCCAATGAGCGCTGCTGCAGAAGCTGTTTCCAATACTACTCCGATCGCCGTAGAGGTTGATCAGGTAACCAAGATTTATCCGGGCGGGGTGGAAGCGTTAAATGACATGACGATTCAATTTCCAAAGGGAGAACTAACTTCACTCCTGGGTCCCTCAGGTTGCGGTAAAACAACGTTATTAAAAATTATTGCGGGTCTGCTTAAGCCGACTTCCGGAACGGTCAAAGTAAATGGTGTGGATGTTACGGGGCCTGGTAAAGAACGAGCCTTTGTCTTTCAGGATTTTGCTTTGATGCCCTGGGCCTCAGTAATACGCAATGCTGCATTCGGCCTGGAATTGCAGGGTATGAACAAAACCGAACGTGAGGCGATCGCCGGGAAGTATATCGATATCGTCGGCTTGAAGGGGTATGAAAACCTCTATCCCCACGAACTTTCCGGTGGGATGCGCCAGCGCGTTGGTCTCGCACGTGCACTTGCGGTAAACGCCGAGGTTCTGTTGATGGACGAGCCGTTTTCGGCTGTTGATGAGCAAACCCGAAGAAAATTTCAGGAAGATATTCTGGAAGTAGTAGATGATGAACAGAAGACGTTTATCTTTGTTACCCACTCAATTGAAGAAGCAGTATATGTCTCCCAGAGTATCGCCTTGCTGCTGCCACGGCCGAGTCGTGTTTCTGAGATCATCAGGCCTGATATCCGCCGTGACATCTCCCCGGATGCCATCCGGCGTGATCCCGTATATCTCGATATCGTCGAACGAATCTGGCAGGGTCTGCGGACCTATGTGGAATAAGGGGAAGGAAAAACAATGAAGATATTTGGAATTCAAATTCCGATGATGGCCTCGTTGATTCTCTGGGCAATTGTCTGGGAAATCGTTGGCCAGTTGGAACTGTCGATACTGCTGCCGCCTTTCAGCCATATCCTTATCAGGATGGTCGAGATTGTGCCCACCGCGACGTTCATGAATGCGCTGTGGATAACGGCTAAATGTTTTCTGATAGGTACTGCAATTGCGATCGTTGTCGGCATACCGATAGGAGTTTTAATGGGGCGTTCGATCGTCATTGATCGTATGTTGCTGCCCTGGGTCAATATGTTTCTCAGCGCTCCCTTGACAGCCCTTGTGCCTGTGTTGATGACCCTGTTCGGTTTTGGCACAAAAACTATTATTCTTACCACGGTGTTGTTTGCCATCTGGATTATCGTCCTTGATGCTCGGGCCGGAGTGAAGAATATTACCCCGTCACTGGTGGATATGACCAAGTCATTCCAGGCCAACTTCTGGCAAGCCTTCACCAAAGTGTATGTCTGGGCGGCGATGCCGGAAATTCTGGCGGGCATTCGCCTGGGCTGCATCCGTTCGATAAAAGGCGTCATAATCGGACAGCTTCTGGTATCCGTTGTTGGGTTTGGTCGATTGTTCGAGCTTTATTCAGCTAACTTTTTGATGGAGCATATGTGGGCATTGTTGTTCGTTCTTTTCTTCTTCGCCTTTCTCATTGCCGAAGGGCTGGGAGTTCTGGAACGAAAATTTGAATACTATGCCGCCTCACGTAATTAATGTGCAGTGTTGAAACAAGTGGAGATGGAGTCCATGAATAACAAGTATCTGCAGGAAGATAAGTGGTGGGTAAGCCCCTATAACTTTGTCGATGAGGTAACCTCTGAGTTTGACCTGCCGGCAAAGGTGGAAATCCATGATGCAACCCTGCGTGACGGGGAGCAGACCCCCGGAGTGGTGTTCAGAAAGGATGATAAAGTCAGGATTGCCGAGAAACTTGACGCCGTTGGGGTGGAGCGAATCGAGGCAGGCATGCCGGCAGTTTCTCAAGAGGATTTTGATGCCATTAAGGCGATCAGCAAATTGGGTCTGAAAGCAAAGATATTCACCTTTGCCCGCGCCCTCCCCGTCGATATCGACAAGGCCATAGACTGCGGTGCCGATGGGGTGATTATCGAAATTCCTATTGGTTACCCGAAGTTGAAGTATCAGTTTGGCTGGACCTGGGAGGATGTCTTCCGCAAGAGTATCGATTGTATAAACTATGCACGTGAAAAAGGCTTGTATGCGGTCTATTTCCCCTACGATACGACCAGAGCCCGGGATGAAGATCTCACCAATCTTCTCACCGGGATAATGAAAGAATCACCACCTGACTCAATCGGCGTGGTTGATACCATGGGGTGTGCGCTACCCGAGGCTATTAAGTACTTGGTCAGAAAGGTAAAAGGACTTACCGGTTTACCTGTCGAAATTCACACTCATAACGATTTCGGTATGGGGGTGGCGACAGAACTTGCCGCCGTTACCGCCGGAGCCGAGGTGGTTCATTCATGTATCAGCGGACTGGGAGAGAGAACCGGCAATGCAGCACTTGAAGAACTGATGGTGGGGCTTGAAATCCTGCTGGGTTATGAGACAAATTATAAATTTGATGAAATTTTGTCACTCTGTTCTCTTGCCGAAGAATTATCAGGGGTAAAGCCGGCCACCAACAAACCGATTATCGGCAGAGGTAATTACACCAGAGAATCGGGCATTGGTGTTGATATGGTGATGAAAAAGCCTCTTTCCATGTTTGCCACTGCACCACAGTTTTTCGGTCGTGAAGGCGAGGTGGTGTTGGGCAAAAAAAGTGGTAAGGCATCAATTACCTATCAACTCGAAAAATTTGGCATTGAAAATGTCAGCGATGAACAAATAGCTGAAATTCTGGCAGAAGTTAAAACCAGGGGGGCTGAAAAGAAGTCGTTGTTGACTGATGACGAATTTAAAGAAATCGTCAGTCAAAAGATAGGCTGACAACTCTCTATTTAATGTGCTACTGGATTATAGGTAATTCCCCAACTCACCTTTAACAAATGGAAACAATGAAAGATAAGAAAATGACCGGCGTTATGACCCCGATTTTAACGCCATTTAATGACGATTTGAGCTTTGCCCCTGACTTGTACCTCGATCAGGCAAAATGGCTGCTTGATCAGGGTATTCATTTTATATCGCCTTTTGGCACTACCGGCGAGGCGCTCAGCATGACCATAGCCGAGCGCTTGACAGCCGTCGATGTTCTAATCAACGGTGGAATTGATCCTGCGGTGTTGATGCCCGGGACCGGCCTTTGTAATCTCGAGGATACGGTTGAACTTTGTCGCCATGCTATTGACAGAGGTTGTCGAGCGGTAATGGTCCTGCCGCCATTTTTCTATAAAAACGCGAGTGATGAGGGGCTCTATGCTTATTTCTTCCGTCTGGTGGAGGTGGTTAATTCACCTGGGCTGCGAATCTGCATGTATCATATCCCCCCATTGGCCGGTATTGGCTTTACACCTCAACTTGCGGCCCGTCTATCTCAGAGTTTCCCCGAAATTTTTGTGGCTTACAAGGACAGTTCAGGAGATTTTGAAAACACCAAGGCGGTTATTGCAGCAGCACCGGAAGTCGCGGTCTTTCCAGGCTCGGAGCTTTTTCTCAAGGAAGGATTGGAGCAGGGGGGTATGGGTTGTATATCGGCGACCTGCAATGTGAATCCCGCAGCTATTAGACAGGTATACGATGTTGGGGTCGGTGACCAGAGTGGTGACCTCGAGGCCATCAATGACAAGATGGTGAGCTTTAGAAGGACTGTAGAAAAATACGGGCCTATTCCAGCCATGAAGGGAATGCTTGCCGTAAAAAGAGAAGATTCCAGGTGGCGAAATGTGCGACCGCCTATTTTACCGTCAGGTACATCGACTATCGATTCTTTGCTTCAAGAACTTGGTAGCGAGTTGAATCTTTGATAGCTGTAAGGTGCCCATAAGAAAAGGTGTAAGGAATGAAACTGAGGTGCGGCAGCTGATCACTGCCCCATAAGTTTCGTACCATGTAGAATTACCGACAGTCTGTTTTGAATCGGGCCTGCTTGATGAACAGGAGTTTTCTGATATGACGATGTTTGAAGGAAAAGAACCTTCTTTGGGGGAGGGTGTTTTCATTGCCTCGGGAGCCCTGGTATCCGGAGAAGTTAAGATCGGAAAAGACAGTTCGGTATTTTATAACACGGTGATCAGGGGAGATGTTAACTCGATCGCGATAGGATCAGAGACCAATATTCAAGACAATTGTACGCTGCATGTCAGCGGGGCTTACAATTTAGAAGTGGGCAATGGGGTAACGGTTGGCCATAATGCCGTTGTGCACGGATGCAGGGTCGGGAACAACGTAATGATTGGCATCGGGGCGATCGTCCTTGATGGTGCCGTAATAGGTGAAGACTCCATTGTCGCTGCAGGTAGTCTCGTTCCTCCCGGAAAAGCATATCCACCCGGCTCGATGATCATGGGAAGCCCGGCAAAGGTAACCCGTGAACTCACCTCTGATGATATTGCCTTTATCGCCAGGACAGCTAGAGGGTACATTAAGCTTAAAAACAAATACCTAAATACTTAACCCTAATCTGAACTGATTGGTGGGCCAGATCTTTGGGGCGGTAAGCTTTCTGAGAATCTGAGACTAGTCTTTGTAACAATTCGTAGATGTTTTATCTTTTAGATACATCTGCAGAAAAATAATCCAGAGCGATGGCTTAAAGCATCGCCTATTAGCCTTAAGATTTAGTGATGAGCGAATAGTCATCACAGCGCCAGCTTCAAGCGAGAGTCCCTAAACATTTTGAAAGAAAATCAACCAAAGGAGCAGCTATGAAATCATTGAAATGTTTTCTTTTATTGGCAGCTATTTTTATGATCGTCTTCGTTTCACAGGTTCAGGCGCAGGAGCTGAGAATAGGCACAGCCAGCCAGGGTGGCGCATTCTATCCAGTTGGTCAGGCGATTGCCACACTGATAAACAAATACGCCGATGGACTGACAGCTGTGCCGGTCGTCACCCAGGGGTCTGTACAGAACCCTCGTCTTGTTAATTCCGGCGAGATCGATATCGGCATCACCAACAACAATCTGGCACTTTTTGCCAACGAACAAAAGGGCCCTTACGCCAAGGGTAGCAAGATGGATCTGGCCGCTGTCGGATCGCTGCATTTCAGTATTCTGCATATGATTACTCTGGCAGATTCACCGATCAATACATTT
>Ga0316187_10003403_pt1 | contig 13845 bp, 13 predicted proteins | sample CroRivburrow1_MG_FD_204927 | JGI IMG/M metagenome (GOLD analysis project Ga0316187, IMG submission 204927) | Coastal sediment microbial communities from Maine, United States - Cross River worm burrow 1 | ecosystem: Environmental > Aquatic > Marine > Coastal > Sediment | place: USA: Maine...
GCACCGTCTGGAAGCAGGCCCATCAGGATACGGATGGTGCCGCTGTAGCCATCGGGAGCAATGACCTCCCATGCCATACCGGTGATCTCACCCTGTCTATTTCTGGCCGGATAGAACTGCTTTGGTTCATCACTGCCAACAGGCTTGATGGTGATCAGATCTTCCAGCGGATCATTGGCATGTGGTGGCAGTACCTGCCCAAGCGCTTTGTGCAGCGCTGCCTTCTGTGCTTCGGCGATGGGTGTGCGGGTCACCATGTCGGTCAGCCCTAACAGGAGAGCCGCAATGACAGCAACCAGAAACAGTGCCGCCACCATCTTCAGCTGTTCAGGTTCGATGAGTCTGTTTTTTCCGTTTTCCATATCAGCGTCCATAGACCCGTGGGCGGCAGTAGTGGTCAATCAATGGCACGGCACAGTTCATCAGGATCACAGCGAACATCGCGCCTTCGGGATAGCCGCCGTAGGTGCGGATGGACCAGGTGAGAATACCGCAGCCGATACCGAAAACGATCCGGCCCGTCGATGTAACAGGGGAGCTGACCGGGTCGGTAGCCATGAAGAAGGCACAGAGAATCAAGCCACCCGCCAGCAGGTGGAAGAGAGGCGGTGCGTAGTGGGCAGGGTCAACCATGTTAAAGATCGCAGCAAGAACCAGTACGGTTGTCAGATAGGTGAAGGGGATATGCCAGCTGATGGTGTGACGTGCCAGCAGGTAGATACCACCGATCAGCAGCGCCAGTGCCGAGGTCTCGCCGATACTTCCCGCCTCACGGCCAAGGAAGGCATCGAGATAGCTGTAGTCATAGTTACGAAGTGCTTCGGTAACACCAATGCCCTGGCTCCACTCGGTTTTGATATGCCCCAAGGGGCTGGCCATGGTGATGGCATCAAGTGTTCTTCCTATCGCTTCAGGGCCAAAGAGGAAAAGGTTGATGCAGTCACTGAAGTTGTAGAGGTCAATCATCGGTGCTGCTACATGCATCGGGATGATCCACGTCGTCATATTGAGCGGAAATGAGATCAGCAGGATGACACGCGCAGCCAGTGCGGGATTGAACAGATTGTAGCCAATACCGCCATAGAGCTGCTTACCCAGCACGATGGCGATGATGGAGCCGAGCAGAGCCATCCACCAGGGAATATAGGCAGGGAGCGTCAGTGCCAGCAGTAGTCCTGTCAGTGCCGCAGAACCATCTCCAACAGGCGTGGCAGGCCTTCCCATCATGCGAAGCGCGATAAATTCCGTGGCAACACAGGCCACCATACAGAGGGTGATCAACAGGAACGCCAGCCAGCCGAAGAGGTAGACGCTGACAACAGCAGCCGGAAGCAACGCCAGAATTACCGAGATAATGGTCATGCGAACGGAGTCACCGCCATGTATGTGTGGGGAGCTCAGGTTAATGATCATGATTCATCACCCTTTGCATCAGTTGAGACATCATCTTTCTCAGCACTGCTCTTCACATCTGTCGGGTTCTCATCCACAGGTTTCGGCATGTGCTCGGTACGCACCTTACTGCGTTTGGCTGCACGCTCTGCCTTTTCACGCTCAATACGCGCTTCGCGTGCTTCACTGCGTTCTTTTGAGGCGTTGGCAAAGCCTTTTGCCCGCGTGATCTGGGACAACTGTCCTTTGCCGTAGCGGAAGTAGTGAACCAGCGGAATGTTGGATGGGCAGACATAACTGCAGGCACCACATTCGATGCAGTCAAACAGATTGTAGGTCGCTGCCTTCTCGAACTGTTCGTTGCGGCACTGATCGGCCAGCAGGTTGGGCACCAGATTCACCGGACAGGCAACACCACAGTGTCCACAGCGGATACAGGGCTGCTCGACCTTATGCGCATCCATCATGGTTTTGCTGTGCATCGCCAGCAGGCCGTTGGTTGATTTCACCACCGGCACATCGGGGCTTTTGAGTCGTTCACCCATCATCGGGCCGCCATGCAGCAGATGAACCTCCTGAAAGTGCTCCAAGCCGTGCTGCGCAAAGATGAACCGCATCGGGGTGCCAATACGTGTGAGCATATTACCCGGTCTCGGAACCGCATCACCACTGACCGTAACGATACGCTCAGTCAATGGCCTGCCACGCATGACCGCATCAAAAATGGCACGTGTTGTTCCAACGTTCTGGCATAGCACGCCGATATGCATCGGCAATTTTCTGGCCGGTATCTCTTTGCCTGTCAGCACCTGAACAAGCTGTTTTTCGCTTCCCTGCGGGTAACGTGTGGGTAGCAGCCGAACCTCGACATGCTCCATCTCCGGCATTCTGTCGAGTTCATGGCGTATCGCCTCTGCGGCATCGGCCTTGTTATCCTCAATGGCAATGATCGCTCTCTTTGCGCCCACCATATGCATGATGATATCGAGACCCGTGATGATCGCCTTCGGCATTTCAAGCATCAGACGGTGGTCATTGGTGAGGTAGGGCTCGCACTCAATACCGTTGAGAACAACGGTCTCGATCGGATTACGCTGATCTTTCAGTAGTTTGATGAATGTCGGGAAAACGGCGCCGCCCAGCCCTGCGATACCACACAGGCGAACGCGTTCACGTAGCTCTGCCGGATCTCTCTCCCGGTAGTCGCTGATCGGTTCAAGCGATTCATCACGTGTGTCATTTCCATCCGGCTCAATAAAGATTGATGGCAGCCCCATACCCGAGGGGTGAGGGATCGCATGCTCTTCGATCTTCACGACCTTGCCGGAGGTGGGCGCGTGAACAGGCACCGACACGTAGCCCTGGGACTTGGCAATCTTCTGCCCACGGAACACATGCTCGCCGATGGAGACAATCGGTGTACACGCCTCACCGATATGCTGTTTGATCGGTAGAATATAGATCGGAGCGATCAGCGATGTGCTGATCGGTGCATGAGCCGTAATCTTCGACATCTCCGGTTCGATGCCTCCGGAGAAGATGCCAGGCCTCTCGCCTGTGGATCTAAGCAGTGTATGGAGCATGTTGTTCCTTCCGTTCCATCGCAACTCTGGATCGCTTGGTGTCCGGTAGCGGCCATGACCAGTGCTCAAGCAGTTCAGGCTTGATCAGCATATCAATGCAGTCGACCGGGCAGGGCTCAACGCAGAGCGTGCAGCCGGTGCAGTGGTCGGTAATGACGGTGTGGTACTGCTTGGGAGCGCCCAGAATGGCATCCACCGGGCAGGCCTTGATGCAGAGCGTGCAGCCGATGCACTCATCCTCTCGGACAAATGCGATCATCGGAGCCGACGGCTCATCCTCAACCGATTTAGGTTCGACTCCCATCATGTCGGCAATCTGAAGCATGGTGCGTTCGCCACCGGGGACGCAGTGGTTCACCTCTGCCTCGCCGCTGGCAACGGCCGTTGCATAGGGCTTGCAGCCGGGATATCCGCACTGGCCGCATTGGGTTTGTGGCAGCAGTGTCTCAATCTGCTCAGCTATCGGGTCGCCCTCAATCCTGAAAACCCGGCCGGCAATAGCCAGTGCTACGCCGAAGAGCAGTGCGAATGCACCGAATGAGAGTATGGCAGCAAGAAGTTGCGTCATGATTGATTCAGGATTGTACCGGAACTAAATCTTAACAAGGCCGGAGAAGCCAAGAAATGCCAGTGACATCATACCTGCAGTAATCAATGAGATAGGCGAGCCCTTGAACGCCTCTGGAATAGGGGCGTGTTCAATTCGTTCACGCAAGCCTGCAAAGAGAATCAGCACCAACGCAAAGCCGATGGCAGCACCAAGGCCGTAGAGGGCTGAGGTGATAAAGGTGTTCTCCTGCTGGATATTGAGGATCGCCACACCGAGTACAGCACAGTTGGTGGTGATCAGCGGTAGAAAGATACCCAACCCCTGATAGAGCACAGGGCTGGTTTTATGGATCATCATCTCAATGAACTGCACCAGTGAGGCGATGATCAGGATGAAGAAGATGGTCTGTAGATAGAGCAGATCCAGCGGGATCAGAATGTACTGCTGCACCAGCCATGAGGCGGTGGATGCCAGCGTCATGACAAACATTACCGCAAATGACATGCCCACGGCCGTCTCCACCTTGCTAGAGACGCCAAGGAAGGGGCAGATACCGAGAAACTTGGTCAACACATAGTTATTCACCAGTACGGCAGAGAGAAGAATCACGGCAAATTCAGTCATGGTGCTGGAGTATAGTAAGAGGAGTGCGGCAGGTACACCGGCAAAAATTCAATATTAGTAAGCATTTATATTATTCTTTTATGATTGAAATCCCATTGTAGAAAAAGGGGATAAAGTCATTTTTTATTACGGGGTTGACTTCAGCGGGTGGTCATCAACCATGCACCCCTGTTTTAATGAGTGAATTGGGCTTGGAGGTGGCAGATGGCATGTGGCAGTAAACAGGGTGGATTGCCCGAGAAAAAGATGCCCGAGGGTGTAAAAAATATCATTGCAGTTGCTTCGGGCAAAGGTGGCGTAGGCAAGTCGACAACGGCCGTGAATCTGGCAGTTGCCCTGGCTCAGGGCGGGGCGAAGGTGGGGCTTCTCGATGCTGATATCTACGGTCCCTCTATTCCCCAGATGATGGGGCTTGCAGGGCGTCAGCCAGACGTGGATGAGCGGACTATATTTCCCCTTGAAAATTACGGTGTTAAGACCATCTCCATCGGTTACATGATCAAGGAGGAGCAGGCAATGATCTGGCGTGGGCCGATGGTCTCCGGCGCGGTGATGCAGTTGCTCAACGATGTGGCATGGGGCGAGCTCGACTATCTGATTGTCGATCTTCCACCGGGGACCGGCGATATCCATCTCACCATGGTGCAGTCTGTTCCTCTGACAGCGGCCGTTGTGGTGACCACACCACAGGATATTGCGCTGCTTGATTGCCGGAAGGGGATCGCGATGTTTGATAAGGTGCACGTGCCGACCCTCGGTATTGTCGAGAATATGAGCACCTTCACCTGCCCGCATTGCGGCGAGTCGACCCACATCTTCGATCAGGGCGGAGCCGATAAGCTGGCTGAGCTTCACAACGTGGATGTATTGGCAAAGCTGCCATTGGATATGGCCATTCGCGAGATGTCCGATGCCGGTACGCCAATCACCGCTGCCAGGCCCGATTCGGAGCAGGCCAAGGCCTATCTGGATCTGGCCAATATGGTGATCAGCAAGGTTAAGAAGCTTAATAGCAGGAAAATTTCGATCCCAGTCGTTCAGGGCTAAGTTCTAACAACTGTTCACATCATGAAAACAGGGGGCCATGCCCCCTGTCTCTATTTGTACATTCCCAATGAGCGTTTCCGTCCAAAGCGGAGATTGATCTGGTAGAAATTAACTGTTTGTTCCCGGAATGATCAGTCAGTAGCGGGAGAGCGCCACAGTCAGGCGTTATTCGTTCGAAGCGTCGCCAGCAACTGGTTCAGTCGATTCCTCATCCGTGACCGGTTCAGTTGACGCCTCATCAGTTACTCCGCTCCGCTTCTCCATCTTGCGCAGGCGTTTCTCTTCATTCTTTTTCTGTTTGGCGAGCTCTTTCTGACGCTTCTCGTAGTTGTAATTCGGTCTGGCCAAGGGAATACCTCCAATACGGTATATGTCCGGCCAACTTGCGGGATCAGACTTTGCTGATGCCATTGAAACGGATAAGGGCCAATACTGCCAATTTTTCACGCTGCCGTCTCTGAAATATGTCACAACGGGTGAGTCAAAGCCGTCTGCCGGACATGACCGGTTCAATGCCTGTCGCCTGAAAAAATAGTTGTTGAGGTTCAGAGCTGGAGATGATCAGCTGTTCTTGTTGAATTTTGAAGGGCAGTTAACGCTCTAAAGTAGATTGAATCAACTGGCTGAACTCGGCTACTTTGAATGGTTTTATCACCACTGTTTCTGAAGCCATCTCTTCGTTGTTTAGTTGCTGACTGGGGTCATAACCCGTTATAAAGATTGTTTTCATCAACGGATTAAGCGCTCGAATGCTTTTGTGAGCTTCAATACCACCCCTTTTTGGCATAATAATATCAAGAATAACAAGGTCAATTCTGGCACTGTTTTGCTTGTACAGTTCGACTGCTGCCAGGCCATCCGTAGCTGTTATAACTTTGTGACCCAAGCGCTCAAGGATGGTCTCAATGGTGGCCAGCACCGCTTCATCATCATCTGCAAGGAGGATGGTTGCTGTAGAGCTCTGGGAAGTTGCAGCTTCATCCGGCTTGGAAACTTGAGGAGCTTCGGTATCTTTGAGCAGGGGTAGATAGAGTTGAAAGTTTGAGCCTTTTCCTGGCTCGCTTTCAACCAAGATCGCGCCGCCATGAGATTGCAGTGTTCCATAAGCCATGGAGAGACCAAGCCCGGTACCCTCATTGACGTCTTTGGTTGTATAGAATGGTTCAAACAAATGCTCATGACACTCTTCATCAATGCCGCATCCATTATCGGTCACGCTGATGCGGGCAAATTCGAAGCCTTTGACTTCCGGGTGCCTCTCTTTGAACGTTTTATCTGCGAGCCACTTTTCAAGATGCAGTGAAACTTTAGGTTCGCTCACGCCATATACAGCATCACGGGCATTACTTAGTAGATTTAGGATCACCTGCTCCAGTTGGTTGGCATCCGCGCAAATGTTGATCTCCTGAGGATCGATGTAGTCATGATGGAATTCGATATTTTCAGGCAATATCACTCCATGCAGTTTGACCATCTCAGATAGAAAGGAGGAAAGTTCCATAGGCTGCATGTTTACAATGCCTTTGCGTGAGAAGGCCAGTAGCTGCTTAACAATCTCTGCACTTCTAAAGGCCAGTGCCTCAATCGTATCAAGCTTTTCCAGAGTGCCAGGGAGGTGTTTGACCCCCTCTTTGGTCAGGTAGATGTTTCCTGTAATGGCTGCCAGCGTGTTGTTGAAATCATGGGCCATGCCGCCAACCAATGTGCCGATCGCCTCCATTTTCTGTGCGTGCCGAAGTTGATCATTGGCATTTACCAGGGCTGATGTCTGCTCTGAAACTTTCCCAAGGTTTAAAAAATTTTGTCTTTTGTAAAATTCGGTCAGATACGCTCCGAGAGAGCCGAGTAACAGGGACACAAATACAAAGTATTGATGACTGAGTGTAGTGGCCAATTCGAAGGGGTTGAATAAGAGAAGCACAACTTCAAGCATACAGATAAAGAACAGGTTGAGTTTTGCGGATTGGACGAGAGGTAGCCCGGCGACCAGCCAAATCCAGATCAGTATTAGGTAAGCCTCTGCAAATAGCAGAGTAACCCCACCCACAATAGCTATAAGCAGGTGGCTGCTCCAGGCAATAACAACGGCCGAAATAGCCAGGGTCGAATGAACCCTTTGTGATGGAGAGCGGAACAGATAAAGCCCAAACAGAAAGAATAACAGTGACTGGATAAGGTGAATGGCCAGTGTCTGCTGTAACAACTTTTCCGGAATGATATAGAGATCAAGTATACTCACCATTAGGTATAAGAGGCTCGCCAGCAGTAGGGCTGAGCGAATCTGAATCTTCCTGATGGGTTCAACAGAGGATAGAAACCGCGCTTCGGTGGCTTGATCCTTAAATTGCATGGTCAGCTTGTTAAGCAAGCTGATATTGAATGCTGGTATCCCGGATTCTTTCACTGGATTCTGTCGGATCAGCAGCTTTAGCTTGGATCAGGCCAGCAGATCACCTTGGCGGTGCAGGTCTCGGCAATCTCGACGCGTGAGACTTTGATGCGGTCGCTGTCCAGCCGCTGCTGCATCTCCTCGCAGAGCAGGCGGGCAACATTCTCACTGGTCGGGTTGATTTGATCGAACGGCGGGATGTCGTTGAGGTTGTAGTGATCCCACTTATCAATGGCGGCTTTCACTTCCCGCTTCATGATCTTGTAGTCGATTCCCATACCCAGATCATCAAGCTCTGTGCACTCAACAAAGAGTTTCACATGCCAGTTATGGCCGTGCAGGCGTGCACAGTCGCCGGGATAACCACGCAGTTGGTGCGCGGCGGAGAAGTGGGTTTCGATGGAGAGTTCGTAACGTGCCATAATAAATTGTCTTCCTTACCCAACCCATGGATGGGTTGCAAAATCGAACCGCATAAGCGGACGATTTTGTGAGCACATGCAAAACCGTGCTTTTGTATGTGCGTTAGCTAAAAAAGAGATGGATATATTTTTTAGCATCAATCAATTCCGGGCGTTGGGCAGCAGCATCGCAGCTGAAACATCACGCCCCTCTGCCACTAGAATGTTATAAGTTCGGGCTGCAGCACGGGAGTCCATGCACTCAAATCCGATGTGTGCATCCGCAAGTGCTTCCAGAATGGAGGGGTCGGGAAATGCAGTGGTTCTGCCTGTTCCGATTAGCAGAATCTCGGGCGGGTTCTCTATCGCCCACCCCATATCTTCGAGTGTCAGAGCGGAGAGCTTTTCAGGTCCCCAGGGTTCAACCAGCTTGCGCTTATGAAAACGAAGGCCGCTATGGTAGCGGCTCTCTCCGATTATAAAGCAGTCGTCTTCGTAGCCACGGAAAAGGAGCGAGCCTTCACCGGGCTCAGGCGAGACATCTGCCTGAAATGTGGAGCCCAGACTCAGGGCTTCGCCTCCATTTTTTTCATCTCTTCGTCGCTGGATTCAAAACGGCCTTCAAGCGACAGCATGACAGGGCTGGCGATATAGATGGAGGAGTAGGTACCCACCACAATGCCGACAATCAGTGCGAAGGCGAAATCATGGATTACTTCGCCACCGAAGAGGAAGAGGGAAAGTACCACAAGCAGTGTAGTCAGGGATGTCATCAATGTACGTGCCAGTGTCTGATTGATGGATGTGTTAACCACGTCAACCTCATCATCAGGATGCTTCCTTTTGCGGTTGGCCTCAAAGTTTTCGCGGATACGGTCGAAGACCACGATGGTGTCGTTCAGCGAGTAACCGATCACGGTGAGGATCGCAGCTACCACAGGCAGTGTGAACTCTTTACCGGTGAGTGCGAAAATACCGACGACCAGTGTGACGTCGTGCAGCAGGGCAGCATCCGCACCGATGGCAAAACGCAATTTGAATCGGAACGTGACGTAGGCGAGGATTGCAAGCATGGCAAACAGAACAGCCAGAAGACCGGCCTGGGTCAACTCTTCGCCAACCTGCGGGCCAACAAACTCCACACGACGCATTTCAACATTGTCAGCGCCAAGGCCAACACCCAGTGCGTCAAGGATATCGGTGCTGATTTTGGATGAGTCGGCGGCGTCCTGATTCTGTACACGGATCAGGATCTCTTCCGGTGAACCGAATTCCTGGATGATCGCCTGACCATAACCAGCAGGTGCCAGTGCTTCACGCACATCGGCGATGGCAGGCGCCTCTTTGAACTTCACCTCTACCAGCGTGCCGCCGGTGAAGTCGATGCCGAAGTTGAGCCCTTTGCCTGCAACCAGACCGAGAGAGAGAAGCAGGAGCAGACCGGAGAAGATCATGGCCAGTTTGCGTTTGCCGAGAAAATCAACTTTGAGGTCAGGATTGATAAGTTGCATATGATATATCCTTAAATACTCAGTTCTTTGTTGCTCTTCTTCTCAATGGAGAAGGCAACAATGGCGCGGGTCACCATAATGGCGGTAAACATGGAGGCCAGAATACCGACAGAGAGTGTAACGGCGAATCCCTTCACAGGGCCGGTGCCGAACTGGAACAGTACGATGGCCGCAATCAGTGTGGTGATATTGGCATCAACGATGGTCGAGAGTGCTTTGTCGTAACCGCCGTCGATGGCTGCAAGGCGTGTCTTGCCGAGCCTGATCTCTTCACGAATTCGTTCAAAGATCAGTACGTTGGCGTCTACAGCCATACCGATGGTCAATACGATACCGGCGATACCCGGTAGCGTGAGCGTGGAGCCGATCATGCTCATGGCTCCGGTAATCAGCAGCATGTTGAAAACAAGGGCTACATTGGCAACCAGGCCGAAGAGTCGGTAGTAGATTCCCATGAAGATCAATACGGCAATGATGCCGTAGATGATGGAGTTCATACCCTGATCCACCGAATCCTGACCAAGGCTTGGACCGATGGAGCGCTCCTCCACCACTTTTACAGGGGCGGGAAGGGCGCCGGCACGAAGGACGATTGCCAGATCACGCGCATCCTGAGATGTGAAACTTCCGGTAATCTGTGCAGTACCGCCTGCGATACGTTCGCGGATCACAGGAGCCGACTGAATCACACCTTCAAGAATAATGGCGAAACGTTCGCCGACATGGGCGTTGGTCAGCTTGTCGAACTTGCGGGCGCCCTTGTTGTTGAACTTCAGGGTTACCGCATATTCGTTGTAACGGGAGTCGATCGATACACGTGCATCGGCTATTTCAGCACCGGAAAGCTCGGTACGTTTCTTCAGCAGATAGGGCTGACGCACCATTTTGCCACCACGATCCTCTGCTTTGCCATATACAATGACATCGCCCTGGGGAATCTTGCCAGAGAGCGCCTTGTCCAGGTCACCCTTCTCATCCACCAGTTTGAACTCCAGTTGTGCAGTACGACCAATCAGGCTCTTGGCGCGGGCAGAGTCTTCATAGCCGGGAATCTGCACCAGAATGCGGCGCTCACCCTGCTTCACGATCACAGGCTCGGTGGTACCCAGCGCGTCAACACGGCTGCGGATCACTTCGATGGACTGGTCAACAGCAAACTTCTTAATCTCTTTTGATTCAGTTTCAGAGATCGTCAGAACAAAGCGACCGGCTTCAGCCTCAACGGCGTAGCCCGGCATCTCCTTGTTGAGCAGGCTCTCGGCAGCAGCAGCGTCTGAGTCATTCTTGAGCTGAACGATCAATGTGGTGCCATCCGCATCCAGCCTGCTGTAACGAAGTTTGTTTTCACGCAGCACGCGGCGGACGGTATCGACATCCTCCTCAACACTGTGCTCAACTGCCTTTTCAACATTGACATCAACAACCAGATGAATGCCACCCTTCAGGTCAAGGCCGAGATTCATCGGCTGACTTACAGCAGACGGCCACCATGATGGCGGTGTTGTCAGGTTAGGGAGTGTACCCATGGCCGAGACCACCAGTACAGTCAGGATCAGCCAGAGTTTCCAGCGAGGATAAGCTTGCATGAGTTATTCCTTTCGGGTTCTTGTCGAACTGTTTTATTAAATCTTTCGAATGCGGCTGTTATTCAGCTGAGCCGACGATGGTGTCGCGCCTGACCTTAACTTTAACGCCATCAGCGATCTCAACGGTCAGGACATCATCCTTCACATCTGAAATCTTACCAATGATGCCGCCGCCGGTGATAACAGAGTCACCCTTTTTGGTCGCTTCTACCATCGCCTTGTGCTCTTTCAGCTTCTTCTGCTGTGGACGGATGAGCAGGAAGTAGAAGATCACCATGATCAGAATCAATGGGATCAGGGATGTAAATCCTGCATCTGCAGCCCCGGCTCCAGCTTCAGCATGTGCATTTTTCATGGTTGCCATAGCCAGTGCGGCAGCAGCCAGAAGGTGATAGATGAATGGATTAAAGTTGTTCATGTTGTTTTTTGTTCTCCCAATTTAAACTCTCTCATGCGGTGCTACTCTTCAGCATCACAGCGATAGGTTGCTAAAAACTGATCGCGAAATTCAGGCCATCTTCCCGCTTCAATCGCACTACGTGCCCGGTGCATGAGATCGCAATAGTAGTGAAGATTATGCAAAGTATTCAACCTCGAACTTAAGATTTCCTTCGCCATATACAAATGACGCAGGTAAGCGCGGGAGAAATGGGTGCAGGTATAGCAGTCACAATCCTCCATGACAGGGCGCTCATCCAGCTGATGTTTAAGGTTTTTTATGTTGATCTTACCAAAGTCGGTGAAGATGGTTCCATTGCGTGCATTGCGTGTCGGCATGACACAGTCAAACATGTCGATACCACGATCAATGCCCTCGATCAGGTCGTCCGGCGTACCGACACCCATCACATAACGCGGTTTTTCAGTCGGTAGATGCGGTGCAAGCGTATCCAATGTTGCCAGCATCTCCTCCTTCGGTTCGCCCACCGAGAGGCCGCCGATGGCAATGCCTTCAAAGTCAATATCTGCGACTGCCTTCAGGCTCTCCAGACGCAGGTCAGCGTACATGCCGCCCTGCACAATGCCGAAGAGCGCCTGGCTACTGTTGACCGGAAGATGTTCGCGGCACTCTGCAGCCCAGCGCATCGACATCTGCATCGAATCGCGCGCCTGCTCATAGGTGGCAGGGTAGGGAGTGCACTCGTCAAAGGCCATGACGATATCACTACCCAGTTGTCTCTGAATCTCCATGCTCTCTTTGGGCCCTAGAAACCAGCGGGAACCATCGATATGCGACTGGAAGCGGACGCCGTGCTCCTCAATCTTGCGAAGCTCACCGAGCGACCAGACCTGAAAACCACCGGAGTCGGTGAGGATTGGGCGATCCCAGGCCATGAATTTGTGCAGACCGCCCAGTTTCTCAATGGTGTCGGCACCGGGGCGAAGCATCAGGTGATAGGTGTTGCCGAGAATGATTTCGGCACCGATATCGTCGGTCAGATCGGCAGGTGTCAGACTCTTCACTGTGGCCTGTGTTCCAACCGGCATGAACACAGGAGTCTCCACGACACCGTGCGGCAGCGTAATACGACCGCGTCGGGCATGACCGGGTTCGTCGGTTTTCAGCAGTTCAAAGGTCAGCGAGGACATGGCGGCGCAGTATGCCTGCGTGGAGTCTGGATGGAAGCCTGAATAGGGGCGGGCCTCCTGTTTAAACCGGCTGTTTTGTATGGCTAGGAGTTATCCTGGCTGAATCTGGACTGAAACAGCTGGTCGTCCGCACTGCGCAGGCGCCGGCTGATCTCGCGGCCTATATTCATTTGAATAATGGCAAACTGCTCAAGATCGTGCTGGTAGAGCTTAAGCAGAATGGCGTGACCGAGCTCAATGGCGTCGCATGGCTCAACTGCCATCACTGATGCGCTTCTCGGATAGAGATCGAGTAGTGCCATTTCACCAAAGCAGTCGCCTTGTGAAAGATGCTTGAGCAGATGATCCGCGCCATTCCACAGTTTGCTGACAGCGACTTTTCCTTGCTCAAGTACAAACAGGGAAACGGCATCATCACCTTCACGAAAAAAATAGTCGCCCGGTAACAGGTGTTGGATGGATGAGTGATCAATGAGGAATTCCAGCGTTTCTTTGCTGACACCTCCAAAAACAGGCATGGATTGCAGAAGTTCGACGCGCGCCTGTTTCAAGCTGGTTCCTTTGCTATTTTCATATCACTAAAGTGGACTTGAAAATGAAGCGTGTCAATGAAACCCAAATAGAAATGCAGATCCAATCTACCTTTGAAAGCGGCCTGAAAGAATCTTCTCGATGTCCATTTGTTTTGCCGTTTGTCTTGCAATATTTTCCAATCGGTTTTAGAAGCTTCTCCAGCGTGGATGTCATTTAAATGGAGTTACCAGTGAAAGATTTTGATCTTTTGATCGTGGGTTCAGGACCAGCCGGACAGCATGCAGCACTGCATGCGGCCCATATGGGTAAACGTGTCGGTATTATAGAGCGCAAGCCGCGCATTGGCGGTGCAGGTCTGCAGACAGGCACCATCCCCAGTAAAGCGTTACGGGAAGTAGCCTATATGGCTTCACAGGCAGGCCGAAAAGGGATGCGCGAAGCATTCTCCGGTGATACCCGGCCCAAACATGGCCTGCTCTCCGAAGCTATTCACCGCAAGGAGCTGGTGATTACCCAGCAGGAGTCGGTGATTCTTAATCAACTGATGAGTGATGGCATTTCACTGATTCCGGGTGAGGCCTCATTTGTTGATAAGCATACGCTTGCGGTGCTTGGCAAGAAGGGGGAGGCCCGCAAGC
>Ga0316187_10003405_pt1 | contig 13842 bp, 24 predicted proteins | sample CroRivburrow1_MG_FD_204927 | JGI IMG/M metagenome (GOLD analysis project Ga0316187, IMG submission 204927) | Coastal sediment microbial communities from Maine, United States - Cross River worm burrow 1 | ecosystem: Environmental > Aquatic > Marine > Coastal > Sediment | place: USA: Maine...
ATGGGTAAGGCGAAGTTTGAGCGGACGAAGCCGCATGTGAATGTGGGGACGATGGGTCATATTGACCATGGGAAGACGACGTTGACTGCTGCTATTACGAAGGTGTTGGCGGAGTCTGGTGTTGGTGGGGATACGGCGTTTACGGCGTTTGATGAGATTGATAAGGCGCCGGAGGAGCGTGAGCGGGGGATTACGATTTCGATTGCTCATGTGGAGTATGAGACGGCGAATCGTCATTATGCGCATGTTGATATGCCGGGTCATGCTGATTACATCAAGAACATGATTACGGGTGCTGCGCAGGTGGATGGGGCGATTTTGGTGGTTTCGGCTGCTGATGGTCCGATGCCGCAGACGCGTGAGCATGTGTTGTTGGCTCGTCAGGTGGGTGTTCCTTACATTGTTGTGTATATGAACAAGACCGACATGGTCGATGATGAGGAGCTTCTTGACTTGGTTGAGTTGGAGGTTCGTGAGTTGTTGTCTGAGTATGAGTTTCCTGGTGATGATTTGCCGGTGATTCGTGGTTCGGCTTTGAAGGCTTTAGAGGGTGGGGATGAGGCTGCTGTTGCTTCTGTTTTGGAGTTGATGGAGGCGGTTGATTCTTATATTCCTGAGCCGGAGCGGGATACGGAGAAGCCTTTCCAGATGCCGATTGAGGATGTGTTCTCCATTACTGGTCGGGGGACGGTGGTGACTGGGAAGGTTGAGCAGGGGATTCTGAATACGGGTACTGAGGTTGAGATTGTTGGTATTCGGGATACTCGCAAGACGGTTGTGACTGGTGTTGAGATGTTCCGGAAGCTTTTGGATGAGGCTCGGGCTGGTGACAATGTTGGGTTGTTGTTGCGTGGGGTGGGTAAGGATGATGTTGAGCGGGGTCAGGTGATTTGTATTCCTGGTTCTATTACTCCTCATACTGATTTTGAGGCTCAGGTGTATGTGTTGACTCGTGATGAGGGTGGTCGTCATAACCCGTTTTTCCCTGGGTATCGGCCGCAGTTTTATTTCCGGACGACGGATGTGACTGGGTCGATTACGTTGCCTGAGGGCACTGAGATGGTTATGCCTGGTGATAACACGGTTATGACTGTTGAGTTGATTAATCCGATTGCTATGCATGAGGGTCGTGATTTCGCGATTCGTGAGGGTGGTCGGACGGTTGGTGCTGGTCGAGTAACCAAGATTCTGAAATAGCAGGAGCTGCGCACCCCGATTCGGGGTGCTCCGCTCGTACCGGGTACTCGGTACTTGGTACTTAGTACTTAGCACGGCGAACGAGTGAAACGAGAGAGCTAGTGGCAGACGAAGGACAGAAGATACGGATCAGGCTCAAGGCCTACGACCACGAAGTGGTCGATGAGTCCGCGCGCAAGATCTCAGAGACGGTTATCCGGACCCAGGCGAAGATCAAAGGGCCGGTTCCATTGCCGACTGAGATCCATCGGTACTGCGTGATCCGTTCGCCGCATGTCAACAAAGACTCACGGGAGCACTTTGAGATGCGCATTCACAAGCGTCTCATCGACATCCTCGAGCCGACCCCCAAGACGGTCGACTCCCTGATGCGCCTCGACCTCCCGGCCGGTGTGGAAGTGGAGATCAAGCTGTGAAAGCAATCCTCGGCGAAAAGCTGGGTATGACCCAGATCTTTGATGACGAAGCGCGGGCCATTCCCGTGACCGTCATCAAGGCCGGGCCGTGCCGAATCGTACAAATCAAGACCCCCGAGAACGACGGGTACTCGGCCATTCAGCTGTCGTACCGCGAGGTTCCGGCTCACAAGCTCTCCAAGCCTGAGGCCGGCCATTTCGGTAAGGCTGGAGTGGCCCCCGCCCGCCACCTCGTCGAGGTGCGGGTCGATGACGTCGCCGTGTTCGAGGTCGGGCAAGAGATCACGATCGCCGACGTCCTCGAGAAGGGCGGCAAGGCCGATGTCTCCGGAGTTTCCAAGGGCAAGGGGTTCCAGGGCGTGATGAAGCGCCACAACTTCTCCGGTCAAGGGGCCAGCCACGGTGTGCACAAAGTGCATCGTGCCCCTGGTTCCATCGGAGCGTGTGCTACTCCAGCTCGCGTGTTCAAGGGGAAGAAACTGCCCGGCCGCATGGGCGGCGAGCGCACGACGTTGCTCAACCTCGAAGTCGTTGAGATCGACGGTGAGCGGGGCCTTGTCATGCTCGGTGGTTCGGTGCCGGGACCCAAGGGTTCGATGGTGCTGGTCCGAGAGGCGGTGAAGAACTAATGGCTGATCTCAAAGCCCCCCTCTTCAGCGCAGACGGTTCGACGAAGGGCGAAGTGAGCCTCGATGTCACGGTCTTCGGCGTTGAGCCGAACATCCCCGTGATGCATCAGGTTGTCACCGCCCAGATGGCAGGAGCCAGGTCGGGTAGCGCTTCCACCAAGACCCGTGCTGAGGTACGTGGTGGTGGTCGCAAGCCCTGGCGTCAGAAGGGTCTCGGTCGTGCCCGTCATGGGTCGATTCGTTCGCCCCAGTGGACCGGTGGTGGTGTTGCCTTCGGGCCCAAGCCCCGTGACTACAGCCAACGGACGCCCAAGAAGATGAAGAAGCTGGCTCTGCGCGGTGCCCTCTCTGCCCGGGCGAGCGAGTCGGAAATCAAGGTCATTGACACCTTCGACTGGTCGGTTCCGAAGACGAAGTCGGCGAAAGTCCTGCTCGAGGCTATTGGAGCTGGTCGGAAGATCCTGCTCGTGCTCGGTTCCGGTGACAGCGTCGCGGAGCTTTCGTTCAGGAATCTCCCGAACATCTTGACCTGCGATGCGGGTCACGTCACCACTTACGACGTGCTGTGGGCCGAGACGATCGTGTTCACCTCGGAGACCCTCGGTGCGATCACCGGGTTGGAGAAGTTCGACGTCGCCGACGATGATTTTGTCCGAGAGTCTGCGTCTTCGCCTTCGGCGAAGACATTGGAGCAATCCTCCGCTGTCGCTGCGGATTCTCCATCGGACTCGACGAGCGAGTCTTCTTCGCCAGGTGACGAAGTCAGTGATGAAGGGGGTGAGGGCTGATGAAGGATCCTCGCGACATCATCTTTGAACCCGTTGTCTCGGAGAAGTCATACGACCTCATCGAGCACACCAACACCTACACGTTCGTCGTCGATCGCCGGGCCAACAAGACGGAGATCAAAGAGGCTATCAAGTCGATCTTCGAGGTCAGCGTTCTGTCGGTCAACACGATGAACAAGCAAGGCAAGGTAAAGAGGACCGGATGGGTCCTGGGTAAGCGCCCCGATTCCAAGCGGGCGATGGTCAAACTCGCCGAGGGCGAGTCAATCGACATTTTTGGGGTCTAGGAATGCGTAACTCCCGTCCCAACTCAATTCAAACAGCGGGTACAACGTACAACGTACTTCGTACAACGAAGTCGGAATACGTCGTACGTGGTACGTGGTACGCAGCCGAGCGCTGCAAAGCAGAGCGAGGCTGAACGATGCCAATAAAGAAAAGGAAGCCAACTTCACCGGGCCAGCGGTTCCAGACCGTCGCCGATTTCTCAGAGCTGACCAAGAAGAAGCCTGAAAAGTCGCTGATCGTCAAGCACAACGACAAGGCCGGTCGCAACTCGTACGGGCGTATCACGTCACGGCATCGTGGCGGCGGTCACAAGCGCCGCTATCGCGTTGTCGATTTCCGTCGCACCAGGGACGGGATTCCCGCCACCGTTGCGGCCATTGAGTACGACCCGAACCGCAATGCTCGTATCGCTCTCCTTCACTACCACGATGGCGTGAAACGGTACATCCTCGCTCCCGTCGGGTTGAAGGTAGGCGACAAGGTGGAATCCGGCTCAAAGGCCGAGATCAAGCCGGGAAACGCTCTGCCGCTGAGGAACATCCCGGCCGGTACGGTCGTGCACGCCATCGAGCTGCGCCCCGGAGGGGGAGCCAAGATGGCTCGCTCAGCCGGAACTTCGGTGCAGCTCATGTCCAAAGAAGGCGACATGGCTCTGCTTCGGCTGCCCTCCAGTGAGATGCGCATGGTGGCGCTCGACTGCCGGGCGACGGTCGGACAGGTCGGCAACACAGAGGCCGAGCTGATCAAGATCGGCAAGGCAGGACGTAACCGGTGGAAGGGCGTACGCCCCCAATCACGCGGTGTTGCAATGAACCCGGTCGACCACCCTCTCGGTGGTGGAGAAGGCCGGTCCTCGGGTGGCCGTCACCCGGTCAGCCCATGGGGCAAGCCGGAGGGACGCACCCGCAAGAAGAACAAAGATAGCGATCAGTACATAGTGCGTCGCCGCTCCAAGAAGGGGAGGCGCTGATGTTCTCGATCCATACCAAAACTCAGGCCGACGCAATCGCGAAGCTTGCTTCGCACGTGGGTCGGGGATCCAAGAAGGGAAGGCGGTAATCATGGCGCGCAGCCTGAAGAAAGGTCCCTTCGTTGACGATCACCTGATCGGCAAGATCGAGGACCTCAACGAAAAGGGAGAGAAGCGGGTCGTCCGCACGTGGAGCCGCCGCTCCACGGTCTTCCCGGAAATGGTCGGACACACGATCGCCGTTCACGACGGTCGCAAGCACGTCCCCGTGTACATCACGGAGTCGATGGTCGGCCACAAACTCGGTGAGTTCGCTCCGACCCGCACATTCCGCGGGCACGCAGGTTCAGTGAGGAAGCGATGAAAGCTCACGCTCAAGCCAAGTACATTCGGCAATCGCCGTTCAAGGTCCGGCGGGTGCTCGATCTCGTTCGTGGTCTTCCTGTTCAGGAAGCCAGGCACGTGCTCGATCTCACCGAACGCCGCGCAACGGATTACGTGCGCAAGGTCCTCGACTCGGCAGTTGCCAATGCCGAGCACAACCTGGCTCTCGATGCCGACGAACTCTTCGTTTCCGAGGCCTACGCCGATGAGGGACCGACGCTGAAGCGCTGGCGTCCCAGGGCGCGCGGCCGGGCAACCAAGATCAACAAACGCACAAGCCACATCACGGTCGTCGTTTCCGACGGCGAGGAGGAGTAACGATGGGCCAGAAGACACATCCTTACGGCTTCCGCCTCGGAGTTGTTACCGATTGGAAGTCCCGCTGGTACAGCGACAAGGACTACACCGAACTGGTCAACGAGGACTGGAAGATCCGCGATTACCTCGAAGCTGAGTTGAAGAGAGGCGCGGTCAGCCGCGTCGAACTCGAGCGCACCCGGGACAAGGTCCAGGTAGACGTGCACACGGCCCGTCCGGGCGTTGTCATCGGACGCAAAGGTTCTGAGGCCGAACGCCTCCGTGACGGACTCGAGAAGCTCACCGGCCGACGCATCAAGCTCAATGTCATCGAGGTCAAGGATCCCGAGACGGATGCGCAGTTGCTGGCTCGCGGTGTTGCGGATCAGATCGAGAATCGCGTCGCCTTCCGGCGTGCAATGAAGCGGACCGTGGCGACAGCCATGAAGGCCGGCGCCGAAGGCGTGCGGGTCGAGTGCAAAGGTCGCCTCGGCGGTGCCGACATGGGCCGTCGCGAGTGGTACCGCGAGGGACGCGTTCCTTTGCACACGATTCGGGCAGACATCGACTTCGGCATGGCCACAGCTCGCACCACGGTTGGCGCTATCGGAGTCAAGGTGTGGATCTACAAGGGCGACGTCGTCGTTACCTCAAAGATTGCCCGCGCCAAGATCGCGGCCGAAGCAGCACTGGCGACCGGCGGTCCCAGCCGCGGAAGAGTCGCGCCTGCCAAGTCACGGGCTGAAGCCGCTGCTGGAAGTGATAAGATGCCTCGCCTCATTGAAGCCGGCGGCGGCAAGCGAATCATCGAAGCCGGCGGCGGCAAGCGCAAAGAACCTGCGCGTCGGGAAGAAGCGACCACACGGATCGCCCCGGAAGAGGCAATCAGTCAATACGAAGAAGAACGTGGTGTGCTCGTCGACGAGACCCCCTCTGCGGAGGTGAGCGTCGAGGCGAGTACCGCAGAGACTCCCACGACACCGGAGCCCGAAGCGGTTGTGCCTGCAGAAGAGGCACCGGCCGAAGAGGCAGCGACGAAAGCTGTTGCCGAAGAGGTGAGTGTCGAAGGTGATGAGACTGCGGCAGAGCCGGTTGACGCCGGCGCCGACGATGCAGCTGAAGCTGCGTCGAGTGAAGCAGAAGAAGGAGGCGAGTAGAGATGTTGATGCCCAAGCGGACCAAGTACCGCCGGGTGCATCGCGGTCGGAGACGCGGCACCGCCAAGGGTGGTACCCGCGTGAACTTCGGCGACTACGGCCTCCAGTCATTGGACGCCGCCTGGATAACTTCCCGGCAAATCGAGTCGGCTCGTGTGGCGATCACCCGTACGGTACGCCGTGGCGGAAAGGTGTGGATCAACATCTTCCCCGACAAGCCGGTGACTGCGAAGCCCGCGGAGACCCGTATGGGATCCGGCAAGGGTGCCCCGGAATTCTGGGTCGCGGTCGTCAAGCCAGGCCGCGTGATGTTCGAGCTCTCCGGAGTTGACGAAGATCTGGCCAAGGAAGCGATGCGCAAGGCCGGCCACAAACTGCCGGTGAAGACACGATTTGTGACGCGGGAGGAAGGGTGACTACAGAGGAACTCCGAGAGCTCTCGCAGACCGAACTGGTCGAGGCGCTTGCCGAGGCGAAGGCCGAGGCATTCAATCTGCGGTTCCAGCTGGCGACCAACCAGCTCGACAACACCGCACGCCTTGGACAGGTTCGCCGAGACGTGGCTCGCATCATGACGGTGCTCAGAGAACAAGAACTTGAAGCTTGGCAGGCGCAGACCGCGGCTGCCGACAAGGAAGGTGCGTGATGGCAGACCGGACACGGCGCAAAACGCGCGTGGGGGTCGTGGTGTCGGATAAGCGCGACAAGACGATCACGGTTGAGGTCACGGGATCCCGTCGCCACCCGTTGTACGGCAAGGTCGTACGGAGCCGTTCGCGGTTCCACGCCCACGATGAGGCCAACAACGCCAGTGTGGGAGACACTGTGATGATCGCCGAGACCCGGCCGCTTTCGAAGACCAAGCGCTGGCGCGTGGTCGAGGTCGTGGAGCGGGCCCGATGATCCAGCAGGAATCCCGTCTCAAAGTGGCGGACAACAGTGGTGCCCGTGAACTGCTGTGCATTCGTGTGCTCGGCGGTTCAAAGCGCCGGTACGCCGGTGTCGGCGACGTGATCGTCGGTACCGTCAAGGAGGCGATTCCGGGCGCAGCGGTGAAGCGCGGCGAGGTCGTGCAAGCGGTCGTAGTCCGTACTGCCAAAGAACACCGCCGCACGGACGGCACCTACATCCGATTCGACGACAACGCATGCGTTCTCATCGACCCCAACCAGCAACCCCGCGGCACCAGGATCTTTGGTCCGGTGGCGCGCGAACTCCGCGAGAAGAAGTTCATGCGGATCGTTTCGCTGGCTCCGGAGGTGCTGTGATGCGATTGCGTGAAGGCGACAAGGTCAAGGTCATGACCGGTAAGGACTCGGGGAGGGAATCCCGAATCATCCGTGTCATACCGACAAAAAACAAGGTGATCGTCGAGAACGTCAACACGGCCAAGCGGCACATGAAGCCGCGTGGTCAGACGATGCAGGGCGGCATCATCGACAAGGACATGCCAATGGATGCTTCCAACGTCATGATCATTTGCGATGATTGCGGACCGACCCGTATCGGGTACCGCATCGATGACGAAGGCAACAAGACCCGCACGTGTGTGAAGTGCGGAGGTGAACTGTGATTCCTCGACTGAAGCAAAAGTACAACGATGAGATCGCGGCCAAGCTCAAGGAAGAGCTTTCCTCTGCGAACGCCATGTTGGTCCCCCGACTCGACAAGATCGTGGTCAACGTTGGCGTTGGCGAGGCAGTCGCCGATAAGAAGGCGATTGACTCCGTGATGGAGGAACTGGCCATCATCACCGGCCAGAAGCCAAAGCTCAACCGGGCCAAGAAGTCGATCGCGAACTTTAAGGTGCGCCAGGGAATGCCCGTCGGCGCATCGGTGACGTTGCGCGGCAAACGTATGTGGGAGTTCTTCGATCGGCTCGTGGCCGTCGCGATCCCACGCGTACGTGACTTCCGCGGACTCAACCCCAAGTCGTTCGATGGGCGTGGCAACTACTCGTTCGGAGTGACCGAGCAGCTGATCTTCCCCGAAATCGATTACGACAAGGTCTCAACCGTGCGCGGAATGGACATCACCATCTGCACGACGGCAGACAACGACGAAGATGCGAGAGCCCTGCTGAATGCGTTTGGGTTCCCGTTCCGCACACAACAAGCGCAGGCGTAGGAGCTAGTTCATGGCGAAGAAATCGATGATCGCGAAGGCCAATCGCACGCCCAAGTTCAAATCGCGTGCCTACAACCGCTGCAAGCGGTGTGGACGGTCGCGCGCCTATCTGCGCAAGTTCGGCATGTGCCGTATCTGTGTGCGTGAATTAGCCCGCAGAGGCGAGCTCCCCGGTGTGAGAAAGGCTTCGTGGTAATCATGATGACCGATCCCATAGCCGATATGTTGACTCGAATCCGCAACGGAATTCAGGCCGGACATACGGCCGTTGCGATGCCGTCGTCGAAGGTGAAGGAAGCCGTGGCCGGCATCCTCGCTGCCGAGGGATACATCGACGGGTTTGATATCGAACCCAAGGGTCCTGCCCGTGAGATGACGATCCAGCTCAAGTACGGACCCCGTCGCGAGAAGATCATCAGCGGACTGAAGCGAGTCTCGAAACCCGGTCGGCGTGTGTACAGGAAGGCGGACGAACTTCCGCGTTCCCACGGCGGCCTTGGCGTCGTGGTGGTTTCAACTTCACAGGGAATGCTGCCCGATCGTGAGGCTCGACGTCGCCAGCTCGGTGGCGAAATCGTGTGTGAGGTTTGGTGAGATGAGTCGCGTAGGAAAAGCACCCATCACGTTGCCGTCCGGCGTCAATGTCGCCATCGATGGAAACAATGTGACGGTCAAGGGCCCCAAGGGGCAGCTCGATCGTGAGTTTCATGAGCGCGTTTCGATAAGCCAGGAAGACGGTGTCCTGACCGTCGGACGGGCAGACGATGAACGTCTCTCGCGGGCTATGCATGGTCTGAGCCGGGCACTGCTCGCCAACATGGTCATCGGAGTTTCGGATGGCTATATGAAGGAACTGTCGATCGTCGGCGTTGGCTATCGGGCGGCACTCAAGGGTTCGTCCCTCGACCTGCAGCTCGGTTTCAGCCACCCCGTGAGTGTCGACGCCCCGGCCGGCATCACATTCGAGGTGCCGGAACCCACCAGAATCATTATCACCGGGATCAGCAAAGAGGCGGTCGGACAGATCGCCGCTGAGATCCGGGGCATCCGACCTCCTGAGCCATACAAGGGCAAAGGAATTCGGTACAAGGACGAGCAGGTGCGGCGCAAGGCCGGAAAGGCAGGTGTTGCACGATGACCAAGTCTCGAGAAGCTGCGCGGAAGATCCGCCATTTCCGGGTCAGGAAACGTGTCTCCGGGACGGCGGTTCGTCCACGGCTGGCCGTGTTCCGCAGCAACCGCTACATCTACGCACAGATCATCGACGATGTCGCCGGCAGCACGCTGGCGTCGGCATCGTCAACTGAAAAGGATCTGCGTGGCGAGCGACTCAATGTCGCAACCGCCACAAAGGTCGGCAAGTTGGTCGCCGAGCGTGCTCGCAGCGCTGGTGTAGACCAGGTGGTATTCGACAGGGGAGGCTATCCGTTCCACGGACGGGTCAAGGCCCTCGCCGAAGCCGCCCGTGAAGCCGGGTTGGAGTTTTAGGAGAGACCATGGCCAGACAACAGCGCCAACAGCGCCAGCAACAAGACACAGAAGGACCCCAACTCGATGAGCGGGTCATCCAGATCAATCGCGTAGCGAAGGTAGTCAAGGGTGGACGCAGGTTCTCCTTCACGGCGCTCGTCGTCGTCGGCGACGGCAAGGGCAAAGTCGGCGTCGGATATGGCAAGGCCAAAGAGGTGCCTGCTGCCATCCAGAAGGGTATGGAAATCGCCCGTCGGGCGATGGTTGCCATTCCGATGGCGGGTACGACGACGATCCACGAGATCGTTGGTCAGCACTCTGCTTCCCGCGTTCTCATCAAGCCTGCTGCACCGGGTACCGGTGTCATTGCCGGCGGCGCCGTGCGGCAGATCCTCGAGGCAGCAGGCGTCAAGGATGCTCTCGCCAAATCACTCGGTTCACCCACACATCTGAACGTTGCCAAAGCAACGATGGATGGACTGCTCAAGCAGCACCGTCCGGACGAGATCGCCAAGATGCGCGGGAAGAGCCCCGAAGAGGTCACACCTCCGGCATTGCTGGCGGCCTACAGGTCAACCGAGATGATCCGCGCCCAGGCAGGGGAGTGACAAACCGATGGCTGCGAAGAAACTGACCGTCACGCTCCGCAGGAGCCTGATCGGGGAGAAGCCCAAGACCCGTGCGACGGTTCGTGGCCTTGGTCTCCGCAAGATGAATCAGACCGTCCAGCACGACGACACGGATGCCATCCGCGGGATGCTGCACAAGGTCAAGCACCTCGTTGAAGTTGTCGAGAGCAAGAAGTAACTGGTACGTAACTCGTACTACGTACTACGTACCACGAAGAGGAATCAATGGCTGACACACAGAAGAAAACAAAGCTTCAGCTTCATCACCTGAAGCCGGCCGCCGGATCCAAGAAGAAGAAGATCCGTGTTGGGCGTGGTGAGGGCGGACGGCGCGGCAAGACCGCCGGACGTGGCACCAAGGGTTTGAAGGCACGCGGGAATGTTCGCCCCGGCTTTGAGGGCGGCAGCATGCCCTTGCAGCGGCGCATCCCTCACCTGCGTGGTTTCAAGAACCCGAACAAGGAGTATTTCACCGTTGTCAATGTCGAGCGTCTGGGAGAATTCTCTGCCGGATCGACCGTTACCCCCGACGATCTTCGGGCCGCTGGTCTGATCAAGAAGCGCGGCCGGGTGAAGGTACTCGCCGATGGTGAACTGAATACGAAGCTGACCGTTCAGGCCCACGCCTTCAGCAAGGGTGCGGCTGCCAAGATCGAAGCGGCCGGTGGGACAGCAGAAGTAATCGAGAGCTAGCTCTCGATTACTCAGTACCTAGTACCTAGTACCTGGTACCTAGTAATCCGAAACTCAGAGAAGGCCGTTACTCTCCAAGTCAATCGAGGAAGAAGAACTCACTAAATGCTCGCCGTTTACCGCCACATGTTCACGATTCCCGACTTGCGTCGGAAGATCCTCTTCACGCTGATGATTCTCGGCGTGTATCGCCTCGGGACGAACATCCCGGTGCCCGGCACCAACCTGGACGCGGTCCAGCGGATCGCCGAGGGTGCGGAGGTGGGAGGAATCTTCGGTCTGCTGAACCTCTTCTCGGGTGGCGCGTTGGAACGGTTCTCGGTGTTCGCGCTCGGCATCATGCCTTACATCACGGCGAGCATCATCATGCAGTTGCTGACCGTTGTCATCCCTCGCCTTCAGGCTCTTCAGGATGAGGGTGACAGGGGCCGCAAGGTCATCACCCAATGGACCAGGTATCTGACCGTCGTCCTGTCGCTTCTGCAGTCGACCGCGTTGACAGCTCTGTTTGCAAGCGCAGGCGGCGCAGCTCAGCTCGGTTTGAGCGAGCCATTGATTGCCGATTCGAATGCCGGCAAAGCTGCTCTGATTGTCTTGACGATGACCGCCGGTACTGCGTTCATCATGTGGCTCGGTGAGTTGATCACCCAGCGCGGAATCGGCAACGGCATGTCGCTCATCATCTTCACGAGCATCATCAGCCAGTTGCCTGCCAGCTTCTCGCTGATCTATCAACAGACCGTTGGCGCTTCGCAGCCTCTCCTCTTTGTCCTGATGATCTTCATCTTCGTTGGGATGGTCGTTGCCATTCTCTACGTCGAGCAGGGCCAGCGACGGATTCCGATTCAGTTCGCCAAGCGAGTGCGCGGGCGGAGGGTTTTGGGTGGTCAGGCGACCTACATCCCATTGAAGGTCAACTCGGCAGGTGTGATCCCGGTGATCTTCGCGACGAGCGTTTTGTTCTTTCCGGCATTGATCGTGACGATGATTCCGAACGCGACCAACTCGGTCCTCGAAGGCATCCGGAACTGGGTGAATGAGTACCTCGGGTCAACCGGGAGTTCGACCTGGACCTATGTGATCATCTTGTTCCTGTTGATCGTGTTCTTCACCTATTTCTACACAGCAATTCAGTTCGACCCGGTTCGCCAGGCCGAGACAATTCAGCGACAGGGTGGCTTCGTCCCAGGCATCCGCCCCGGCAAGGCGACGGTGCGTCACCTGGAGTACATCTTGAACCGGATCACGCTGCCGGGAGCGCTGTTCCTGGCTTCGATCTCGGTGCTGCCCGCCATCGCCTCGGTGATCTGGGGTTTCCAAATCGGATTCTCCGGCGTTTCGATCCTGATCGTGGTCGGGGTGGCTCTGGAAACGATGAAACAGATCGAGAGCCAGCTCACCATGAGGAACTACGAGGGTTTCCTGACGTGATCAGTACCAGGTACCAGGTACCAAGTACCAGGTACGGCAGCCTCATCGGAGCGCAGCTCCGATGAGGCTGCTTTTCTTGGGCCCTCCAGGGGCCGGCAAAGGGACGCAGGCGAAGCGTGTTGCGGCCGACCTCGAGATTCCTCATATCGCCACGGGCGACATGCTCCGTCAGGCGGTTACAGACGGAACGGAGCTCGGCCTCCAGGCTCGTTCGATAATGGAACGCGGCGATCTCGTCCCGGACGACCTGGTGATTGCCATGCTGTTGGAAAGGGTCAACCGGGAGGATGCGGCAGGCGGGTTCATCCTCGACGGATTCCCCCGTACAACGGCCCAGGCTGAAGCCCTCGAAGAGCGTTTCGGTGGTGCAGGACTCGATGCTGCGGTGGTGATCGACGTCGATTCGGAAGAGGTTGTGCGGCGCATATCCGGCAGACGGGTGTGCAACAACGGCCACGTGTTCCATGTTGATGACGCACCTTCCTGCGATGGCGAACTCTGTGATCAATGTGGTGAGCCCATCTACCAACGGGAAGATGATCAAGCCGAGACCGTTAGGAATCGCTTGAACGTCTATCGGGAGCTGACCGAACCGCTCATCTCGTTCTATCGCGAACGAGAAATGACGATGCACGTCATTGAAGGGGTTGGCGACCTGGACGACATCACCGGGTTGATCATGGATGCAATCCGTTCATGATCACGATCAAGAAGCCGAACGAATTCGAGAAGATGGCGATCGCAGGTGCAACGGTGGCCGTCGTATTGCGAACGGTCCGGGAAGCCGCGGCACCCGGAGTGACGATGAAGGAACTCGACGCCGTCGCCGCCGACGTCATTCGATCCCGGGGATGCACACCTTCGTTCCTGGGCTACCACGGGTTTCCTGCGCACATCTGCACCTCTCCGAACTCGGTGATCGTGCACGGAATCCCCGACACATACCGGCTCAAGGATGGGGACATTCTCTCAGTCGACGCCGGCGCTATCTATGAGGGATTCCATGGAGACGCGGCAGTTACGTTCGCCATCGGCGATATCGATCCCGCCGTGCAACGCCTGCTCGAGACAACAGAGGCAAGCCTCTGGTCGGGAATCCAAGAGGTAAAGGATGGGGCGAGGCTCGGGGATATTGGCAGCGCTGTTCAGGCTGAGGCGGATCGCCAGGGATTCGGCGTCGTGCGGGAGTATGTCGGCCACGGCATTGGTCGCCAGATGCATGAGGAACCGCAGGTACCCAACTTCGGCAAGAAGGGAACCGGCATGAAACTGCGCACAGGGATGGCGATTTGTATCGAGCCGATGTTCAATCTGGGTGGAGCTGAGACCAGGGTAGAAGCCGATGGATGGACCGTTCTCACAGCAG
>Ga0316187_10003406_pt1 | contig 13841 bp, 12 predicted proteins | sample CroRivburrow1_MG_FD_204927 | JGI IMG/M metagenome (GOLD analysis project Ga0316187, IMG submission 204927) | Coastal sediment microbial communities from Maine, United States - Cross River worm burrow 1 | ecosystem: Environmental > Aquatic > Marine > Coastal > Sediment | place: USA: Maine...
CGACCACTCGCTTACTTTCGAGCCCGTGACGACGACCGCGATCCGCATCGTCGGTGACGCCGGCGGCATCGAGCAGGACGAACGAAACGGCGGTGAGCGCCGCTTCTACACGGCCGTCAGCGAGTTGTCCGTTTATTCCGATTAGATCGAAAGTGGCTTTTCAACAACCGACAGCTCATTCTGCCGGGCGGTTCGCCTTGACGTATTGCATGATGCCGAGGAAGGTGTCGACCCAGTAAACACCGGGGTTTTCCGCGAGATGCCGCAGCAATTCGCCGTGCGCCTGCTCCGATACGGCGAGGTGGTCACCGCCGACACCGTGAAAAGTCAGGTTGGCCATGGTTCCCCGCTCCGCTGCCTCGCGGACGATGGCGATCAGTTCCTCCCCCGAGACTTCCACGGGCACCGCTACGCTGACGAAGTAGGGGTCGAGCGCCGCCATGTCCTCCGGCACTGCGCCGGAAAAACCGGCCTTGATGGCGACAAACTCGGTCTTCAAGGCATCGAGGTACTGGCCGTCGGCCGTGTACAGGTCGCCGCAGGGCGTTGTAAACGTTCGCTCGTCCCGCCCGTCAATGGCGTGCAGCATCGTATTGGCCAGGATGACGTGCTGCCTCAGTTCCTCGACGGTCATCCGGTCCAGGTCGTTCCACGGCTCCACCCATTCCCGGTCGGGCCGCGATTTCGAGCAGGCGTGGAACAGCGTGTGATTGCCCAGTTCGTGCCCCCGGCCGGCGGCGGCCCGCCATTCCCCGAGGCGTGAGCGGACGGCCGGACTGGCCAGCGTCAGGTAGAAACTGCCGCGGAAGCCGTGCCGGTCGAGTGCAGGGATCGCGTGATCCAGCTGCGAGTCCAGCCCGTCATCGTAGGCCAGGCTGACCGCGGCCCTGGCGCCGTCCGGCCAGGGAAACGCGGTGGCTTTCTGGGCCCATGTGACTGGCGGAACCAGCAGGAGGAAACAACCCAGTAATGCGCGGGAAACCGGTCTCTGCATGGGGATCACCTGCCTCTCATGATCGGGCCAGCCGGCTGCGGCGCGCCAGCCTGTAACCGTGACGGTACATGTCCTGGAATATCAGCAGGAACAGCACCACCCCCAGCAGGGCGGCGGCGAGGCTCAGCCAGCTCAGCGAATCGCGTTCATGGTGCAGGGTCCACGCGAACTGAAGGACACAAAGGATCGCAACGATAAGTAACGTCGGGCGCCGCCCGATCCGGCTCACCATCATCGCGCCAAAGGGTGCGCCCACGGCCACCACCGGCGCCGCAGCCAGCCAATTCTCGAGAGTGCCCGGCTGGAAGTCACCGAAAACAGCCTTGGCCGCGACACCAACCAACGAGGTAAACGCCATCAGCACCACCGATGTGGGAATGGCGATCCTGAGGTCGGCATGACACCATAAAACCAACACCATATAGATCATCATGTCGATGCCCACGCCGGTGATGCTGGCGATGGACAGCGATCCCAGCAGCCCGACGGCGAATCCGACCCGGTGGTCAAAGGACACGTCATGGGGCGTCATGCCCTCGTAGGACGTGATCTCGTTTATACGGCGCAGATGCAAGACGCCAAAACTGCACCACATGGTGGCGAACAACAGCTTGATGAACAGATCAGAGGCCAGCGGCGCGACAAACAAAATGCCCACTGGCGTGCCGACCAGCGCACCCACGCAGGCGGCCCGCAGCATGGGCCACTCCAGTTCCTGGCGCTTGCAGAGAATATAGATGCTCGCGCTGGTCATACCCACTGACTGGATGGCGAAGCTGAAATCACGACCCAGCGATGCCGGCAGATCCATCAGCAACACCAGCACCGGGAAGCCCACGGTTCCGCCCCCCATGGGCGTCGAACCCGCGACGTAAGAGCCCGCCGCCATCGCAACGGCCATGGGCCAGTGTCGAATCGCCGTTTCTACGTAACCGCCGCCAATGACCAGAAATAGCCAGGCCATATAGAATGTGGCAAGCCACAGATAGAATGGAAACAGCCGATGTGGCTTGTGCAATCCGCTCAACTGTAACGCTGCTGCAGGTAACCGAATACGGCCCGCAAGCCCAGCGCTTCCCCCCCCATCGGCCGGCCCGGCCGGTTGGCCTCGTTCCAGGCAAAGGTGTCGATGTGCACCCAGGGAATGTCCTGTTCCACGAAAGACTCCAGGAACAGCGCGGCGGTGATGCAACCGGCGAATGAACTCTTGCTGCTGTTGTTGAGATCGGCCAGGGGGCTCTCGATCTGCTTGCGGTAGGGCTGATACAAAGGCATGGTCCACAGCGGATCTTCGGCCTCATCGCCGGCCTGCTGAATCCCTTGTGCGACTTCGGGGCGGTTACTGAACAACGGCGGCAGGTCGGCGCCGAGCGCGACCCGCGCGGCTCCGGTCAGCGTGGCGAAGTCGATCACCAGGTCCGGCGTCTGTTCGCAGCCGTAAGCCAGAGCATCCGCCAGCACCACCCGGCCCTCGGCGTCGGTGTTGCCAATTTCCACCGACAGGCCCTTGCGGGTAGATATCACGTCGCCGGGCCGGTAGGCGTTGCCGGACACCGAGTTTTCGACAGCCGGGATCAGTAGCTGCAGGCGCACCGGCAAGCGGTACTCCATGACCAGCCGCGCCAGTGCCAGGGCGTGCGCGGCCCCACCCATGTCCTTCTTCATCAGGGCCATGCCTGCTGCCGACTTGAGGTCCAGCCCGCCCGTGTCGAAACAGACGCCCTTGCCCACCAGGCACAGCCCCGGCGCATCCTCTTCACCCCAGTTCAGCTCGAGAAGCCGCGGCGGGCGACTCGAAGCCCGGCCAACCGCGTGGATCGCCGGAAAATTGCGGGTCAGCAATTCGTCGCCGGCAACCGTTGACGCCGCGGCATCGAAAATATCCGCCTGCGACAGGACGGCGTTGGCGAGTTCACCAGGGCCCATGTGCTCGGTCGGTGTATTGACGAGATCCCGCACCAGGCACTGGGCCTCGCACAGGGCGCGCACGTCCTGCTCGATATCCTCCTCCAGCACCAGCGCCGGACGGGGCTTACCGCTCACTTTGTAACGCTCGAAGCGGTAGGACGCCAAACCCCAGCCCAGGCTGGCCTGGAGGCGCCGTTCGCGGGACCAATCGCAGTCCAGGCGGTAAAGGCCCTCGGGCAGCAGGGCAGGCAACGCCGCCAGTTGGTATAACCACCCTTGTTTTTCCATCCCGGACAGCCAGCATTGGGGGCCGCCGTCGTCACCGGGCACGGCGCAACTCTGGCCCGGAGCGGCCTTGAATCCCGAGGCCTCGACCCATTTCCAGGCTGTTGCGGACGCGGATTCTTTCCAGTCCTTCAGGGCCTGCTCATCAAGCGGCTGTAATGGGATAGAAGATTGGACGTCTTGCAGTTCTGCAGCTGACAAATAACTCACGGATATTCCACCTGGCTGTCTGTAGGCTTCGGAAGATAGTCTAACTTGGGCCCGGTGACCAGTTCCTAGTCAATCCGCGCGACATAGTCTCTCCCGCCACGGCGAACCTGCAGGTAAAGGGTTCCGCTCACTCCACGGAGGACCTCCTGGAATTCCGCGAGGTCGCGGATCGGCACGCGGTTGGAGCCCGTGATGATGTCGCCCTCGCGCAATCCCTGCCGCGCCAGGCGGCTGCGTGGATCAAGGCCGGAAATGAGCACGCCGCCGACACCCTCGGAGCGTTGCTTGAACGGCAACTCCTCGAATGTGGCGCCGTCCAGCCGAACATCCAGGCTGCCCCCGTCCATCACCTTCAGCTCCTCGACGCGGACCTGGGTGCGCCGTTTTTCCTGATCGCGAACGTATTCCAGTTCCAGCGGATCGCCGACCGGAAACTGACCCTCCAGATTGTGAAACTCCTGGGCGCTCAACACCGGATTGCCGGCGATTGAAGTGACCACGTCTCCAGCCCGCAGTCCCGCCTTTTCAGCAGCCGACCCGGTGGCAACCTCGGCCACCAGCACGCCCCGGTCTTTTTCCAGGCCGAAGGCGCCGGCCAGTTCGCTGGTCAATTCCTGCACGGAGATCCCGAGCGTGCCGCGGCGCACCTCGCCGAACGTGGCAAGCTGTTCCATGACATAGCGCGCCATTGTCGATGGGATCGCGAATCCGATGCCGACGTTGCCGCCGCTCGGAGTGAAGATGGCGCTGTTGATACCGACCAATTCACCACGCAGGTTGATCAGCGCTCCCCCGGAATTACCCGGGTTGATCGAAGCATCGGTCTGGATGAAGTTCTGGAATTCGAGGCCGCGAAAACCGGTGCGGCCCAGGGCGCTGACGATTCCGGAAGTCACCGTCTGCCCCAGGCCGAACGGATTACCGACCGCCACCACGAAATCACCTACCCGCAGGCGGTTGGAGTCGGCGAATGGCAGCGCCTGCAATTCCTCTGCGGGAATGCGCACCATCGCGAGATCCGTATCGGGATCGGTGCCTATGACTTCAGCCTCGAAGCTGCGGCCGTCCGCCAGCGTGATGGAAATGTCGTCGGCGCCGGCAATCACGTGGTTATTGGTCAGCACATAACCGCGCTCCGCATCGACGATCACGCCGGAGCCAAGGCTCTGCGAAACGCGTTCGCGCGGCGTGTCCGGTACATTGAAGAACCGGCGGAAGAAGGGGTCGTCCATCAACGGGCTGCGCACGCGAACCCGGGTCTGCGTGTAGACGTTGACAACCGACGGCGTCACGCGGTCCAGAACCGGCGCCAACGAAGGCAGGGGGTCGCCGTCAACGGCTACCGGCAACGCAGCGTGGGCCGGTGTCGCGAACATGAACAAGACAAAAAGCGCTGCGGTCAGCACGATGTGTGAATTCTGGCGCACGTCGACTCCGATCAGTTGAGGACGCTTTTTCGACCGGAATGCGGCCGGGAGGTTCTCCGGTCGAAGTAAATCACCAAAAGCTTGCGATCGCCAGTCGAGGCCAGGTCAAGCGCCAGGGAGTAGCGACTTGCGATTTCGTCCGAAACGGGATATATAGCCATAAAAGAGTAATAACGGCACAATATCTTGTGGCTTTGATGAACCTGCAGCAACAGGTGTTGAGAACGGACGTGGCTGGTATGCCGCTCGAGTGGATAGGCTACCAGGATGCCGTTCGCCTGATCACCCTCGACCAGGTGAGCTATTCACTCGGCCGGACGCTGTACCGAATCCATGGCGGCATCAACGCCCTCAGCGGCATCCGCAGCGTGGTCGAAGTCAATGCCATCATCGCCAGCCAGGGCCGCCATCCGCACGCCCACTTGTTCTCGCACGCCTACACGCCACCGCTGAGCAATAATGCGCTGTTCCGCCGCGACCAGTCGCTGTGCCTGTATTGCGGCGAGCAGTTTCCCAATGCCCTGCTCTCGCGCGATCATGTCAAGCCGCTGAGCCAGGGCGGCGCTGATACCTGGGGTAATGTCGTCACGGCCTGCAAACGCTGCAATAACCACAAAGCCGGGCGCACACCGGAGCAGGCCGGCATGGAGTTGCTGGCCATCCCGTTCACGCCGACCCACGCGGAATACGTCTACCTGCAGGGCCGCCGCATCCTGGCCGACCAGATGGAATTCCTGCTGGCCCACTTCCCGCGCAACAGCCAATTGCGACGGCGCGTGGAGCGAGGCCAGCCACTGATGGCCTGAGGAGTCGGCCGGACCCTAAACCCGCAGGCAGCGCTGGCGCAGCATCCCGCCGAAAGCGAGTTCGTCGAACAATCGATTCAGGCGCGTCGCGTCAACTTCCCCGCGGGCCAGGTCCGGAGCCACGAGCGCCGACTCCACCGCTGTTTCTATCACCGTGAGTTTGCGCGCCAGTTCCGCCGCCTCACGATGATCCACGAGCTTCTTGCGGATCGATTTGGCGCCACGTATCGCCAGCGTCGGAACTTCCTCGACCCGCGCATACAGGCTGTCGAGATCACCGAAGTGACCCAGTAGCGCCGCAGCGGACTTGGGGCCGATGCCCGGCACGCCGGGAATGTTGTCGACGGCGTCACCGGTCAACGCGAGGTAATCCGCCATCTGCTCTGGCATGACGCCGAATTTCTCGGTCAATTTGCGGGCGTCGAGCTTCTGGTTGCGGGAGAAATCCCACCAGTAGTCGGCTTCCCGGACCAACTGGGCGAGGTCCTTGTCGGCCGTGACGATACAGATGGGATGCCCGCGAGCCCGCCAATACTCGGCCAGCGTACCGATCAGGTCATCGGCTTCATACCGGTCATCGCCGTAGCAGCTCAGCCCCATGGCCTCCGCGACGGAGCGCGCCCAGCCGAACTGGCGCTTGAGTTCGACGGGCGCCGGATCGCGATTGGCCTTGTATTCCGGATAGATCTCATTGCGGTAGCTGCTGGTGAGCGACTCGTCAAACGCGACGGCTACGTGTTCGGCGGCCGTTTGTTCCAGCAGGCTGCACAGGAAACCGGAGAACCCGTAGACCGCGTTGGTGGGCTCTCCGGCGTGATTCACAAACTCGTCCGGCATCGAGAACCAGGCGCGGAAAATGTACACGCTGGCGTCGACGAGATAGACGGGAGGCAGCGTCATGCGATGGAAGTTACCCGGCTCATTGCTGGCGGCGCTTCTTCTTTTCCTGAAATTTTCTGATGTCCGGCGGTACGATGTCCTTGCCCGCATCCAGCGAGGTGCGCAGCACCAACAGGCCGTCGACGCTCTCCGCAGCCCCGGCGTTCGCGAAGTAGTACAGGGCATTTCCCAGTATCGCACCGACGCCCGGCTGATCGAACTGGGGCAAAGCAACAGCCATCGGGGCGACTGCTTCGACCGCCGAGCCGCTGGCGGCAAGCTCGAGCCGCATCAGGCGTTGCGGCTGCAGTCCGCCTTGCACGACCACCAGCTTGCCCGCCGCATACTCGATCCCTTCGATTCCGCTGAGGTTCAGGTTGTCAGGCCCGCCAAGCATGGTCGCCTGTTCCGCGACCGGATCCACCACGAAAACGCCTTTCACGCGATCGGCAACAAACACACGACTGTTGTCAGGGGTCACGGCGATGTCGCTGAACGACACCAACTCCTTGCTGCCGACAAATGCTTCGAGGCGCTCACTATCCGGTTTTTTCAGGTAGACGACGGGCAAGGCGCGATCGATCACGTAGACGTGGCCGTCATCAGTCAGCGCCAGGCTGCCCAGCTCGTGCGGCAGTGGGTCGATCGGCAAAAAATACTCTTTCACCAACTCGAGTGTTTCCAGGTTGAACTCGAACAGCGCCCCGCGATTCTGGTCCGTGGGAATGAAGCCCTTGTACTTGGCAGTCGCCGCACTGGAAATCCACAGGCGATTGCGCCCGGCATCGACAGCCAGGCCGTTGATGGACCACAGCCCGTTGCCCTTGCCGGCCTGCAGCAGGATCTCTGACGAGCCATCCTCGGCAACCGCCAGCAACGTGCCGGCTTCCGCGGTCCCAACCAGGAACTTGCCGCGACTGCCGTCCCAGGCAATGGTCTGGTAGTCGGACGGGCGCCCGGGCAGTGTAAACGCCGGCACGCCTTCGCCGGCAGGCTTGCCGGCTTCGACCATCAAGTCGTTGACGTAGGCATAAAGCTCGGTTTTGCGGATGTTGAGCGTATCGTCGGTCTGGTTGAAATCATAAGACAGCCCCTGGCGCTGCATCGTGAGCATCATTTCATAGGCTTCGGTCTTACGGTCCTGCAGGGCGGCCGCCCGAACGATGTTGTACATGTAGTCCCCTGCAAGCGGGCGGCGCTCATGCAGTTGGAGATTGATTTCATATGCGGCCAGGGCATCGCCCTTTGCAAAAGCCTCGCGTGACTGTTCCTCGAGGCTGTTGATGCTGGGCTGCGCGGCTTGATCCGCTGCGCCGGCCGGCGCCTGTGCCTGGAGAGAAAACGTACAGAAGAGGCTGAGCAAGGCCGAAGCTGCTCCACTGAATAGAGTTTTTGGCATGTCTGGTCCTTGAAAATTCGGTTTATCGCTGCGTGGGTATTCTCTGATCGAGAGCCGCCGTTTTAGTTCCGATTGGCCAAAACCATGTGTTCGCGGGCGCCTCCAGATACAATCGACGCAGTTTACCAGTTCATCGGGATCCAGACCTAATGAGTAAAGACATCATGCGTTACCGGGGACGCTATCTCAGCCTGCTGGAGCGGGACGGCTGGGAATTCGCCAGCCGCAGCAATGCCAGTGGAGTAGTCGTCATCATCGCGGTCACCGACGGCGGCGAGATCGTGCTCGTCGAGCAGTACCGCAAGCCGGTAAAGGCGCGGGTACTCGAGCTACCCGCCGGCCTGGTCGGAGATCATGTTGACCCTGGTGAAAGCGTGCTTGAAGCGGCAGGCCGCGAACTGATCGAGGAAACCGGCTATGCGGCCGGGCAGCTGGAGATCCTGATGGCGAGCCCCAGTTCGGCCGGCATGAGTGACGAGATCATAACCTTTGTGCTGGCCACGGGACTGCAGCGGGTTGGGCCGGGAGGCGGCGATGCCAGTGAAGAAATCGAGGTGCTGCCCGTTCCGCTCGAAAAAGTCGATGCCTGGCTGGCCGGCCAGCAGGCCGCGGGCAAGCCGATGGACCCGAAGATTTTCGCCGCGCTTTACTGGCTGCGGAAATCCGGCCAACATGTCACATCCTGATCGATTCCTGGAACACCATGAAGATCTTCAGCCTGATACTAGCCAGTAGCCTGATCGGAGTCGCCACCATGACCTTCGCCGCCAATGCACCTGCCCAGACCGGAAAGCCCTTCGCCATCGCCATCCATGGCGGATCCGGCACGATCGAGAAGGGTGAATTCTCGCCAGAGCGGGAAGCCGAAATTCGCACAACGCTGGAGCAGGCAGTCCGTGCCGGGCACGAAATGCTGGCGGCGGGCGGTTCCAGCCTGGACGCGGTGACCCGGGCCGTTACGATGCTCGAGGACTCACCGCACTTCAACGCCGGCCGCGGCGCGGTGTTCAACGCCGAGGGCAAGAACGAACTGGATGCATCGATCATGGAGGGCGCCACGCTGAACGCCGGTGCAGTGGCAGCGGTACACAATGTGCGCAACCCTGTGCTGCTGGCACGCAAAGTAATGACTGACTCGGTCCACGTCATGCTGATGGGCGAAGGCGCCGAGGAATTTGCGCGGCGACAGGGTATCGCCTTCGAGGATGACGCATATTTCCATACCGACTACCGCTGGCAACAACTGCAGAAAGCGAAAGCCAGCGACCAACCGGACGCGACCTTCCTGTCGGAAACGCCCGACCAGTGGTTCTCGACCGTTGGGGCCGTCGCCCTGGACCGGGATGGGAACCTCGCTGCAGCCACCTCGACCGGCGGCATGACCAACAAGCAGTGGGGGCGCGTTGGCGACTCGCCCATCATCGGCGCCGGCACCTACGCCGACAACCGCTCCTGCGCCGTCAGTGCCACCGGGCATGGCGAATATTTCATCCGCGCGACCGTGGCGCGCGACGTCTGTGCGCGCGTGCAGTTCACGGACGCCAGCCTGGCCGAAGCCACCGACCAGGTGGTCAGGCAACAGTTGACCGCCATGGGGGGTGATGGCGGCGTCATCGCGGTGGATCCCCGGGGTAACGTGGCGCTGACCTTCAACACGTCGGGCATGTACCGTGCCAGCATCGATGCGGATGGAAACGTCTACGTCGCGATTTTCGGAGACGAGTAAAAGGAGTCTCGCTGGCCCTGGTTCAGACTCTGCCACAGCAGGAAACTGGCGTTGGCGCGATTGAGCGTGTAGATGTGCAGCCCCGGTGCGCCGCCGGCCAGAAGGCGCTCGCACAATTCGGTCACGACGTCGAGCCCGAAGGTGCGAATGGAGGCCCCGTCGTCACCGAACGCTTCCAGGCGCCGGCGAATCCACAGCGGAATCTCGGCACCGCACATCTCGGAGAAGCGGGACAACTGCCGGTAGTTGGTGATCGGCATGATACCCGGCGTAATGGGTATTTCGATGCCCATGCGCCGGCAGTCGTCGCGATAGCGAAAGTACGCATCGGCGTTATAGAAATACTGGGTCACGGCCCCATCTGCGCCGGCATCCACTTTTTGTTTGAAATAGAACAAATCAGATCGGGACGATCCCGATTCGGGATGAAACTCCGGGTAGCAGGCCACCTCGATCCGGAAGCCGTCACCAAACTCGCGGCGGATATAGGCGACCAATTCGTTTGCGTACTGGAATGGCCCCGGACCAGCCAAGCCGTCGGGCCGATCGCCGCGCAGGACTACCAGGCGGCTGATACCGTTCTCGCGGTAAGCCTGCAGAATATCGCGCAGCATCTGCTCGCTTTGGGCCATGCAGGAAATGTGTGGGGCAACCGGAACGTCCGTCCCGGCCGCCAGCGCCTCGACCGTTTCCCGCGTCGCATCCAGCGTTGACCCGCCAGCGCCAAAGGTCACCGACAGGTAGTCGGGACGCAGCGGCGCCAGCTTTTGCCAGGTCGACTCCAGGATGAGTTTCTGCTCTTCCGTCCGTGGCGGGAAGAACTCGAAGGAAATATTAGCCTGCATGTCTCACCCGCAATCTGCTGCGACAAGCGATGATGAGACACGCAGGCTGCCAGCTACAGCCATGGCTCAGTAGCGGTAGTGCTCCGGCTTGTAAGGTCCGGAAAGCTCCACGCCGATGTATTTCGCCTGCTCGTCGGAGAGCTCGGTCAGGTGGGCGCCGATACGTCCGAGGTGCAGACGGGCCACTTTCTCGTCCAGGTGCTTGGGCAACACGTAGACCTGGTTTTCGTAACGCTCGCCGTGGTTCCACAGCTCCATCTGCGCCAGCACCTGGTTGGTGAAGGAGTTGGACATCACGAAGCTGGGGTGGCCCGTGGCGCAGCCGAGGTTTACCAGGCGGCCTTCGGCCAGCAGGATGATGCGCTTCCCGTCCGGGAAAATGATGTGGTCGACCTGTGGCTTGATGTTGTCCCACTCGTAGCGCTTCAGACTGGCGACGTCGATCTCGTTGTCGAAATGCCCGATGTTGCAGACGATGGCCTGGTGCTTCATGGCCGCCATGTGATCGTGCGTGATGACGTGGTAGTTGCCGGTTGCGGTGACGAAAATGTCGGCCTTGTCGGCCGCCTCGTCCAGCGTGACGACCCGGAACCCCTCCATGGCCGCCTGCAAGGCACAGATCGGGTCGATCTCGGTGATCCAGACCGTGGCGCCAAGCCCCTTCAGCGACTGCGCGCAGCCCTTGCCGACGTCGCCATACCCGGCGACCACGGCGATCTTGCCCGCCACCATCACGTCGGTGGCACGCTTGATGCCATCCACCAGCGACTCGCGGCAACCATAGAGGTTGTCGAACTTCGACTTCGTCACCGAGTCATTCACGTTGATGGCCGGGAACGGCAATTCGCCGGTTTTGGCCATCGTGTAGAGCCGCTTGACGCCGGTCGTGGTTTCTTCAGTCACGCCCCGGATGTGCGACAAGGCCTTCGTGTACCAGCCTGGATTCGTGTCCAGCCGCTTCTTGATGGAGTTGAACAAAGCGACTTCTTCCTCGCTTTTCGGATCGTCGAGCACCGAGCGATCCTGCTCAGCCTTGGCGCCAAGGTAAAGCAGCAGCGTCGCGTCACCACCATCGTCGAGAATCATGTTCGCAAAGTCTTCGTCGCGATCACCGGCGCCCCAGTTGAAAATCTGGTGCGTAAACTCCCAGTACTCGTCAAGGGATTCGCCTTTGAATGCGAACACCGGCGTGCCGCCGGCCGCGATCGCCGCGGCGGCATGATCCTGGGTCGAGTAAATATTGCAGGACGCCCAGCGCACGTCAGCGCCCAGCTCATTCAACGTTTCAATCAGCATTGCTGTCTGAATCGTCATATGGAGACTGCCGGCGATTCGCGCACCCTTGAGCGGCTGCTCGTCGCGGTACTCCTCGCGCAGTGCCATCAGGCCGGGCATCTCGGACTCCGCAATGGCGATCTCCTTGCGCCCGAAAGCGGCCTGACCGATGTCGGCAACGTAATAGTCGTGCTTCTTCAACTCTTCAATAACTGCGCTCACTGTAATTCCTCCAAATCTCTCGAATGCTGAATCTCTTGAATGTCGACGCGGGACGTCAGAGCCCGGCCGCGGAGCGGATATGCTCCACGCGATCGACGTTTTCCCAGCTGACGCTCAGGTCCTCCCTGCCGAAGTGGCCATAGGCCGCCAGTGGACGATAGATCGGCTTGATCAGGTCCAGCATGCGGATGATGCTGTAAGGCCTGAGATCAAATTCCTGGCGCACGATCTGCTCGATCGTTTTTACCGGGATGTGCTCTGTTCCAAACGTCTCGACGGAGACCGAAGTCGGCTCGGCCACGCCGATGGCGTAGGACACCTGGATCTCGAGCCGGTCCGCCAACCCCGCGGCGACGATGTTCTTGGCCACGTAACGGCAGGCATAGGCCGCAGACCGGTCCACTTTGGACGGGTCCTTGCCGGAAAACGCGCCGCCACCGTGACGGGCCATGCCGCCATAGGTATCGACGATGATCTTACGGCCGGTGAGGCCGGCGTCACCAACGGGGCCACCGATTTCGAACCGCCCGGTCGGATTGATGTGGTACTTGGTGTTCCCGTTCAACCACGTTTGCGGCAGCACGGGCTTGATGATTTCTTCCATGACCAGTTCGCGCAATTCCGCCTGTGTGGAGTCCTTGCTGTGCTGGGTGGAGAGAACCACGGCGTCGATTCCGGCCGGCTTGCCATCCTCGTAGCGGAAGGTCACCTGGCTCTTGGCGTCCGGCCTCAAGTGGCGCCGACCGTCCGGAGTCGTGCGGCGCACCACGCTCTGCCGCTTGACCAACTCATGAGCGTAGTAAATCGGAGCCGGCATCAGCACATCGGTTTCGTTGGTCGCATAACCGAACATCAGCCCCTGGTCACCAGCGCCCTGGTCTTCGGGCCGTTCGCGCGAAACGCCCTGCTTGATGTCGGGCGACTGCTTGCCGATGATGTTCATCACCGCGCAGGTGTTGCCGTCGAATCCAACTTCCGAGGAATCGTAACCGATGTCGACGATGACCTTGCGGATGAGGTCCTCGAGATCGACCCAGGCGCTGGTGGTGATTTCACCGCCGACGATCGCCACGCCGGTCTTGATAAACGTTTCGCAGGCCACGTGGGCCGAAGGATCCTGCGTGAGGATCGCATCCAGCACCGCGTCCGAAATCTGATCCGCGACCTTGTCGGGATGCCCCTCTGACACCGACTCTGAAGTAAACAGGTAACTGCTCATAAAAAATTCCTCGAATAGCAGGCTGGGCCCGTCTGAACGGTCCGGTATTAATGAAACCATATCCTTCAATCAAGATAAGGAGATATATTCTATCGGAAGCCGCCGACAAACGCAAAACGGAATTGGCGCCGGATTTCCAACGCGGGCGGATTCAAACTGGCGCAATCGGTCCCGAGTCAATAGAATTGCCTGCTATTCGCCCGCAATGCGTTGAGGGACTCAAATGCCGAGATCCATAAGCCAGTCGATGCTGGACAACTTCCTGGGCCATGCCGGCCGCTGGTATAAGCTGACCATCCTGGCATTCCTGCTTTTGAATCCCGTTGTGCTTTGGGCCATGGGGCCTTTCGTCGCCGGCTGGCTGCTCGTCGCAGAATTCATTTTCTGCCTGGCGATGGCTTTGAAATGTTATCCCCTGCAGCCGGGTGGCCTGCTGGCCATCGAGGCGGTACTGCTCGGCATGACGAGTCCGGCGACCGTATACCACGAAACCGAAACCAATTTTGCCGTGATCCTGTTGCTGATCTTCATGGTTGCGGGCATTTTCTTCCTCAAGGACCTGCTGCTGTACATCTTCACCAAGATCCTGATCCGGATTGAGTCGAAGATGATGTTGTCCCTGATGTTCTGCCTGGTCTCCGCCGTA
>Ga0316187_10003407_pt1 | contig 13832 bp, 11 predicted proteins | sample CroRivburrow1_MG_FD_204927 | JGI IMG/M metagenome (GOLD analysis project Ga0316187, IMG submission 204927) | Coastal sediment microbial communities from Maine, United States - Cross River worm burrow 1 | ecosystem: Environmental > Aquatic > Marine > Coastal > Sediment | place: USA: Maine...
AAGGTGGCGCTGGTAGCGGGTGTGATCCTGGCTGTCACGCTCGGTACGCTGTTCGGATACCAGCTACACGAAACCAATCAGTATATCCGGCAACTGGCCGCATCGGCGGTTGATCACACCCGTATGGAACGCCAGGGCAACCACTTCGTCGCCGAGCACAAAGATCCCAAGCGCCAGAGAGCGCGCTTCAAGCAGGTGCTGGCCGCATTCGGTGGCAACGTGATGGATGACGAACTCGATGCGCTGGGTGAAATTCTCCATGTGCAGGTGTGCGCACTGGACTCGATCAACGGTCCCGTCGCGCACGCCGTAATCCAGGGAGAACAGGGCGAAATTACCGTCTACTATGTTTTCGGTCGCTCGCTCAGGGGGCCCGAAAACTTTGATCAGGGTCAGTTCAAGGGAATGCTGGTGCCAACCGGCCAAGGCAACATGGCTATCCTAGGCGACCCCGGGGAGCAGTTGGTCGCCGTCGCCGACAAACTGGAACAGGCGGTAGCCTGGCATATCTGATCGGTCGCGCTGTCGAGCGTTTCTCGACCTCGCTGGATTCACCACAGATTTCAGTGACTTACGAATTTCAATCCAAATCCGGTCCCGAACGCTAAGATTTTCGAGCCCGCTCCTGTAATATTGGGCGTAACGAGAATCATCGCGGAGACTGGATAAGAGTGGAAACAAGCTGGTTGATCATGGCTGCGCTCGCGCTCGCTGCGGGAGTGTTTGCCATTCTCATGGTACGCGCTCAGGGAGCGAACGGATTCATTCGGTCGGAACTCGAATCGGCCCGGAAGGAGCTGGCCGGAATGCGCGAGGCTCTCGAGGCAAAGGAGAGCGATCTTGCGGCAGCGAGGGAAGAGGTTGCCAGGCTCACGCAAGCCGCCGCCGGGAAGGTGAGCACCGCTCCCCCCGTGTCCCCCGGGGACACGGGTTCTTCACCCGTCGATGAAGCGTCGGTAAAGGCGCAGACCATCGTACGCAGGGTGGAGCCGGCCGCTCCCGAGCATGAGGAGTCCGTTGGCGGCGCGGACGAACCGGGGCAAGCGCCCCGCACGATGCTGTTCCGACCGGCTGCCGTCGTCGAGCCTGAAGACAGTACGGCGGGTATGCCATACCTTGAAATCAAAGGCGGTGGACAGGACGAGCTGCGCTTTCTCGAATTCGACAAAACGAGCGTAGGTCGGGACAAGGGAACCGATATCGTCATCGATGATGCCGCGGCCTCACGAAGCCACTTCGACATTGTATACAAGGGCAACCGTTTCATGTTGAAGGACAACCAGAGTACCAACGGCACCTACTGCAACGGCGCCAGGATCGACGAGGTCTGGCTGGAGTTCGGAGACGTCATAAGGGTAGGCGAGACCGGCATGACCTTTTCATGTGAAGGCTACGACCTCAAGGACAGCGATCCGCCGAAGGCTGTCGAGTCCCTGGAAATATGCGTGCGAAAGCAACCGGACTTCGTGCCGGCGCTCAAGATTCTGGCGTTCCTGCTTGAGCGCGACGTTGGCCGCAAGGACGAGGCCGCAGCGCTCTGGGACACCCTCGCAAGGCTTGAGAAGAAATAACCCGCTCCAGTGTACGTATGAAACTCGACGAAGGTCTGACCTACGAAAAGCTGTCGCTGGATATCACGCCACTTATCGATATCGTTTTTCTCCTGGTGCTATTCTTCGCGGTCAGCACCTCGTTCATCAGCGGCGAAGACCTCGATGCCCTGAAAGCCAACCTGCTCAGCCTCAGCGACGACAAGGGGTCGCTCCAGAACGAACTGGCGGCCGCCAACAAGCGGCTCGCGGAGCTGGATATCAACATCGTGTCCCTCGAACAGCTTCGGGATTCTCAGGCCCTTAAGCTTCGTTCCCTGGAAGGCAGGGTGGTGGAGGCGGCTTCGAAAAATGAACAGCTCCGGCAGAACATTGCGAAAAGCGGTTCGGATCTGGACGAGGCGAAGTCGCGGTTCGACCAGACCTACACGCAGCTGATCGACGAGCGCGCCATGCGCAGTAAACAGGAAAAAGTGGTGTTTGAACTGGAAGACCTCCTGGCCGAAAAGAAAAATGAGGCGCTGGAACTGGAACTTGGGCTGAATGCTGCGGTTCGCATGGGGAAGGAGCTCGAAGCCGAACTGGCGGAGATGAAGGTTGAAGCCCAGGTTCTGGAAGTGGATCTGGATAAATACAAGAAGATCGCGGAACTCGATCGCGAACAGGTCGAGCGCGTACTGCGTGCGCAGCAGGACCTTGAATCCGACCTGGGTGCCTACCTGCAAAACCGGCAGTTGGGGATCAAGCGTGAGAAACAGCGCATTACCCTGCAGTTGTCCGACAAGATTCTGTTCGATTCCGGCAGTCCGGATCTGAAAGCGGAGGGGGCGGCATTGCTGCGGGAGGTGGGCAGCGCGATCAAGTCCCGACTAGGGGATTTACAGATCCAGATCGGCGGACATACGGACAACATACCGATCTCCGGCAAGAACAGCGCCTGGCCCAGCAACTGGGCGCTGAGCGCGGCGCGGGCAGTCAACGTCGTGCTGCTGCTGGAGGAAGACGTGGGCGTCGCCCCGGACCTGCTGTCCGCCGTCGGCTACGGCGAGCATCGACCCATCGCCGACAACGCCACCGCCGAGGGCCGGTCCAAAAACCGCCGCATCGAGATGGTGCTGGTGCCGCGCTAAGCGCATTCCAAAGAATGTATGACATTGAAGATATTGAAAAAGGCAAGAACCCAAATGTGTAAGGAACGAAAATGAACGTCATCGAAGTTTTCAACAAGGGCGGCGTGCTGATCTATCCACTCCTGGTGCTTATGGTCTGGGGGCTTGTCATCATCGTAATGAAATGGTTTTCGCTCAGGCGCGAGAACATCATAAAACCCGGTGCGGTCAAGGAAGTGGAACGCCTGCTGCTCGCGAAAAAGGTCCCGGAAGCCACAGCATTCTGCAAACAGAATTCGGCGCCGATGACCAGGATACTGGGGGCGGCGATACTCAACCATGACAAGGGCGAGGGCGAACTGAAAGAGATCCTGGAGGAAGCCGGCAGGCAGGAGGTACCGAAGATCCGCAGCCAGCTCACCACACTGGGCACCATCGCCAGTGTCGCACCACTGCTGGGCCTGTTGGGCACCGTGCTGGGAATGATCTCGGTTTTCTCCGAGTTGTCGCAGGACGCGAATGTCAATGCATCGGCGCTGGCCGGCGGGATATCCGAAGCGCTGATCACCACCGCCTGCGGTATGGCTATCGCCATGCCGACGCTGGCTTTCTACAACTACTTTACGACCCAGGTGCAGAACCTGATCGTCGAGATCGAGAAGGTCTCGCTGCACATGGTTGCTGTATTGAAAAGATCCTGATCGGGTCAGAGTTCCACCGGGGTGTCCGGATCGTTGCCCCACTCAGACCAGCTTCCGTCGTAAGCTCTGATGTTCGGATAGCCCAGGTGCTTCAGCATCATGTAGCTGTGTGCCGAGCGATGATGCGTGTGGCAGTAGACCACCACCTGCTGTTCCGTTCCGATTTTTCTCAGCCGTAACATGCTCTGGAGCAAGTCATCAGGCAACAGGCGCCGTTGCCGACTCTCGTCCATGGTGTCCTTCCAGTTGAGGTTGACGGCGCCCGGAATGTGCCCGCCCTTCGCCGCCCGGACCTTGCTGCCGTTGTGTTCTTCCGGCGTCCTGGCATCCAGCAGTGCCATCGACGGGTCCCCCAGGCGCTCCAGTATCTCTTTCAGTGAGATCAGCGGCCCGGATGCAGGGTTCGCGGCATAGTCGCTCTCCTTCGTCTCCGGAATCTCCCGGGACAAGGGACAGCCCGCGACCTTCCAGCCTTCGATGCCGCCGTTCAGTACACTGGTGCGAGGGTGTCCGATGACATCCAGCGTCCACAGAAGTCGTCCCGCCCAGCCGCCGCCCTCATCGTCATATCCCACTACATGGTGATCCTTGCGGAGCCCGATTGCCGAAAGCGACGCACCAATGAGCTTCGTGTCAGGGAGTTTGCCCGGTGCGGGCTTGATCCCGCAGACCAGACTTTTCGTGTCCAGGTGCACGGCGCCGGGGATGTGCTCCTTCTCGTAGTCCTCCCGCTTGCGCAGGTCCACGATAAGGAGCTTTTCACCTGGAAGTGAGCCCAGTTCTCCGGGTTCGAGGAGTACTTTTACCGCAGACCGCGTCTCAACCATGATCGGAAACCTGCACGATCTTCAGAAAGTTGTCCGCCAGCTCGGATGCGTCGTGCGGCACGCCCGAAAACAGTGCGCGAAGTTCGCCATCCGGGTTGAACAGGAGGACCGAAGACGAATGATTGACCAGGTAGTCTTCGCTGCCGTCTTCACCGGCGCGCACGTGCAGGATGCCGAGTTTGCGCGTAAAGCGGTTGATATCGGCCCGGCTCCCGGTGACGCCAATGTATGCCGGGTCGAAGTAGGGAACATACTGTGCGAGTTTCTCGACGGTGTCCCGCTCGGGATCGACCGATACGAACACCACCTGCGATTTCACATCTGGCGCCTGTTGGTGGACGATTTTGTCCATTTGGGTGAGTGTGCCCATCGTCGTGGGGCAGACGTCCGGGCAATGGGTATAGCCAAAGAACATGAACGTCCACCTGCCCCGCAGTGACTCACGTGTGAACGGTGACCCCGTGTGGCTTGTCAGATTGAATTCTTCAATCTGCCCGGGCGGCTCGAGTACCGTTGCGTCGATATCCTCAAGCGATATCGAACTCCCCTTGATCCACGCGCCGATGGCGAGTCCGGCGCCCAGCGCCGTAATCAGAACTGCGAATACCAGCAGTCGGTGGGATTTTGGTGTCTTTGTCACGCTATCACTCATGGTCGGGAATTATGTCATACAATGATACGGCGCGATCTGCAGGCATCGCACTGTAAAGAAATTTTAGCAAGTCACGGGAACGACGATCATGACCCAACACATACACAACACCCTCATTCTATGCACTGGAAACTCGGCCCGCAGCATCCTGGCCGAGGCCATCCTGAATCGCGTGGGGAAGGGGCGGTTCCGGGCGTTCAGCGCCGGCAGCCACCCCAAAGGGGCGGTCCACCCGATGGCGCTGGAACTGCTCCGGCGCAAAGGATACGATACTGGAGTTTTTCGCAGCAAGGACTGGGACGAGTTTACCGGTCCGGAATCGCCGGATCTTGATTTCGTATTCACGGTTTGCGACAACGCCGCCGGTGAAGTGTGCCCGGCGTGGACCGGCCACCCGATGAAAGCGCATTGGGGCATTCCCGACCCCGCGGCTGTAGACGGCGACGATGCTGAGTGCATGGAAGCGTTTCGACAGGCCTATGCGGCACTGGAAGAACGTATCAAACGGTTCGTCGACCTGCCCATGGACGGGGTCGATAAAAGTTCACTGCAAAGTCGCCTGGAAGAGATCGGACGGGGCTGATCGGAGCCGGTTTTCCAGGTGCGCGTGCCATGATCGTGGAGCCGATTATCACCGGTGTGATCAAGTGGCAGCCAGAGGATTTTGAAGTGTACGAGGTTCTCGGTTTCAAGCCCAGCGGCCATGGTGAGCACCTTATGGTGCAGGTGGAGAAACGGCAGATTAATACCCATGACGTGGTGCGCAGGATAGCAAAGGCCACCGGTGTCGCCGAGAGGGAAATCGGGTGTTGCGGATTGAAAGACAAACAAGCCGTGGCGACGCAATGGTTCAGCGTTCCGGATCCGTTACAGGGCCTGTCAGGTTGGCGCGATCTTGACGACGATCGGATCCGTGTGGTGACGATGGCCCGACATAACCGGAAACTGCGGCGCGGCGCACACATCGGCAATCGATTCAGGATTCGGGTGCGGGAACTTGCCGGGAACAGGGAACGCACCGATGAATGTCTGAGAAGCGTGGATGCGGGCGGTGTCCCGAATTTCTTTGGACCGCAACGATTCGGCAGATCAAACCTCGGGAATGCGGACGAACTCTTTAAAGGCAGGCTGAAACGCGTGTCCCGATCGCGCCGGGGTATTCTGATCTCAGCGGCCCGGAGTTCGCTATTTAATGAGGTGCTGGCAAGGCGCGTGCGCGACGAGGACTGGAACGAACTGCACCCGGGCGATGCGGCCGTGCTCGACGGCAGCAACAGTTTTTTTCGAGTTGACGCCGTGGATGCGACGCTACAACATAGACTCAAGACATTCGATATACATCCAAGCGGACCGCTTTTCGGGGCAGGTGAAAACCTTGTGGCAGGCCGTGTCGCAGAACTCGAAGCGGACGTCTTTGATTTGCTGCGTCACCGATGCCAGGGGCTGATCAAGTTCGGTTTGCGAATGGAGCGTCGGTCGCTGAGATTGCGGGTGCAGGGGCTTGAGTGGACCTGGCCCTCGGACGACGAACTATTAATATCTTTTGAACTACCCCGGGGCGGCTATGCAACCTCCGTGCTGGGGTTTATCGGCCAACTCGATGAGCCGCCTCGACATAACGCGGGAAAGAATGAATGAAAGACCAGGATCTGGAAGAAAGCGCACTCAGATATCACAGCGATCAACGACCCGGCAAACTCCAGGTTTCGCCGACAAAGCCCATGTCCAACCAGCGGGACCTGTCGCTGGCCTACTCGCCGGGCGTTGCATTCCCATGCATGCGCATCAAGGAAAACCCCGCGGATGCGGCGAAATATACGATACGCGGGAACCTCGTGGGTGTGGTTACGAACGGCTCCGCGGTCCTTGGCCTCGGCTCCATTGGCCCGCTGGCGTCGAAGCCGGTAATGGAGGGGAAAGCGGCGCTGTTCAAGAAATTTGCCGGGATCGACGTGTTCGATATCGAACTGGACGAATCCGATCCTGACAAACTGGTGGATATCATCGCCGCCATGGAGCCGACCTTCGGCGCCATCAACCTTGAAGACATCAGGGCGCCGGAGTGCTTTATAGTTGAGACCAGGCTCCAGGAGCGCATGAATATCCCGGTGTTCCACGATGATCAGCACGGTACTGCCATAGTTGCGGCCGCCGCGATTCGAAACGGATTGCGGATCGTGCGCAAGGACATCGATCAGGTGAAGCTGGTATCCACCGGGGGAGGTGCCGCGGGCCTGGCGTGCCTGGACCAACTGGTGCGCCTTGGGTTGCCGCGGGAAAACATCGTGCTGGTTGATCTGCATGGCGTCGTCTACGAGGGTCGCGAGGTCGATATGAATCCTTACAAGTCCCGTTACGCTTTGCGCACCGATATGCGCACCCTCGACGAAGCCATCGAGGGTGCGGATCTGTTCCTGGGCCTGTCAGGTCCGGGTGTCCTCAAACAGCACATGGTCTCGAAGATGGCGGAACGGCCCCTGATCCTGGCCCTGGCCAATCCGGAACCGGAGATCTGGCCGGAACTGGTCAAGGAGGTACGACCCGACGCGGTAATCGCGACCGGCCGTTCGGACTATCCCAATCAGCTCAACAATGTGCTCTGCTTCCCCTTTATTTTCAGGGGCGCGCTGGACGTGGGTGCAACCACGCTGAACGACGCGATGAAGATCGCGTGTATCGACGCCATCGCGAACCTGGCGCTGCGCGAATCAACGGACGACGTGGCCAGCGCCTATCGCGGCCAGAATCTTCGTTTCGGCGCGGAATTCATTCTCCCCAAGCCCTTCGATCCAAGGTTGATCGTGGAGGTATCTTATGCCGTGGCGAAAGCCGCGATGGAGACCGGCGTCGCCACCAGGCCGATCGAGGATCTGGCGGCTTACCGCAAGGATCTGCAGAGCTTCAGCTACCGTTCGTGGCTGTTCATGCAACCCATTTTCGAAGTCGCCAAGCGGGAAGCGGAGCGCCTGGTCTATGCGGAAGGGGAAAACCAGACCGTGTTGCTGGCGGTGCAGGCGGTGGTCGACGAAAAGATCGCAGAGCCCATTCTGGTAGGACGGCGCGATGTCGTCGAGTCCCGAATCGAAAGGCTGGGTTTGCGTTTGAAAGTCGACCAGGATTTCGAGCTGGTGGATCCGCAGAGCGATCCGCGCTACGACGAATACTGGCAGTTCTACCACTCGAGGGTGTGCAGAAAGGGAGTGTCGGTATCGGCCGCAAGAATCGCGATACGGACCAACACCACTGCAATCGCGGCGTGCGCGGTGGCCAGAGGAGAGGCCGATGCGATGATCTGTGGTGTTGTCGGTCGCTTCGACCTGCACCTGCGGCAGATTCTAGAGATCATCGGGCCGGCCGTGCCGGAGCAGAAAATTTCCTCACTCAGTATCCTGCTCACTCCCAGGGGCCCTCTGTTCCTGTCCGATACCCATATCGGGGTGGAACCGACAGCGGATGAAATCGTCGAGAAAACGCTGGCTTCCGCCGCCCGCGTTTCGAGCTTCGGCGTCAAACCCAAGGTCGCACTGCTGTCCCACTCCAATTTCGGTACGTCAAAGGCCCCCGGCGCAAGGAAGATGCGCAAGGCCGTAGCCATGATCAGAAAGATCGCGCCCGACCTCGAGGTGGACGGGGAAATGCACGCCCTCACAGCGCTCGACGAGACCTTGCGGGAGAGCGCCAATCCTTACACCACCCTCAAAGGCAGGGCCAACCTGCTGATCATGCCGTCGCTGGACACGGGTTACCTCGCCATGGAACTCATCCGTTCGATCACGGATGCGACGCTCATCGGCCCCATCCTGTCGGGTGTGGCGAAACCGGCGCACATCGTTACATCCGCCGCCAGTGCCAAGGGCATATTGAATACCAGTGCAATCGCGGTGGCGGATGCCTGGAGGCTTAAGTATCAGAAGTAGTACCTGTCCGCCCGGCACTTGCAAGCGCCGGGTAAAAAACCCATCATTTACTGATGGTTACCGATCTTCTTCCGGGGCTGAGCGTCGAATCCCCGCCGGCGCAGGATGATGATCGCCCGGATGTCGACGATATCGTCGCGCGCTGGATCGAAGGACTCGATCGCGATCACTCTGCTGCACAACTCGATCTCTTGCGTGAGGCGGCCCGACTCGCCGTCTCGGCGCACACCGGCCAGACCCGGGTGTCCGGCGAGCCGTACTACGAGCACTCCCTCGCCGTCGCCAACATCGTTAATGAGCTGCACCTCGATCACGAGGCGGTTGCCGCTGCTCTGTTGCACGATGTGGTTGAGGATACGTCGGTCACCCTGCAGGACCTGGAGGAGCAGTTCGGAAAGGTGATCACTCACCTGGTTGACGGCGTGACCAAGATGGACGTGATCGGTGAATACGACGGAGGTGAGACGAAGCGGAAGGATTTTGCGCGTGTCGAAAATCTCCGCAAGATGCTGTTGGCCATGGTCGAGGACGTGCGGGTGGTGCTGGTCAAGCTTGCGGACCGTCTGCATAACATGAGGACACTCAAGGCCTTGCCCGAGGAAAAGCAGGTCAGGATCGCCAGGGAAACCCTGGATATATTCGCCCCGCTTGCCAACCGCCTCGGCGTGTGGCAGCTCAAGTGGGAACTCGAGGACCTTTCGCTGCGCTATCTGGAACCGAAGATCTACAAGGAGATCGCGGGCAAGCTCGCGGAGCGCCGGGTGGACCGCGAGCGCTATATCGAAGAATTCATTGCGGTCCTGGACCGGGAACTCGGCAACGCCGGGATCAAGGCCGAGGTCAATGGTCGGCCCAAGCACATCTACAGCATACGCAACAAGATGCGTCGCAAGGACATCGACTTCGAGCACATTTTCGACGTCCGTGCGGTACGCATCCTGACCAATTCCTTACAGGACTGCTACGGTGCGCTGGGTGTGGTTCACACGCAATGGCCGCATATCGCGGGCGAGTTCGACGACTACATTGCGACCCCCAAGGAGAACGACTACCAGTCTATCCATACCGCCGTGATTGGCCCCAGGGGAAAGATCGTGGAGGTACAGATTCGGACGCGCGCCATGCACGAGCACAATGAGTTCGGGATTGCCTCCCACTGGCGCTACAAGGAGGGCGGAAAGCAGGACGCCAATCTCGACCAGAAGGTTGCCTGGTTGCGCCAGCTTCTGGAGTGGAAAGAAGAGGTGTCGGATGCCAGCGAATTCGTCGATCGGGTCAAGGCGGAGGTATTCGAAGAACGCGTGTATGTGTTCACTCCGGGTGGGCAGGTGATCGACCTTCCGCTGGGGGCGACGCCGATAGATTTCGCCTACGCCATCCATACCGAGGTGGGCCACCGCTGCCGGGGCGCCAAGGTCAACGGACGTATCGTGCCGCTGACTTACAAGCTCAGGAACGGTGAGCAGGTCGAGGTGCTGACGGTGAAGAAGGGAGGGCCGAGCAGGGACTGGCTCAGCCCGCACCTGAGGTACACCAGGACACCGCGGGCCCGTTCCCGCATACAGCACTGGTTCAGACAGGAGAACTACGAACAGAACGTCGCCAACGGCAGGCAGATGCTCGAGAAGGAACTGCACCGAATGGCGCTTAGCGACGTGAATTACGAAAAACTTGCGCGCAAGATCGGCTACAACAAGGCTGACGACATGTTCAGGATGCTGGCCGAGGGTGAACTCAAACCCGTGCGGGTGGTAAATGCCGCGCAGGATATGGTCGCTCCGCCGCCGGTCGAGGAAGAGCCGGAGGTACCGGTGTCGGTGAAGCGCACTGATGCCCCCCGCAAGGAGTTCAAGGTGCTCGGTGTCGGTAATCTGCTGACAAATCTTGGCAGCTGCTGCAATCCCGTACCGGGCGACCCCATTGTGGGTTTCATTACCCGTGGACGCGGTGTCACCGTTCACCGGCAGGACTGCAGCAACGTGCTTCGGCACCGAACCGTGTCACCGGAACGACTTGTCGAAGTAGAGTGGGGTTCCGGTGGCGAGGAGAGTTACCCCGTCGATATTCTCGTTACCGCATATGACCGGCACGGCCTGCTGCGGGACATCACCGCAGTTCTTGCCGACTCGAAGATCAACGTCACCTCGGTCAATCTCTCCACGGACAAGAAGGAGCACCTGTCGCATATGACTCTCACGGTCGAGGTGACCAACATCCGGAAGATCAGTCAGGTGCTGTCACGCATCGGCCAGCTGCCGAACGTAATTGAGGCGCGTCGGCGCCTTCAGTAGGGCAACTGCCAGAGGAACCGCAGAATGAATGATCAGTCGACCGCACCCGTTCGGGCAACCGTGGACATGCTCGGGACGCTCGTATCCTTCGATACCACCAGCTATCGATCCAACCTGGATTTGGTTGACTTCGTTTATGAGTATCTTTCAGGACACGGTGTAAATGCCAGGCTGGACTTCAACAAGGACCGGACCAAGGCAAATCTCTACGCCGTTGTCGGCCCCCGGGAGAGCGGGGGCATCGCTTTGTCGGGTCACACAGATGTGGTTCCGGTGGAAGGCCAGTCGTGGACGGTCGATCCGTGGCGGATGTTGGAGAGGCAGGGCAGATATTACGGGCGGGGGACGACGGACATGAAGGGCTTCATCGCCGTGGCCCTCGCAGCGGTACCCCGGATACTGGATGCGTCGCTTGCAAAGCCGGTCCATATCTGTCTTTCGTACGACGAGGAAGTGGGCTGCATCGGAGTGCGCAGCCTGCTCGATTACCTGGCGAAACAGGAGGACAGGCCCTCCGTTTGTTTCGTCGGTGAGCCCACCGGTATGGACGTCGTTATCGGTCACAAGGGCAAATTGACCACGCACTGCCGGGTAAAGGGCCAGGCCTGCCATTCGTCGCTGGCACCCCAGGGGGTGAACGCCGTGGAATACGCAGCGAAGGTGATCACCTATCTGAGCGGGATGGCAAAGCGGAAGGAAAAGGAAGGTCCGTTCGACCCCGTCTACGACGTACCACACACCACCATCCACACCGGCGTCATTCAGGGGGGTACAATGGTCAACGTCGTCCCCGAGGAATGCCGCTTCACGTTCGAGTTCCGCAATCTGCCGGAGGATTCGCCGCAGGATCTGCTCGATGAGGTGCAGCTGTTCGCCCGCGACAAGCTGGAACCCGGAATGAGGGCGATAAACCCGGAAACGGGCTTCCTGTGGGAAGAGGACTCGCGGTTTCCGGGACTGGATACCGATCCAGCTTCGTCCGTCGTCGATCTTGCTCACCGCTTCAGCGGGTCCCCGGGTACCCGAAAGGTGGCATTCGGTACCGAGGCCGGCGGATTCGACCGGATCGGAATTCCGGCGGTGGTCTGCGGACCAGGTTCGATACAACAGGCCCACAAACCCGACGAGTATATCGAGGCGGGCCAGCTCGCTGCCTGTGAACGCTTCGTCGACCGGCTGATCTCGCACCTTTCGGCCACGTAGAGCCAGCCCCTGACGTTGCCGGTACTTTTGCTGGCACTTTATCTCGTTTAAACTGCTGTGCTCTTCAACGGGCACTGAACCGGTGTGGGCACTTCCGCTCAGCGCTCTCAGCTTTCTGATAACGAGGATCAAAACATGAAACAAGCAGTGCGAGTTGCGTTGACTGGAGCGGCAGGCCAGATCAGTTACGGTACGTTGTTCCGCATCGCTGCCGGTGAGATGCTGGGTTCGGATCAGCCCGTAATTCTGCAGCTCCTGGAGATCACGCCCGCTCTGGATGCGCTCAGGGGTGTGGTTATGGAACTGGACGACTGTGCATTCCCCCTGCTCCAGGACGTGGTGCACACGGACGACGCGGAGACTGCTTTCGGGGATGCAGACTACGCGCTGCTGGTCGGCGCCAAGCCACGCGGTCCCGGCATGGAGCGCAAGGATCTGCTGATGGACAACGGTAACATATTCACAGGGCAGGGCAGGGCGCTCAATGCCGCCGCCAGCCGGAGTGTCAAAGTGCTGGTCGTGGGTAACCCGGCCAACACCAATGCGCTGATCGCCCTCAATAATGCACCGGACCTGGATCCGTCGCAATTTACCGCAATGACGCGCCTCGATCACAACCGGGCTATCAGCCAGCTTGCCCACAAGACCGGCACACATTCAACGGATATCAGCAAGATGATCATCTGGGGCAACCACTCAGCCACGCAGTACCCCGATATCCATCATTGCCTGGTCAGCGGTGAAGCGGCGATCGACAAGGTCGACCATGCCTGGATGAACGACGATTTCATCCCCACCGTGCAGCAGCGCGGTGCGGCCATTATCAAAGCCCGCGGTGCATCCAGTGCCGCCAGCGCCGGCTCGGCGGCGATGGATCACATGCGCTCGTGGGCGCTGGGTACGAAGCCCGGTGACTGGGTCAGCATGGCGGTGCCCAGCGACGGCAGCTACGGCATCCCGGAGGGCGTGATCTATTCTTACCCCTGTATCTGTGACGACGGCCGCTACGAGATCGTACAGGGCCTGGAGATCAACGACTTCAGCCGGGAGAAGATGGCGGACACCGACCGGGAACTGCGTGAGGAACGTGACGCGGTCAAGGATCTTCTCGGCTGATCCGGTGAGATTTCCCGGTACCCAGGGCGACCTGGATGCCCGGCTGGATTTGCCCGTGGGCCGGCCCGAGGCATGGGCGCTTTTCGCCCACTGCTTCACCTGCTCCAAAGACACGGTTGCTGCATCCAGGATCAGTCGGGCACTGGCGGAGCGGGGCATCGCCGTCCTCCGCTTCGATTTCACCGGCCTCGGTGGCAGCGACGGCGAGTTCGCCAATACCAACTTCACCTCCAACGTGGAAGACCTCATCAGAGCGGTTGAGTTCCTGAGGGAGATGGGCAACCCACCACAGATCCTGATCGGCCACAGTCTCGGCGGCGCGGCTGTGCTGGCAGTGGCGGACCGGGTCGATGAGTGCCGGGCAGTGATTACCCTGGGGGCGCCGAGCGACCCCGCTCACGTTCGTCACCTGCTGGCCGACAGCGTCAATGAAATCGAGGCAGTCGGAGAACAGGAAGTCAGTCTG
>Ga0316187_10003408_pt1 | contig 13829 bp, 14 predicted proteins | sample CroRivburrow1_MG_FD_204927 | JGI IMG/M metagenome (GOLD analysis project Ga0316187, IMG submission 204927) | Coastal sediment microbial communities from Maine, United States - Cross River worm burrow 1 | ecosystem: Environmental > Aquatic > Marine > Coastal > Sediment | place: USA: Maine...
AGCAGATAGTGACCGCCCAGAATGACGGCGGCCAGGACCACAACGACCTTGATCAGGCCCAGAACGGTGGAATCGTCCGGGCCGGCCGCGCTGACCCCCAGCAGGGGCACCAGGGCCAGTAATGGAATCACCGTTGAGAGCGGGTTGAGAGCGGGGTCGGACCACGGCAATCCGTTGAAACAAATCGAGTTGGTAGCCCACAGGCGAGCCGAATCGAGCTTAGAGGAGCATTTTCGCCGGCGAAAACGCGCCTCTTAAGACTATGTGCGTCGCCCTACGACCCGACCCAGTTACACGCGTTTTTTGGTACCCAAATGCGGCCTCTAAGCGCCAGAACCGACTGAAGCTGCCCGCAATATTGATACAAATCAATCAATTGTCTTGGTCCGACCCCTTAGATCTAGACCCTTAGATTCCTTAGACCTCCCTTAGACCTCAGGCACTCGGCGTTCGATGTTGACTCATTTCAAGGTCTTCGGGGACGTCGATCAGGATGGGTTCGCCGGGGCGACGTATGGACAGCAGTTGCGGCGCTGCCAATCGGGAGGATTCAATTGCCAACGGCCCTGCTAAACTTAACCTGGCTCGATGGGGGTGCTTCGCGATTGGGCTGCACCCGAATCATTTAGGGGAGAGGGAGCAATGAAATACACCCGGGCCTATACGGTTGTCTGGCTGCTATCTGCCCTAGTCTGTTTCGTCACACCGTCGGGAGCGCTTGCCGACATCTACATGCAGATCGATGAGGGTATCATTCCAGGTGAATCGACCGCTGCCGGATATGAGGGCTGGATAGAGGTGCTTGCGGTATCCGAGGGTCAGTCAATTTCGGCATCTACTGACCCATCTACCGTTGGGAGGGTTAGGGGAAGCGTCAATTTCAATGACATCGCGGTTGCCAAATTCATCGACAAAGCAAGTACACGCTTGCGTCTGTTCAATGCCCAAGGGAGGTCCTTCAGCGAAGTTGTGATAGTGGTTACCAAGACCGAGGACCGCGGAAGTTTGCCGGTGTTCACGATCCGGCTGAACAACGCGATCATAACCACCGTGTCCGCGGCTGCGTCTGCAGGCGAAGCTCGGCCGACCGAGAACTTGACCCTTGGGTTTGAGCAGATCCAGTGGGAATACCAGTACTACAGGGACGACGGATCGAGCGGTGCGAAGAATATCAACGGATGGGATCTTGGCCGGAATACGGGCCAATAGACGCTCCATGGAGTGGGGTTGACGAACCCGCCACGTGGCGGGTTTTTCATCTCAGGCAATGTCATTCCCGCCTGATAGGGGCGTGCTGGCCGGCCGGAGTTGGCCGACTTCGACCGTAGCCGCCGTGGGACTGAACGACCGCAATCGCTGCGGAGCTGCCAGACAATAATGCATCGACGACCGGCAGGCGTGGGTCGACAATGGCTGGACTGAAAATTCCTGACTGGATTGGTCAGATGACTTCCACCGGCCAACTCCAGCCACTCGGGACACGTAGCACGACGGGCTCCTCGATACTCATTCTGGACAATTGGGAGATTACATGTCCACATTCTCAGAGCAGCTCAAGCTAAAGGAGCGCGCCGAAGAAGATATCTATTTCGCTAGACGAGACCGGGAGCTGATCAAGGCGCTTCATGAGAAGGAACTCGCCGAGGCGGTTGAGGCTAAAGAGAAAAAACAGAAGAAACTCGCCAAGTCCTTCGAAAAGAAATTCAAGCGCGTCACCAAGGCACACAAGAAGAAACCCAAGAAGCTTCTAAAGGCGTATCGGAAGCTGCTTGACAAGATAATCGTGGCATTTCGCCTGAGAGAAAAAAAGGATAAACAAAAGAAGTAACGGCTGCCTCTCAGCGAGGATATGACGCTGGAAAACTGGTCCACGGTGAATCCAATAGGCACATCTCGGTAGGATATTGGTGTACCTCTCCGCGCGGGATTTCAACCGAGGACATCAAGTGAAGGCCTCTTGTTGTCCGCCGGGTTTCGGTTGGCATGGCCGATCCTTGGATGCGATGTATCTGAGTGTAGCTCGAATGGCGATGCGCAGGCTTGCGTCGAAACTGTCACAGGCCGATGGCTGGCGTGGCCATTGTGGGGCGGTTGCAATCGCCGTGGCGCTCGTCCTCCGTGGGCCCGGCAGCCGGCGCAAATCGCATACCTGGAACCACCTGCCCCTGCGGCACCACCATACCCAAGGTAGCCCGTCGGCTGGCAACCGTACCGACAGCATAAGCTCCGGTGCTGTTGTTTGATGCGTCTGGGCATGTACATTCGGAACCGGTTCTGCGTATCGCCGTCTATGGTGTCTGGGTCCGAAGACTCTGATGTGTTCTGGACGAAGCAGTTAATAGGGTGAAATGCACAGATTCACGGCTCAGATCACGGATAATCGTTGCTCTATTGTCAGGACGTGCAACGATGACGCTTCGCATTTGAGACCCAGACACCCGATCACGACCCGATCACGAATAAATGCCTTCCTCAAGTGAGCATAAATCCCTTCTTGCGAATGATAACAGGCGGAATTGATGAAATTGGCAACAGTCGCCGCCGCCCTGCTGGTGTGCGCAATGGCTTCCGCGGCAACAGCTCAGGAGCGTCCCAGTGGCCCCTGGTTCTATGGCTTGCAAGCGGCGGCTCTCTACCAGGGCCAGAGCGATCTCGACAACGGGACAGGTCACTTCAGTATGACCCGTGCGTTCATTCAGCCCAGCGTCGGTTACGCGTTCGACCGCAAGAACCGTGTGTCGCTGTCCTTGGGTTTCGGTCAGAACAAGTACGATTTCGGGGGCGGGGCCCTGCTTGGGGGAGGGGAGCCCTGGAACCGCATCTGGGACTATCGCGTCAGCACACCTATTTTCTTCGAGGCTACGGAAAAGGTCACGGGTATCGTCATACCGAGCGTGCGCTGGAACGCGGAGTCCGGTGCGGACCAGGGTGACGGCCGCACGCAAGGGGTATTGGCAGGGGCAAGTTATCGATTCAGCGAAAATCTCTCCATCGGCCCCGGCTTGGGCTGGTTCAGCCAGCTCGGCAGTGGCTCGAGCGTGTTTCCGATTCTGCTCATCGACTGGAACGTCACTGAGAAATTGAACCTCTCGACGGGGCAAGGGCTTGCCGCATCCCAGGGCCCCGGCCTGACACTGAGTTACGCATTGCGGGACGACTGGAAAGTCGGCCTCACCGGTCGGTATGAGAAAGTCCGCTTCAGGTTGGACGACAGCGGCCCGGCACGCGACGGAATAGGGCAAGACACCAGTTTCCCGCTGCTGGCTTCGATCGAGTACAGTCCGTCCCCGACCTTCAGTGCGTCGGTCTTTGCGGGCGCCGAACTCGGCGGCGAACTGCGGCTGCGCGATCGATCGGGGGACACGCTGACCAAGAGCGACTACGATGCGGCCCCGCTTATTGGCTTTATCCTTCGGGCGCGCTACTGAGCCGAAACCCTGTTTGTTTCCCAGATCGGGCGAGGACACCTGTTGGCGGCGGATGACGCCCCGCTGCCTCCACGCTTACCAATCGGGGGTGCGCATGGTCTTCATGGCCTCATCCGGCGGTGGTATGTCTTCCACCGCCTCGGGATCGAGCAGACCGCCCCAGTCGGTACGCTCACGCATCACTGCCAGCGTCTTCTCGGGCACGAAGTCCTGACCCTCGCGAATCTGCCAGCCGCCGCCGAGCCCCCGGTACATGGCCACCAGGTTCTGGGCGATCGACCCGCGCGACGCGGTGTACCGGTCCTGCTGGCTTAACAGAGAACGCTGGGTGTCCAGAACAGTGGTGTAATTCGTCGCCCCGTCCCGGTATTGAATCAGCGACAGGTCCACCGAGCGCTGCGCGGCGCGCACGCCCTGGCGCAGAAACTCCGCCTCGCGCTGCGACTGCAGGAAGCCCACCATCGCATCCTCCACCTCCTGGCCGGCACGCAAAACCGTGTTCTGGTAATTGATCAGCAGTTCCTGCAGGCGTGCGTCCTGCACCCGGACGTTGTTTTTGATGCGGCCGTAGTTGAACACGTTCCAGTTCAACGCCGGTCCGCCTTGAAAACGAAGCGCATCGGAGCTGAACAGGTCGCCGAAGTTCACGCTGCCGTTGCGCGAGCTGTCGGTGCCGCCGCCCGCGCTGAGCCCGATGGAACCGATCAGCCCAATACTGGGATACAGATCCGCCTGAGCCACCCCAATGATCGCGCTCTGCGACCATGCCTGGAGCTCGGCCAGGCGCACGTCGGGGCGCCGTCTCAGCAGATCGGCCGGGATACCGACCGCCACTTCAGGCGGCGCGCTTGGAATGGCGGCCGTCTTGTCGGTAAATTCGGTTGGCGTGACCCCCGGCTTTTCGCCCGGGCCGTAAATCAGCGAATAGGCCTCCAGCGGCGTGACGCCCAGCAGGGTGGCCAGCGCGTTGAGCGCCTGGCGGCGTCCGGTCTCGAATCCCGGAACCGTCGCTTGGGTGCCCCGTAGCAGGGTCTCGGCCTGGTTTACGTCAAGCTCGGTGGTCGCGCCATTGCGGAAAGTGACCCGGGCGAGTTGCAGGCCTCGCTCCTGAAGCTTGATGTTGTTCTGCGCAATCCGGATACGCTCCTCGAAGGTGCGTATCGTGATGTAGGTTGCCGACACCTGCCCGGTCAGGCTCACCAGCACATCGTCATACTGCGCAACAGAGGCCAGCAGGCTGGCGTCCGCCGACTCGATGCCGCGTGCGAAACGGCCCCAGAAATCGATCTCCCAACCTGCGGTGAGACCCACGTCATAGTTCCAGAAGTTGAGATCGCCGCCTGCGGTGTTGGCAACGTTCTTACTGCTCTTGACGTAGGTAACGTCACCGGTCGCTTGTTGCTGCTGCGGATAAAGCTGCCCGACCGCGACACCGAGCTGGGCCCTGGACTCGAGAATCCGTACACCGGCTGTTTGCAGCGTCAGGTTCTGCTGATAGGCGACCTCGATCAGCCGGTTGAGGGTGGCGTCGTCGAACACCGTCCACCAGCGCCCGTCGTCGGGAGGTGGTTCCGGTTTGAACTCGGGACTCTCGGCTTCGATCCACTCGGGTTGCACGTCGGTTTCAGGGGTTGCGAAATCGGGCCCCACCGTCGTGCACCCCGATATCAGAACCGTCAGCGCGAACGCGGTCACGGCCGGCTGAAAGCGAGTGGTGCGGCACCGGTCCAAGCACATCCGAGCTTGCGTCCAGGTGTCCTGTCTGAGCATCGTGTTTCCCTCGCTCGGGCGCTGCGAAATAGGGGTCTGGCAGGTTATCCAGATCATTTGCCAAATCATTTGCTGGATCAATTGTCACATCGGCAGGTTGTCAATCCATGCCTTGATGCGAATAACAATCCTGCCGATCCGTGAAAGGGTTCACCGGATTGCATGTAGATGTCCGTGGTCCCCGCACCATCCAGCGGAAGCGCACGGGCGAAGGCCTGGTGACTCAGTTTGGAGCGCACGGGTAGAAAGACCTTGAATCCGAATGTCGCCACCGTGGGCAACATGCCACTCATTTTGAGGTTCCCCCACCCGTGAACGCCGGTATCGTCTCCGCTTCACCCACGGCCGGGGTCGCTATTGCAGGCGTTTTCCACCGTATCCTCGGCGGTCACGTTTTTCAACAGATTCGGTGCGAAAAAACGGTAGAGCCCAGATCTGCTTGGAAGGCAGTCGCGCTCTCTCGCCTCTTTCCAGCGAACAGCGCCGGGACTGAGACAACGCCATACGTTGGAGCGCCTGACGACGAGGGCACATGCTGCGAGAACGTCGGCAAATGCAGACCGAATATCGAAGTCGATCGCGGCGCAAGGGCGGCGCCGAGAACTATCGAATCCCGGCCCGCATAAAGCTTTGAACGAACTGGCGCTGGAACAGCAGGAATGCGATCAGCAGGGGCCCGGATGTCATCAGAGTGGCGGCATTGATCACCGACCATTCAATCCCCGCATCCACCGCCGAGAATATGCTCAAGCCGACGGTCACCGGCCGTGTCTCCACCGAGTTGGTAATGATCAGCGGCCACAGGAAGTTGTTCCAATGATGGCTCACCGATACCAGACCGTAGGCGAGATAGGTGGGTTTCGCCAGCGGGATATAGACCCGCCACAGCAATCCCAGAAACGAGATGCCCTCGACGCGCGCAGCTTCGTCCAGTTCCCTTGGGATGGACATAAAGGTCTGGCGCAAGAGGAAGATGCCAAAACCCGAGGCGAAATAGGGCAGCCCAATGGCGATGATGGTGTCTACCAGACCCAAGGCGCGGATGGTCTTGTAGTTCTCCACGATCAGGATGTCCGGCATCACCAGAAGCTGCAGCAGCACCAGGGTGAACAACAGGGATCGACCGGGGAAACGGAAGCGGGCAAAGGCGAATGCGGCCAGGGTACAGAGAGTGAACTGGCAGATGAGGATCAGGGTGACCAGCATCACCGTGTTCAGAAAATAGCGGGCAAAGGGCGCAGCGGCCCAGGCCTTGGCGAAGTTGTCCAGCGTCAGCGGCGCGGTCAGGACAAAACGGGTTTCGTAGGCCGCAGGGTGGATTGCGGTCCAGATGGCGTAGAGCAGGGGCAGCGCCCAGAGAAACGCCAACAGGCACATGGCCACGGTATTGAGAGCGGTGTCGAAATCCGGCCACCCGGCGCGCCCAGCCCTCATTGGTAGTGAATCTTTCGGTCGAACAGAAAAAACTGTCCGATGGCCAGCACCGAAAGCAGGATCAGCATGACCACGGTGAGGGTCGCGGCGTAGCCGGTCTGCCAGAACTTGAATGCCGTTTCGTAGATGTAGAACAACAACAGACTGCTGGCGTTGTTGGGCCCGCCATCGGTCATCACGAATATGTGGTCCACCAGGCGGAAGGAATTGATGACGGCGTTGACCGATACAAACAGCGTGGTGGGCATGAGCAGGGGCAGCATGACCCTGCGGAAAAAGTAGAAACGACCGGCGCCCTCCACCTCAGCGGCCTCCCGCAACACCGGGGGGATCGATTGCAGGGCGGCCAGATAGAAGATCATGAAAAAGCCCGCTTCCTTCCAGATCGCGACCACGATCATGGCGGCCAACACCGTGTCCGGGTTGCCCAGAAGGTTGATCGCCGGCAGACCGAACAGGCCGCCTCGAATCTGGTCGATCAGACCAAAACCCGGGGTATAAAAAAACATCCAGATATTGGCGACGGCGATCAGTGGCAATACGGTGGGCGCAAAAAACGCCATGCGCGCCAGAGTGCGTCCGCGCAGATGGCTGTTGACCCAAAGCGCCATCAGCAGAGCCAGGCCGATGGATATCGGGATGGTCCCGGCCGCGAACCAGAAATTGTTGGACAGGACTTTCCAGAACACCGGGTCCTGCATCATCTCCTGGTAGTTCTCCGGGCCGATGAACTTGGCCGGTCTGCGTCCGCGCGGGGTCGAAAAAAAACTGCTGATGATGGTGTTCAGCGCAGGGTAGTGGGTGAACGCGAACAGGAATAACAGGGCTGGGCTCAGGAACAGCCAACCGTAAACCCAGGCCCGTCGATGCAGCATAGAGTGGGCTCCAATGATGCGGCGGGCCGTGATCGGCCCGCCTGCTTCCCGTGCGCCTAACCTGCGCGCCTAACGATAGTCCTTGAGGATGGCGTCGGCTTGTTGCTGTGCCTCGGCCAGGGCATCGGCCGGTGTCTTGGTGCCGGTGATGGCCGCTTCCAATGCGTCGTTGAACACCGTGGTCACACGCTGATTCTCATAGGTCGACAGCTCGGCGACGGCAAATTCCAGTTGATCACGCGCCACCAGTGCGGGCGGGAAATCCGCGGTGTAGGCCTTCATGGTGTCTGTTTCCCAGGTATCGGCCCGTGGCGCCACATAGCCCGTTGCAATGGTCCACTTGGCCGACTGCTCCGGTGCTGTGATCCACTTGACGAAATCGAATGCGGCCTGTTGCTGCTCCGGGGTGGACTCCTTGAATATGTAGAAATTCCCGCCGCCGGTGGGGGCGCCTCGACGCTTGTGTGCCGGCAGCATGGCCACACCGAAGTCGAAGGGCGCGTTCTCACGCACGTTGGTCAGGTTGCCGGTGGTGGTCCACATCATGGCGGTCTGGCCTTCGAAAAAGGCTTTGGGCGTGGCGCCCCACTCGATGATGCCCGGCGCCATGACACCGTATTTGCCGCTCAGATCCACCAGATATTGCAGTGCCTCCACAACCCGCGGATCGTCGAACGACGTCTGGTTGCCATCGGAGTTGGCCAGAATGACATCGTTCTGGGTGGTCAGGCCCTGGAACAGCCAGTAGGGGAAGCCGGAGGAGGGGATGCGTACGCCCCATCGGCTGACGTTGCCGTTGGCGTCTTTCTTCACCAGCTTGGTGCCGAACTCGACCATTTCTTCCCAGGTCGCGGGGGGCGTGTCCGGGTCAAGCCCCACCTCTTTGAACGCGTCCTTGTTCCAATACAGCACGGGGGTTGAGCGCTGGAAGGGAATGCCGTAGGTCTTGCCGCCAGTCTGGCTGTTTTCCATGAAGGCGGGGTAGAAGGAACTCATCCAGGCCTTGTCTTCGTCGGTTTGCACCAGCCCGTCGAAGGGCATGATCACGTCCTCGTCGATCAGGGTGAACATGTCCACCGACAGGATCACCGAGAGTTGCGGCGGCTTGCCGCCCCGCGCGGCTGTCAATGCCTTGGTTACCGTTTCCTGGTAAGAGCCGGCATAGACGGCCTTGATGTTCGCCCCAGGATTGTTGCTTACATACTCATCGGTCAGGGCCTGTATGGTGTCTGCGGCTTTGCCACCGACGGCCACCGGGAAATAGAACTCCAGATCCACCGCCGCTGCCGTGGCAATGTGACCCAGCATCACGGCCGATGCGATCAGTGCTTTGTCAAAACGCTTTATCACGCCCATTACATGCCTCCTCATCCTCAGAAAATGAATCGCCCAACGAGTTTTCGTTATACGCAGTGCCGGCGACAGCGTGCAGTCACTCGAACAGCGAACGGGTCCGGGTAGGCTGTTTGGCCAGCCGGGCGCCGGTGTCCGACGCGAAGTAGTGCATGTCGTCAGCCTTCCAGGTCAATGTAGCAGACTCACCGGATGACAGCGGCGAACTGCTGCTGACACGGGCCAGCACACTGGAGTCACCGACCCGGCAGTCCACCAGGGTATCGGAGCCCAGGTACTCGACACTGCGCACCTGCGTGCGCACCCCGGCGCCGTCGGTCAGGCGGATATGCTCCGGGCGTATTCCGACGGTGAGCGCGCCTTGCGCCGTGTCGTTCTCCAGCCCGTCGGTTTGTGCGCTGTCAAAGCCCGTCAGGTGTTGCCACAGATCCGCGCCTGGCAGCAGATTCATCGGCGGTGTGCCGATAAAGCTGGCCACAAACGTGGTTGCCGGCTGCTCGTAGATTTCTCTTGGCGGGCCTGCCTGCTCCACTTGCCCCTCGCGCATCAGCACGACCTGGTCGGCCATGGTGATGGCCTCGGCCTGGTCATGGGTCACATAGGCCATGGAAAATCCGATATTTTGCTGTAATTCGCGAATCTCCGCGCGCATGGTGTTGCGCAGCTTCGCATCCAGATTCGACAGCGGCTCGTCCATCAGGCAAATGGATTTCTCGGCGATGATGGCGCGCCCCAGTGCCACGCGCTGTTGTTGGCCGCCGGACAGCTGGGAGGGTTTTCGCGCCAGATAGTCGGTCAGTCCAAGCATGTGTGCGGTCTTGGCCAGCCGCGACCGCTGTTGCTCTTTGGGTGTGCGTCGGACCTTGAGTCCGAACAGGATGTTTTCGGCCACACTCAGGTGTGGAAACAGGGCATAGGATTGAAACACCATCGCGATGTCTCGCTGCGCGGGCGGTTTGGACGTGACGTCCTGGTCTCCGATCAGCACCTGCCCCTGGTCGGCGAACTCAAGCCCGGCAATGATGCGCAGGGTGGTGGACTTGCCGCAGCCGGAGGGCCCGAGAAAGACAGTGAACGTGCCCGGCGGCACGTCGATGTTGATGTCGCGCACCGCGTGCAGGCCATCCCATGCCTTGGACACGTCCCTCAACGCGATTGATTGACCGTGGATTTCAGGTGCGTTCACGGTCCTGATCCTGCCGCAACAACGCAGACGGTTGGGTTGCTGGATGGTTGTGGATCGGCTTCCAGGTTCACGGTCAGGGTCAGGGGCATGGGACGTCCGATATCGGTCTGCGGTATGAGGTGGTGTAGAGATCGTAGCTGCATTTGTCTGCGCCTGCCCCGGAATCGCGGCGGGTCAGGCACCGGTCTGATTGGCCGCCAGGGCTTCAAAACATATGTACAATTGGCCAACGGTGCAACCGTTCGGATCGATTCGGGCATCCATCGATCCGCCTGTATTCGGCTGAAGGAGTTGGCATGCGAACATTGGTTTTGACTGGCATCTGCGCCGCTGCAGTCTACGCGATGGGGGGCTGCGCATCGACTTCGGATCCCGCACCCATCATGACAGCGTGCGAGGAACCGAGACCAGAAATCTGCACTCAGGACTATGTGCCGGTGTGCGGGCAGTTGGATGACCTGAGGCAAGTAACGTATTCCAACGCCTGCTCGGCATGCAGTGTGGCCGTGGTCGAGGGTTACGTGGAAGGGGCATGTAACTAAAGCCTGGTCCTCAGATCATCATGCAGGTCGACGCCAAGCCAATGGGTTGGAAAGCCCATTGGCCCGAGTACACCACCGAGATCGTCATCGCCCTGGTGTCGCTTGGGCTGTTTGCGTTCGTCAAGCTTGCGGGCGGGGTCAGCGCGGGCCGCACCCGCGGCTTCGACGCCCACCTGCTGCTGATGTTTCGCAATCCCGAGGATCTGTCCGATCCCCTGGGACCACCCTGGATGGAGGTGTTTGTTCGTGATCTGACGGCCCTGGGTGGGTTTGGAACCCTGACCTTGCTGACCGTCGCCGCCTGTGGCTATCTGTGGTTGCGGCGAAAACCCGGTCTGGCTCTGTCCCTGGCCTTGTCCGTGGGTGGCGGGCTGATCCTGAACACCGTGCTCAAGGGATTCATCGGGCGCCCGAGACCGGATATCGTGCCCCACGGGACCTCCGCCGCCCTGGCCAGCTTTCCCAGCGGCCATGCCATGATGGCTGCGGTGGTGTATCTCACCCTGGGGGCCATGCTTGCTTACTTCAGCGAACGCATCCGGTTCAAAGTCTACTTTCTATTCTGGTCGGTGCTGCTGACCGTCCTGGTGGGCATCAGCAGACTCTATCTGGGTGTGCACTGGCCCACCGACATCATCGCCGGTTGGATCGCCGGTGCTGCATGGGCCCTGGTCTGTCTGTTGGTTACCAGCAAGGTTCTGGGCGATGGCGCCCGCATCGGGGTTGAGGATACGATTTAACCCGATGGTTACGAGCGCGCTGCAACGTGGGCCCGGATCATATCCTTGTACAAACCCCGTAACCGCTGAGTGACCGGTCCCACCCCGACCGGGTCCCCGATCGGTTTGCCATCGATCTCGGCCACCGGTGTCTGTGCGCCAAAGGTACCGGTCAGAAATGCTTCGTCGGCCCCGTACGCGCTCACCAGCGAGTAGTTCCGCTCGAACACCGGAATGCCATTTTCCCGGCACAGGTCGATCACCTTCTGCCGGGTCACGCCGTTCATGCAGTAGTCTCCGGTGGAGGTCCAGACTTCACCTTTTCGGACAATAAAGAAATTGCATGCATTGGTGGTGTTGACGAAGCCGTGGGGATCCAGCATCAACGCCTCGTCGGCGCCGGCCTGCTCGGCCTGCAGACAGGCCAGGATGCAGTTGAGTTTGGAATGGGAGTTGTACTTGGCATCCTGGGACATGGGCAGACCCCGAACCTGGGGTACCGTCGCCAGGCGGATGCCCCGGGACTGAAGGCGGTCTGCCGGTTTCGAATGTTCCATGATGATCACCACGGTGGGGCCGGAACGGGACAGGCTGGGGTGCTGGAACGGCTTGACCTTGACGCCCCGGGTCACCATCAGGCGGCAATGGACGTCGGTATGCATCTCGTTGACCCGGGCGGTGCGAGCCAGGGCATCGCGGATGTCGTCCCGGTCCATTTCGATGTCGATGGACACCGCCTTGCAGGTTTCAAACAGCCGGTCCATATGCTCGTCGAAAAAAGCCCAGACGCCGTCGTACAGACGCATGCCTTCCCAAATGCCGTCGCCGAGCATGAATCCGGAATCGTAGACCGACACCGTGGCGAGGGATCTGGGTATCAGGTCACCATTCACATAAATCTTGATATCCTGATTGCGAGCGTCCTCTTCCGCGTCATGGGTGGTCTGGCCGTCGGTGGATGTGTTCATGGGCGTCTCAGTCAAGTTGGGGTTCGGGCAGGCGGAAGGAACCGTGTCCGCGCAGAAAGTTTTTGGTGCCTACCTGTTTCGGGTAGGTCAGAACCTCGGCGGGTGTTCCCTGTTCCAGGATGCGCCCTTCCGACAGAAATAGAACCCGGTCTGCGACGGTGTAGGCAAAGCCCAGTTCGTGGGTGACGATGAGCATGGTCATGCCCTCGTCAGCCAGTTCCTTCATCGTGCCGAGGACCTCTCCGACCAGTTCGGGATCCAGCGCCGAGGTGGCTTCGTCGAACAGCATGACCTCCGGTTCCATGGCCAGCGCCCGCGCAATGGCGATGCGCTGTTGCTGTCCACCTGAGAGTTCGGAGGGATGCGCGTCGGCCTTCCAGCCCAACCCTACCTTGTCCAGGTAGGTGTCGGCCCGGCGTGCGCACTCAGCCGGATCCAGTTTCAACACCGTACGTGGACCTTCCATGACATTTTCGCGGGCCGTCATATGGGGGAACAGGTTGAAGTGCTGGAACACCATTCCTACGCGGGCCCGTAGACGGGTCAATTCCTTCTCCGAGTAGGTCTGTTTGCCACCCACCGCGCGTCCCACGGCTTGGCCGTTCATGACGATGCGCCCGGAACTGGGGATTTCCATGAAGTTGACGCAGCGCAGCAGTGTCGATTTCCCCGAGCCCGATGCACCCAGGATGACGATGGTCTCGCCCCGGTTGACGGCCAGATCGATCCCTTTCAGCACCGCCAGGTCGGCAAATGATTTGTGCAGGTCCTCGATGCGAAGTACTTCTTCCATCAACGTGCCTTGTGTTTGAGTTCGAACCGCTGGACCAAAAGTGCCAGCGGGAAAACGATGGCAAAAAACATCAGGGCCACCGAGGTGTACATCTCGATGGGATTGAACTCGATGGTGGAAATGATCTTCGCCTGGTACATCAACTCCGGATAGGCGATCACCGACGCCAGCGAGGTCATTTTCAGTAACTCGACCGCCCGGTTCATGAATGCCGGCAGCATGCGCCGCACGGCTTGGGGCAGAATCACGCGTCGAAGCTGCTCCCCATAGCTCATGCCCAGGGCTTTGCCCGCTTCCCACTGCCCGCGCTCTATGGATCGAATGCCGGCCCGATAAATTTCTGAGGAGAACGCCGTGGTATTGAGCGTCAGCCCCAGGGTGGCGGCGGAGAAGGCGTCGATATCGAACGGTGAGATGATCGGGAAGGCAAAGAAAAACCACATGATCTGAACCAGCACCGGCGTGTTGCGAAACACTTCCACGAATACGGTGGACGGCCAGTAGAGCAGGGGGTTTTTCGAGTACCGGGCGGCACCGACCAGCATGCCGAAGAACAACCCCAGCCCCAGGCAGACGGCCGCCAGAACCAGGGTGTTTCGCAGCCCGATGAGCAACAACTGCTTGTTGTTCAGGAGTGCGGAAAAATCCCAGACGTGTTCCATGTCAGTGCCGGGCCGACTCATCGGGGCGGGTCAGGCGCGCCTCAAGCAGTTGCACGGCCACCGAGCAGGCGAAGATGACCACGAAGTACATGACGGCCG
>Ga0316187_10003409_pt1 | contig 13826 bp, 11 predicted proteins | sample CroRivburrow1_MG_FD_204927 | JGI IMG/M metagenome (GOLD analysis project Ga0316187, IMG submission 204927) | Coastal sediment microbial communities from Maine, United States - Cross River worm burrow 1 | ecosystem: Environmental > Aquatic > Marine > Coastal > Sediment | place: USA: Maine...
TATCAAATGGTTTTTAAATGGGAAATTGAATATCACTGAAAACATGCTTGACAGGTATCTTTTCACGGCTGGTGATCGTACCGCGATAATCTGGGAACCTAATGATCCCAATGAACCTGGCAAAAAAATATCATACAAAGAATTATATAAAATGGTCTGCCAATTTTCGCATGCCTTAAAGAAACAGAATGTAAAAAAAGGAGATCGGGTAATAATTTATATGCCAATGGTTCCTGAAGCTGCTGTAGCAATGATTGCCTGTGCCCGCATTGGTGCAGTTCATTCTGTAGTTTTTGCAGGATTTTCATCGCAGGCATTAGCTGACCGCATAATCGACTGTGAGGCAAAAGTAGTACTTACCTCTGATGGAAACTTCAGGGGGAAGAAGAAAATAGGAGTCAAAGATGTAGTTGATGACGCTATTTCACGTTGTGATTGTGTCGAAAAAGTAATTGTTTACAAAAGAACCAATCAAGAGGTTTCTATGAAACCTGGACGGGACATCTGGTGGAATGATGCTATTGAGGGACTTCCTGAGGAAATTGAGGCTGAAGAGATGGATTCAGAAGATATGCTATATATCTTATATACTTCTGGCTCTACCGGTAAACCAAAAGGTATAGTTCATACAATTGGTGGTTACATGGTATACACTCATTTTTCATTTGTTAATGTATTCCAGTACAACAAAGGAGATATTTACTGGTGTTCTGCAGATATTGGATGGGTTACAGGTCACTCGTATATTGTCTACGGCCCCTTGCTCGCCGGAGCTACCACTGTAATGTTTGAAGGAATACCCACATATCCTGATCCTGCAAGATTCTGGGCTATAATCGATAAATACCAGGTAAACCAGTTTTATACTGCTCCAACCGCTATCCGGGCTTTACAAGCTTATGGCATGGATCTTATTCGGCCTTATAATTTAGAATCTTTGAAAGTACTTGGCACCGTTGGCGAGCCAATAAATGAAGAAGCGTGGCATTGGTATCATGACCATATTGGTAAAAATAAATGTCCTATAGTAGATACATGGTGGCAAACAGAGACAGGTGGAATTTTAATTTCCCCGATTGCCGGGATAACTCCAACAAAACCTTCATATGCTACAATGCCTCTTCCGGGAATTCAGCCGGTTATTGTTGATAATGAAGGGAAGGAACTAAAAGGCAATAGCGTTGAAGGCAACCTTTGTATGAAATTTCCCTGGCCGGCCATGTTCAGGACGACTTATGGTGACCACAAACGAATGCATGAGACTTACTTTTCTCAATTCAAAGACCTGTATTTTACAGGCGATGGTGTAAAACGTGATGAAGACGGATATTATCGAATACTTGGCCGTGTTGATGATGTAATAAACGTATCCGGGCATAGAATGGGAACTGCTGAAGTTGAAAATGCTATCAATGAACACCCAAGAGTAGTTGAATCGGCTGTGGTAGGATATCCACATGACATTAAAGGACAGGGAATATGCGCGTTTGTGATAGCTGACATGACCGATAGGACAGTGCAAAATCTGACCAATGAAATTAAAATTACGGTAAATCAAATCATAGGACCTATTGCAAAACCCGATAAAGTTCAAATAGTACCTGGATTACCGAAAACAAGATCCGGAAAGATTATGAGAAGAATCCTTAGAAAAATCGCCTCCGGTGATTATGATAATTTTGGGGATACCTCCACTTTACTGGATCCGGGTGTAGTCCAGAAAATTATTGAAGATTCAAAATCAGGTTAATTTACTTTGAGATTTTTCTTTAGGTATTCTTTGATGAATAGGTTGAGTTCCCACTGATCAGCAACAGGATTATTATTAAATGGAGTGGCAGGCATATACGGGTCAGGTCCGAATTCAGTTGTGATTGGGAAATATTCCCTGTTCTCTTTATTTCTTAAATCAACTATATTCTGCCACCAGGATAAATGTCTTTCGAGGGCTTTTCTATTTTCTGGAGCATTAGGATGGTTAACTTGTGCAGATTGACTATTACCTACTCTTGCATGAATATGCTCTGTTCGAAGAAAAGCTTTTTTTAAAAATTCTTCCTGGTCTTCGAGAAGACTCTCTGAAACACAACACCAATGTGAAAAATCCGCAGCTATATGAAGATCAGAATATTTTTTAAAATACAATTCTGTTGTATATGTTGAAAAATTAAATCGTCCCCTATGGGTTTCATGAATAATTTTTATCCCTGAATCCTGACTCATTTTACCGATTTTTTCAATGAGCTTACAATTATCCTCAAAACTGAAAAAATCTCTTCCAGTATGAGAATTTATAAACAGGGGATTAAATGAGATTAGATGATTCATTAAAATTTCTAATCTATCACTATATTCTTCAACTGTTTCACTTTTTGCAGGAAGATGCTGGTGACCAATCAATTTTAGCCCTGATTCTTCTAATAAAAATTTCAGGTCTTCCTCAAATCTATTATTAAAAGGAATAGCAACTTCAACACCATCATAACCCGTGTTTACAACTCTTTTAAAAAACTTGTGAAGGCCCAATTCTTCACTACCCCAGAAAGGACAGAAGTATAGTATTTTCATATTCCACATTTATAATAAACTATGCAATATAATATAATTTGCCATTGAAGCCATGTAGAAAGATTTTATAATAATACTAAATATCTCTGTTCAGACAGGTACCAAGTACTCATTGCAAATATGACATAGCGATAAATAAATACTACCAATCACCCAGCATTTTACGTATATCAATGATTTTCCCAATATGATAGGAATTATGATCTGCTATTAGCAGGATTTCCCGTAAATAAGTGTGCCCTTTACCATGAGGAATCTCAGAAGTTAAATCAATGTTGTCGTCTTTAATCAATTTAATTATCCGTTCAAGGTCTGCAAAAAATCTTTTATATGTGCTGTTCCAGATTTCTTCGTTCATGACATCGTTATTATCAGGCCAATACCCGTCTGGCCATTCGGGTGATTCCCATCCTTCATGAATCGTGTACCTATATATATCTTCCTGGGCAAGTCGCATATGTTCTAGCTCTTCATAAATAGAGTGAATATTAGGTGCATACCTGAAATTCCTGAGTTCAGGATTAATATCATCCAACGCCGTTTTATTACTTACATGGGAAGATTCTCCCTGTAATAAGTCAACTAGACTTTTTCTAAGATTGTTATCGTTCACGGTAAAATAATTAAATAATTAAAAATACGATTCTTATGCATATATAATTTTGAAGAGATTATATAATCTCATATGAAATCAATACTTTGTTCAAAGTAAACTGATACCCTTATCTAACCTCTTCAGGAGATCGAATTACTTCCGGACTTTTCAGCACAATATTTTTTATTTCTTCTATACTAAGCTTTTCGATAGCTAAATTTCGTCCGATCTCATTATTATTAAAATCCATTTTTCTTTGCTGGGGAGTGTTATTGGGCAAAGTTTCATGTGCATTGGTTATTTCTTCAGCAAACTCTGACCCAAATGTTCTAGTCAAATGGTAGCTCCAATAAACATGCTTAAAAGCATCTTCGGGAAATTCGATTTGCTTTGACTTTTCACTTTTACTGATTCTTCTTGCATCACGGGTAATCTTTAGCAGATGCAAGGTTCGAGCTGGATATTTCGAGATCAGCTCCGCCTCTTCTTCAGATAAATCATCCTCTTCTAAATTCTCTGCTGCGGCCATTATATCATCTTTATTGAAAAACAGGAATGTTCTTCTATCACGCCTTTCTGTAAACATTCTGATCTTGAAAGACCTGCCATCCATATTTAATAATGCTTGTCCATTAAATTCCATAGGATCCGAAATACTGTTTTCCTTGAATAACGTTCTCAACTTCTCTATAATCAATTCACCTGATTCCTTTATATCATATAATCGAATTGGCGCTTCACCTTTCCAATAGGCTTTTTCAAATTTTCCAAAAGGCTTATCAGGCTTATCGTCTTTTGACTGTATATACAGATCAAACTCTTTTAAGGTTAATTTTATTGTTGGATCTTTTATATTGGAAACATGGACAATGATGGTTTTAGCAAAGAACTCTGAATAGAATGATTTCTGGCCGTATATTTCCTTTTCTAAGTCAAACTTTATATCAACATTTTGAACAGAGAAACTATTAAGTGAATGTAATCGAACATTTCCATATTCAAAATTACTAATTGAAATTCCATAACTGGCCAATTCAGGCTCAGCATACTCAAGACCCTTTTTTAGAAGTTCACGTGAGATATATCCACCTGCGACATAGATTATAATCGCAGCCAGAAAAAGAAATATAAATAGCCTTTTAAAAAACCGCATCAAGGAAATCTCTTATTAGATATTAGTTATGGTGCAAAAGATATCAACAATCAAAAGATTTCAAAATAATTCAAACTCTTTATACCTGATATAGTTCAATCTGCACATATATCAATCATATTTCCTCATTTTTATAAATTGCTGATCTGAAAAATAATTATTTAAGACCTCGTTTCTTCAGCAATGGATCAATGGATGGATCTTGTCCTCTGAATTTTCGATACTGAATCATACCTTCATCGATACCACCTTCTGTTAGAATATTCTTTCTGAAGCTTGCAGCAACCTCCTTATTGAAGATATCTCCTGAATCCAAATACGCTTGAAAAGTATCAGAATCTAAAACGGCGGCCCATAGATACACATAATAGCCTGCAGCATAGCCTCCAACTATATGATTGAAGTAAGTAGTTCTGTATCTGGGAATAATTTCTTTGATCAGATTTATATTATCCATGGATTGTTTTTCAAATTCAAGAACTGAAATATCCTCAAGGCTATCAAGCGTATGCCAATCAATATCCAACACAGAAGCAGCAATATATTCTACAGTATTAAATGCTTCATTGAATACGAGACTTTTTTGTAATCGGTTAATCAGGTTTAAAGGAATAATTTCACCCGTTTCATAATGTTTAGCATATACTTCGAGCACTTCTGGTTGACCTGCCCAGTTTTCCATCACCTGAGAAGGCAATTCAACCATATCTCTGGGAATCCTTCCAGCAGTTCGATCATACTTCCCGTCGGTAAAGAATCCATGTAAGGCATGTCCAAACTCATGAAACATAGTGGTTACTTCATCCCAGGTTAACAAAGCAGGCGCATCACCTACTGGTTGGGTAAAATTCATAACCATTGTTACAACCGGATATATTTTTTCGCCATCAATATATGTTTGTTGACGGAAACGACCACACCATGCACCTACCCTTTTACCTGGTCGGGGATGGAAATCCATGTACAATACTGCCAAATGCTTGCCTGAATTATCCTTTACCTCAAATACCTGAACTTCCTCATGGTAAACTGGCATATCCTCTAATTGGGTGATGGTTATATCGTAAAGTTGATTTGCGACATAAAACATCCCATCGCGTACATTTTCTAAAACGAAATATGGTTTCAATTCATTTTCATCAAGATCGTATTTCTCCTTTTTAAGTTTTTCAGCATAATACCACCAATCCCATAAATCCAGTTCAAAATCTCCTCCTTCGCGGTCAATTATTTCCTGCATCTCATCACGGTCTCTAATGGCTGCTTCCAGGGCTTGCTCCATAATACCATTTAGAAAATCTGAAACATTTTCCGGTGTTTTTGCCATGTTATTACTTATCACGTAAGCAGCATATGAATCGTATCCTAAAAGCTCAGCTTTTTCTGCTCGTAGAGTTACAATATTTAGAATTGCCTCTTTGTTATCAAATTCATCGTTATTATTTCCTCTCATAAAATATCCTCGATAAATTTTCTCTCGCAAAGCCCTGTTGTCTGCATATTGCAAAAAAGGAATCATACTTGGTTTTTGAAGGGTGAAAACCCACTTGCCGTCCATACCTTCACTTGATGCAAGCTCAGCAGCAGCTGCTTTCGAACCTTCTGGCAAACCAGATAAATCATCTTCCTTATCAATAACTAACCTGAAATTTTTATTCGTTTCAGCTAATAAGTTCTCTCGGAAGTCAATTTGATTTGTCGTTAGTTTTTGATTCAGATCACGCAATTTCTCTTTATCGCTTTCATTTAAGTCAGCGCCATTTCTAACGAAATCATCGTAATATTTTTCTACAACTCGTATCTGCTGATCATCCAATCCGCTATTTTCCCTATTTTCATATACTACCTTAATTCTCTTAAATAATTCATCATTGAGTGAAATATTATCCCTGTGCTTAGTCATTTTTGGTGATATTTCCCTTGAAATCGCCTGCATACTTTTGTTAGTATTAGCTGAATTCAAGCTGAAGAATACACTGCTCACCTTGCCCAATAGTTCTCCCGATTTATCTAATGTCAATATTGTATTTTCAAAAGTTGGGGATTCACTATTATTTACAATGGCATCTATTTCCATTTCGTTTTCAGCTATACCCTTTTCAAAGGCGGTGACAAAATGTGTTGTATCTATCTGTTCAAAGGGAGGGACCTTAAAAGGTGTTTGATATTCCGAGAAAAAAGGATTAGTTGATTTCATATCTTCCTGATTACACCCTGCAAAGACAATAGACAAGAAAAGAATAATTGAGTAAAACTGTTTCATATTTCAATTTTTTAAAAAATACTGGTTGTGAAAAAAAAATTCGGATAAATATACTGAAATTTATTAAAAAATCAACTCCTGCAAAATGATTGAATAAGCTTTTATCTAACAAATATTTATTGATGCTCTACTAGTTTAAAGAACAAATAATTTTCATAATAATCATGATCCCAAGATTTTATCCTATTTAAACTGTTTACATTATCACTCTAGAAATTATAGGTTTTAGATTGCATAGATTCCTTAAAAAGTGTTGAATTATAAAATACCGCAGTATCTTCTGCCATGATATTTGTAAACATATCCAGGTGTTCATTTTTCATATGAATAAGTATAATTTCTTTAGGAGCTATCCTTTCATTTAATAATTCATATCCATCACCTGCATAAAATCCATTTACCATTGCTAAGTCAATACTATCCTTTTTTAATTCAATACCATTCCATTCAAGTAATGCATCTTTCCATGAATCACCACTATGAAATACCTTTACTCCTCCGAAATTAATGATATAAGCATTATTTTCAATATCATAAGTGTCCCCATGACTTGTTCTACATGCAGTAAATTCAAATTCCTGAAAAGCCCTGGTTTTAACCCTGCCAGAATCGGGTGTAACAGCAACAATTCTCTTTTCAATTTCTGGTTCTAACGTTTGGTAATTAATTAATTGAGTATTAATCTGGGATGGACAAATCAATATAGTTTCAGAGTGATTTAATAGGAAATTATAAGTTAAAGAATCATTATAATGATCAGGATGATTATGTGTGAACATCAAATAATCGATATTGTCAAATGGAGGATTTCCTGAAACCATTTCCGTTAATAAGACGGAGTCAGGGTAAGCGTATCGATCCAGACCAGTTTTGAATAAGGCATCAATCAGTACTTTTTTCCCATTACTTTCAAGAAGGAATCCTTCATTGGCGATATAAGTAACTGTTATTGTATTATCTAGTGACTTGTCATCTAATTTTTCTGTACAGCCAATTAATAATCCAAAAAGTATAAAAAATATAGGATGTAAAAAATATTTCATAAAAAATTCATACTAAAATTAACTAATTATTTCGAAATCATTGGAAATAATTTCAATACTTCTTCATCGGTTATTTGCCTGCCAAATTCAGCAATTTCAAAAGCCTCAGCATATTTAACTTTGGAGGCTTTTTCCTCTCCATACCATTTTGACAAAGCCAATAGGATTCCGGGAGTCACCTTGCTGTACGGATAAGTATTATGAATAAGAAATTCTCTTTGTCTTTCCTTACTTGCCAATACTTCATCCAAAACCCCTTCAAGATTTGGATTGTATTCAACAACCTGAGATTCATGTGCTCCACATGCTGCCAATTTTGTCTCCCACATCTCATCAATATTAATTCCAAAATCCGGAATATACGAGAAATTACTGGTATGAAAATCGCGAATATAAATAAATACTGGCAATGATTCAGGATTCATTTTCCCTGCAGCATCTCTAACAATCCAACCAGCGGTCATATTATCATTGTGTCCCCCTTGTGCGGGGTAGTATGTAAAAATTACATCCGGATTGAATTCTGAAATTGATTGATATACCTTACGTTGAATTTCTTCTGTGTTTTTCAAAACACCATCGTGATAGTCAAGAACCTCGTAGTCAACAAGCCCCAATATTTCTTTAGCATTCATGGCTTCTTTATATCTTCTTTTCGCCAGTTCGGCAGGCTTCATGGAATAGTGACCAGCATCTCCATTCGTTAATGACATAAACTTAACCTGGTGACCCAATTCAGTATACAGTGCTGTAATACCTCCCGTATAGATCTCTCCTTCATCAGGGTGAGCGAAAATGACCATTATCTTCAATCCCTCTTTTGAATATCCAGTCTGGAAAAGCATAAATAAAATTGCTATTAGAAATGTTCTCTTCATGAATTGTGAATATTATAATGCTTATGAACTAAAAAGAATTGTAATAATAAAAACTAAAAACACGAAAATAATCATACTCCTATTCATATACTTAAATGCAAAATATAAAATTTTCCAGCATATGCTATGAATTGAGAAATAAACCGGATAACAAGCCTATTCTACCTCCACAATTATTTCAATTTCAACACAAATGTTCCCAGGTAATGCGGCCATACCTACAGCAGCTCTTGCATGTTTACCTTTTTCACCAAATACTTCCGTTAAAAGATCAGAGCATCCGTTCACTACTTTAGGTTGGTCATAAAAATCAGGAGCAGAATTAACCATACCGGTAACTTTTATAATTCTTTTAACTTTATTCAGATCTCCTGTTGCAGCCTTCAAGGTAGCAATTAAATTAATGCAAGTATTCCTTGCCCCTGCATATCCTTCTTCTATGCTTAGATCAGAACCTACTTTTCCTTTGAATTCCTCTCCAGTTGGTCCGTGGCCTGCTAGAAAAATCAAGTTACCAGTTTTCACATACTTTACATAATTGGCAATAGGCTGGCTCATTTCAGGAAGGTCTATCCCCAGGTTGGAAAGTCGCTTTTCAGGATCATCCTGTGCGAAACATAAATTTGTGATTAACAGAAATGTTACAATCAGACTATTTGTTTTCATAATATATTCGATTAATTATTTATGTATATATCCTGGTCCCTTTACAACTCTACCAGGAAAAGCACCTGTATGGTTTCCATCTTTTAATACCTGTACCCCATTAACCCATACATGGATCACTCCTGTTGCATATTGATGAGGCTTTTCAAAAGTAGCATGATCCTGGACAGTTGCGGGATCAAAAACAACCAGGTCTGCAAAATATCCCTTCTTTAATAATCCTCTTTTTATTAGCTTCAGATTACTTGCAGGTAATCCAGTTAATTTATATATGCCTTCCTCAAGCGATATGACTTTCTCATCTCTAACATACTTCCCAATTACTCTGGCAAAGGACCCATAAGCCCGGGGATGTGTACTCTGATTTAGAAATACTCCTTCGGTAGCATAAGATCCTGCATCAGAACATATACTCATCCAGGGTAATGCGATTTTCTTTTTAATATTTTCTTCAGACATAGAAAAATAAACTACTTGTATTCTAGAATCATCTTCTAAAATCAAATCAACTACTGTCTCTGAAGGATTAGTACCTCTTTCACTAGAGACTTCTTCAAGGGTTTTACCAAGATATTTTCGTAAATCAGGATTTCTGAATCCTACCAGAAGAATTTTATCAGCTGTGACATGAAATTCATTTTCAGCAATCATTTTTTTACGAGTGATAGGATTCTTTATTAAGGCTATTGTAGATTCATGGCCTCCTTCACGCGCCCAAAGAGGCAATCCGATGTTTAATCCTGTGCTACTAGCATTATAGGTATACATATCAGTAGTGATGGCCAGGCCTTCCTTTCTTGCTTCTTCTATCATCAATATTGCTGAATCAAGCAGATACCAGTTTTCATTCCCCGAAGCTTTGAAGTGATAAATTTCCGATCTCACCTTTGCTTCTCTGGCAGTAATTATTAATTCCTCAACAGCATCCAGAAGGTCAGCTTCTTCTCCCCTGATATGTGATACATACAAACCATCATATTCTCTTACCACTTTTGCCAATTCTATCAATTCCTCTGTTTCAGCATGACCACTGGGAACATATATTAAGGCAGATGACAAACCTACTGCACCTTCCATCATAGCATCTTTTAGAAGATCTTTCATTATATCCATCTCTTCTTGAGTTGGCTTGCGATTTTCATATCCCATCACATAGGCTCTCAAGGTAGCATTCCCAACAAATGAGGCTACGTTAGTGGAAACTCCTTTTTTTACCAAAAAGTCAAGGTATTCCGATAGTGAAGTCCAGCTAACATCATATCTGATATCTTCCTGGTCTTCGGTCAAACCTCTTTTAAGATTATCATTTAACGGTCCCATTGAGAATCCTTCACCTAGTACTTCAAGGGTAACTCCCTGACGGATGTCACTTTGTGATCTGCCATCTTCTATTAATGATTCATTTGCCCAGCTAAGCATATTTATAAATCCAGGAGATACTGCCATACCATTAATGTCAATTTCCTTTTCACCTTTTATTCCCTTTAATTTTCCTATATCGAAAATGCTATCCTGGTGGATAGCGATATGTCCTTTATATAAAGGATCACCTGTGCCATCGACAATAATCCCATTTCGAATAACAAGGTCTACAATAACAGGCTTACAAGATCCTGTTAATAACAATACTAAAAGGAGATAAATTGGATTAAAATATTTCAATTTTTACATTTTAATAAGCTTGTAACGATATCCATGTTTATTTCAACTTGTCAATTTTTGCAACATATAAATCATTTTGACCAGATCCAACCTTGAATGATAAACATGATATATCGGATTCTACTTTACTATGCACTTAGGTATACAATTAAGGAGCTGTAAAGTGCATTATTTATACTTTTTAAATTCCTATTTTCTGGTTTAATCAGCTACTTAACCCTGCTAATTATCTCAATCCTTTCAATAAATCAATCGAGATCTGATCGAGATCATCAACTATGATATCCGCATTTGAAAGATTCTGATTTCCTGAATGATGATTCTGGAAACCTATAGATTTCATGCCCGCATTATTAGCAGCAGTAACTCCATGTTCAGCATCTTCTATAACTACACATTCTTCAGGTTTAACCTGAGCCAATTCAGCTATTTTTAAAAATATATCCGGATTTGGTTTAGAATTATGCACCATATCTCCACCGATAAACAAGGGAAATATATTTAAAAGTTCAAATTTCTTTAAAACTGCCCCAACGGTTACAGAGGTAGCAGAAGATGCGAGCAGCAAATGATATCCTGATCTTTCCAACCTTGACAGGAGATCCATGGCTCCTTCAATCATCTTAACTTCATCTGTTTCATTCAGTACCTTAAGGTATTTCCCTCTACCCCTCAATAGCAATTCATGAGGAGTAAAATCAAGGTTGTATTTTTCAATTACAACCTTCCAGGAGTCCATGGCAGACATACCAACATAAGATTGTTGCTCTTCAAAAGATAATTGTAGCCCGAGTTCTTCATACATCTCTCTTTCATGCCTCTGGTGAACTGGTTCACTATTGATCAACACACCATCCATATCAAAAATCACTGTAGTAATCATAAAATTTATAATATTAAGTCCAGGCAATTTAGCCAGAATTCATTGTAATATTTCCAAAAAACAAAATTACACCCCCAATGTGGCGCTGGATCTGAAGTATAAGCAAGCACTTTTCCTTTCCCAAATTCACCATAAACCAGCAAAGGATCCCCAGTCTCCTTCACTTTAAGAATAACATTGTGTTCCGGTAAGGGCAGTGTTTTATTATATCCTAAAATTGGTGGTATCGTTGAAAGGTCAATCCCTGAAAATTTATTATCCCAGCCTGAGGCATACTCTGAATAAAATCCTTCGGTGCTTTCAACAAGATCTTCAATATCCAGACATTTTACAGGCAGGATCTCACGTAAGCCTGTCCTCCCCCATCCTCCTTTTCCTAACTCACCGGTAAATGAAAGCCATCCTCCTAAAAACATAACTGATTTACCTTTTTGAATAGCTTCAATAGTTAGTCGTATCCGGTCCGGGAATGTTAATATCTCTTTGCCAAACTTCTGACGCTCAAAAAAAGTAGGTGCCAGTTGGAAAAGTCTGGCTTCTATATCGCTGAAAATGATGACATCATATTCAACCAATATTTTTTCATATTCTCCTGGCCCAAGTTTATAGAAATCCCAGGTTGGTATTGAAGCAACTTCGTGTTTATTGTCAGATTCCAGAGCCTCCTTAAGCCATTTTCCATAATTATAAATCTCCAAACCTTTATGAGCAAAATTAAAAGGGGACTCCGCAAACACAGGACCTGTTAGCACAGCCCAATCTCCCACATAATATATTTTAGCCATCTAAGAACAGGATTAATTATAATTTAAAAATACATAATTATGGATTTATTATTTACTAATTGGAATTATCCTTTTAACTTATCTAAAAAAAAATAATCATGAGAATTTGGCTGATATCACTTAGTTTTATCATTATCCCTAACCTGTATGCTCAGGATGATTCTTTGAACATCCTATTAAAGGATTTTAAACCAGTTTCAATATATAAGACACCACAAACTATTATTAAAAAAGCTGCTTTTGCGGTTATTGATATGCATAGCCATCCATATGCGAAATCTATTAAAGATCTTGACTTATGGGTAGAGAATATGGATGCTGCCGGTATTGAAAAATCTATTGTTATGACCTATGCACATGGACCAAGGTTTGATTCACTTGTGAATGTCTATTCAAAATATAAAGATCGTTTCGAGCTATGGTGCGGTTTTGATTACACCCACTATGAAAGTCCGGATTTTGCCCAAAAAGCAATTCTGGAGCTTGATAGATGTTATAATTTAGGTGCCAGGGGTGTAGGTGAGCTGGGCGACAAAGGGAAAGGACTCTTCTATAGCAAACCAGAGGCCTGGGGCATGCATCCGGATGATGATCGCATGATACCTTTATTTACTCGATGTGCAGAACTAAATATTCCAATAAATATTCATGTAGCAGATCCTATTTGGATGTATGAAAAAATGGATGCTACTAATGATGGATTGATGAATGCATTTACATGGAGGCTGGATAATCAGGATGGCATTGTTGATCATGCAGGTATGATTCAAATTTTGGATAATACCTTGAAAAAAAACCCAAAGACAACTTTCGTTGCATGCCACCTTGCTAATTGTAGTTATGATCTTAGCCTTGTAGGAGAATTACTCGATCGGCATAGTAATTTCTTTATTGATATTTCTGCGAGGTTTTCTGAAATTGCCCCAACTCCCAGGACAACAAAAGCATTCATGATAAAATATCAGGACCGAATTGTTTATGGTACTGATATGGGATTCGATCTCAGCATGTACCACACAACTTTTCGAATACTAGAGTCAGCAGATGAGCATTTTTATGATCATAATCTATTCACCTACCATTGGGCTTTGAATGGCCTTGATCTACCAAAAGATGTACTGAAAAAAATCTATTATACAAATGCCAGTAATATACTTTCGAAATAGTATCATTTAACCCGAAATCGGCATTAGAAAATTTATTCCGTCTTTAAACTGCGGCAAAACAGTCCGTTGCACCCACTTATTTCAACTCACCATAGCGGTGCTATGCCTCGTCTCAATAAGTGTCTGTTTTATTGCACTTTAAAGCCTCATTACAAAGTTCTATT
>Ga0316187_10003410_pt1 | contig 13824 bp, 8 predicted proteins | sample CroRivburrow1_MG_FD_204927 | JGI IMG/M metagenome (GOLD analysis project Ga0316187, IMG submission 204927) | Coastal sediment microbial communities from Maine, United States - Cross River worm burrow 1 | ecosystem: Environmental > Aquatic > Marine > Coastal > Sediment | place: USA: Maine...
TAATGTCTTTAAAAGCACGATAGGGATAGGTGATTAGGTTTGTAGGTACACGAACAAGTGAGCCGATAATTCCGCCCTTAACGACACCACCTTTGGGTTGAATTTTGTAGTCTTCCCAACTCCCCGTAATTTGCATTGGGAGATCATTGGTCAAAGCCTGAGCAATTTTTGCCAGGGGTTGTACTACAAAGTTTATTTCTCTGGATTTCAAATCAATTGATCCAGATCCGATTATTTCTAAACGTGTGGTGTCGATATTAAACGCCCTTGACTTCATATTACCGTTTTCAATATCGAAATAACCCACGATGCAATTAAACTTGTGATTTTTGTCCGGGACAAATGCGGATAAGGTTGAGCGAAAAATACCTTCACCCCAGACTTCCAATAAATAGTTGCCTATAATGTCCGGCCAGATAATCAGATTGAAATGGCCATTTAGATTGTTAACGAGTTGTTCATAAGTGGGCGCTATTGCGACTAAATCAATGTCAGTACTCACAGTTCCCTCAGTTCCTTTCGCGTCAGCGGCTGAATCTTCAATATAAGATGAAAGGAAGCCATAATCCAGGTTTTCTATGTGTGTCTTAAATTTAAAATCGAGTTGTTCGTCTATTCGATAAATATGTATATCAGAGCTTACTTTTCCATCGAGATAGGATATTTCTATTGGTGCAAGCTCGACTTTTTCATTGCCGGTGACGAGTTTCATGTGCACTTTATTTAGTTCAATGCCTTCAGTCTTAATGTTGTTTAGATTGAGATTGATTTGAATATTTTTTGTCCCCAGAGAATTATGTATTTTCTCGAACACATCCGCTATTGGCCGGTCTTTATGCTCCCCTGAGTTGTTGTCCGTAACATCTGGTGATTTCTGTAGGTGAAAATTCTTAGGCATAATATCATTGAAAATGACATAATCCGAATTCAGTGTGGCTTCAATGGTGGGTTCACCGTTTTTTATCTGGTATAAAAAGCCACCTTCCAGTGCCGTACTATTAATTGTCGCATTGGCATCGGTCAGCTCTAGACCATCTTGTGGGAATGTCAGCTTTGTGTTCAATGTGTAGGGTCCCAGTATGGGTAGTTTGGAATCAAATAGTGTGTTGAGGTCACTAAGGTCTTTACCCTCTAGTTCGGCAAAATACTCTTGTTGTTGCCAATCAAAAGGTAGAGGTGATGGCAGTTTGACATTCAATATGCTGTTAGCACCCAATACTTTCAAATGAAAGTCCAAAGGTTCCGTAGGAAAGGCAAGGACTTTAGGGCGACTCAAAGTAAATTGGTACTCTAAGGGTGTATCTCTTTGAGTGACAACAGAGGAGGCAAATACTGATTTGGGAGTTATATCTGACTTAATATCTTTTAGTGGCCAGCTTTCGGACGTTTTCTTTATCTCGTCAATTAGGACGAATTTTCCTGTCGGCGCATTGAGTTTAATCGATGTTGCCCTAATTAATTCATCAATGGAATCACCCTGGCTTTTTAGATTGAGATTTGCCTTGGGGGACTGAACATCAAAAAATGTCCAGTAGTGTGTCAGGATGGCTATCTCAGAGAGATGAAAATCCTTGGCAGCTAAAGATAGCTTTAACTTAGGTAATTTCTTGCTAGTCTTGATGTCGGTAAGAACAGACAGTTTGCCCGAATAGTTGGATTTTCCGGTGTTAAATTTGAAATCAACAGGCGTGAGCTGACTGTTTTTTAACTGCCCAGATAATGACAGTTTATTCATGACAACAAATTGGCTGCTTAGCTTACCAACATTTATATTGATATCCGCATCGAGAACATCAAAAAAGCCGAAAACAGAGGTATTTTGATTGTCACTTGGTGGAGACTCGGTGGCTGCCATATCATTAAATGTTAGAATATCAATGTTCATATCTGCTTTAATAAATGGTCGGTCAGTAGTGTTATTGAGGCTTATTTTACCCACTATATTGGTTTCGTCGATCTTGGCGCTTAAGTCCGAAAAGCTGATTTCATTATCTTTACCAGCAACGAGGGTTTCTACTGCGTAATTCTTAATCTGTGGCATTTGCGTTGCCATAAGCTCAGATAGATTGTTAAGCTCACTGCCTTTAATCGTCGTGTTGAATTTAAAGCTTACGGGATCAGGTGGGTAATAAATTACACCTAGCAGATTGGCTTGGTGAGTAAGCGCCGATAACTGGATAGTAGTGTCTATTTTGGCTGGGTCAGCGGTTCCAGCCTTGTTAATAAGTTCTTGCATATCCAAGCTGAGCATTGCTGAGACCAGCGTATTATTTACGTTAGATTTTATTTGAATATTTTGTGACCTTCCATTTTTAAAGGCGAGTTCCAGTTCGACATCGTTAATCTGTGAGTCCTGGTACTGCAAGGTATTTGTCTTTAGGTTTAATTCGAAATCAATATCACTGAGTAAGGCAATGGCAGCGGGTATTTGCAGTGTCTTATTTACGGGTTTGGGACTAGCCAATTGCGGTATTACAAGAGTCGGTGTTTCCAGGTTGGCCTTGATTAAATGACGTTGATTAATAGAGTCATAACTGAAACCGCCATTAAGCGTCGTGTCTTTAAATTTGGCGATAAAATTCTGCACATTAATCGACTGCTGCTGTTGTTGTAGATCCGCTTCAATGCTGTAGGGGCCAATGTCCAAAAGCGGATTAGCCGAGAAAAAATTGATGTCATTCAGGTGTTGCCCTTTTAGAGATATGGCTAAATCGGCTTTTAATTGATCGTCCTGGTAGGTTATTGTCCCATTTGCCAACAAGGAAGTGTTGTTAAGGCTTATACTGATGTCTGCCGGCAATACGGCATTCAAGCTGAATAATTGCCCCCACTCTTTAATGGACATGTTGCTTAGATCTATATATGCTTTTATTTCTTGGATTGTGAATTTTTTAGATAAATCCTGCGCTGTTGAAATTGAAACATCTTTAATTAAGAGAGCAGGCTTTAGGGATAATACGAGTTCTAGTGGGCCACGTATTTCTACTGTTTGGTTTAAGGTATTGCTCAATGTGTCATTGACGCTGGGTCGCATTGCGTTAAGGTTAATGGTAAAGTTTTTCCAATACAAGAATATCGCCAGAGAAACGAAGGCGAGTAATATTAATCCGAAAAACCAAAGCAATGTTTTTTTAAGCATCATTTAACCAGTGTAGTTTAAACTCGTAAGTTTGGATTTTACCAAAATGAGTTTCTTGAATACTACCAGATTATGATTTTAAATGGTGGGAAAATAACGCTCGGATTTTTGGGATCTAAAAAAGACGCCGTGCAAGGATGTAAAATCCTACGTCGGGAGTGGCATCTGTCATCAACTGTTGCGACATACCAAGGTCAAGCAACACTTCTTCTGGTAAGTGTATTGTGCCACCCACCAATAGCTGTATGGAGGAACCCAGCTGTTTAAGTTCGCTGTGATAAAATGCAGAATGTATATCCAATTGCAGCTTAAGCTCGAGATAATCCAAGGCCAGCCAATCCAGGGTCGCGCCCCCATAACCTACAATATGACGTTGTTTTTCGGAGAACAGTTTGCTGTTACCTATATAAGTGACTCCAAAATTACTCATTAGAACTGTGTTTATGCCTTTTAATGTTTGGTAGTCGCTAAAGGCCAAGCCCATTGATACGTCCGTGCCACCGCTTCCCAATAGGTATTTGGGGTCGCCGCTGGGTAGTTTTAACAGGGAACGAAAGGCGAGATGTCGTTGCGGATGCAGTGATTGGGTAAATAAGGGAATAGCTGCTGAAAATCGCATGTCTCCCAGACCTTTCCGTTTTTCTTCCAGCTCATATAATGTGACATCGTTTTCCGTAAGCAGATAGTGTATTTCATCTTGTTCAAATCCATTTTGTCGGTCATTGGGAAAACCCAGTATTTTATGTGTTCTGACGATAATTGCATCGAGAAAACCACCACCATGCTCGACAAAGGGAATGTCGACACCCAGCTCAAGATTATTGGAATAACCGTAACGAAACCTGAAATTATATTGTGTCGTTTCTCCATCCCAGGTAATGGTTTCACCATTGGCCTTTTCATCTTGAATGGCATTGTTGGAAACGTAATACAAAAAACCTGCTTCGAGTTTATCTTTTGCTGTGATGGTACCCGGTTCTGATTTTGGCAGACCAAATATTTGCACAAAAGGATTTTGGTTAGCTATGTAAATAGGGGTTTTGTCCTCTGCGTGAATTTTGGAACCAAAGCTAATTATGCCGATGCATAATAATAATAAATTGAGAGGATGATATAACGATGTCACTGTTTGACCTAGATTGTTATCTCATTACCAGGAAAGTTTGAAATTAAGCCCTACGATGTCGCTGTTAGACTGAAAGTTATCGAAGTTGTCGCGGAATTCCCGTTCGCGTCCATCGTAGTTATCATAACCATTATCCATCGATCCAGGATCAGCTCGATTTATTTTGCGTATTACGGGTGAACCGTAAAAAGGTTCAACTTCCATATGTGTCGTCCAGCCTGTCCAGCGGCGAAACATATTGTTTAACGATCCAATTGGGTCTGTCATAAAAAGCACAAATTTATTCCAAGCATTCCTGTCTGCGCGTCCTTTGTTTTTTATGTTTTTCCTAACTTGCATAAAAAACTCACCGACCAGCGCACCGTAAAATGGGGTTACGAAGACATCTTGGATGGAGACAGGCTCGGCAAAGGCTTCAAGGCCCAATTCCCACAAACTGGACAATAGAAAGGAATAATAAAATCCGCCCATGGGCCCATAACCACGTTCTCTGGCCCGTACGTGATAGGTGGCACCAAAATAGGGGTGCATAACATAATTAAGATACCATTCGTCAGAATCCCATGTAGGGTTGGTAATATTGTGCCAATATTTAGAAAATAGATTTCCGGCTTTCGCGTCCTTGTCCCATTTGGATATTTCTGTGGGTAGAAAAAAAATGATAACCAGCATGCCTAGTTGATAACCAAAATAATATTTTGTATCCGAAAGCAAGCCATCAAAGTCTGGTTTCTTAGTGAGAGAATAATTTTGTATGCTGGAAAATTGAATATTGACCAGCAACTCAGGATCTGGCTCATAAGCTTCGGCTGTTGTGGTTTGGCCGCTGGGCGTCAGAGTAGGGTATTCAGACATTTCTTTTTTACTTGATTCTTGCGTGGAGGGTTTTGTGTATGAATAGCCTTGGAAATTACGCCAATGGGTTGCATAGCTGCGATTGTCTGCATCATCCTCTATTGCTGTATGGTAAAGTTGATACTTATCATCCGCAACGGTGAGCCCAGGAAATGAGACAGAGATTATTATTATGCTTAATAAAAATAATCTCATTGGCTGATATTATGCGGCGTGAGTAATGTCAACATTTTAACGAGTTTGTTAGAGGTGCAATATGCAATTAAAAAGCCAATAAATTGGCAGTAATGACGAACGTTTTTTGGCCCTGGCCAGTTATTATTAATATAATCATTAGTTAAGGCCAGGTTTTATAAGGAATTATCCTTAATTAATTGAGGATTATACCATCATTTTGTCTCGATGTGGATTTCGCTCTGTAGGGTTCGATGGACTGGACACTTATTTGCGATTTCCAATAGTCTAGAGCGTTGATCCGCACTCAATTCCCCTGAAAAATTAATGCTCCTCTCGATATAATCTGTCGAGTCCTGGGTTTTTTTGTGCTTCAATCTGACTGAAACAGCCTCTAAAGGCCATGACTTTCTATCGGCATACATGCGTAGCGTAATGGCCGTACATGAACCAAGTGCGCCTAATAAGTATTCGTACGGTAATGGTCCTAGGTCTTTGCCACCAAGGGATACAGGTTCATCGGCAACTAGATGGTGGGCTCTAATAGATATATTGGTGGCATATTGTGTATTCCCAATAGTGACACTGGCCCTATGGTACTCATCGTCTATGTAGGGCTGTGTGTGGGAGCCGTCATTGTGGCTGAGATATTTAAGCGCCCAATTGGCAATTAGACTACCCGCATATTCCGCATCAGTGGGGTCGGATAACAAATGATCTGCCTGGTCCAAGGAAATAAAACTTTTCGGATGCCGGGCAATCTGAAATATTTCACCTGCATTGTCGATAGGTACGGTTTGATCGTGGGGTGAGTGTAGAATTAATAAGGCACGATTAAGGTCTTGAATGGTCTTGGTTATTTCGGTTTGTTCCAGGTCACTCAAAAATTGCTTAGTAATCTTATAAGTGCTGTCCCCAATGGTAATACAGGCCTCAGTATTGGCTTCTAGCTGCTGATTGTTTTTAACTAATATTTCGGCCAAATGTTTTGGAGAGCTTGGCGCCGCAATGGTGGCGATCGCTGTAACCGACTCGATACGATGTGCTGCTTGCAAAACAGCTGTTCCTCCTAATGAGTGGCCAAGTAAAAGACTGGGGGGTTGATAGTTTTTACTTAGAAAGTCCGAGGCTGTAATGAGGTCATCGATATTGGAGGTAAAATTGCTATCTTCGAAGTTGCCTTCACTTTCACCCAGACCGGTGAAATCAAACCGTAATACAGCAATACCTGCTGCAGTCAAGGCCTGGCATATGTAGTGGGCCGCCTTAATATTTTTTGTACAGGTAAAACAGTGGGCAAAAATGGCATAGGCCTTGACTTGCCCAAGCTCCGGTGTATCCAATAGACCTGTCAGCATTAAACCACTTTTATTAACAAAATTGAGTTTATTGGATGTCATTACTGTCTCGATTAGATAAGGCCAAAAATAAGTATTATACTATAGTTATAAGTCGTTATAGATTTAACGCGCATTATGGAATACATCCGTTCATCGTTAAAGGAATAATACTGGAAGCGCAAAAACTCATAGGAGGAGCGCTCACATGAATGAAAAGCATCTGCGTTTGTTACAGGATATGCCCATCTTTGGTGGTATTAGCAAAGAGGCCTTGGAATTTATTTGTGAAAACAGTAAGAAACGTCGCGTTAATGCAGGAGATTTCTTTTTTAATGAGGGAGATGTCGCCACTTCCATGTTTGTCTTGGAGCGGGGTGGGATTGCGGTATACCGCAAGTGGTTGAGCCTAGATTATAAATTGCGTGAGTTAGTGAAAGGTGACTGTTTTGGTGAAATGGCTTTAATGGATTTTAGTCATCGCAGCGCCTCCGTAAAAGCCATAGAGAACTGCACTGCACTTGAGATATCTGTGGATCTGCTTCAGGATGTGCTAGCAAAATTCCCTGATCAATTTACTATTATTCAAATGAACATGGGGCGCGAGGTGTGTCGGCGCTTACGCGATTCCGATCATCGATTGTTTCTTAATGACCTGGAGAAATTTAATCTTTATCAATCCGGGCATGCTTATAAGGTTTTTTAATATCCCTTCCTTTGTTTATGGGTCCATTCGAAAATCGTGTAATTCACTGAAAATAAAAATATTTGGTTGACGGATCGGTGTATATTGTTAGTATAGAATAACTCGATTAATCAACAGTCTAACAGTGGCTAATATGAATTCACCCTATTTGCGTTTCCTCTACCTGTCACCATTGCTTACGTTTGTGCTCCTGCTCATTGCCTGTGAGAAGCAAGAAGTCGCTGAGATCAAAGAAGTTGTCAGACCGGCTAAAATTTTCGAGGTAACCGATGCCTCATCGTTGGCCAAACGCCAATTTCCAGGTTCAATCGGATTTAGTGATAAGGCCATACAATCCTTTCAAGTTGGTGGAATCTTGGTCAAATTACCCGCCAAGGCCGGTATGAAGGTCAAGAAAGGCCAGCTATTGGCCCAGCTCGATCCCAAAGACTTCAAGTTACGCCTGAATGATCGACAGGCTAAATATGACCTAGCTCTGGTTCAATTCAATCGAGCCAAAGAGTTGGTGGAGAAAAAACTCATTCCTGTCGCTGATTTCGATAGAGCGAAATCGCGCATGATAGCGACTAAGTCCGACTTACAACTGGCCAAAGCTGATCTTAGTTATACCAAAATAACCGCGCCTTTTAATGGTGTTGTTTCAAGGGTGTTAGTCGATAATCACGAAAATGTCGCAGCCCATGTAGCAATTCTACACATCCAATCCGAAGGCACCATGGATGTAATATTTCATATACCCGAATCAATTATCGCCAGCGTGCGTAAAGGTGAGGGTCGCAATGTGGATATTACGGTGACCTTCGATAGCCAACCAGACCACCAATATCCAGCGGTCTTTACCGAAGTAGATACCGAGGCCGATCCCAAGACACAAACCTATAAGATCAAGGCACAAATGCCACGCCCAAAAGAGTTTGTAGTAGTAGAAGGTATGTCGGTAACGGTTAGTGTGGATTTTAGCAAGGTGTTGATTATTTCAGGTGATAAAATCATTGTGCCCGTCGAGGCCGTATTTGCCCCTGAAGATAAACCGCTGGATACCAATGAGCGGTTTGTCTGGTTGGTCAATGCCGATGATATGCGAGTGAAATTGACACCCGTGGTCGTGGGTCAAATATCCAAATCAGGTATCGTGATTAACAGCGGCATAAAGTCTGGAGATCAAATTATTGCGGCAGGTGTACACTTTATTTCTGAAAACCAAAAGGTTAAGCGCTGGGTGAAAGAGCGTGGATTATAATAATTAAATAATAATTTTATGAATATTGCCGAAAGTTTCATTCAAAATAAAGTCATTAGTTGGATGGTAACTATCATCCTGTTGGTGGGTGGTATCCTTGCCTATATGAGTCTTTCGCGATTGGAAGATCCAGAATTCACGGTAAAAGATGCCGTCATCGTTACACAATATCCAGGCGCTTCACCTGAGCAGGTAGAAGAAGAGGTCACCTACGTCCTGGAAAATGCCATTCAGCAATTACAGTATGTAGACTATATACGATCAATTTCCAGCGCAGGTTTGTCACAGATTACGGTGACCATGAAACGCATATACGGTCCCGAAATTCTACCGCAAATCTGGGACGAGCTGCGACGTAAGGTTAACGATATCACACCACAACTACCCCCGGGAGTTTCATCACCCGTTGTAAACGATGATTTTGGTGATGTTTATGGTTTGTTGTTATCTGTTTTTGGAGATGGATTCAGTTATAAAGAAATCACCGACTATGTTGATTTCTTGCGCAGGGAACTGGTGTTGGTACAAGGGGTAGGAAAAGTTGCCGTAAGCGGCATGCAACAGGAACAAGTCTTTGTTGAAATCTCACGTTCAAAATTATCTCTGCTCGGCATCCCTCTCGAGCGTATATACGATATTTTGGCTACCCAAAATATCGTTTCAAATGCCGGCGCTGTAAAGGTTTCCAGTGAATTTATTCGTTTTCACCCCACGGGGGAATTCACTAATGTTAAAGAGCTGGAAGATCTGCTTATTAGTAGTCAGGGTAGCCAGGAACTGATTTACCTGCGTGATGTCGCCACGGTTAAACGTGGTTTTCAAGAAGTTCCTACCCACTTAAATTCATTCAATGGCCGCGAAGCCATTACTATAGGTGTTTCCTTCGCCACAGGATTTAATGTGGTTCAAGTGGGTGAGACCATCGATGCACGTTTGCTTGAACTCGAGTACGCACGGCCCATCGGTATTGAACTTTCAACCTTGTACGACCAACCAAAACTAGTGGCGGAGTCTATTACCGCATTTGTGGTCAATCTGTTAGAGGCCGTCATTATCGTTATTGTGGTTTTGTTGCTCTTTATGGGGCTGCGCAGTGGCTTGTTGATTGGCCTCATATTGTTTCTCACCGTATTAGGTTCCTTTATTTTTATGAAGCTGGCCGATATCGAATTGCAACGAATTTCCCTAGGTGCCCTAATCATTGCTTTGGGAATGTTAGTAGATAATGCTATTGTCATTACTGAAGGCATATTAATCGGTATGCAACGCGGACTCTCCAAAATACAAGCAGCCGCAGCAATTGTTAAACAGTCCATTTGGCCTTTATTTGGAGCCACGGTGATTGCGGTAACCGCCTTTGCACCCATCGGTCTGTCTGAAGATTCAACGGGTGAAATGCTGGCCTCATTATTTTACGTCCTGCTCATTTCGCTTATGTTGAGCTGGTTTACGGCCATTAGCCTAACCCCATTTTTCGCTGACCTGTTTTTTAAGCAAGAGCTTAAAGACGGTCCTTCCGGCGACATCGCAGATCCTTACAAGGGTGCGTTTTTTGTTTTCTTTAAGAAGCTACTCGATATTTGTTTACGTAATCGTAGCGTTACTATAGGAGCGGCCATTGGCTTGCTCGTAGCGGCGACCTATGGATTTCAATCTGTAAAAGTGGTGTTTTTCCCTGTCATGACCACTCCCATGTTTTTTGTGGACTATTGGCGTAACCAGGGTACGGATATCCGCGAAACTTTTACCGATATTCAGGAGTTGGAAAAATGGGTGGCAAAACAACCAGGTGTGTTACAGGTCAGCTCTAATACGGGTAAGGGCGGCATACGTTTTATGCTCACCTACACGCCTGAAAAGATTTATTCGAGTTATGGTCAGCTAATGGTGGAAATGGATGATTATAAAAAGATTGATACTTTAATTGCTCGAATGGACGCGCATTTATTCGAGAACTTCCCAGATGCAACTATTAAATTCAAGAAATTTGAGTTGGGACCATCCAAGGATGGAAAAATTGAAGCGCGGTTCAGTGGTCATGATCCGAATGAACTGCGTAAAATCGCGGTGCAGGCCAAGGCTATTATGGCGGCTGATCCAGGTATCGTCGCATTGCGAGATGATTGGAAGGCTCGTACTAAACTCGTTCGCCCTCAATTTTCAGAATCTCAAGCACGGCGTGCCGGATTGAATAAACAAGAATTAGACGATGTGTTATTAATGAGTTTTTCCGGTAAACAGATTGGGCTGTATCGTGATGGCACCACCTTAATGCCTATTATTGCACGGCCTCCTGCCGAAGAACGTTTAGATATCGACAGTCTGCCCAACCTGCAGATCTGGAGTCCTGTCTATGAACAATACATTCCCATTGAACAAGTGATATCGGGATTTGAAACTGAGTGGGAAGATCCCATTATTAATCGACGAGATCGAAAACGCACCATTATGGTTGCTGCCGATCCAAATATTTTGGGAGAGGATACTGCTAATGATATTTTTAATCGCATACGTCCCAAAATAGAGGCTATTGAATTACCAGCCGGTTATGTGCTGGAATGGGGTGGTGAATTTGAAAGTTCAGCCGACGCTCAAGGACCCTTGTTTCGCTCTTTACCGATGGGTTTATTATTGATGTTTATTATTACGGTTCTATTGTTTAAAACCGTGCGACAACCTCTTGCCATATGGAGTACCGTACCTATGGCAATAATAGGCGTTTCCATTGGCTTATTAGCAACGAATTCAGCATTTACCTTTATGGCTCTGCTGGGATTTATTAGTCTGATCGGTATGTTAATCAAGAATGGTATTGTCTTGGTGGATCAGATCAATCTGGAGTCTTCTGAAGGTAAGGAAACGTATCACGCCATTTTTGATTCTGCCGTAAGTCGTGTGCGACCAGTTTCCATGGCGGCTATTACGACAATCCTGGGTATGATACCCTTACTGTTTGATGCCTTCTTTTCATCAATGGCGGTGACTATTATGTTTGGCTTGGGCTTTTCGACAATACTAACACTGATCGTCGTACCGGCCGTTTATTCGGCCCTGTATAAAGTGAAATACCAACCGTTAGTCAATTAACTCGGCCTACAGGGATGTAGGTCAGGGGCGTGAGCACGACTGCATGGATGCAGGAGGTAGGGCAATGCCGGGAGCAATTGCCGAGGGAGCGTTAGCTCGCCGCTTTAAATTGTTTTTTGTAATTAATGCTGGCGGGTAAGTCTATAGGCAACCAAAAATAGAATGTAGAGCCCTTACCCTGTTGACTTGTCATTCTTATTTCACCCTGCATAATTTGACACAACTGACTACAAATATGCAGACCCAGACCGCTACCTTCATATTTACGACTATAAGAGTCATCGACCTGAGAAAACGCTTTAAACAGGCGATCTGAATCTTGTTGTGATATACCAATTCCATCATCACTAATAGAGATTTTAAAATACTCTTGTGAATTAACTTTGTAGAGGGACGTGTCTATTTTTATATGGCCGTTCTTGGTGAATTTGCACGCATTACTCAATAAATTAAGCAGTATTTGGCGTAATTTATTTAGGTCTGTATTTATGTAGGTAATGTCTTGTGTACCGATTGATTCAATGGTGTTGTTACTGTTTTCAGCCATGGGTTGAATAGTGGATATCACTTCGTCAATTATATTTGGCAGGCAAGCGCGTTCAATTTTGAGGTCGGACTTACCTGACTCGATTTTAGATATATCTAAAACATCGTTTATTAACGACAATAAGTGACGTCCGGCGTCTGTGATTTTAGCTACGTCCTCAATATGGTGGCCGTTCATACTATACTCCAAATCGTCCTTGAGCATTTCGCTGTAACCGATAATGGCATTAAGTGGCGTACGGAGTTCGTGGCTCATTTTAGCTAGAAATTCTGATTTGGCCTTGGTCGCCCCAAGGGCTTGATCTCTGGTAAAGGTCAACTCTTCCTGATAGCTTTGTAAGCTCTTGCGCATTGATCCGAAAGACGAAACGAGTTGTCCTATTTCGTCATTGCCTTCTTTGGGTAATTCAGCAGAAAAATCTCTTTGTCCCAAACGGGTTGCCGCATTAGCCAGTCGGGCAATGGGTTTTCTAACAACGTGTTCTTCCAGTAGCAAACTCGCGATTAGGGAAACAATAAATATGGAAAAAAACAACAAACGAAGTCTACTAATTTGAGTCTGTTGTTCATTTAGCAATAATCCGGGATCTACTACAAGCTCAACCGTGGCGACCAATGCGCCCGCATTAATCAGATGATAATGGATAAGTTGCAAGCCCGAGTTGATTTCAATAGTATCGTCTTCCAGGGGGAACAACTTGGTTTCAAACGCATCCCAAACTCTTAATGCAATCCAATCTTCTTGCTGAAGGGCATTTTGTAACGTTTCGTGTACATGCGCAAGGTCTTCGCGCAATAATGGGTCGACAAGACCAGAGAATAGCATTTGAAGATTTTGTTTTTGCTTAATGGGGTATTGTTGCAGATCTTTACCAAAATATGAGGGCAACCAAATATAATTAAATATCACATACAGTACGCACCACAAAACAATTATGGGTAAAGTTAGTTTTAGCCGGATACCCACCTGGATCTTATTCCTTAAAAAGAGACACTTAAAAAGTCTTCAAGATTGAAGGGCGCATTAGAGTTTCCTTATAGCTGTGCATTAATGTTCCAGTTTTTACAGTCAAGGGTGAATGTGAATATGATGCTCTTATGCAGGTTATTGAAACTAAAGAAAATTCAAAGGCTGCCTGAAAAAAGTTTGAGACGACTTTACATATATCGTCACAACCAGCCGAATATTTAGCGAAATCCGAGGCTTGGGCAAGGTGGATGCGCTGCGATCCACCAGGGAGTGCTAATTCAGGTCACTGCGACGGTCTACATCCATACATATGCCAGGATCATTGATCTCTATTGTTGTTAAGTTGTTTTGATTATCTTTTATAATGTTGCGGGCACCAGCGTCTCTATCTAGCGAACTTAACTGCGAATAATAGTCTCTACTGAATCCTACAGGATGTCCTCTTTGACCATGGTAATAAGGTGCCACAATTTTATCCCCTGCAACGAGCGCTTGGGCGATTTTTGCAATACTTTGTGGTTTAATAAATGGCATATCGCCTAAAACGATAAGCCAGGCATCGCTGTGTTTCATCGCCTTCACTCCGCAAGCAATACTGGTGCCGATACCCCGTGTAGCCTGATGATTATTTACAAAGGAAAAGT